>Ga0105240_10001974_pt1 | contig 33910 bp, 40 predicted proteins | sample KBSC54metaG_FD_80426 | JGI IMG/M metagenome (GOLD analysis project Ga0105240, IMG submission 80426) | Corn rhizosphere microbial communities from Kellogg Biological Station, Michigan, USA - KBS C5-4 metaG | ecosystem: Host-associated > Plants > Roots > Rhizosphere > Soil | place: Michigan, USA... | reverse complement strand
CCGGGCGCGGCACGGGACTCGCTCTCCGCGATCAATCTCAAGATCCAGCCGGGCGAGCGCATCGGCATCATCGGCCGGGTGGCATCCGGAAAGTCCACGTTGGGTCGAGTCCTGTGCGGCCTCTACGGCCCGACGGATGGTGTGATGCTGGTCGATGGGCTTGATAGTCGTCAGTACCACCCGCACCAGCTTCGCGAGGCATTCCGCTTCGTCGCCCAGGATTCCGAAATCTTCAGCGGCACAGTCCGTGAAAACCTGATGCTCGGCGCTGCTCGGGCCGACGACAACCAGCTGATCGACGCAGTGGTTCGCTCGGGGGCCGACATTTTCCTCTCACGCGACGCGGCCGGTTTCGATCTGCCAGTTGGCGAACGCGGTTCGAGGCTTTCCGGCGGACAGAAGTCGCTGCTCGTGCTTGCACGAGCGCTCGTCAGCCCGTCGAAATCGCTGTTCCTTGATGAGCCGACCGGCTCGATGGATACCCAGACGGAGCTCTACTTCATCGAGCGTCTGAAGGCGGCGCTAGCGCCAGAGCAGACGGTGATCGTCTCCACGCACCGCCACAATATGCTGTCGATCCTCAACCGACTCATCGTTATCGATGGCGGGCGGATCATCGCAGACGGACCGCGTGATGATGTGCTTCGGCATCTTGGTGGGCCGGCTGCGGTGGCGGGGCAGCAGTCGTGACAGCTATCGCCATTCGCCTGGGCCGTAATTCGACCCCTCTGATCAGTTTCACTTTGATTGGGGCTATCGCCCTCATCGCGGCAGCAATTTGGCTGGCTGTCTTGCCGACGCGCAGCACTGCCGATGCCGCCACCGTGACCGTGCCGATGACATCGGCGAAAGCTCAGGCGATCATCAACGCAGCTGGAACCTCGGCGCAGGCCCAGGTCCAGGCAGTCGGGGACGCGGCCCTGCGGATCAACGCGGCGCTGCCCTTCAGTCACGACAGCGTCGAAGCTCCGCTGCCCTTCGTTGTGGCGGGGAGCGATGTCGACGCGAAACGAGCGCTTCTGTGCCTCACGCAGGCTGTCTATTACGAGGCTGGTTTTGAGCCGCTCGAGGGACGCCGTGCGGTGGCCCAGGTTGTTCTCAACCGGTTGCGGCACCCGGCATTCCCGAAATCGATTTGCGGTGTCGTCTATCAGGGCGCGAGCACCGGCGTCTGCCAATTCACCTTTGTGTGCGACGGCTCGCTGAACCGTGCGCCCGCTGCACTTGCCTGGCGTGAGGCCCAGCAGGTCGCGCATGCGGCACTCGCTGGCTACGTCGAAGCTTCGGTGGGCGAATCCACGTTCTATCACGCGGACTATGTCGCTCCACGATGGGCGCCGCTGCTGGCCAAGGTCACGCAGATTGGGCAACACATCTTTTACCGTTGGCCTGGAAACTGGGGTGAGCGATCGGTCTTTACCGGCCGCTACATCGGCGAACCGCGCGATCCTGCATCGCTCCGGCCAGTGGCGCGGCTGATGACGCTCGCGTCGGCCAGGACGGATGCCGCCCCTGAGGTTTCCGGACCGCCGGTGGCGCGGGCCCCCAATGATGTGGGCGGTCTGCTGGATACGTCGAAAGGCTGGACGCTCAATATTCCAGGACCGGACGACAGTGGAAGCAGTGCGGCCCGGGTCCTCGCTGCCCAACAGGCGTCAGGCACGAAGCCGGCCAATGTTGAAGCAGCGGCCGTCGCACGGCCTGCCGCGACCAAGCCGACAGTTTGAGTTGGAGTTCACACGCTCATGGCAAGTATCCCCTTCGTCGGACCCAAAGGTCGCCACCGCGAGCCGCTTTCCGGCGCCCGGCTGATCATCGTCGCTTCGGCGGTTGCCTTCGCGCTATTCCTTCTGTGGGCCAGCATCGCTCAAGTCGACGAAGTGACGCGCGGGCAGGGAAAGGTGATTCCCTCCAGCAAGATGCAGGTCATCACCGCCGCCGATCCAGCGACGGTGAGTGAGATTTTCGTCCGCTCCGGCCAGGAAGTGAAAAAGGGAGAGTTGCTGGTCCGGCTCGATAATCCGGAGAGCGAGTCGCAGGTCGGACAAATCAAGGCCGAGACTGAGTCCCTGCAAGCTCAGGCTGCCCGCTTGACTGCCGAGGGGACCGGCCAAAGCGTATCCTGCCAAGGCAACGACTGCGCCGGAGAAGAGGCCCTGCAGGCAGCGAGCGAGTCCGCACTGAGCAGCAAGGTGGCTGCTCTCCATGCGACTGCGGATCAGGCACGCCGTGATGCCGCAGAGGCGGCTGCGACGGCCAGCAGCCTGCAGTCCAGCCTCGCGCTGGCGCAACATCAGGTGCAGATGCTGGAGCCGCTCGCCGCGAAGAACATCGTTCCGCAGACCGATCTTCTCGAGAAGCGAAAGGAGGTCGTGGATTTGCAGGGCCGCATTGCCGCTGCGCAGCAGCAGCAGGGTAAGGCGTTGGCCGGCGTGCGCGAAGCCGAGGCGCAGGCGGCGCAGGCGACTTTCGAGTTCCGGCAGCAGGCGCTGAACGAGCGCAGCCAGGTTCAGTCGAAACTGGCGGTGAACCAGCAGTCGCTGCTCGGGGCGCAAGGCAAGTTCGACCGTACCGAGGTGCGTTCACCGGTGGATGGAGTGGTGAACGATGTCCAGGTGACCACGATCGGCGGTTTCGTCCAGCCGGGGCAAAAGATCATGGAAGTCGTTCCGATGGGCGATAAGCTGCTCGTCGAAACTCGCGTGAAGCCAAGCGACATCGCCTTCATCAAGGTCGGCGACCGAGCGCTCGTTAAGGTCACCGCTTATGACTTTTCGATTTATGGCGGTCTCGAGGGACGAGTTGTCCAGATTTCCGCCGATTCAATCTACGATGAAAATGAGAAGCAGGCCTACTTCAACGTGATCGTCCAGACCGACCGGAGCTACCTGGAGGCGGCTGGCCGGCGGCTTCCAATCACACCGGGGATGATGACGGACACCCAGATCATAACCGGGCGCCGGAGCATCCTGAACTATCTGTTGAACCCGGTGTTGAGAGCGAAGAGCGAGGCGCTGACCGAGCGCTAATACGCTGCCGGTATAACCGGTTGAGCCGTTGTCGCTTGGGCAATCTGAATTGCTGGATTCGACCGCATGTAGCCGTGCGTCCAGGTTCCGTAGGATGCGAAGGTCAGCACCGGTCGATAGTCACTGACCGACTGCGTATCGAGCACTTGGTTCGTCCCGTCGTCGAGCAGTAGCATGCGATTGCCGGCGCGCATCACCAGCACCGCGTGATCGGCGCGCCGGACGAGGTCGTTTACGAGCACCAGATAAAGATCGTGCGGGCTTACTCCGGCCTCGCGAAGCATTTGCAGCTTGGCGATCGCGTAATCCTCGCAATCGCCGCGTCCGTGCCGCAGTGTCTCGTCGGCACGCGCCCAATAATCCGCCTTGCCATATTGGACGATGTCTTCGGTATAGCGGACTCGGCGGTTGACGTATTGATTGATCAGCGCGGCCTTTTCGGCCGGATCGAGTTCACGCAACGACCTTGCATAAGCGGCCGGAGCCCCGGTTACGGGCGAGTCTTCGACCGAGCGCCAGCGCCAGTCCAGCGGCGTGTGACCGACCTTGAGCGCGACGCTTCCGAACACATCCGGCATGCCGTCGATGACGCCGTCGGTAGTGCGAAGAACCGCAGAGGTGATCGGAGGCAGCGAATAGGAAGCCGGCTGGGGAGCGGCGGCGATCGGAGCTGCCGGCCGGGCACCCTGCTGGGCCAGAATTTGGGCGAGTTGGCTCGGTCCGCCAAGAATCGCCTCCGATTTGGAAATGCCGCCGGCGGGATATGCTGATGCCGCCTGCGCCGGCACCCCGGCGGCTGCGACCGCGGCCGTGAGTGCGCTGGCAAATCCAATTGATTTCGGTAGCTTGGGCATTGCGCCGGATCATGCCGACGCAAGGCAAAGACAGCGTGTCCAACTATGGTTAGCGGCACATTAACCCATGGAGGTCCGGACGTTCGTCAGCGACTGAGCAACTGGAGATCCGCGTTGATTACGGAAACGCCGAATTGCGCCACCGGCCGCAGCGTCGGACTTGCGCCGCCAATCGCATACCCGCTGTGTAGTTGGAGCGCTCTAGCGCACACTTGCCGTTGCTGGGCAAGGTAAAGGCGATTGAAATCTGTCGCCGACCCCAGCTGATCGAGCATCTGCTGGTAACCCGGGGGAAGAGACCGCGACGGCAACAGGTTCAAATACCGGCCGGCGAACGCCAACTGTGCCGAAAGTGCGCGATGGTGTTGTTCCGACTGCAAGGCGAATGCGCGGGCGGCCCCCGTCGAGTGCTGAAGCGCGATGTCGGCCGCGCGCAGTTCAAACAGATCGATTGCAGTCGCTTCCGCAAAATACTGCTCCGTTGGCAATGGGGCAGCGACGACGGGGCTCACGGAAATTTTTCGCGGAACGGCGGCGGCAGTCGGCGGAGGAGCGGAAGTTTCGACACTGCTGGCACATCCGGAATCGAGGAGGACTCCAACTGCGACGCTGACCGCCAGGCAAAGGCGCCAAGAGCGCCTTCCCGCGGCTGCGGAGTTCGCGTTTCCTATGGTGACCCCCGTCGTCCGACTGCGAAAGAGAACCTGTATCATCTGGCGGCCAGCTTTCGTCAATCGGATCGGCTGCCATATCCTCAGAGCCGACGCAGAAATGGCGGTGCTGTCAGTCTAACGGCAACTTGTCTCTGACGGACGCAGCTGTTGCTTGAAAGCGCCCGCCTCAGGCCATGAGGCTTTGCCACTCGGCCAGCGCGGCCGAGCGGCGGGTCTTGTAGGTGGTTCGGTCGATGAGGTGACGTTCTGAGTTGAAATGGTTGTCGAAGGAAGCGTGGACGGAGGCGAACTTCTGTAGGCTCTTCATTCGCCTGAACCTCTGCATCGCCCGCCCTCTTCATCTGAAGGGGAGGTGGGAGTTCTCGACCCTGTTGTTTGCCCAGCGGCCGATCTCCTGTTTCTGATCGTTTCCGAGGGTGCTGTCAGACTAATGCGCACTTTTCTCCGATAGGCGCAGGTGTGGCTTTGATCTGCGAGTTCAGCTGAATAGCGACTGCCACTCGGCAAGTGCTGCCGAGCGGCGGGTTTTGAAGGTTTGGCGATCGATCAGGTGACGTTCTGAGTTGAAGTGGTTGTGGATGTTGGCGTGGACCGAAGCGAACTTCTGTAAGCAGTTCATTCGCCTGAACCGCAGCATTGCCCGTTCTCGTCTTCGAAAGCTTAAGTGCGAGTTCTCCACCCGGTTGTTCGCCCAGCGGCCGATCTCCTGCTTGCCGCTGTTGCCGAGTTCGCTCATTGCTGCCTTGTAGGAGCGCAGACCATCGGTGGTGATCGCTTCAGGAGAACCGTGCGCTTGAGCGTCTTCTTCATGAACCTGAGCGCCGCAGCTTTGTCGCGAGTACGGGTAACGTAGCTTTCCAGGATCTCTCCCTCGTGATCGACCGCTCGCCATAGGTAGACCATCTCGCCATTCAATTTCACGTACATCTCGTCGAGATGCCACTTCCAGTGGCGGAAACCGCGCATCCGGCTGACCCGCTGGCGCCGAATGTCCGCAGCAAAGATCGGACCGAACCGGTTCCACCAATGCCGAACCGTCTCATGGAAGATGTCGATGCCGCGCTCTGCCAGCAGGTCTTCGACGTTCCGCAATGACAGGGGATATTTCACGTACAGCAGCACCGCCAGGCGGATCACCTCGGGCGAGGAGTTGAAGTAGCGGAACGGACTTGCGGGCTTGCGTCGACGAGGCATTCGGCGCCCCCTAATGTCCCCTCCTTACCAGACGGTGCACTTGCTCTGACAATGCCATCCCAAGAGATTGGCGCTTGCATCCGCGCTACAAATGTAGCACACGCTACAAATGTAGCGGATAAGGATGCGAGTCGAATGCTGAGCAAACTGCCACCCAGGGAACGACAGATTGTCGACATTCTCTATGAATCGGGCACACTCACGGCCGGGGAAGTATGCGACAAGCTTCCGGATCAGCTGAGCGGGTCTGCGGTTCGCGCGATGCTGAAGCGACTCGAGGATAAGGGCTATGTGGCGCGCCGGGATTCGGAGCGGGGATATCTTTACAGTCCGGCAGTTCCGGAGACAGCGGCGCGCAAATCAGCGCTCAGTGAGATCGTTCGCGTGTTCTTCAACGGTTCTCCAGCCGGTGCTGCGAGCGCTCTCCTTGGAATGTCGGACCGGCTGAGCAGCGAAGAACTGGACGAACTCGAAGCTATGATTGCGAAAGCCCGCGCGACGAAAGGAGCAAACTCATGACCTGGTTGATCCTGCTCGCCGCCAAATCCCTCGTGATCGCTGGGGGCGCGCTGCTCCTGCTGAAATTGATGCAGAAACGATCGGCTGCGGACCGCAGCTGGATCGCGCATCTGGCGCTTGCGGCTCTCTTGCTACTTCCGTTTGCATCTTTCGCACCGGCACTGAACGTTGTCGGCCCGGAAGCTCTGGTGGGCAAAGCTGAAGTCCAATCCGCGACTTCAGTTCCGCCTTCCGCCTTGGACCGACCGGTGCAATCTTCGGTTGCCGCCACACCCGTCCATGAAACGATGATCAATCAGCCGAAAGGCAACGGTGCACCGGTCGACTGGCCCTTTTGGGGCTACATCGCGCCTGCCGCTTTGCTCCTCCTGCTCACCCTGATTTCGCTGGCGCGCCTCGTAATCCTGAAGGCGCGGGCGACAGTTCTCGTGGATGCCCCTTGGCTGACGGCCTTAGCCCGCGCGCAAAAGCGGATGGGCTTCAAACACGGAACGGCCCTCCTCACCAGCAATGAGCTTCCGTCGCCAATCAGTTGGGGTGTGGTTCGCCCGGTGATCCTGCTCAATTCCGAAGCGGCTAAATCCCACGAGGAAGCCGAGGCGATCATCACCCACGAGCTCGCGCATGTTGCCCGCCTGGATTGGGCGAAGCTCCTGCTGGCGCGCGTCGCGGTCGCGCTATTCTGGTATAACCCTTTCGTGTGGCTCCTCTCGCGTGAAGCGCATCAGTTGCGCGAGGAAGCGGCCGACGATGCGGTCCTGGCGACCGATATCGATGGCGCCGAATATGCGAGCCTGCTGGTGGGCGTCGCCCGTCATGAGTGCCGCGGGATTTTGATCGGTGCGCATGGCGTGGCTCCGGGGCGGAATTCCCTGACTAGGCGCGTGAAGCGGGTGCTCGACAGCGCCGTCCCCATCGGCGCATGGCAGTCCTTCCATCCCGACTCCGTAGCAGGTCATCGAAAGGGACCCCATCGCATAACCGCGAAGGAACGGCGTCGCGCCGTCTGCCGCGCCGGCGAGCGCGGCAGTGTACAGCAGCGGCACGAAATGGTCGGGCGTCGGAACCGCAAGATTGAAATCGGAATGTTCCGCCATCCTGAGGATGCTTTGCGGGTCGCTGGTCATGACATGCGCGACTGCATCGTCAAACCGGTGCGCCCAGTCAGCGCCCTCATCGGGCTCGTTCCAGTCAATCTTTCGAAGATTGTGTACGACATTTCCGCTCGACAGAATCAGGATTCCGCGGTCGCGTAGCACAGCGAGGCGCGTGCCGAGCTCCAGATGATATTCGAGCGGCTTGAGGGCGTTGATGGAGAGCTGCACGACCGGGACGTGCGCCTTCGGGAACAGGTGGGCAAGCACGCTCCAGGTGCCATGGTCGAGACCCCATTCGTCATTATCCGCGCCGACCCAACGGGGCTTCACCGCCTCGGCGATTTCTCCTGCGAGATCGGGCAAACCCGGTGCCGGATATTCGAAGGCGAACAGCTCCGGCGGGAAGCCGTAGAAATCATGGATGGTGCGCGGCCTCGCCATCGCAGTGACCGCGGTCGCCCCGATGAACCAGTGTGCGGAAATGACGAGCAGCGCGCGGGGCCGAGGCAGCGCTTCGCCGAGACTGCGCCAGGCCCGTGTGAAGCCGTTGAGTTCGAGCGTGTTCATCGGGCTTCCATGTCCGATGAAAAGGGCGGGCATCCTGGTCATCGCATTTCCTTTCGGCCGCACTTGGTTCTGCAACGAACGGGCTCAGCGTGCGGGTACCGGACGGCCTGCCCGAACCTCGCCATGCTCTCCTGATCCACTACCCGATGGGTCTTGCCGGCGCCATTTCGATGCGGCTGTTGAAGGACCGGCCCGCGCCGCGTAGCCAAGCTCCATGAAGCCGAAGCTTTTAACCACGCTCCAGGACTATTCGGGGCGAATGTTTCTCGCCGATCTGATGGCGGGCATTACGGTCGCTCTTGTCGCGCTCCCGTTGAGCATTGCCATCGCGATCGCATCCGGCGCCTCCCCGAAGGCCGGGCTGGTGACCGCGATCATCGGCGGTTTTTTGATTTCGCTGCTCGGCGGAAGCAGGGTGCAGATCGGCGGCCCCACCGGCGCCTTCATCGTCGTGGTCGCCGGAGTGATCAGCCAGTTCGGTTTTGACGGGCTTCTGCTCGCCACCTTCCTTGCCGGGATCATCCTGGTGATTGGCGGGCTGGTGCGGGCAGGGCGGTTCATCGCGCTGGTTCCCGAGCCGGTCATCGAGGGCTTCACTGTCGGCATCGCCTTGATCATTGCCGTCAGCCAGATGAAGGACCTGCTGGGCATGACCGCCCATGTGCCGGCCGATCTTGTTCACGGCTTGCCGGCATTGTGGGCCGCTCGAACCCAGGTGGGCCTCGCCGCATTCGCTGTCGGCGTGTTCACGATCGCCGGAATCGCTGTGCTCCGGCACGTCGTTCCGTGGTTTCCAGGCTCGCTGTTCGTGATCGCTGCGGCCTCCGTTGCAGTCGGCTTGCTCAGTCTCCCGGTCGACACGATCTACTCGCGTTTCGGTGAGCTCCCGGGCGGACTCCCGCCGCCCTCCATTCCGCATGTCAGCGTGGCGCGTATCAGCGAGCTCCTGCCTTCCGCTTTCGTCATCGCCTTCCTTGCTGCCGTGGAATCCCTGCTCTCGGCGATCGTCGCCGACCGAATGATCGCGGGGAGCCACCGCTCGAATGCCGAACTGCTTGCTCAGGGGGCCGCCAACTTCGTCTCGCCTTTGTTCGGCGGACTCCCGGCGACAGGCGCCATCGCCAGAACCGCGACGAACGTCCGCGCAGGAGGGCGGACTCCGGTGGCGGGCATCGTTCACGCGCTCACGATTCTCGTCATCACCTTGGTTGCTGCTTCTCTCGCCGGCTATCTCGCGATGCCGGCACTGGCCGGCCTCCTGATCCTGACTGCCTGGTTGATGAGCGAACCCGGCCGCTGGCCCGAGCGCATGAAACTTCGCGTCGGCGACCGCGCCCTGTTCTTCATGACCATGATCCTCACCGTCATCAGCAATCTCACGATCGCGATCGCAGTCGGAACCGGTGCCGGCCTCGCGTTGCGGCTGTTGCGCCGGAAGGTGGGGCCGGCCGAATGGAATCCGGCCGACCGCTCGAAGCTTTAAGGATCAGGATCAGGTTTTGAAAACGCGCATTTGCCGCGGCTGTCGCGGGAGCGCACTCTGCTCGGATGTTCACGCTCGGGGCCTCAAAAGCCTGCTTTATCCGCCTCCGCGCGGAAGGCATCCTCAATGTGGCCGACTACGCAGGACTAGAACGGGACCTCCAGTGCATCCTCGATTCAAGCAAGGTGCCGATGGCCTTGCTGCTCGACCTTCGAAATTTCCGAGGATGGACCATCTCAGGCTTCGTTCGCGATCTCGCCTTTGACTTTCGACACCGCAAGACGTTCTCGCGGATTGCCGTGATCGGCGATCGTCACTGGCACAAGTGGAGCACGTATGCGGCGGCTCCGCTTTTCAAAGCGCGCACCAGATTTTTCTGGCAGAGCGAGGAAGCCATGGCCGAGGCATGGGCCAGTAATGTCCGCTAAGCCCGCCGGAAGATAGCCGGTTTCGCCTCGATGCGCGCGCACCAAGCTAACAGGTGCCATCGCCTGAGCGTCTCGAGTTTAATTCTCGCGATCGGGTCCGAATAGACCAGCCGACGGCAACATCGGCCCGGTGATCAGGACTTCGACCTGTTTCATGCGCCCTTGATAGCGGGACCTTCGCCCAATGTCGCAATGGGTTGAAAACGGGCTATCGCGCTCTGCCCCGAACAAAAACGGACGAAGGCAGGCGGGATATCAAGAAGGCAGCAGGGTGCTTCGGGGGCAGCGGTTAACAACTCGCGACCCGCCTCCTGTGACGAGCGGGCATCCTGCACCGCTCGTCACATAAGAATTGCGGGTAAGGCCTAGCCGAATGCCTCCCCGGCCGCCCACAGAAGGGCGAGGAGGGCGGCAAGACCGCCAGCCAGAGCGGCAGCTTCCCACCATCTCACCTGGAGCTGCGCCTTATGGTCTTCCATGAAGGCGTCGAGCCTTGGGCGAAGCCGATCGTCGCTGGTCAGAAGCCCCACCTCCAGGTGGCGGCCGGTCCGCATGAATGTGAGGATTTCTTTCGCCTCCGCGTCGGTGACTCCGGGATAGCGGTTCACAAGGTCGGCGATGCGCTTGCTCTTCGAGCGCGCCGGCGGGACGATTATCCCGACATGTTCCGGATAATGGTAGCTCATTGTGGATCTCCAAAAGACGTGAATTACGCTTGGGCTCGCTGCCTCAGGCGAAGGACGGAGCGGCCTCGACCGCGCGCCACGCGCGTTGCCGCTTCGCGACCTTCTTCAATTGTCGCTCGATCGCTCGAGCTCGCGGGAACAGGCGGCCATCCATCTCCTCGAAATCATCGTTCGATGCATAGAAGATGAAGCCGCCGGCCACCCGAACGGCGATGCCGACGGTCCGGCCGCCGAACTCGACTGAAAAACGCTGCATGGTCACGGGATTTTACTCCGGACGAGCAGCGGCATGCGCAGCACGTCTGCGCGCGCGGCTGCCCGTTCATTCAAATGGGAAAAGCGAATCGCCGGGGCGAAACGCGGTTCGCTGCATTAGGCCCTGAGCGCGCTCGCCCGCAGAGCTGCGGGGGGCTCAGGGCGCTAGAATCGTGCCGTACTGCTACCTGGATGCAGCTCTGGCCGTCCGAACTGGGAATGCCCGGTCATGGACTCGATATGGTCGACCCTTTCGTTTTATCAAGGCGCGGGACGCCCCGACGCCGATGTCCCGAGAGGCGATTTCGGTTTTTACGTATGGGGACGATGGCCGCGATCCGCGTAGGACGACATCATGGCAATCACCAGCGACGCCCCCCTCGTGACCCGCGGCGAGCAAATGCTCGCTCTTCGCCGGCGGCGGATGGCCGCCTCCCACCCCTTTTTCCGCGGCGGCTTCCGCCCGTTCTTTTTCGCCGGCGCCGCGTGGGCGCTGATCGCACTCTGTTTGTGGATCTGCACGCTCCTTGGAGAAATCGCGCTTCCGACCGCGCTCGAGGCGCTCGCCTGGCATCGTCACGAAATGCTGTTCGGCTTCGTGGGGGCGGTGATCGGCGGGTTCCTTCTCACTGCCGTTCCCAACTGGACCGGCCGGTTGCCGATCGCCGGGTGGCCGCTCGCGGGCCTTTTCAGCCTGTGGGCGGCGGCAAGACTGGCCGTCCTCTTCTCAGGCCTGGTGCCGCTCTGGCTTGCGGCTCTCCTGGACGTGGGCTTTTTCCTCGTACTCGGGCTGCTTGCCGCCCGCGAGGTGCTCGAGGCCAACAACCGCAACACGCCGGTGGTCGGAATGATCCTTCTGTTCGGCCTTGCCGACGCCCTCGATTATCTTGCGAATGCGAATATCATCCCATGGCCCGATCTTGGCTGGCAGCTGGCGATCGCACTTGTCATCCTTCTGATCTCGGTGATCGGCGGCCGCATCATCCCGTCCTTCACGCGCAACTGGATGGCGAAGCGGGGCATGAACACGGGGCTGCCGACACAGCCCGGTAAGTTCGACCTCGTCGTCATCGCTGCGACGGCAGCAGCAATGCTGTTCTGGCTGACCGGTCCGCCGGGCTGGGGGACGGGCCTGGTGGTGATGGCTGCCGGCGTCCTTCAGGTGGCGCGCTGGACGCGCTGGAGGGGTTGGCGGACCTATCCAGATCCGCTCGTCCTCATCCTCCATGTCGGCTATTTCTGGATTCCGGCGGGACTGACGCTGCTGGGTCTCAGCCTCGCGGGGATAGTTCCAAGGACCGCGGCAATCCATTCGCTGACCGCCGGGGCAATGGCGACGATGATCCTCGCGGTCATGACCCGCGCCAGCCTCGGCCACACCGCGCGCGAGCTCAGGGCCGGTCCCGCCACCGTCTTTATCTATGCGCTGGTCACGTCCGGCGCGCTTGTCCGGGTCGGCGCCGCCCTCGGGGTGATCGACTTTAATCACGGGATCGAAATCGCCGGGCTGGCCTGGGGCGGCGCGTTCCTGTCGTTCCTGATCGCCTACGCGCCGGTGCTGTGGCGGCCACGTCTCGGAGAAGCCCGCTAGGGCAAGACCCGAGAAAGACGCCGCCTCGCCCAATACCACCGGCGAGCACTCAGCTCGCGTCGCGCGCTTTGCCGTCCTCGGCCTCTATGGCGCGATCGATGAGCTTGAGCGAGTGCGGGCGGCCCTCGGCCTCCACCTGCCGACGGTATCGCGCGAGGCGGCGCGCGAGATCGGACCCGCTGCTGTCGTCACGGTCCGGCAGGGCCGGGGAATCCAGTTTCTTCGTCATTGCCCGAATCTAGGCGACCTTCGGCGGATTTTGGATAAGTATGTTTCCCGAGCCGGCTCGAACGGCGGCTGCCGCCGGCGTTCAGGGGATCGGCATGGGCGCGTCGCCAGTCAGATCGCGCGAGCCGGATGGCCCGTCGCGCGGGCGCCCGGCTGCCGGGCGGGCTTTGGAAGCCGGGAGCATACCTGAACCGGGCTCGCGTTCGAGGCGCAGAACGGGCCGGCGTTTACGGGGATATAGGGATTCAACAGGGGCGAAGTCCCGGCCCATTTGAGCGGAAGATCGCTTGAATGGAGTGCGTCATGACGAGCCACCACAAATCCGAAATCCTCATCGCCCGCGACGAGATCGTCGCTGCACCGGGAAGGGCGTCCAATGACCAGACCTTCGAGCTTCCGACGGGCCTCTACGTCGCAATGGCGCTCATGTTCGCCGGTTTCATCTCGGTGCTTGCTTTCGCCTTCCACGGAGGAATGGGCGTTTCCTTTGGCGTGATCTTCGCCTTTCTCGCGGTGTTCTTCGTCATTCCCGCAATCTTTCCGCACATGAAGCCGGACGGGCGGGTCAAGCCGCTCAACTGAGCGATCTTCCAGGAGCGGGGTATCCGGACCGCGACCGGGCGCGCCAGCGCCACCGACGCCACGATCCTCGTGCTTCTCCTTCAGTTCCTGATCTTCTGCTTCGCAGTTGCGATCGCCACGATCGCGGCGCTGGTTTGACCGGTCCGGGCCCGATAGGCGCGAGGGGCGAGTGCGGTTTCATTAAACGGCCGCGGACTGCGGGCGGCGGGATGTCCTGCGCGGCGCGTCCCGCGGGGGGTATTGCCGAAAGCCTGGCGCGAAGATGATCGCTGATACCAGCCATGCGGCAAGGGTGCTGGCGCACCTTGCCGCGAGCCCTGGGCGGCTCTTGCCGCTCGGGGAGGTCGCAGCCGCCTGCGGTCTTGCGGAGGATCAGCTTCGGCCGATCGTCCACGATCTCGAAGCTGCTGGTTTGGTCGAGGCGTCGCGTGGCCCGGGCGGAGGACTCCGGCTGGCGCGGCCGGCGGCCGCGATCAGCCTTGGCGAGATCGTCCGCCACATTGAAGGCCACCTGGCGCGGACGCCGCCGAGAGGGCGCGGCTTCCTGCGTTCGAAGGGATGGATGCGGGAGCGCGAACCTTGGTTTGCGATCGGGCCGGCCACCGGCAGAAACTTGCGAATGGGCATTGACCTGCCTAGTCCTCCCGGGTGGGGGTGACACACAACAGGGGAGGGAGCGCGTGCGCGAACAGGAGCTTTCGACACCATCGATCGACCCGATCGGCGACATCCTAAAATGGGTCTTGCTGGCCGTCGCGGTCATCTGCTTCGGGCTGATGGTCTGGGCGACCGTCCTGACCTACGAAAAGGCGCCTCCGCACCCGCAGGCCTTCACCGACCGGTCGGGCCGGTGCTGTCAGTCTAACGACAACTTGTCTCTGGTGGACGCACTTCGCGCTGGGTTGTGATGTGGTTCACGCCATGAGGTTCTGCCACTCGGCCAGGGCGGCGGAGCGGCGGGTCTTGTAAGTCTGTCGATCGATCAGGTGGCGTTCGGAGTTGAAGTGGTTGTCGAAGGAAGCGTGGACGGAAGCGAACTTCTGTAAGCTCTTCATCCTTCGAAATCGCTGCATCGCCCGTTCGCGCCTTCGAAAGGGCAGGTGGCTGTTCTCGATGCGATTGTTCTCCCATCGGCCAATCTCCTGCTTTGAGGAATTGCCGAGCTCCGTCATCGCTGCTTTGTAGGAGCGCAGCCCGTCGGTGGTGATGGCCTCGGGCGAACCATGGCGCCTGAGCGCCTTCTTCATGAAGCGGAGGGCCGCGGTCTTGTCGCGAGTTCGGGTGACGTAGCTTTCGAGCACTTCCCCTTCATGATCGACCGCTCGCCACAGGTAGACCATCTTGCCATTGAGCTTCACATACATCTCGTCGAGGTGCCACTTCCAATGCCGGAAGCCACGCATGCGCGAAACGCGCTGCCGCCGGATGTCCGCAGCAAAGATCGGACCGAACCGGTTCCACCACTGTCGAACCGTCTCGTGGCAAATGTCGATGCCACGTTCGAACAGCAGGTCTTCGACATTCCTCAATGAGAGCGGGAACCGCACATACATCAACACCGCCAAGCGGATCACCTCGGGCGAGGAGTTGAAATAGCGAAACGGGCTGGCGGGCTTAGCTCGGGACTTGCGGGGCATCACGCGCCGCTACCGGGCAACTCTAACGGAAGCTAGGGCTGCCCCGTTGGCCTGACAAAGCCCGTCAACGGCTTTTCTGGGCCGCGCGCCACTGCTTCTCCACGCTGGCTGACCAGCCGGCTCAAAGAGCGGTTCATAAAAGCTATTGCATCAGCGCATTCAGGCCGAAAGTCGCGCTCGAACTGAGTATATTGTTCGGGAGTCATCGTCGCCTTGGCTTGTTGAATAGATGACTCACATCGCTGTTCGAAATCCTTCATCTTCTTTCGAAGTTTTAGCTCTTGCTCAGTGAGGGTAGCGATATGGATGCGATGAATCTCAAGCGGGTCAGTTACAAGAGGCTTCGGTGGATTTAGCAGGCGAGCTTGGTCGTCGGCGATCCGTTGAGCCAAGGTGCAACGCCACTCCTCGAACAAGGCATGCATTTTGGCATCCATTTCGGCGAGCTCGGGTCCGCGCAACGCCTCTCTCAACGGCTGAAATTTTTTCAACAAGCGCTGTTCTTCTTCTACTGAGAAAACGGCAAATTTCTCCTTGGCCTTGTTCAACTGTGCCAAGGCAACGCGCCTGTTTTCGGGCTCCGCTTCTTGCTCCGGCCTTATTGTCATTTCCCGCCTCATTTCATCAAAAGCGCAGTAAAACCGAGCTGCCGTATGCTACTAACACACCAGATTGGATTCGGCAAACGACTCAAATCAGGCAGAGATGATTCTCTTTATTAAAGTAAGGAAATAACTTTGTCCTTGAAATGACGTTTTGTTTCGTACACGTTCTGCGACGCCGAATCGACGTAGCAGGGGACCCATGTGGCACTCGCGACGATGCGCGCCGATTTTGGGAATGATCAGGTTCCACACGATCAGATTGTGGGTACTATAAGTCCCAAGATTCAGCAATTGATCGTTCTTCCGACGGAAAAGTGCAACTTTCGTTGCACCTACTGTTACGAGGACTTCAAAATCGGGAAGATGCCCGAAGTCGTGCAGGCCAGCATCGAGCGGTTCATGGATCGCCGAATTCCCGAACTCTCCCATTTTGCGCTTCATTGGTTTGGGGGTGAGCCCCTTGTCGCAAGAAATATAGTTACGCGACTGTCGTCATATGCGCACCGGCTGTGTGAGGAGTTTGGGATTTCTCTTTCGGGATCGATAACAACGAATGCATATTTGTTGGAGCAGTCGCTATTCCGAGAGCTCGTGTCTTATCGGCAAAGGTTTTTCCAAATCACCTTGGACGGATGTGAGGAAGAGCATAACGCTGTACGAAAACTGGCGAATGGTCGAGGTACGTTCGAGAGGATTTGGAGTAACCTAGTCGCTACGAAGAAAGTTGAGGAGGAGTTCACGATCCAAATAAGGATCCATGCGCGGCGTCAGAATTATATGTCCCTGAAAGCGCTGGTGCGGCAACTTGCACAAGAATTTGGACGCGATGGCCGCTACCAATTGGATTTTCAGCACCTTCGGGATCTCGGTGGTGAGGGCGGCAAGAGCATCGAGAACGGGCTCTCACTGACAGAGCTCAGAACGCTGGAGGTGGAGCTTCGTGAGGACTACGCATCGGCGGTCAATGAGTTCCACGGCCCCCCCACACTTTCTCAACTCACCGATGAATCAGACTTGTCCGGGGTTGGCTCTGAACAGCCGCGACATGTGGAGATTTGTTACGCTGCCAAACCTAACTCGTTACTGATCAGGGCGGACGGAAGAATAGGTAAATGCACCGTTGCTCTAACGGACGACAGAAACACTCTGGGATCCATCAATCCAGATGGGACAGTGTCCATAGACAACAGGAAACTTCGGCCCTGGATTAGGGGCTTGTCGAGTCTCGATTTGGGAGAACTTGCTTGCCCACTGGTGTATATGGCCGAAGCTGATTTGTCTTAGTTCGTGTGAATGAACCTTATTCTCGTCGGGAGATCCACATGACTGACCTCATCGATTTCAATGCCCTAGTTCTTGACGAGCTCGGTCGCGCGGTCCTCTCGGAGAACGTTGCGGAGATCATGGCTCCGGTTGTTGGCATGATTGCTGGAGGTACGAACGAGTGCCCGTCCGGAACGAATTCAGGTTGCGAAAACTCTTACTGCGAATATTCACACAATACTTGGACGTGTAGCAATGGCCAAAATTGTCAACAGACGATTAACGACCATATCTGTTAAGGTAAATCTTTCTTAGGTGACGCCGATGAATAGTCATAAAAGTCTCATCTTGAGCGACGCGGCATTGGATCCATTGGGCCGCCTTATTCTGAGCGATGACGCTCTTATGCGCGAGCTTGAGGGCAACGCGACAGTGGATGTGGCCGGTGCAAACGGTAGTAATTGTGTTGGATCACAAAACGGAGACTATTGTACCAATCCCTTTGACTGCCGGTTTAGTCAAAACGGCACGTGGTGCTCAAATTCGCAGTACTGCACAGGGTCAAGTAATCCAGTTTATTGCACATGAAGGTGAGCAAGTTCCGCGGTGGAGTGTGGGTTCCTATAGCGGACCCAGCAGGAGGTGGCAAATGTCGGAGCGCGAGATCAGGTTTGAGGAACTAACTCTTGACTGTCTTGGCCGTGCTCGGATCAGCGATGAGCTATGTGACCTGGTGCTTGATAGCGCAAACATCGTTTCAGCTGGAGCGGCTAATACCACAAATTGCACTGGGACAACCAATGGCGGCTGCACTAATGCACAGCTCTGTGCTGGCAGCTCCAATGGTGGGTGTTCTAATCCCTATTATTGTTATCAGTCGCAGAATACCATTTGCTAGTAGTGAGGGGGACCGTAATGGGGATCACTGCCATTAGATCAACTGATCTTCTCTTAGATAATCTTGGACGGGTAATTCTTTCCGAAAGTGCTATGGCTGATCTGGGCGAAATGAATGACGTCTTAGTTTCCGGCGCTGGAACGAATCCTGCCTATTGCACGGGGGGAAACCCGTCCTGTTCAAACCAAGAGTACTGTTCGGGTAGCCAGAACGGCGGTTGCTTTAATGGCATGCAATGCCAATTCAGCCAAAATTTAGTTTGTTAGCTCGGCTGTGTAGAGAGGCTATGATGTTTTGAGTGCGGCTGGGCTAGATCGGGTGGGGTTGTCTGTCGTGAACTCGTGTTTGGCCTTGGAGAGGCGCTCAACGTCGCCGCGCGAGACCGCTTGCCACGCGGTTTGTGCGGCGCCTGAATAGGCAGCGAGGTCACGTTCGTGGGCAATCGATCTGCGTTTTTGGCTCGCTGGGGTCGCCAGCTTTCCGATAGTCTGGCGACGTTGCACAAATCACGACCAATAATTGAACCGTCGTCCGAGCTGGCAGACTGTGGATACACTTGCATCTCCGCGGTCATGGCGCTTTTAGGTCAGCCGCTACTCGTCGAGGAAATCAAGACGCGTGGCGGAACCACTTCGCGCGGTCTGACCCTGAGGCAAGTGCGCGACATCCTGCGCGGATGCGGTGCACTTGCGGAAGTTATCTATTTCGATCGAACTCGGACCGAGAGTTTCCCGCCATGCGGAATAGTGCTGCTGTCTCGTGGCCACTACGTTGTTACCGTTCGTCAGCGTCGTGACCGTATTGAAATATTTGATCCGCAGATGGGCTGGACTTGGGTCAGCCGCCGCTGGCTCGCTCGTCGGTGCAACGGATTGGCAGTCATGGTGGACGGCCTGCAAGCCCCCATCAGTGAAAGGAGGGAACGTCCAAGCACCGCCGAGATTGCTGAACTGTTTAGGCCAATATTAAAGAGACGATCTGGCGCAATTGCTGTTGGGATATTCGCCGGAGCTCAACTAATAACGTTGCTCCTTCCATTACTTTCAATGTGGTCTGTTGATAGATCGCTTGCTGGTGTATCCGTCGGCATCCTCGGAGCGATCGCGATCGGCTTTGGCGCCTTGTCCGTGACTAACATATTTGTGTCTCTAGCAGGAAATTTGGCTCAGAGTAAGGCTAAGCGCTTAGCATCCATAGCATTGAGCTGTACTGCATTCGATTCTCTAGCAGCCAAGCCGCCGTATTGGTTCGAAAATAGCAACGCCGGCACCATACAAAACCGCGTTGGCTCACTCAGCGCCTTGTTGGATTTTTACGTTGAAGCAGTGAGGACCGCTGGCACGACCGCAGTGACACTCGCCATTGGCGTGTTTGCGCTCTTTTTCATCTCTCCGCTCCTTCTCTTGCCGGGGTTGGTGGCATTGTTGATCTCGGTCGGCCTCGATCTGATGTTCGAACGCGTGCAGCGATCACACTTCGCGTCTGTACTTGAAACAAGCCAGCGACGGCAGTGGTTTGTAATGGACACGATTTCGCAGCTTCCGGCGATCGTTCGCTTCGGGGCGCTTCCCTCCGCGAAAAGCCGATTTACGTTACTGAACCGGCATGCGGAAAGATCTCAGGCGTATCTGAGCTCGCTAAAGGCTTGGCAATCTGCATTGAGGGGGCTTGCCAAATCTGGCGAGACGTTATTCTTTGTGACTATCGCGGCTGCTTTCATGGGGGCCGGCGATTTCACCATTGGCGGGTTCGTTGCGCTAGGCGCATATAAGGATCTACTGGCGAGTGCCATTTCTTCGATTTTCGCTTTGCACCTGCAGCGCCGTGGGTTGGAGGTGCATAAATTGCAGGGCTCCGCCTTACTAAGATCGAGGCAAGAGCGCCAACTGAGTTTCCGGGTTGTTGAGCGGGGTGAGATTTCGTTCGAACGCGTCTGTTTCTCCTACGGCTCGTTAGACAAGCTAATTCTGGATAAGGTGAGCTTCTCGGTGAAACCTGGTGAGTGCGTGATTGTCCGTGGGCCTTCGGGGACCGGGAAATCAACTATCGCCAAATTGCTTGTGGGCCACGTTCAACCGACTGCGGGCTCTGTTCTGATTGATGGAAATTCTCCTGCCGACACGACGTTAGGCATGGCTTCCGTACTGCAGAGTGATCGGCTAATTACCGGTTCGATCAGAGAAAACATCGTGTTTTTCCGGCGCGGCGTCAGCGATGCTGATGTCTTGGAGGCACTGGAACTAGCTGCCATCAAAGAGTTCGTCCTGTCGCTACCTATGCGGCTTTCCACGCAGATAGGCGAGTCAATGGCCGGTTTGTCCGGCGGCCAGCGGCAACGATTGCTGATAGCACGTGCGGTCTTAGCTCGGCCCAAATTGTTGGTCTTAGATGAAGCTACGTCGAGCTTGGAGGTGAAAGTTGAAGCGGAGATATTGGGCGCGCTGCGGCGGTCTGGCACGACGCTGCTGCTTTTCGCTCACCGTCCGGAAGTCTGGGCATTGGCAGATCGAATCTATACTCTTGATGGCGAGGGGGGGCTTGAGGAGGAGCGCCGCGAGGGCCCTTCCGATGTCGGTTTTTTGCGCGCCGCCGCGACATAACGAAGAGCCTATGAGGGCTGTCGGAGCAAAACCACGAACCAGAAAGCGTTTAGTAAGCTCCCAGGCGTCCCCAGTCGACGCTGATGTTACGTGCAGAGTACTCGGCTGAAACACGCTCTGTGGACTGGAAACCCTTGCCGGGCCGACATTCAGGTCGCCGGTTGTCTGAAGCTGCCGTAAGCCGACGATGAAAATTCTAGGCATTAAGCTGACCCATGATGGCGGCGTGTCGCTTCTGCGAGAAGGACGACTTGAGTTCAGTGTTGAGATGGAGAAAATCAACAACAATCAGAGGCATGAGGGAATATCAGATCCCGAGTTGATCAGCGAAGTTCTGCAAGTCATGGGCTGCGACATCCGGGAAATGGATGTGATCGCCATTGATGGCTGGGATGGAGCGGACAATGCTACTATTAGTCTTTCCAGCCGTGGGCGCCCCTATGACGTAGGTGTTGGGCCCTACATTGAGACTTCCCGGAGGGGCTGGCTTTCTACAATATGCGGCCAAATACTAGTCGGTGAGAGTCCTACTAGGTACGAGAGCTATCCACACGCCTCATCCCATGTGGCGGCCGGTTGGTGTACTAGCCCGTTTACCGAACAATGCGGCAGAAGTTTCGCATTGATATGGGACGGAGGAATGTATCCGCGTCTCTATTTGGTCGATGCGAAGCAAAACTCGGTCACGTTCGTAGGCATTCTTTTTTATCTGATCGGCCATGTCTACGCGCTCGCAGGGAGGAGATTCGGCCCGTATAAGCGCGATGACATTGTATGGGGGGCGGACGAGCTTGGCGTTGCGGGCAAGCTGATGGCATATATCGCTGTCGGCCAATCTCGATGGCAGATCGTGAGGGTTTTCCGAGAAAGATATCTCAAAGATTTCGAGTCATCCGACCTACGGGCGCGTAGCTACAGGACCACTGTCAAAGGATGTGGTACTAGTGTGGAGAACTCCTTGGGATATGTTCGAGACTATTTAAACGGCTGCGCTCTAGATTTGCTTGATTATTCTGACGAAGATATTCTGGCATCATTCCATGTCTTTTTGGAGGAGCTTCTCATCGAGCGGCTCGCCAGGCTGGTTCGCAGGACGGTCGGGCGTAAGAGGTTTGGCCTGACGATCAGCGGTGGCTGCGCTCTCAACATCAAGTGGAATAGCGCGATCCGCGAATCTAGTTTGTTCGACGCGGTTTGGGTGCCTCCCTTTCCCAACGATAGTGGCAACGCGTTAGGTGCGGCATGCTGCGCGATGGTATCTCGCCTCGGCCTTAGGTCAATCGATTGGGATGTATTCAGGGGGTTGCCTTTGAGGGCACCTTACAAACTGCCGTTGGGTTGGTCGACCCGCTCCTGCAGCGCAACTGAACTGGCGAACGTTCTAGCTATGGGTCATCCCGTGGTATTCCTGTCAGGACGCAGTGAGCTCGGGCCTCGGGCCCTTGGCCACAGAAGCATTCTCGCAGACCCTAGATCGAAAGCGATGAAGACGTTCCTTAATGAAGCCAAGCGGAGAGAGGCGTTTCGACCGGTCGCGCCGATTTGCCTCGAAGACCGGGCACAAGAGATATTTGCGCCGGGCACACCCGACCCCTACATGCTGTTTGACCACCTTACACGCGACGCGTGGTCAGAGCGGATCCCAGCGGTTCTTCACTTGGACGGATCGGCACGCCTCCAAACGATAAAGCGCGATGCGCAAGATGCGATTGCAAGAGTGCTAGTCGCGTTCGAACACTCGACCGGAGTTCCGCTGCTTTGCAATACAAGTGCCAATTATCTGGGGCGCGGATTCTTCCCAGATGTCCCCTCCGCGATGGAATGGGGGGGAGTCAGCCACATTTGGAGCGAGGGAGTCCTGTACGAGCGCTGTACCGAGCAGGGCCATGCGCGAGCTAGCGCCAGAGTGTTTGGATCAAAGCATGCATGAGCGCTGTCGCACTCTCGGCTACGAGTTAAAGTGCCCGTTGAGGCAAAATGCGAAGGATCTCAACATCGTGAGCCGGCTAGCACCAAGGACCAAGGGAGCGTGAGGGGTACACACCAACGCGCCGACGCTTGCCTCGAATGGTGGCCGAATCGCCTCAAACTTCCGCCGTTGGACCATCAAGTCCTCTCTAGCGTCTCGACCATGAATTGGACATTTCATTACAAATTCATCCAGCCCCGTTGTCTCAGCATACGGAAATTGAGTCCTTTGGGGCAAGCTCGACTTAAGCGCACTCGGTCGAGCTCTGCAGGCACTGGGGTTATCGAACACGTTAGGGAGGCGCAATCCCGTGACTGAGTTTGTCTTATGCACGCTCGGTACTCGAGGAGACGTTGAGCCCTTCGTAAGCCTTGCGGCAGCCCTAACGTCGCGGTCATACGGTGTGACGGCTTTGGCGAACGAGAACTGGAAAGAAGATTTCCAACGAGCTGGCGCGACTTTTCGCAGCATTGCCCCGGAAGATGAATCGCAGAGCGGACGCGACGACTACAAATTTTTCATTCGAAGCATTTTGCCTTCATTCCGGGAGTCCTACGATTGCGTGAGTGAATTGGTATCCCGCAAATCTGTCGCTCTAGTCTATCGTGCGAACATGCTCGGAATGGAGTGCGCGGCCGAAAGTTTCACACTTCCCAATGTTCGAGTTGTGCTGCAGCCTAGCTCGGTTAAGTCGTACCTACGCCCCCCTTGGCCGCTAAGCACCCTAACGGAATCCCCTTTCCGCTCTTTGAGTGCTCGTGTGTTGGTGCCCGCCATTTACTGTGCATCTGAAGCATTCAGCCGTTACAGACTCTTGGCGAACTTGTTTCGGAAGTCCGTTGGAGTGCGCCCTGTCCACCCATGGGGACGCCACAAAGACGTGGCGGATCTCACATTATTGTTTTGCCCCGGCTGGTTTGCAATGCCGCAGGCTGATTGGCCCTCAAATCTTCATATGGTCGGTTTTCCTGCTCCCCGGGAATCGTCGCTCCATCCTGAGTTGCGGTCCTTCATCGCTGATCGAGGCGCGCCATTGGTCTTTACACCGGGAACCGGAGTTTCCGAAGTGAAGGAATTTTTTGAGCGCGCGACCAAGGTTGCAGAATGCCTGGGTTTGGCAGCCGTATTTCTTAGCAAACACTACACAAAGGCATCTTCAGCTTCGTCTTCTATTATTTGCCACCCCTATGCGGAGCTGGCGCCTCTACTTCAGGCCAGCGCGGCGCTTATACATCACGGTGGAATAGGAACGACCGCACAGGCAATCTTTGCCGGCATTCCGCAAATGATCGTTCCTGACAGGTTCGATCAGCCTGACAATGCGATGAGAGTGGCTTGTCTAGGCCTCGGCTCCGTTGTTTTAGGCCGCAAGTTCTGTGGGGCTGACTGGGCCAGTCTTCTTGATCGAACTATGAGCAGCACGCATGTGAAAAGTCAGCTGGCAACAGCACGCGAACTGCTCAGATCCAGCGATGCGATCGCTACGAGTGTCAAAATGATCGAGAAATGTGTCGGCTGCACCTCAGCATACGCGCCGCAGGTCATCTCGGACGAAGCTGCCTGAGACTGACAGGTGGCTGCGTCTCCAACCGCCGTCCGCCGAACAACCTGGCAAGAGAGCCGCACAAGTTTCAGCCTTGTCACAGATTGACCAGTTTATATAGCCTATGCGCCTTGCGCGAAGGAATTGCAGCCATCGCTCAGCCTCGAGCTTATCCAAAGTTCCGCTTCCATCCGATTCACCAAGGCCCCATTCCGTCGCCAACACTGCGGCACCTTTGGCAAGAGCCTCATCTGTCCGCATTCGGAGCCCCTCCCGATGGGTTCCCGCGTAAAAGTGAAGCGAACACCCCACATTAGCGTGCAAGATCGATGCCTCCGCAACCAAGTCTGGACGGCCAGCGAAGTCCTGAGAAGCCCAGATGACGGGTGCCCTGGGTGCAAACTCCCTTATTGTCGCGAGCGTGGTAAGGTGGTGAGGTAGAATGTCTTCATTCCATGAGTATCGCGAATGCGGCTCATTCCAGGTTTCGTACATGATATTGGGACAATCGCCATATGCGCTCGCGATTGCTCGAAAAAGGGTCCTCGCTGCTTCCGTCTCGAGATCGTGGCCATGCCAATCGAGTAGAACATAAATGCCCGTAGAAATTGCGGCATCAATAATAGTTTTTGCTTTTCCGATCTCGCCCTTCGGATCTGATAGATATCCTGGTGACGTCGCAGCGACAGCGATGCGCAGAATATCTACGGCCCAGTCTTCAGCGAGCCAGTGTACAAGTCGCTGATTGTAGAATTCCGGTGCCCATTGACTCCAAAACAACGACACGCCCCTTAGCATCACCGCGGCGTCATCGGCGCTTCGCAGGCGACCCGCCCTGAAGGCTAGCCGCCCATGACGCTCGAATGGTGTGCTCGTTCGCTTCGCTCGCCCAAGTTGCAAAAAATTCGCCAACTTCACATTCGACACTCGCCCAACGTTCAGAGTTTCGCGTGGAGATCAATCCAACCTAATCCGCAGTCAAGTATTCGCGCTAAGATCGCGTTCTTGTCGGTCCACCCATCGCGAAGATCATCTCCGAACGGGCCAGACGAAAGCCTCGGAAATGAGTGAACCGTTCTAGATCCGTCTAGGCGATGCACTAAGAAGTTCTCGAACTTCTGATGCACCGTAGCGCCAGAAACCAGATTGAAATCCTCATAACCCATGGCAACAAGCAAACAGTAAACGTCAATCTCGTGGCACTCAGCCGACACGAACGTTGGCAAAATATGATTAGCCAACATGTCTCTCAAAACGTACCTGTCACAAAATTCCACATCTATCTTCACAAAATATGGATAGCCATGCGAGGCCACTATCTGCGAGAATGGAACTACTTGAACGAGCTCTGATCGCCACTTTTGGCTACGCGTATTAAATTTATGCGGCATGAATGTGCTGATTTCTGGCTCTGAAACATTTACATAAAAGCTAAGCTCTCCAAAATGTTCGTGAATACCACAATTAAGGATTGTCAATTGCCCAGCAGATATTTCACTGGAAAATCGATCTCTGCAAATAGCGCACATCGACGGATTTGCATCTACACCTATGACCTTTAGCCCCTTCGCGAGATAGTATGCCGTGTCATCCCCGTTGTTCATGCCCAAATCATAAACAATTGTGGGAGCCTGTCCCGACGAATTCGAATAGCTCACTTGCGCCTCTCTCTCTTTGCGAGGACCTTAGTTGCAGTAGATGCGGCTCCTTTCCAGCTCAATCGCTCACGCTTGGCTGAGAATGTTGATATCCATGTCTAAGGGCTGATAAAGATCCGTGGCCTTGGCCCTCCACTCATTCAGCAAGCCGAACGGCATTAGGAATCTCCAATTGAGAACATCAATTCCCCAGCGGCGTCATAGCAGAACGCGCCAGCGCCGGTATCCTCGCGGAGTTTACTTTCTTGCTAGTGACACGACATTAGACATCACACTCGCCTTCCTTAACAGCTTTCGAGAGCACAATCCGGAAATTCCGCTTTGTCTTATACCATTCGGTGATCAGACGGACGTATTGCGAAAGTTAGCTGCCAAATACGACTTTCTTGTATTCGACAAAGAAGCAGACCTTCGGCGCTGCGATGGCCTTTCGAGAGAATTTTTCAGCGTAGTGCGCGGTCACTTTCGTAAAATTTGTGCGTTTGAAGGATATTTCGACGAGTTTATATATATCGACTGCGATACTATCGTTCTTCAGGACGTTTCGTTTGTATTCGAGTTTTTGCGTGATTATGATTTTGTATTCTCGCATTCGAACTTAGAGCTTTTGAGGCGGTGGGTGTGGAAGGATTCAATCTTTGAGGCAGGATCATTGACGAGAAATCAAATTGCATTCTCGGCAAATACTGGATTCTTTTGCTCTCGTTATCGTGCGATAAGCCTCGACAATGCCGAGCAAGACTTGGAGCAAGCAGTCAAATTGTCAGCACATATGGAGTTGTATTGTGTTGAACAGCCTTATTTGAACTATTTAGTCGTATCATCCGGCAAGAGGTACACAAGCCTGTTAGAACTTTCGAGCATGCCGGGAAATGAGAGTATTCCACTTGAAAAATGGGCCGGTGGCGGATTCTTCAGCAGGATGAAGGACTCCGTGAAGCACAAATCCACCAATTTCTTTCTTTATCACTGGGCCGGATGCTGGATGGCTACCGACCTCGACAAGATCGTATACAGATTACTTGGTTTGTTTTGGCTTATTAGAAGTCCGACCGTAAAAATATTTTTGCCTCGGAGACGGCTTTGGCGCAAGTATCGCTACCTTGGATGAGACGTAATTGCACATGTTAGTCAGGACCACATGCTGCAAGCGACGTCGTTCGGCAGGTGTTCGCTGAGTAGCATGTCGTCATTGCCGGAGACCCGCAGTTCCAAGGCCATACGTCGGCAATTTGGATCATTGCAATTTGGGATCATGGATCTCGACTAAGAATTAGCACCGCCAGCCAGCAAGTTCCTGTAGGTCTCGCACACGGGTTTCCCGCCGCAGACATCAGCATCATCCGGAGTGCCCAAAAGTTTTCAGCAGCTTGACGGAAAATTGTAGCGGTATGTGCTCTCTGGAAAACTCCTGGATCAATGGGGATGCGAGTTGACGCCGAACGGCTGCCAAATAGTCCAACCTGCCGGTCAGAGATACGCTCCGATTGAAGCTGTGGGTGAAGGATGCGCTCAGCCAGGTTGTCGCGGAGGAATGTGACTGCAATTCACGTGAAGGACTGAAATACTGCCACTGCAGTTCAATTATGTCGCCGGGGACCTGACCGCGGCCGGCTCCCTGCCATTCAAGTGTACTATTCGTCGAAAAGCGGAAGCGGTTCTCATTTCTGGTGCCGCTAAATGTTTCGACAGGAGACATCTCCAAGAAAGCGTTCAAGCTAGTGTTGAACTTCAACTGCTTTACGATGGGTGTGCTGAGATCGAATTCTGCACCACTGCTCCGCTTATGGCCTGCGTTGATCCATGTGTATAGTTTTGATTGATTGATGGCGCTGTAGAGGGTGCTCCACAAGTGTCGTGTTTCCCTATCGTAAAGCGTGATAGTGGCTTCCACGTTCTTCCGATGGTAACCCAAAGATGCCTCGTAGGAGTCAATCAGTTGATCCTGCAGATTGGGGTTGCCTCGCACACTCGTGAATATATCCTCGAAGGTCGTATACGGCCGCAATTGTTCTGGTGAGGCGCGGTCGATACGCGCGCTGTAGCTTATGTTTAAGTGCAGCGCCTTGCTCAGTTGGTGGTCCAGATGCAGGCTCGGAAACAGGTTTGCGCGCTTGAGAGTCACCTCACCGGATCCTGCAGCCGATATACGGCGACGGTTATATTCGAGCCGAAGGCCGGGCATGAGCGTCCAGTCTCCTATCGGCTGCTGGAAGGTTACGTAAGCATCCAGCGTTTCCTTCGTGGCAGAGTAATAATCCGATGAGCCGGCGGAGGGTAATTCAGGAGTCGGCACGCTCAGAAATCGATAGTGTTGACTTGTGTCATTGAGCTCCCACCCGGCGCCATAGGAAAGGATTTGACCCTTGCGCATGGGATGTACCCAATCGAGTTGTGCTCGTCCGATCGAGAAATTATTATTTTGGTCAATGGAAAACGAGCCCCCGTCTTCGGCAACACCCGCAATCCGACTGCGGGAGTTCGGCATCCTGAAGAGTTGCAGACTTGCATTCAGGGTTTCTCCTTCTTTCATTCCCTTATGGGCCAGCGCCAGCTCAGCCATGAGGAAAGTACTGTCGCTTCGATTTAGCTGGTCCACAGAAAATGGATTTGACCCGGAGCTTGAATCCTCGACGTCGCTTAAAAGCGTCGAGCGATCGCGCGAACCGCTCATGGAAACCTTTGCAGAGACGTTCGTCTTTTCATTCAATTCGTAAGTGGTTTTTAGGCTCACGGAACCCGTCGTCGATCGACTTGATCGCTCACTTTGCTCACCGCTGACTCTAGGAGACTCGCCCGGAGATGTCTCTATACTCATGGCGCTTCGCGAGCTGGATCGGCCGGTCGATCCATCACTACCTTCAGCTTCGATCTCGTAAGTGAGTTTGCCTCGCTTGTATTTGATTGATGCGTTGCTGTCGACGCGTCCGAAGCTAGACATTTCAACAGTTGCGGTGCCATCAACGCCGTTCGACTGCTTACTTGCCAGCACGAAATTGATAATGCCGGCTGTTCCCTCTGCTGAATATTGTGCTGAGGGGTTGGTTATAATTTCGATGCGCTCAATATCTGTACCGTGCAGGTTTCGGAGGAAGTTTGACACGCTTTGAGCGGCCAGCGGTTTCCCATCAACGAAAATCCGGACCTCACTGCTGCCAAGCAACTGGATAGTGCCATCCGTTGAAACCGTGACGGCCGGAAGCCCGCGAAGGAGTTGAATGGCATCCTTTTGCGCGGAGTGCGGAGTACGCTGCACGCGAAAGACGCGACGGTCGATTTTCTGAGATTGGTTCCCGCGGATCCCCACAACCTCAATCACGTCTTGAGGCTGCGGCGATTGGACAACGGCCGTCGGCGGGAGGGGGATCATTGCGGGGCGCAGCTGTAATGCACGGCGTCGACTGGTCGACCATCTATCGTGCCGTTCTGTGTAAAGGGCAAAGGAACTATCGGCGTAGTTATTTTCGTGCCAATTGAGTATGCATGCGCGGGCTCTTCGAGCGCGTAGCAATCCCCTTCCAGATTCCGGAAAAGTGCAAAGCTGCTCGACCCGATTGCCGCGTACCCGCAGGGATAAGCGTTTGCCGGTTCAAGCCGGCTGTCGCGCCGGCTCTTGGTGAACTCACGACGAATCACATCTTCGACGCGGCTTCGGTTCACTGGTCGCCCGTTCTTAGGAAGAGGAAGCTCTTCAAGAAGACGGGGACGGAACAGGTGGTTAAGCAACCGGGTCCGTGGAATACATCGTGCGTGCATTCGCTGGCGGATTGGCTCTCCGCGGACATCCATCGCAATTTTGTCGCCGATCGCACGCAACGCTCGGAGATGGGATGGAGTTTTATCGCTCCAGAAATCGGAAAAATCGAAGTCTTCGAAAGACGCGTGCACGGATAGCCGAAACTGACGATTGTAGAAACGCAGCGCGATTTTAGCTGCGTCGCAGATTCGGCTATTCAATCTGTAAACGGAAATCGCCGTCTCGACAGTTTCTCGGCGCAGCCCAGCAACACGTAGCATTTCTACGCCAACGGTCCGTAGGTAACGCCTTGAGCATTCGTCTCCCAACGCGGCGACGTAGGCGTCCTTAGGTTGACTACGAGTGAGGTCTACATCGTCTTGCGCGGCATAGAAACGACGCAGGAACTCTAATAGTCTCGGGAATTCATGGCCGATCTGAGGGCACCCGTCGAACAAAGCTGTCGCGTTCCAATCTGGGAGTGATGCCGAGGCACCAAAGTCCAGGAGCCTCCCGTCAAGAGCGACGTTCGAAGGACTCGGCGCTCCTGCCGCCACCCGCCAGACGTAAAGGTATGCATATTGCTCGCACCACCGCCCCCAGAATTCCCGTAGCGAGGCTTCTATCCTTTGCGCGCCGAAGCCGCGAAGAACCATCTTCTTGTTCTGCTTGATGCGCCGGATGTCACTTTCGCCGCGAAGAGCTTCGGGCCCAGTGAAGTGCGCTGCGCGCTCAAAATGGGCCGGACGGAGGGGCGGTTCCCGAACCAACAGCACGCGGCGCTCGCAGATCACTGGGCCTTCATGATCAGGATCGAACGGCGGTTGAATGTTGCTGAGGGTATCTATGATGGCCTCGCTACGAACGGCTCCCCAAGGAAGCTCATGCGCAAAGAGCTCGGCGAAAATAGTCTCTCCCACAGCCTCACGAAGCGGAACCTCTCCGTTCGTATGGTACCGGTGCGTAGTCGTACCTGTGAGCGGTGTCGGTCCGATTCCCTTCAGATACATGCCACTGAAAAGGGCCGCACGTCCGCTGCCGCCGTTTCCACCTATCCCCGCTCCGCCGTAGCGGTCTGCCCACGCGATCTCAGTGCCGTTGGCGTCAGTCCTAACGGCGATGCGTGATGCCAGTTCATCTGAAAAATGATCTGCTCGGGACCAACACAGAACCGCGCCTGGGAGTCTGGCAACTGCAACTGGTACTGAAGCCCAGTTCTTTCTTAACAGACGGCAGGCGAGGGATGAAAGCTCCAGATCCTCAGAACACGTCGACAAAGCGGACTCCTTTGTCGAATTCGGCCTTTACCAAACGCGTTGGTCTTAATGGCGAGAGTTCCGCACGCCATTTGTCTATCAACGCGGCAATATCAGAAGCATCCCCGGCCACTTTGATCAAACAGGGCTTCGACCCGCTGCTCCAATCACCATCGCGAAGTCGACCAGTATTCTCTTCTCTTAGCCGTGCCATGGTTTCTTCGCCGAGCATTGCCCAGCTCAGAAAACTATTGGGACGGCTTACACGGTCGAATTTCAATTGCAGCAGCGCCGTCGCATGCCCGAAGCCTTCAATAGCGGACCCGACGGTGGTGCGATCATTCTGCGTGATCGAGAGCAACCGAACGTAATCGTAGAAGAGCTGGGCACGCTCACAGTTCTCTCGAAATTGGCGGAAACGTAAGGGTTTATCAGGTGTTCGCGCCTCCCGTTGTCGGCCAAATCCGTGAAGATGCCGCCTTAGCGTCTTCATAAACCACTTACCGTTGAGAGGCTTTAGGTATGTGAGCGAGTCGTTTCCGCGGAGGGCATGGTCGCGCAGGTGTGCGGCAACCGCGCGACCTTGACCCGAACCTGCGAAAAGCGCCAGCAACCAGGGATGTCGCCCGCCCTTGTGACGATCCAGATCTCCTAAAACGGCTGGATCAACTCGCGCGAGTTCATTGGTTGTATCGTCGAGGAATGCCAGAATTGCGTAACCTCGAGGAGCCCCTTCTTGGTCTACAAAGACCTGCAGCAATTCGTCGTCGTTAGCACGAATTAGCCGTTTGTAGGCTGGGCCTACGAACATGTTTGGCCCCATGCCGTTCCCGCCCAGACCCATTAACAACAAACCAATTCGAATCGCAGCGACTCTATCGGTACGGTCGTCCCCACCTGAGCAGTCGAGATCCAGGTGCCTCAAAACCTCTCCAACCTCGAACAAGGTGTGCATCTATAGGTTACCCCAAACGCCCCGATAAAACGCAGTACTGGAGGGAGGCAGCAGGATCCCAATCGAAGCATCCGCAGACGGAATACCTGCCGAAATCCTTGAGAGGCTAAAGCCCGTGGCTGAGCCGATTTTCAGAAGCTCGTGCGTGCACCGCGTCATATAGCAGCCCGTTCATTGGTAAGGCGCCGAGCATTCGAACTCTGTGTTGGTGTTGCATAGCTGTCAAGCGGCGGCTGCGCAGTCAGCAGTTATTTCAGTACACCGACGGATTTGTGCACAGAATGGATCTGCGTCGTCCACTCGGCTGGATCGTCATTCTCGGCTGCACTGCCCCTAAGAACGAGTCTCAGGCCAGACGTGGAAAAGAGAGTAAGTGAGGAGACACTTCGTCTGGCAAAGACAGACGCGCGGGGCCCCCAAGAAGGCTTCTGAAATACTCGATCGTGCGATCGAGACCTTCGGACAGGCTTGTCACCGGTTCCCATCCGAGCTCCTGCTGCGCTAATGAAATATTGGGTTGGCGCTGCCTTGGATCGTCTCCGGGGCACTGTCAGACCAACGGGGCAGCCCTAGCGTCCGTCACATTCGCCCGGTAGCCGCCGCTGATCCCCAACGACCAGGAGGGGCGCAAGGCAGTCACTGACCGATCAGTCGCTGAACCGCCTCAGTTAGCGCTGCCAACGTTCGAACTTGGCTTGCGATTTCCAATATCCGATCTTCCAGCCCTTCTCGCGCTACATTCAAAGTAAGGGGGCTCACATCTTCCATTATCATGCCGATCTGCGTGCATGGCTGAACGACCAGCTCGATTTGGTCCGGGTCGATAGCGTCGGGGTTGACCTCCATCAGTCGGGCGACAGCGCAAATGCCGAAGGATGGCGGCTGGCGGCACGCGAGATCGAGCCTCTGGTTCGTGCCAAGGTTGCAGCCCTCCTTAGCGACCCGATCAACCTGATCGGCCGATCAGGGGGCGAGCTGCCCTCTACCGACGAGTTCAAGGATAGTGTTGCTCGCGCAACGGCGTTGACCGAGACGCTCAGCGGTCTGACAGTTCCCTTAGAGGAGGTCGCTTGGCAACTCAGTGGGAGGCCACAAAAGGCGCTCCACTTTGAAACGCCCGCCGAGCCTTTTGCAGCATGTGTTGCGTGACCGACCGAAACGGCATTCGAAAACGGACAGTGGCATACATTCGCGAGAAGCCGCCGCTACGCGGCCCAAGACTATCCACGAACGCGGGAGCACTTGCGGCGGAAACTCTGTCGGTTTGTATCGCTAGCCTGCTAATCCATAGTTAGCGGGTCGCCGCCGTGGGACCGCTCATCGTTAGTTAGCGGGTCGGCTCCCGGGCTTGCTCACCGTTTAGTTGGCGCGTCCGATCTCGACACAAGGTGAACCATCGATAAAGCGGTCATCAGCGGTCTTTCGGATCAGGTGGCCCGGTTAAGGAACCAATCCTCCACAGCAATAATGGCCCCAGTCTCGCATGAGCTCGCGCCGCTTCTTCAAGAAATCGGTTCGGCGGTAGGCGGCCTCAACTTTATTCGGGACCGCATGCGCCAAGGCGGCCTCCGCCACCTCTCCAGGGTGGCTCGTCTGATCAGCGACCCAATCGCGGAAAGCAGACCGAAAGCCGTGCACGGTAACTCCGACATCCATATCCCGAAGGATCTTGAGGAGAGTCATGTCCGACATTGGCTTTTTCAGCTTCTGCCCTGGAAATATGAGGTCGCTGCCGGGGGCTCTGAACTTTTCAGCCCGCTTGAGGACTTCGATTGTTTGGGGAGAGAGGGGCACGACATGCGGCCGGCCCATCTTCATGCGTTCTGCGGGAATCGACCAAACTTCCACGCTCAAGTCTATTTCAGACCAGAGGGCGAACCTAATTTCGCCCGAGCGCGCTGCAGTCAGAATGACCGCCTCAAGCGCCAATCGGCCGATCGACTCCCGCTCTCTCAGCCGTGCCAGAAAGCTTGGCACGCCCGCGTAACCCATCGCCGCGAAATGTCTGTCCTTCTTCGGCTGGCGCGGCAAGCCTTTCGACAGCGAACGAAGCGGGGCTTCGCTCGTCCGGAAGCCTTTGACGCAGGCCCAATCCAGGACCGTCCCGATCCGCTGACGGACTCGCCTGGCCGTTTCAGGTTTGGTTAGCCAAATGGGCGCGAGCACGTCCCTGATTTCAGGAGCTCCGATGTCACTAACAAGCCGGTTGCCGAGTTTGGGGAAGGCATAATTCTCCAGAGTGGATAGCCACTGACTTTGGTGTTTGCCGTTCTTCCAGCTGGCCTTGTGTTCACGGTGGACGATTTTCGCCGCGTCACGAAAGTTCGGTATCACCCGGCGCTCTCGCTTACGCTCGGCGATCGGATCGAGGCCTTGCGCAATTTGCCGGCGGATTTGGTGCGCCGCTTCGCGTGCGTCGCCAAGATCAACTGACTTGAGTGGACCGAGACCGATGTCGCGTCGCTTGCCACCACATAGCGCTCGAAGAATCCAGTTCCGCCCGCCCGCTGGTTTCACCTCCAAGAACAAGCCGTCACCATCCGAATAACGTCCAGGTGCAGTCAAGTTCCTGAGCCTTGCTGCAGTGAGCTTTCCCATGACGT
>Ga0105240_10001973_pt1 | contig 33910 bp, 28 predicted proteins | sample KBSC54metaG_FD_80426 | JGI IMG/M metagenome (GOLD analysis project Ga0105240, IMG submission 80426) | Corn rhizosphere microbial communities from Kellogg Biological Station, Michigan, USA - KBS C5-4 metaG | ecosystem: Host-associated > Plants > Roots > Rhizosphere > Soil | place: Michigan, USA... | reverse complement strand
CGGCCAAGGTAGAGGTCGTCCAACGACAGGATCGCCGTGCGCAACCCCATCGCTTTCAACAGGGCTTGGAGAACGGCCGCGCCAGTGGTCTTGCCGGCGCCTTGCGGACCGCAAAGGCCAACGACGAAGCCGGGCGGCCCGCCGACCTGGCGGTGCACGATCGCCTCGACGATCGGCTGGTAAAGCGCCGCCAACTGTCGCGTGATCCCGGCCCCTGGCGCCGCCGGCATGGCCTAGGCCCGCTTGGCGCGCCCCGGCTCCTGCGCGGTCGGCGGCTCGTCCAGGAACTGGAACAGCGTCGCGAGCAACTGCTCAACCTGGATCGGCTTGGCGACCAGGGCGTCCATGCCCCGCGACAAATACTCGGCGGCCTGGTGGGTCATGGCGTTGGCCGTGAGGGCAATGATTGGCGTGCGCTCGCGGCCGGTCTCCTGCTCGCGCCGGCGGATGATCTCCGTGGCGGCCGGGCCGTCCATCACCGGCATCTGCACGTCCATCAGGATCGCGTCCCACGGCTCGCGCTCCCACGCTTCCACGGCCTGGGCTCCATTCTCGACTTCCGTCACCTGCAGCCCGGTCTGGGCCAGCAGCGTGCGCAGGACGAGCTGGTTGATCCGATTGTCTTCGGCGGCCAGCACCCTCAGAGCGCCCGGCCTGCGGGCATTGCGGCCTGGTCTGGACACTTGCGCAGTCCTGGCCATCGCCGGCAGATCAAGATCGAATGCGAACGTCGAACCGCGGCCAAGCTCGCTATCGACGGAGATCGCGCCGCCCATCAACTCGACCAGCTCGCGGCTGATCGCCAGCCCGAGGCCGGTGCCTCCGAACCGGCGGGTGATCGAGGCATCGCCCTGCGAAAACGGCTGGAACAGCCGGGCAAGCGCCTCCGGGGTCATCCCGACGCCACTGTCGCTGACCGAAAACCGGACCCGCTGCCCTGTCCGCTCTGCGGCCACCTCTATGGCGCCGCGTTCGGTGAACTTCAGGGCGTTCGAGGCGAGGTTGGAGATCACCTGGCGCAGCCGTGTCGGGTCGCCGCGGCAATGGCCGCCAGCATCCCGAAGGCGCAGCCGGAAGGCGACGCCTTTCTGCTCGGCGAGCAGCTGGAAGGGGCGGCAGGCGCCGCGCATCACCTCGCCAAGGTCGAGGTCGACAGCTTCGAGATCCAGCTTGCCCGCCTCGATCTTTGACAGGTCGAGGACATCGTTGAGCAGAGTCAGCAGGGTCTCGCCGGATTGGCGAATCACCTCGAGCCGCTCGGCCTGTTCCTCGGGCAGCGGTTCGCGGGCCATCGCTTGCGCCATGCCGAGCACGCCATTGAGGGGCGTGCGGATCTCATGGCTGATGTGCGCCAGGAACTCAGATTTCGCGGCGTTGGCGCGCCGCGCCTCGTCGACGGCGGCCTCCATGGCCTTGTTGGCGTCCTTCAGGTCGGTGACGTCTTCGCCGATCGACAGCAGGCGCCTGCGCCCCGCCCCGTCGCTGAACACCATGCGCCGGAAATACAAGGTGCGGCCGGTGAGGGGGCCGGCGGTCACTTCCTCCTCTGAGGCAATCATGCCTCCAGCCTGCTCGGCGCTGCGGATGTATTCCGGCAGCTTGCTCAGCCGCCGGTCTCCCATCCAGCTCCCGATCGGGGCGTTCAGGTCTTTCTCCCCGCCTATGTTGAGCAGCGTTTGGGCGCGCGCGTTCATCAACGCCGGCGCCAGGGTCTCCAGATCGTAGACGGTCAGCGTCGCGGGGATGTTGTCGACCACCGCCTTCAGCAGGGTTTCGATGTCTCGCCGCTTGTGCTCCGCCTCGATCTCGCCGGTCACGTCCTGGTTGACCATGAGCACGCCAAGGACCGAGCCGTTGTCGTCGCGCCAGTACGACCCCTGGCTGCGCGCCCAGCCTCTGTCACCGCTTGGGAGGCGGACCTCCCGCACGACGGTATGCTGCTCGGCGCCTGCCGCCAGCGCATCGCACATCTCGATATAGCCTTCGGCGGCGTCACCGTAGATTTCGAGCAGCGTGCGACCGACGAAATCCTCGAGCTGGAGCCCTGCCAACGCCACGAGCGGCGGACTGGCGGCGATGATTCGCCCGTCGAGGTCCGCCAGCGTCATGTTCAGGGGCGCCTGGAGCACGAAGAGGCGCACCGCCTCGCCGCGTCCCATGCTCGGGCTCGCTGTTCGCCTGGCCATCTGCCCCCTGGTCCTTTCCGCTAGGTTAGCGCCCCCCGCATTAAGAAACTGCTTGCGGGCCGGATCAGCCGCCTCGCCAGTCCTGGGATTCGATTTCGGCCAACAGCCGGCCATAGCGCTCCGCCACCTCGGGGCGTCGCTCGGGATGGGTCAGGATCAGGAACACGCTCAGCTCGACGGCTCGCGCGACGATCTCGCCCGCCTCCTCCGCGGACATGATCTCCACATCGGTGGCAGGCGCCTCCGGAGCGACGGGCGCGCGGCCTTCGTCCAGGGCGCTCAGGTAGTCCTGGCTGTTGACGCCGAGGCCGGTGGCGATGCGGCCGCACGCCAGCAACGACACGGTGATCCCGCTGGCCGCCTCTTCCTGCCCCAGGGCCTCGGTGTAGGCGAGCAGCGCCTGCTTCGAGACGGTGTAGAGGCCGAGGCCGGGGATCGCATGGGTGACCAGGGCGGCCATGGACGCGTTGTTGACGATGTGCGCCAAACCGGGTCCCTGGGCCTTCAGGCGTGGCACAAAGCTGCGGCACGCCTGGATGATGCCGAACAGGTTGACGTCCAGGATCCTGCGCCAGTCCTCGGGGTTCGCGTCCTCCAGACGCTTGTGCAGTGAGATCCCGGCGCTGTTCACCAGGATGTCGACCCGCGGGAAGATCTCGTAGGCCAGCTGAACGAGCGCCTCGACCTGGTCGGCATGGGTGACGTCGGTCTGGGCGGAGGCCGTGCGCACGCCCAGCGCCTCGCATTCGCGGGCGGTTGCGGCGGCCGTCGGCCCACGCACGTCCGCCACCAGCAGGTTCACGCCCCGCCGCGCCAACGCCTGGGCGATCCCGCGCCCGATCCCGCTGCCCCCACCCACGACCACGGCGTTGGCGCCCTTCAGGTTGCGCATGCGTCTCCTCCGGACCACCGACGCCGGCAGCAAACGCGATCACTCGCCCTCTGTGAAGGGGGGGCGAGGGGCCACCGCCGGGGTCTAGATGACGAAGCCGGGAACCACGAGGGACTGGTGGGCGGCGAGGTCCTCGCCGCTAAGCTCGGTGAGCTTGCGGGTGACGAGATCGAAGCTGACCCCGACATTGGCCGCCACCCCCCACGGCTTCCCAGTGTCGGGATCGAGGAGCCAGTGGACGAAGCGCCGGTAGCGCGGGGCGGCCTCCGCCAGACATGACCTCAGCTCGATGCGGTCGCCCAGCCTCGGCGTCTCGAACATCACCAGCCGGTACTCCACCGCCGCGCCGCCCATGCGCCCGTCGCGTTCAGGCGCGTCGTGGGGTTTCACGCCAAGTCGCGGAATCCCGTCGCCGATCCGCCCGAGGAAGCTGTCGAAGCGCATATAGCCGAACGCATCGCAATCGCCCGGCCCCAACGCGGTGAAACCGATCGGCGTCAGCCCCATCGCCCTTGCACGGTCGCCGGTGACAGCAGGGACGATCGGGTCGAGGTTGAGGGTGCGAGGGCGGGCATAGACGGGCGCCTCGACCGTCACACGGGCCGCGCGCTCGCGGACCCGGTCAGGCCAGGGCGTCGGCGCACGGTCCGCCATCGACACGTGATCGACGCTCAGCGTGAAAGCGGCGGCCGGCGCACCGTCGGCGTGCCGGATCGTCATCAGCAGGCGGGCGTCGGCTTCGCCCATCGCCAGGACGGCCCCGGTCATGGCCAGCTGGGCGTTGACCCGGGCCTCGCGCAGGAAGCGCACATAGGTCTGGCGGATGACCAGCGTGGTCGGCGACTGGCCTGGGATGAAGACGCGCGGCAACCCCAGTTCGGCGGCAAAGCTGGCGAGACCCTCCAGCGTCTTGGCCAGATAGAACCGGACGTTGAGGTGGGACATGACATCGCATTCCCAGGCGGCCACCCCGCCGCGCCAAACCTCCACGCCGGTCTCGCCGGCCTCCGATCCGTCCAACGCGCCTGTCCCTCGATGCCGAATGCGACGTCGGTCCTACACGCCGCCGTTGACCGCGACCAATGCGCCGGTAATGGCGCGCGCCTTGTCGGACGCAAGAAACGCGATCACCTCCGCAAGGTCCGCAGGCGAGACCCACTTGGAGAAGTCGGAGTCCGGCATGTCCTTGCGGTTCTGCGGCGTGTCGAGGATCGAGGGCAGCAGGGCATTGACCGCCACCTTGCCCTTCAGCTCCTCGGCCAACGCCTCGGTCAGGCGATGCACGCCCCCCTTGGCGGCGGCGTATGCGCCCATGCCGGCTGCGGCCTTCACGGCGCCGCCGGCGCCGATGTTGACGATCAGGCCGTGGGACTTCTCCAGGTGCGGGATCGCCGCCCGGCACATGTTGGCGCAGGTCTTGACGTTCATTGCGTAGAGCCGGTCCCAGGTCGCCGGGTCGCCGTCCGCGAGGGTTTCCCAGGCGAAGCCGCCGGCGATGTTCACCAGCCCGTCCAGGCGCCCGAACTTGGCGGCTGCCGCCTCGACCGCCTTCGCGGCCGAGCTCGGGTCGACCAGGTCGTAGCCGCCCAGCAGCACCGAGCCATCGCCCAGCGCGGCCGAAAGACCTTCGGGCGCTGACGTCGCCACGTCCACCGCCGCAACCTTTGCGCCGCGGTCCGCCAGGACGCTCGCGACCACTCGCCCCAATGCGCCGAATGCGCCGGTGACGATCACGCACTTGTCCTTCATGAGCCCCTCGCCGTTTCAGTTGAGATTTTCCAGGTCGCGCGGCGGGATCGGCAAGTCAACCGGCCGGCGGTGAGAGCCGGCCGACTTATGTCGTTTGCGCTGGTCCAACCGTCGATGCCGCGACTTGGCAGGCCGGGGCCCGGCGCGCATGTTGGCCGCCAATCAGCGACAAGCGGGAGACATGCATCCATGGCCGAGACCAAGACCGCGCCTTCGGACACCTACGGCAAGATCACCGACAGCGAGATCGAACGGGCTCGGGCGCAGATCGGCATTCCGCAGCCGGCGAAGCTGAAGATGCACGACGCCAAGCCGTCCGAGGCGGGCATCTCGCACTTCGCGTTCTCGTTCGGCGACGACAATCCGCTGTGGCACGATCCGGCCTATGGCGCGACCACGCGCTGGCGCGGCCAGATCGCGCCGCCGACCTTCATTGCCATCACCGGCGTCAACGAGACGCCCGAGTTCGACGCCGAGCAGAAGAAGCTGTTCCGCCAGCTGTTCCGCGGTGTCGGCGAGTACGTCTCGGGCTCGACCTACGAGTGGTACCGGCCGATCCGCGCCGGCGATGACATCTACTACGAGACCACCCGCTCGGGCGTCCGGGTCGAGGAGAAGAGCAGTTTCGCGGGCGGCCGTTCGGTTCACCTCACCTCGCGGCAGTTGAACGTCGACAAGGACGGCGCCCCCGTGGCGATGTCCGAGCATCTGGTCATCACGGCGGAGCGGGGCGGCTCGAAGAAGACCAACAAGCACGCCGACGTGAAGGCCTGGGAATACACCGACGAAGACATCGCCAAGATCGACGCCATCTACGCCGCCGAGGAGACCCGCGGCGCCAATCCCCGCTACTGGGAGGACGTCGAGGTCGGCGACCTGATGCAGCCCATGGCCAAGGGCCCGCTCACCGTCACCGACATCATCGCCGAGCACCTCGGCCGCGGCATGGGCCACTACGACCACGGGCCGCTGCGGTACTGGTGGAAGCACCGCCAGCGGCTCGGCGGCTTCTACACCAAGAACCGGCAGGGCGTGCCGGACGTAGTGCAGCGCCTGCACTGGGAACAGGACTGGGCCGAGCAGGTCGGCCTGCCCCTGCCCTACGACTACGGCGACATGCGGATGAACTGGCTCGCCCACCTCGTCACCGGCTGGATGGGCGACGACGCCTGGCTGTGGAAGATGTTCTGCCGGGTGCGCGAGTTCAACTTCATCGGCGACTGGCACATCATGGAAGGGCGCGTGGCGGGCAAGCGCGTGGAAGGCCCTCACCATGTGGTCGACCTGGAGATCAAGGGCACCTGCCAGCGCGGCTGGATCACCTGCCCGGGCACCGCCACGGTCATCCTGCCGTCGCGCGCCGCTGGGCCGGTCATCCTGCCGACCCCGCCCGAAGAACTCGTCCATCGCGGCGCGGCGATGATGACCGAAGCCGCGGCCCGGCGCCGCCGCTAGCCTTCGCACAAACACCTCCCACGCATCCCCATGTTGCGCTGGCCCTGAACGGGCTGGCGTGGCAGAGGTGCGTCGATAACCTGTCAAAAAAGACGGAGGAGGAGTTCCGATGGTCGAAGCCGCCTACCTGCCCGCGGAGATCGCCACCCTGAATCCCGACGAAGTGTCGGAGGGCTACTGGGACTCCTGCAATCGCCAGGTTCTTTCGATCCAGCAATGCAGCGATTGCCAGACCTTCCGGCACCTGCCTACGCCCACCTGCCCCAAGTGCCGCTCGTTCGATTTCCGGTACACGCCCGTCAGCGGCCGGGGGACGATCTTCTCCTACACCGTCGCCCACCACCCGGTGCACGAGGCGCTCGGCGACAAGGTCCCCTACAACGTCATCCTGGTGAACCTGGACGATGCGCCCGTGCGTCTGGTCAGCAACCTGGTCGGCTCCGCGAACGAAGACATCCGGATCGGCATGCCGGTCGAGGTCGTCTTCGAGGAACAGGCGCCCGGGACCTGGATCCCACGCTTCAAGCCTGCGGCGGGCTGAGGAGACGGCGTCATGACCATCCGCGACAAGACCGCCATCGTCGGCATCGGCCTCACCGACTTCTATAAGCGGGGGCAGTCGGGATCGAAGACCCACCTGCACCTGTGCCTGGAGGCGATTCTCAACGCCTGCGACGATGCGGGGATCGATCCCAGTGAGATCGACGGCTTCTCCTCCTACATGGACGAGATGAACGCGGCTGTGGTTGCACCGGCGCTGGGCATCCCGGAGGTGCGCTTCTCGAACCTGGTCTGGGGCGGCGGCGGGGGCGGGGCGGCGGCGGCCGTGGGCAACGCCGCGGCGGCGATCGCAGCCGGATACTGCAACGTCGTGGCCGTCTACCACGGCATCCGTCAGCCGACCGGCCAGCGGTTCGGCCAGGTGTTCGCCCGACCGCCGGCGCCCGGCAGCACGGCCACCACCACGGGTCGCGACTTCATCGCGCCCTACGGCCTGATGGCGCCCGGCCAGATGTTCGCCCTGATCACCCGAAGACACATGCACCAGTACGGCACCACCACCGACCATCTGGCGGCGGTCGCGATCACCCAGCGCGAGCACGCCCGGCGCAATCCGCGCGCCCTGCGGCGCGATCCGATGACGCTGGAGGACTACTACAATTCGCGGATGATCTCCGACCCGTTCCGCCTCTTCGACTACTGCAACGAGAACGACGGGGCAGGCGCCTTGATCGTGGTCGCGGCCGACCGCGCCAAGGACATGAAGCAGAAGCCGGCCTACATCATGGGCGTGGCCCAGGGCGGCGCGGGGGGCTGGGGCAACGCCATCGGCCACCAGACCATGCCCGAAGACATCTACCCCACCGCGGGCCACGGCCAGATCGCCCGGGATCTCTACCGGATGGCGGGTGTCGGGCCGAAGGACGTCGACGTGGCCGAACTCTACGACCACTTCACCGGCATGGTCCTGCTGCAGCTCGAAGACTACGGCTTCTGCGGCAAGGGTGAATCGGGGCCGATGGCGGCGGAGGGCGGCCTGAGGTGGGATACCGGGATCATCCCGACCAACACCCACGGCGGCAACCTGTCCGAGGTCTACTTCCACGCCACGACCCACATGGTGGAAGGCGTGCGCCAGATCCGCGGCACGTCCACCGCCCAGGTCAAGGACGCGGAGATCTGCCTGGTGACCGGTGGCCCCAGTCCGGTCCCCAGCAGCGGCATGATCCTGCGGGGCTAACGCCCTCAGACCGGTCGCAAACACTATCCTGATAGGTTATCGTGCCGGCCATCAGCGCGGGAGGAAGCGTGCATGGCCAACTACGATCTCGTCATCCGCGGCGGGGAGATTCATGACGGCCGCGGCGGACCGGCCCGCTCGGGCGACGTGGCGGTGAAGGACGGCAGGATCGCGGCGGTCGGCCAGGTGACCGGCGCGGGCGCTGAAGAGATCGACGCCAAGGGCAAGATCGTCACACCCGGCTTCGTCGACGTGCACACTCATTATGACGGCCAGTGCACCTGGGAAACCCGGATGGCGCCGTCCTCGAACCACGGCGTGACGTCGGTGGTGATGGGCAACTGCGGCGTCGGCTTCGCCCCCTGCCGGCTCGACGACCACGACACCCTGGTCAAGCTGATGGAGGGGGTGGAGGACATCCCTGAGGTGGTGATGACCACCGGCCTGCCCTGGACCTGGCAGACCTTCCCCGAATACCTCGACGTCGTGGCGGGCCGCCGCCTCGATATCGACGTCGCCGCCCAGCTGCCCCATTCCGCGCTGCGGGTATTCGTGATGGGGATGCGCGGCGCGCGGCGGGAGCCTGCGACGGACGCAGACCTCGCCGAGATGCGGCGCCTGACGACCGAGGCCCTGCACGCGGGCGCCGTGGGCGTCACCACCTCGCGCAACCTGATCCACCGCACCCGGGCCGGCGAGCTGGCGCCGAGCCTGAACTCCGCCGAGGACGAACTGCTCACGCTGGCGGCCGGCCTGCGCGACGCCGGCACGGGCGTCTTCCAGCTCATCGGCAACATTCACGGCGACCAGATCGAAGAGTTCAAGCTGATGCGTCGGCTGGCCGAGCACGCGCGGCGGCCGCTGTCGTTCACCCTGCTGCAGCTCGGCATGAACGGCGGCAAGGACTGGAAGGCCTGCCTGCGGATGCTGGAGGAAGCCAACGCCGAAGGCGTCGAAATCCGCGGCCAGGTGCTGCCCAGACCCACGACCGTCCTCTATGGGCTCGAGCTTTCCCAGCACCCGTTCGTCCTCAACCCCAGCTTCAAGCCCCTGCTGGACAAGCCGCTGGCCGAAAAAGTGAAGGCGATGCGCGATCCCGAGCTGCGTCGGCGGCTGCTGTCGGAGGAGCCCGAGGACACCAATCCGATCGTGATCGAGCAGGTGACCCGCTTCCCCCGCAGCTACGTGATGGGCGATCCCCCCAACTACGAGCCCAACATCGAAGACCGTATCGACAAGCAGGCCGCCCGGCTCGGTGTCAGCGTGAAGGAGTACGCCTACGACCTGTTGCTCCGGGACGACGGTCACACCGTGCTGATGCTGCCCGGAGGCAACTTCGTGGACGGCAACCTCGATGCAGCGCGCGAGATGGTGGGCCACCCTAACACGATCCTGGGTCTCGGCGACGGGGGCGCGCACTACGGCATGATCTGCGACTCCAGCTACCCGACGTCCCTGCTGGAGAAGTGGGTGCGCGACGGCAAGGGCGATCGAAAGGTGGATCTGCCCGACGCGATCCGCGCCCTGAGCTCCGCAACGGCTGGAGCGTTGGGGTTGAGGGACCGCGGCCAGGTGGCCCCAGGCTACAAGGCCGATCTCAACGTCATCGACCTGGACCGGCTGAAGCTGCACGCGCCGCGGGTGGTTCGCGACCTGCCCGCACAGGGCCGGAGACTGAGCCAGAAGGCGGACGGCTATGCGGCCACGGTGGTCAGCGGCCAGATCACCTATCGCGACGGAGAGCCCACCGGCGCCCTGCCCGGCCGCCTGGTGCGCGGCGCGCAGACCGCGCCGGCATGAGCGAGCTGACCGCGGTCGGACCGGCGGAAGCATTTTCGCCCAACCTGCTGAAAGGCAAGGTGGCGCTGGTCACCGGATCCACTTCCGGGATCGGCGCGCGCACGGCCGAGCAGCTGGCGCGGGCCGGCGCGACCGTGATCCTCAACGGCAGATCCGAGGAACTCGGACGCACGACGCAGGCTGCGCTGGAGGTGTTGGTCCCAGGCGCGGTGTTCGACTTTGCGCCGGCCGACTACAATAGGCCGGAGGACGTGGAGCGTCTGTTCGCCCATGCCAGGGCCGCTCACGGCGGCGTCGACATCTTCGTGCATACCTGCATGTCGGACGGCGGACAGCTCGGGCCGTTCATGGAGTCGAGCCGCGAGCACTGGCGGGCCATGGTCAGCGGCATCTTCCTCAGCCTGCTGGAGTGTTGCCATCAGGCGGTGCCGCAGATGATGGCCAAGGGCGGCGGCGCGATCGTCTCCTACGCCTCGGACGCCGCGAAGGTCGCGACGCCCGGCGAGACCGTCAGCGGCGGGTGCCTCGCCGCCAACGTGATGTTCATCCGCACGCTGGCGATGGAGCTCGGGCGCCACAACATCCGCGCCAACGCGGTGACGCCTTCGATCACCAAGGGGACGCGCACCTACGATCGCGTGATGGCCGGCGGCTTCACCCGCCGTCTGTTCGAGAAGGCCGAAAGCCGCGCGCGTCTGGGCGTCGCGTCGGCCGAGAACGTGGCGCCGATGGCGGTGTTCCTGGCCAGCCCGCTGGCCTCGCATATCACCGGCCAGGTCGTCAGCGTGAACGGCGGGATCTCAGCGGCCTAACGGCGCGATGCCAAATTTCGCAACACTGTTGACCCCGCGCGCAGTGAAGCTAGCCTTGCGGTAACGTCAGCGCTGTTCAGGTGCATGCATGACAGCGACGCCGCCCGCAAGAAGGCGGAAGCAGAGTGTGTCCGGGCGGACAAACCAGCTCGGACAGGCCATGGGAGCGAAGGGCACTCAGACCCGGCGCGCGCTCATGGATGCGACGCGCGCGTTGCTTGAGACCACCGCCCTGCGCGACCTTCGCGTGGCTCACATCGTCCGCGCCGCCCGGACATCGAGCTCCACCTTCTACATCTATTTCAACGACGTGACCGACGTGGTCCTGGCGCTGGTCGGGGAGGTGACGCAAAGCCCTCCCGCCCTGCTCTCGCTGGTCTCCAATCGCGCCGGCCAGTCGCCTGCACAATGGGCGCGCACTTTCGTGTGCGACTACATCGAGCACTGGAAGCTCCACGAACCGATCTTCCGGGCCCGGAACCTGACGTCTGACGAAGGCGACGAGCGCTTTCAGTCGGTGCGGGCGAACGCCATCCTGCCACTGCTCGAAGGCATGCGCCGCAGGGTGGAAACGCGGCAGGCTGCCGGCAAGCTTCCCGCCGATCTCGATCCCAGGTCGGTCGCCATCGCCGTTCTGGCCCTGCTCGAGCGGATTTCGGTGCTCACCGATCCCCAGTTGGGGGGCCGGATCACCCGCGCCCAGTTGATCGACGTCGCCGTCCTGTTCGTCGGTCTCGCGATGGGCGAGCAGCCCGGCTTTCCAGAAGGCGTCGTCGCCTCCGCGCCTCCCAAGGCGGTGCGGGCGCGGATCGTCCTGGCCAGCCCCTCGCCGGCTGGCTCGTGTGCTCCGAAATTCAACCAGCGTGGTCAGATCCTCGGCCGCAAAGGCGACCGCACGCAGGACCGGATCATGGATGCGACCGCACGCCTGCTAGAGTCGACGAGCCTTCGCGAGATCTCGATCGTCGACATCACGCGCGCGTCGGCGATCAGGGCGTCGACCTTCTACCTCTACTTTCGCGACGTTGCCGAGATCGTCCTGGCCATCCTGAGCCGATCGCCCCAAGGCAATCGCGACCTCGTTGGACTCATCGAGTCGGAAGCGTTCGAGACGGACGCGCGGCGGATGTCGGAACGCTTCGTGGCCGACTATTTCGCCGACTGGCGAAAGAACGCCTGCATCTTCCGCGCGCGGAACCTGGCCTCGGACGAGGGTGATGCGCGTTTCATCGAAGCTCGCCGAACTTCGGTGGAGCCCCTGCTGGATGCGATGGAGGCCCGCGTCGCCCGCCGCCAGGCCAGCGGCGGCTTTTCCGACGCGCTCAATCCCCACGCTACGGCCTGCGCGCTGATGATCATGATCGAGCGGCTGGCGGCCACCCAGGATGTGCCCGGATACCTGGACAGGTCGGTGGCGGACACGAGTCGCGCAGCCGCCTATTTCCTGGCGGTCGCCACCGGGACCGCTTCGGCGTCGCAAGCTCGCACCTGAGCCGCTGCAATTTCATTCGGCGCAGGATTGCGTCGAAGGCTGGACACTTCTTTGCGCCCTATCGACGTCGCCTGGCGCATTGAGTCCTGATCGACATCGAATTGCAGATTCGACAAATAATTGTCGATACCTCTCTTTTTCTGGCTTTTGCGCAGGCGGTTGACGACGCGTTAGTCGGTCCACACCTCTGATTTTGTGGAAGATATTCTCAGATCCCACCAGCCTGAATGTGGCGCCCGCGCACCACTCAGCCATACGTAGCAACGTTATTGAATCTAATAAATGACGATACGGCGCTTTTAGGCTTGAACATGGCCGACCTGCGATCTGGGTCGTCGCCGGCGGTCGGCCGGCGCGAAACGCAACACACACGACGAACCTGCTGGGTCTCTCGTGATGGGGAGAGTGATCTGAATGATATTCAGAAACGGACTATTCGCCTGCGTGGCTGCGGCTGCGCTGACCACCTGGGCGGGAGGCGCGCTCGCCGCGGACGCCACTGACACAACCACTGCCGCGGCGGCCACCGACACGGCCGCCGCGGACAATGGCGGCGCCATCGGCGCGGTGATCGTCACCGCGCGGAAGCAGTCGGAAAACCTGCAGCGCGTCCCGGTCGCCGTCACCTCGCAGACCGGGAACCAGCTTGCTCAGCAACGCATCACCGAGCCGACGGACCTGGCCAAGGTCACGCCCAGCTTCTTCGTCCGCAACTCCAGTTCGTCGGGCAACTCGGCGCAATTCGCCCTGCGCGGCCAGTACGCCGCCGACTCCCTGCTCGGCATCAGCCAGCCGGTCGGCCTGTACGAAGACACCGTAAACATCCCGCACCCGTTCGGCGCCAACAACCCGTTCTTCGACATCAGCCGCGTCGAAGTGCTGAAGGGTCCGCAGGGCACGCTCTACGGCCGCAACACCACGGCCGGCGCGGTGAACATCATCACCCGGGGCGCCGACTACAGCGGCGTCCACGGCTTCCTCGACGGCGAACTGGGCAGCTTCAAGGACATGCGCCTGGGCGGCGCGATCAACATCCCGATCATCGACAACGTGCTGGCCGTGCGCCTCGCCTATCAGCGCTGGACCCGCGACGGCTACGGACACTCGTCGGTCACCAACCAGACCTTCGGCGACGGCCTCGACTCCAACACCGCGCGCCTGTCGGTCAAGTTCGATCCGACCTCGAACTTCACAGCCACCGCGAAGGTCGAGTATTCGCACAACGACAACGCGGGGCCTGACCTCTACAACATCTCCCAGAGCGGCACGCTTGCGGTCATGTCCGACGCGCTCTGGCTGGACTACGGCAAGTACGCGCCCCTGCTGCAGGCGGGCCTGCACGGCGACAACAACGCCCTGGCGCAGGTTCTCGCGGCCGGCCATTCCGCGCTCGACCCCTGCATTGGCGGCAATCCATACGTGAACTGCGCCGGCGCCACGCAGTTCGACCGCCTGACGACCTGGCACGCGGCGCTGGACATGACGTGGCACATCGGCGGCAGCGTCAATCTGCGGTCGATCACCGGCTACCACAGCTTCGTCAACTGGAAGAACGGCGACCTGGCCGGCATCCAGGCTCAGGTGCTCGACATCGGCTTCGCCACCAACGGCACCCCTGTCGCGCCGGCTGTCGTTCCCCCTGGCGGCTATCCGATCAACTTCGCGCTCAAGCCGGACCAGAGCTCCTACCAGATCTCCCAGGAACTCGACCTGACCGGCAAGGCCTGGGACAATCGGGTCAGCTGGCTGGCCGGCTTCTACTTCAGCTCCGACCGGGGCAAGGGCTCGCAGCAGGCGGGCGACCTCGAAGAACTGTTCCCCATCCTGGTCGGCAGCGCGGGGCTGAACCCACTCAACACCGCCTCGCTGTCCCCGCCGCTGTTCGCGCACGACGACCTGCGAATGGATTCAAGCCAGTGGGCGCTCTTCACCCAGGACGACATCAAGCTGAACGACATCTTCAGCATCACGGTCGGCGCACGCTACACCTCCGAGCACCTGGTGCACTATCTGTCGAACTGGCACTTCGACACCGCCTCCCAGACCTACACCTGCGACGTTGCGCCGACGGTGCAGTACACCTCCGAGCCGGATTGCTCGCGGCTGCCCGCCGCGGCGGGACCGAACAACTCGTGGCTGAGCGCAAACTACGGCGCGTTCACCTACGTCGCCGGCCTGAACGCCCAGATTACGCCCAACACCCTGGCCTACTTCAAGGCGTCCCGGGGTTTCCGCGGCGGCGCCTACGGCCGTTCCAACGGTCCGCCGGCAAAGCCCGAATATGACCAGGACTACGAACTGGGTCTGAAGACCGACCTGTTCGAGCACCGGCTGCGGATCAACCTCGCCCTCTACCAGTCGAACATCACCGACAAGCAGGTGAGCGCTCTGCAGTGCATCAACTTCGAGGCCCCGCCCTGCGGCTCCGAGGGGTTCACGACCACGATCCTCAACGCCGCCGCCGAGCGTGTCCGGGGCGTCGAGCTGGAGTTCGTGGCCGCGCCGGTCCGCGGTCTGACCATCACCGGCAACGGCTCCTACACCGACGCGGTCTACACATCCTTCCCCGGGGCGGTGAGCGGCGACGGGGTGCAGCTCTGCCAGGTCAATGCCGACCTGACTCTATCGCCATCGACCACACCTTGCTCGGCCACCTCCAACCCGACCAGCGACGCAAAGGGCTTGCCGGTCGCTGTCACCCCGACCTGGCAAGGCGACATCGGCGCGCGCTACGAGTGGCCAGTCGGTCCGGGAACGCTCGGCATCCAGGGCGACGTGAACTACCGCGGCAAGTTCCCGATCACCGCGATCACTCACCAGACGGCCATTCCGATCTCCATCGAGCAGTACATCAACCGCGCCGTGACGCTGCTGAACCTGTCGATGGACTACAAGCTGGAGGACCAGGGCCTGACCTTCAGCCTGTTTGCCACCAACGTGACCAACGTGGCCTGGGGGTACGAAGGCATCTCGGCCAACTACACCGGCGGCATCGGCCACGAATATATGCAGGCGCCCCGCGAGTTCGGGTTCACGGTCCGCAAGACCTTCGGCGGAGGCTGACCCCCCTCGACCTTCGCTTCTCCCGGCCCAGGCGTTTCGGCGCCTGGGCTTCTTTTTTCCCGACTGGGAAGGATCACCCACGGGCGGCAAGCGCGGCCTGGGGATTGAAGAACTCACGGAAGAGAATGATCCGCCCATCGCGCACGCGCAGGAACGCGGCGTATCGATTGGCATAGGCCCGCCCCGCAACCGTGACCCCTCGGCTCGTGTACTCCGCCACGGCCAGTTCGGGATCCTCACAGGGGTGGATCGCCTGGATATTGAACGTCATCTCGCGCAGGAACCCGCCCATCCCCTGCTGCAGATCCGCGACGATTGCATCGCGCCCACACGTGGACGGATTGGCGGCCCGGAATGGGAAGTCGAAGACAGCCTCCTCCGAGATCAATTGTCCGACCTCGTCGAAGTCCAGGCGTTCCAGGGCGCCCAGCAGCGCCCGGAACAGTTCGATGCGCCGGTCGGCCATGGCCGCGGTCCTCCTCCCGTTGTCAGTCCAGGCTCCAGCGCGCCGCCGCCGCCGAGAGCAGTTGCAGGTCCAGACCCTCCGCCTTGGCGGCGGCGCGCGCGGCGCTGACATCCTTGTCGAGGTAGTGCGCGAGACGCTCGAGCATCACGTCGATCTCGCCATTCTCGAACCGCTCGAGTGCGAAGCTGCCGCCGCTGGAAATCCGGAGCGCCTGCACGGCGGTCTTCAGTGGCAATCCCATCTGCTCGGCGGCCTTCAACCCCTCGGCCGCGAGGCTGACCTGGGCCGCGAACAGCAGGTTGTTGATCAGTTTCAGCCGCCGCGCCGCGCCGACGCCGCCCACATGGATGATCGGATTGCAGTAGGTGGAGAGCACCGGCCGCGCCCGCTCCAATACGGCCGCGTCACCGCCGATGAACAGGCGGATACCGCCCACCGCGGCGTCCTGAGCCGTGCCGCTGAAGGTGGCGTCGAGCACCGAGACGCCCGTCGGCGCACGTGCGGCCAGGTCCTCGACCAGCGTCGGCACGCCGGTGCTGTGCAGCGCCAGCACCGCGCCGGGCGCCATGGCCGCGAGCACCTCCTGGGTCAGCACCTCGAGCACCTGCCCGTCGTCGAACAGGCAGACGCCGACAATCTCGGCGCCGGCCACCGCTTCGGTCAGGGAGGACGTCAGCCGGGCGCCGGCGCGGGTCAGGGCGTCGCGGGGCTTGCCGGCGCGGCTGTGGCCGACCAGCTGGTGTCCCGCCTCCACCACCTTCGTCGCGAAGGGCTCGCCCATCTGACCGAGACCGATCCAGCCGACCTTCATCCGCAACGCCTCCCTGCCGGTCGCCGATCCGCGCCGATGTGCTAGCGTGGTCCCAAGAGCCTCGGTGCCTGACCAAAAGCAAGGGAGAGAGAAAGCGATGTCCAGCCAAGCCGTGATCCTGGAGCGCCGCGGCGGCGTGGCCCTGATCACCCTGAACCGCCCGGAGCGACGCAACGCCATCAACGTCGATCTGGCCGTCGGCTTCCGCGACGCTGTCGCCCAGTCGCAGGACGCCGGCTGCATCGTGGTCACCGGCGCCGACCCGGCCTTCTGCGCCGGCCTGGACCTCAAGAACCTAGGGACCGAACGCCTCGCCGACCTGCCGTCCTACACGCTGGCGCAGAACGAATGCGCGGTGCCGATGATCGCCGCAGTGAACGGCGCGGCGGTCACGGGCGGATTCGAGATCGCGCTCGGCTGCGATTTCATGGTCGCCTCCGAGCGCGCCGTATTTGCCGACACTCACGTGCGGGTGGGCGTCTATCCTGGCCCGGTGCTCGTGGACCTGCCGCGCCGGATCGGCATGGCCTGGGCCCGCGAGATGTCGCTGACCGGTAATTTCGTCGACGCTCAGACGGCGCTGCGGATCGGGCTGGTCAACCATGTCGTCCCGCACGACGAGCTTCTGCCCCTCGCCCTGCAACTGGCAGAAGCCATCGCGGAGAATGACCATGCCATGGCGCAGGACATGCGCCGTGACTGGGACGAGAACGTCGGGACACCGGTCGCCGAGGCGCGCCGCATCCACGCCGACCACCGTGAGCGCGGCGGCTACACCCGCAGCCGGGGCGAAGACATCGCCGGCCGGCGGGAAACGGTGCTGACCCGCTCCCGAGCCCAGCGCGGGGTGTAGTTAGGCCATCACCTTCATGAGCGCCTGGGCGCGTTGCAGGAATTCGGCGAACGTCGCGCCTGCGCTGAAGTCCAGCGCCGCCGCGACGCAGCCGGCAGCCTCGTAGCGGGCGAGCAGGTCCTTCGCCTCGCCCGGGTCCGCCGGCGGCCGAATGCGGATTGTGCGAGCGACCTTCCGCCCGGCCATAACGTCCAGCTTGTCGCCGCCCTCCTCGACCTGCTCCGGCGTGAGCCCGGTCGGGTGCCAGTAGTCAGCGTACTTGGCCGCCCGGCGCATCGGGGCCGGCTGCAGGCCGCGAGCCCCGATCCAGAAGGGCGGATGCGGCGTCTGCACCGGGACCGGGTCGAACCGGATCTTCGAGCTGTTCGACCAGCGGCCCTGGTGAGAGAACTCGCCGCCCTTCCAGCAGGTCATGTAGACGTCCATGGCCTCGTCGGTGGCGGCGCCGCGCGCCTCGTAGAGGTCCGCCCGACCCAGCGCGTTGAACTCTCGCTCCAGCCAGCCAGTGCCGATGCCCAGGTCCAGCCGCCCACCCGACAGGACGTCGATGGTCGACAGCATCTTTGCGGTCAGGACCGGGTCGCGCAGCGGCGCGATCAGGACGCCGGTGCCCAGGCGGATACTCCTCGTCCTGCCGGCGATGTGCGACAGGGTGGTCAGGATCTCCAGCCAGTAGTCGCCGTAGGTCGTATACCCCTCCATGCCCAGCACATGGTCAGTGAGCCACAGGCCCTCGAAGCCCATGTCCTCCAGTTTCGGGGCTGAATGCACCGCCTCCAGCGCATAGTCGCCCGTATTCGGCAGCACGACGTCGAGTCTCACGGCCGACCCCCTCCTCTGTTGCTGTTCCCATCAACGACCCTGCGGCCGCTCGGTCCAGCCTGTTGCCACCGCAGGAGCGCCCCGCGCTCCTCGGGCGTGAGCGCCCGCCAGCGCCCCTCGCGCAGGTCGCCGAGGCGCAGCGGCCCGATCCGGATGCGGTAGAGGTCCGCCACTCCCAGGTCCACCAGCTCGCACATCCGCCGGATCTGGCGATTGCGCCCCTCGCTCAGCACGAACCGCAGCCGCTGTTCGCCCGCCGGCGTCACCCTGGCCGGCTTCAGCTGGCGGCCATCGAGCGACAGACCGTGACGCAGCCGCGCCAGCTTCTCGTCCGTGATCGGGCCGCGGACACGCACCAGGTATTCCTTGTCGAGCTGCGACTCCGGCCCGATCACCGCCTTGGCAAGCACCCCGTCGTCTGACAGAAGCAGCAGCCCGTGGGAGTCCTGGTCGAGGCGGCCGAGGGGCGCGAGGCGCGTGTCCCGTCCGGGGATCGTCGCGCTCTCGCCCACCAGCGTGGCGCGGGTGAGCAGGCGGACGGCGGGGATCTGCCCGGGCTCCGGTTGGGCGGACACCACGCCCACCGGCTTGTTCAGCACTATGCTCAGCCCTGACTGCAGCCGATCTTCCGCGCTGTCCGAGAGGGTCAGAGTCTGGCCGGTTTCGATCTTCCGCCCGGCGTCGTCGACCTGGGCGCCGTCGATGGAAACCAGCCCACGCGCGATCATGTCCTCGGCCTCCCGGCGCGAACAGACGCCGTTCTGGGCCAGCCAGCGGTTGATCCGCTGCGGCTCTGCTTCCTCGTAGCGCCGCGTCCAGGCCATGGTGGTCAGGCCCAGGCGTAGTTGAAGCTGAGGCTGATGCGAGGCGTCCGGGCGCGGCTGGGCAGCACCTCGTGCCGCAGCCAGCTCTCCCAGATCAGCACCGTGCCGACCGCCGGCGCCAGCGTGACGAAGGTCTGAGCCGCCTCGGGGGCATCGGCCCGGCGCGGCGGCGCGGCCATCATCAGCGGCAGGCGCGGATCCTCCAGCCGGAGCGCCCCGGCGCCGGGCGGCGTGGCCACGTAGTAGGTCCCGGAGAGCACGCTGTGGGTATGCAGATGGCCGGAATGGGCGCCGCCGGGGCGCAGGACGTTGACCCACAGACTGTCCATCCGGAGGCGGCCGCGCGGCCCTAGGTCGAACCCCAGGTCGCCGGCAAAGCTTGCGGCGTGCCGGTCCAGCCGGCGCTTCAGATCGGCGAAGATGCTGGCTCGCTGCGGCAGGTCGCCCAGCGACGCGTAGGACGTATAGCCCTTGTAGCCGTGGGCCCGGCACCAGGCCTTTCCGGCGCGGTCCTCCTCCGCCAGCATCAGGCTGGCCGCCTCCAGCTCCGCGTTGAAGGTTGCGAAGTCCGCGCCGCCGGCGAGGCTGGCCTCGAACACTTGGGTGGCGAAAAGCGTGCGGATGGCGACCAGTCCCATGAAGCTCTCCCGCTCTATTTGCCGGATCGGGTTTGCTTGTCGATGGCCCAGGCGATTGACATCGGCCGCCACGACGGGAAAACCCGAGTGACATCGAGGAGGAAATTGAATGGAAGTCTCCCTAGCGGGCCGCGTGGCTCTGGTAACCGGCGGCAGCCGCGGGATCGGGCGCGCGATCGCCTACGACCTTGCCAAGGCGGGCGCAGACGTGGCGATCGTCTACAAGCGCGACGCCGAAGCCGCCCAGGAGGTGGTCAAGGAAATCCGCGCCCTGGGACGCAAGTGCGAAGCCTACGCCTGCTCGGTCGAGAACTTTGACGAGGATGTGGCGTTGGTCGAAAAGGTCGTGAAGGACTTCGGCTCGATCGGCATCCTGATCAACAACGCGGGCATCGCCAGCCGCGGCCAGACGGTGGTCGACACCGATCCGCTGGAAATGGAACGGGTCGTGCGCGTCCACGCCTTCGCGCCGCACTATCTCAGCAAGCTGGTCGCGCCGCACATGCGCAAGCTGGACCGCGGCGACATCGTGATGATCTCCAGTGTGGCGACCACGGGCATGGGAGCCAACGGCGGTCCCTACAACATGGGCAAGGCGGCCATGGAGGCGCTGGCCCTGACGCTCGCCAAGGAAGAGCGCAAGTACGGCATCCGCGTGAACATCGTGGCGCCCACCCTCACCGTCACCGAGATGGGCAAGCGCCTGGCCAAGGCGCGGGGGGCCGACGACATTCACTCGCTGGACGCCTCCTCGCCGTTCGGCCGCGTCAGCGAGCCTGAGGACGTGGCGGCGGCGGTGACCTGGATCGTCTCCTCGGCCAATCCCTACGCCAGCGGCCAGAAGATCAATATCAACGGCGGGGGCTGATGACCGAGCCCTCCGAACCGCGGCGCAAGCGGTTCTACCTGCCGGAAGGCGACGGCTTCACGCCGACTCGCCTCTCCGGCAGCCCGTGGCGGGGCGACGCCCAGAACGGCCTCGCGCTCGGCCTGCTCATGGCCCACACGCTGGAGACCCAGGCCGACACGGGCGGCGGGCATCTGGCGCGGTTCACTCTGGACATCATGCGCCCGGCCATGGCGCAGCTGACGCATGTCAACTGGCGGGTCGCCCGCGGGGGCCGGCGCGTGCGCCTGCTGGAAGGCGTGCTCGAAGCCGCCGGCGAGACGGCGGCGCGCGCAACCGCCCTCTACGTCTCGCCCACGGGCGCACCGCCGCCATCGATGCCGCTGGTCTCGCCTGGCGGACCGCCGGAAACGACGACCGAAAGGCCGTTTGTTTCCCGAGAGGCGGGCCTGGACATGAAGGTTGTGCGCCGTTGGAGCGTCGACGCGTCGGGCGAGTCTTGTGACCAGTCGGTCTGGCTGCGGGTCGAGGCGGACATCGTCCCCGGCTTTGGGGCCTCGCCGACGGCGACGGCGATCGCGGCGGCGGACATCGGGGGCTCGACCATCCGGGCGCACGCCCGCGACTGGACGTACCCGAATCTCGACATCGCCGTGCACTTCGCACGCCAGCCCGAGGGCGCCTGGGTGCACGCCGCCACGCGGCCGCTCGTGCTCGGCAGCGGGGTCGCAGTGATTGACCATCGATTCTCCGACACGCGCGGAGCGTTCGGACGGGCGCACCAGACGCTTTACTTCACCCGCGGGGCGAGGAGCGCGGCCGCGTGAGCTCCTTCTACATCTTCGAGGGCGGGCTCTATCACCCGCAGGCGCCCGCCACGGCGCCCTGGACCCGCCGGCACCAGAACGGCGTGTCGATCAGCGGCCTGCTGGCGCGCGAAATCGAGCGTGTGCCCGCGGCCGGCCAATTCCAGCTCGCCCGCCTCACCGTGGAGATGCAGCGCGGCGTGCCACTGGCGCCCTCCAGCGTGAGGACGACAGTGGTGCGGGATGGAAAGCGCATCCAGCTGGTCGAGGCGGAGCTGCTGGTCGACGGGGAGGCATATGCCTCCGCCCTCGGCCTTCGAACCCTGACCGGCGAAAGCCCCTACGAGGCCCCCCAAGCCAGCGGCCTGCCCCTGCCCGACGATGCGCCGCGAGACGCGCCGGTGACCCGCGTCCTCGGCGAAGGCCACCCGATGCAGACCCGCATCGTCCGTGGAGCGCGCCGCGAGCTTGGGCCGGCCGCCTACTGGACTCTGTTCAACGCCGACCTCGTGGCTGGCGAACAGGCGTCACCGACGGTGCGGGCCGTCATGTCCTGCGACATCGCCTCTACCGTCTCCGATGTCGTGGGCTCGGAGTGGGAGTGCCCCAACGTCGATCTGTCGATCTACCTGGCCCGACCGGCGCAGGGTGACTGGTTCCTGACCGACGCGCAGACCGAGCAGTTCGGCACAGGCTACGGGATCGTCAGCTCCACACTCTCCGACACCGTCGGTCCGATCGGATACGCCCACCAGACGCTGCTCTACACACACGCCGAAGACGTCGGGAACCGTACGGCCTGGCGGCGCTGACGTCTTGAAGGCGAGGCGCCGTCCCGCCAGAGTGCCGGCCACCACGTGCGCCGGAAAGGCGCGTCACCCAGACGATCCGGGGAGGACCGCCGATGCCCGAAGACCTGTTCGACCTCACAGGCAAGATTGCCCTGGTCACCGGCGGCAGCCGGGGACTCGGCCTCGAGATGGTGCGGGCCTTCTCCGACCACGGCGCCGACGTCATCATCGCCAGCCGCAAGCTGGACGCTTGTGAGGCGGTCGCCGAAGAGGTGCGGGCCAAGGGACGCCGCGCCCTGGCGATCGCCGCCCACGTCGGACGATGGGACGAGATCGACCGGCTGATCGAGGCCGCGTACGCCGAGTTCGGCCGCATCGACATCCTGGTGAACAACGCCGGCATGTCGCCTCGCGAACCCTCGCACCAGGTGACCGAAGCGCTGTTCGACAGCGTCATGAACCTGAACTTCAAGGGCCCGTTCCGGCTGGCTTCGCAGATCGCCAAGCGGATGTACGACGGCGACGGCGGCGTGATCATCAACGTGTCGTCGTCGGGGGCGCTGATCCCCCTGCCTGGCGTCGTCACCTACAGCGGCGCGAAGGCGGCGCTGAACGCGATGACCGCCGGCTTCGCCCACGAGTACGGGCCTAAGGTGCGGGTCAACACCCTCTCCGCCGGTCCCTTCCTGACCGACATCTCCAAGGCCTGGACCGAGGAAGCCCGCGAGAAATCCGACAACGCCCTCGGCCGGCCCGGCCGGCCCGAGGAGATCGTCACCAGCGCCCTCTACCTCGCCAGCCCCCTCTCGTCCTTCACCACCGGCGCCCTGCTGCGCGTGGACGGCGGGATCGGATGAGCCACCCGACCACCGCCCCGGTCAGGCGGGGCTGGTACCACGGCTGGAACATCGTCGCCGTCTGCGTCCTCTCGCAGGTTGCGTCGCTGGGCGTGACGCTGAACTGCTTCTCGCTCTACCTGCCGGCCTGGAAGCACGAGTTCGGCGTCCCGATCAGCGTCCTCACGCTGGCCACGGCGATCTTCTCGGCCGGATGTTCGGTGGTCGCGCCGATGGTGGGCGTGGTGCTCGAGCGGATGTCCGCGCGCTGGGTCTTCGGCCTCGCCCTGCTCGGCCTGGCGGCGATCCATACGGCGGTCGGTTTCGCCACCGAGGCCTGGCAGGTGATCCTGCTCTACGCGATCCCCCTGCCGTTCGCGATCGGCTTCGGCGCCACCATTCCGGCCCAGGCGGTAGTTTCTCGCTGGTTCGTCCGGCGGGCGGGCTTTGCGATGGGCCTGACCGCGTTCGGCTTGGCGACGGCCGGGGTGGTGCTGCCCCTGATCGTGGTGCGGTTGATGCCATACGTGGGATGGCGCGGCGTCTGGTGGCTGTACGCCGGCGTTATCGCCCTGATCATCCTGCCGGTGGTGGTTGGGGTGATGCGCGACCGGCCGACGTTGGAGCAGGGCCGCGACTACGTCGGCGCAACGCCGACGGATTTCCAGGGCGAGCGCCTCAGATTCCGGGAGATCTTCGCCAGCCGGAACTTCTGGGTGACCATCGGCGTCTTCGCGCCGTGCATCATCTGCTCTCAGGGCGTTGGGATCAACCTCGCGCCCCTCGTGGAGAGCCATGGCTTCAACATCGGCATCGCCGGCGGGCTCGTCTCGGCCTTCAGCGTCGCAGCCCTGCTGGCCAAGCTGGCCGTGGGCGTGCTGGCGGATCGTTTTGGCAACAAGACGCCGCTGGTGCTGACTCCCCTGCTGACCGCCGTGGCCGCCGCCGTACTGGCCCTCGGCGCGGGGCAGTTGCCGCTGCTGTTTGCCGGAATGATCCTGCTCGGGGTGACCGGCGGCGCCTGGACGCTCCTGGCATCGGCCACCGCCGCCGAGTTCGGGCCGCGGGGCTTTGGCCGGGCCTATGGCGTGATCAGCGCCTTCACGCCGATCGGCTCGGTGCTGGCCCCCGTGGTCGCGCGCAGCCAGGAGCTCACCGGCAGCTACGACGGCGCACTCTGGGTGCTGGCCGCCCTCGGTGTGGGCGGCGCCGGCATCGGCCTGCTGTGGAAGAATCGCCCGCCCCAGTTCCGACCCGCGGGGGCGCCCGCCGCCCAGGCCGCCTAGATCTGTCGCGCCCGCCCGGCCCAGTAGGGCGCGCGCACCTTGCCCCGTTCGATCTTGCCGGCGGCGTTGCGCGGCAGCGCGGTCACGAAATCCACACCGCGCGGGACCTTGTAGCCGGCAAGCGCGCCCCGCACCTGGGCGGTGATCTCGGCTGCCAGAGCGTCGCTGGCCTCCCAGCCGGCTCTCAGCACCACCACCGCCCGCACCTCCTCGCCCCACTCCTGGTTCGGCGCGCCGACGGTGGCGACGTCCTCCACGCCCGGATGCTTGAGGATCTCGTTGTCGATCTCCTGCGGGTAGATGTTCACACCGCCCGAGATGATGCAGTCCGCCGACCGCCCGGTCAGGAACAGGTAGTCGTCCTCGTCGAAGTAGCCGATGTCGCCGAGCGTGAAGAAGTTGCCGATGTGGCTGGCGGCCGTCTTTTCCGGGTCCTTGTAGTAGGTGAAGCCGTTGGCTGGCGGGCGCTCGAAAAAGAGCCGCCCCGGAACGCCCGGCGCACACTCCGCGCCATCATCGTTCAGCACCTTCACGGCCGGCGCCGCAGGCCGCCTGCCGACGCTGCCGGGCTTTCGCAGCCATTCGTGCGAGTCCAACATGAACCCGGCGCCGCCCTCGGTGCCCGAATAGTATTCGTGCAGGATCGGGCCGACCCAGTCGATCATCGCCCGCTTCACTTCCGGCGGGCACGGCGCGGCCCCGTGGAACAGCTCCTTGAGACTGGAGATGTCGTAGGAGCGCCGCACCTCCTCCGGCACGGCCAGCAGGCGCTGGAACATTACCGGCACCATGTGGGTGTGGGTGATGCGGTGCGTCTGCACCTTGGTCAGCCACTCGATGGAATCCCAGCGATCCATGTAGACCACCGGCACGCCCACGGTCATAGCGGTGCGGGTTTCCACCGTCAGGGCCGAGCCGTGATAGAGCGGGCCGGCGCAAAGCTGCGCGTCGGTTTCCGGAGCGTACTTCAGCAGTCCGCCCGGAGCCATCATCGTCAGATGCTCGCGATAGACGCCCTTGGGCCGGCCCGTCGTGCCCGAGGTGTAAAGCATCACGCTGCCCAGCACCGGGTCGGCGATGTCTGACGCGTCCCGCGCCGCCACCTCGCGGTCGAATGACAGGAAGCCGTCCGCCTCGCCCCCCACCGCAATCCGGACTTTCAGGCCCGGCGTAGCGCGCGCCGCCTCCAGGCCGGCCGGGAATCGCGTCTCGACGAACACCGCGGCGATGTCGCCGTCGGCCAGGATGTAGCCCATCTCCTCGACGGTCAGGTGCCAGTTCACCGGCGCCAGCCGGTAGCCGCCGCGATGGCTGGCCGCCATCACCTGCATCATCTCGGCACGGTTGCTGGAGATGAAGGCGATGTGCTCTCGCGGCCCGACGCCGTGGGCTCGCAACAGCCGCACGATCGCATTGGCCCCGCCGTTGACCTCGGCGAACGTGCGCGCGCCGAACCGGTCGCGCACCGCCACCGCGTCCGGCTTGATCCGCGCCCAGTAGGCGGCGGTCATTCCGCGCGCCTCCTGGGCGATCACCTCTGCAGGGTCGAAGGTCACGGGCAAGAAAAGGGCGGCCCCGCGGGGCCGCCATTCACGACTACGGCAGGTACTTCTTGAAGCCCTTCTCGCGGAGCAGCTCGTTGTGCCGCTTCCACATCTCCGTGGCCTTGACCTTCTCCGCCCGCGGCGGCTCCGGCAGGATTACCGGCCCGTGCTCGCGGCTAGGCAGGATCACCGTGGCCTCCCCGATCGTGGTCACGGTGTCGCGCTGGTTGGTCGTCCTGATCATCAGGTCGACGAAGCAATGCCCATCTTCGAAGCGCTTGTTGACGACCTCGCCGCTCAGAAACTGGACGTCGCCCATGTAGTTGAACTTGCGCACTTCATCGTACTGGCGGAACACCCAGCCGTCGTCACCGACCCAGTCGGTCAGGTAGTGGTGCAGCCAGCTTTCACGCATGACGCTGTAGTCGTAGGCCATCGGGTTGCCGATCTTGCGCGCCCACTCGCTGTTCCAGTGGACCCGCTGGGACACGTCCGGCACGCCGAAATCGTCCTTGATGTAGAAGTTGCGGATGCGCTTGCGGTTCTTGTGCCATTCGCGCGAGCCGCCGATGCGGTAGCCGTCGGTGACGCCGTAGCCGCCGCCGTGGAACACGATCAGCTCGGTGACGGTCAGCGGGCCCTTAGCGTACTCGGGCATCTTGTCGCCGACATTTGTGTCTTCGAAATAGCGAGGCTCGCCGCCGCGGCGCTTTTCGTTGGCGTAGATCTCGTCGATCCGTGCGATGTCCTCGTCGGTGTACACCGCCGGCTCGATGGCCGAGTACTTGCCCTTCTCGGTGGCGGCCTTTCGCTCGGTGTGGATGGCCCGGCCCCGCGCTATGAAGGCGACCTCGCCGCGCTGGTTCAGGTTGACGCGCCGGTTGTAGCGAATGACCGAGCGGCCAGCGAATTCCGAGGGCTTCACGTCCACGGCGGCGGTGCCGCCGTATCCGTGCAGGCTGTCGCCCACGAACAACGGCTTGTACCAATACTTGTCGGAACCGGCGACGAAGACGTGGATGCCGCGAAACAGGCTGCGCGTACGCTTGGCCAAGTCGGGATCCATCGGATCGCCCATCATGCCGCTGTGGAGAATCTGGGCCATGCTGCCGGGAGCGATCTGCTGGCCCCAGCGCGTGCCCAGCGCGTAATTCGGATCCCAATACAGCGGGTTGTCGTCACCGATCGAATAGGTCCAGCGCTTGACGCCTGCTTCGGACACGGGCCCGTTCCATGACAGCTCCCCGGCGCTGGAGGCCGTGTCGATGCCGATCAGTGAGCGCGCGGCCTCGATGTCCTCATCCTGGATTGTCCACTCTTGCGCCTTCGCGATGTCGTTCTCGATCTGCTGCTTGACGGCGTCGCGTTTGGAATTGTCAGCAGTGGTTGTGGGGTTGTCGTCGGCCATCGATCGCTCCTGCGCTCAAATACGGCGGCCCGCGGGTCCGCCATGTTCCTGGAAATGAGGCATTGTACTACGCGCCTGAGCGGCCGGGCGACAACCGCAAACCTGCGCAGTGCGTCGACACAGCTCGCAAAGGCCGCATCAGCCCTTGTTGACAGCTCGGCGCGGCTCGGCTTTCCGGAACGGGTCTTTAAGGAAGAGCGATGTCCGAAACGGAGCTTCTGGGTCCCACCTCCCACACCTTCATGTCGCAGCGCCTCCGGCTGCACTACGTGGACTGGGGCAACCCGGACGCCCCGCCGCTGCTGCTCGTCCACGGCGGACGCGATCACTGCCGCAGCTGGGACTGGGTCGCCCAGGAGCTGCGTCACGACTGGCACGTGATCGCTCCCGACCTGCGCGGGCACGGCGACAGCGCCTGGTCGCCGGACGGCTCCTACACCATCGCGTCCCACCTCTACGATCTCGCCCAGCTGATCCATCAGCTGGAACTGACCCCGGTGACCATGGTCGCCCACTCGCTGGGCGGCAGCGCATCGCTCCGCTACGCCGGCGTCTTTCCGGAGACGGTCCGCAAGCTCGTCGTCATCGAGGGCCTGGCCCACATCCCCGAGTCTGTGCTCGAGGCCAACGCCCAGCCGCCGCACGTCCGCTGGCGTCATTGGATCGACGAGCGCCGCCGCATGGCGGGTCGTGCGCCGCATCGCTACGCCAGCATCGAGCAGGCGCTGGCCCGGATGCGGGCGGAGAACGAGCACCTCAGCGTCGAGCAGGCCCGCCACCTCACCATCCACGGCGTCAGCCGCAACGAAGACGGCTCCTACAGCTGGAAGTTCGACAACTACGTCCGCTCGCGCGTGCCGCTTGAGATGAGCGAAGAGCAGTTGCACGCGCTCTGGAAGCGCATCAACTGCCCCGTGCTGCTCTGCTGGGGCCGCAACAGCTGGGCCCACGATCCAAGCCGTGAACTGCATCATTTCCAGGACGCGCGCGTCGCCGCCTTCGACGACGCCGGCCACTGGCTGCACCACGACCAGTTCGCCGCCTTCGTCGCGGCGCTGAAAGGCTTCCTGTAGCGCCCGCGTTAGCTGGCGGTGTCGAGCGTCAGGCTCTCGCGCAGCTCCCGCTTCAGGAACTTGCCGTTGGCGTTCCGCGGCAGGGCCTGGTCCAGGAACCAGATGTAATGGGGGATCTTGTGACGGGCCATGTGCGCCGCGCAGTCGGCGCGCAGCTGCTCGGCGGTCAGACTGTGGCCCGGCCGTAACACCACCGCCGCCGCCACCTCCTCGCCGAGCCGCGCGTCCGGCACGCCGAACACGCAACACTCGGCCACCGCCGGATTGTGGTGCAGGCAGGACTCCACTTCGGCGCAATAGACGTTCTCGCCGCCGCGCAGCACCATGTCCTTCTTGCGGTCGACGATGTAGACGAAACCGTCCTCGTCGATCCGCGCCACGTCGCCGGTGTGCAGCCAGCCGTGGGTGATGGCCTCGGCGGTAGCCTGGGGCCGGTTGATGTAGCCCTTGATCACCACCGCGCCCTTGACCCAAAGCTCGCCAACGCCGCCCGGCGGCAGGGCGCCGCCGTCGTCGTCGACGCACTTCACCTCCAGGCAGGGCACCGTCGGCCCGACGCTGGTCGGCTTGCCGACGAAGAAGTCCCCGGTGACCGAGGTGACGATCCCGCAGGTCTCGGTCATGCCGTAGCCGGTGTTGGGTCGGGCCGTGGCGACCGTTTCGTCGATTTTCGTGACCAGGTCCGGCTGCAGCTGCGCGCCGCCGCCGCCAACCGCCAGCAGGCTGGAAGTGTCGTATTGGTGGAAGTCCGGATGGGTGACCAACTCGCGGGAGGTGACCGGCACGCCGCTCACGTTCGTCACCCGCTCGCGCGCGATCATTTTCAGCGCCGCCACCGGATCCCACCGGTACATCAGGCACATCTTTCCGCCCGCGGCGGTGGCCGGATAGGCGCCGCAGTTGTTGGCGGTGACGTGGAACAGCGGGGTCGTCAGCAGCACGGCCGGAACCGGAACCGGCGCGGTGGGATCGATCGGCACGCCCGTCTCGCGCGCCAGCGCCAGGGCCTGGGTCTGGGCCGAGAACATCGTGTTGAGCAGATTCGAGACGCAGCCCCGATGGGTCAGCTGCGCGCCCTTGGGCATGCCGGTGGTGCCGGAAGTGTAGAAGATGCAGGCGTCGTCATCCGGGTCGATGTCGGCCGCCGGCAGTGGGCCGCCGTGGGCGAGCACATCGTCCCAGGCCGTCACCCCTGCAACGGCCGGCGCCCGCACGGCCACCAGCTTCACGGCCGAGACGGTTTCCGGCCGCTCGAGCGCCCGCGCCAGCCGCTCCTCGTCGCAGAACAGCACTTTCGGCGCGGAGTCCTGGATGGCGTAGGCCATCTCGTCCGGAACCCACCAGGCGTTCAGCCCCACCGCCGCGACGCCGGTCGCCACGCAGGCCCAGTAGATCAGCATCCACTCGGGATAGTTGCGCATGGCGATGCCGACCCGGTCGCCAGGCCGAACCCCCTGGTCGAACAGCCAGGCAGCCACCGAAGCGACCTGGGCGTGCGCCTGGCCATAGGTCAGCCGCTCGTCCTCGTAGACGATGTAGTCGCGGTCGGCGAACTGGGCGGTCGACAGCCAGATGTCTCGCGCGCTGCGCGGCGCGTTCCTGAAGCACCGCAGCATCTCGCCGCGCACCTCGACCTCGACGATCTCGAACGGCGCGCCGGGGGCGCTCAGTTCCGCACGCGCTCGCGCCAGCTCCTGATAGAGCATCCGGGGCCGCCTCCCATCGGCATGTCACTGCCACGGCGGCTAGAGGCTGTTGGACGCGATGTCAAACGGCGCTGATCGCCGCTCCGGGTCAGTTCGTGGCCAGGATCATGTTGCGGACCAGCGGATAGATCTGGTTCGTCCACTTGCGGCCGCTGAACACGCCGTAGTGGCCCACGTCCGGTTGCAGGTGGTGACGCTTGCGGTTGGCGAAGACGCCTCGGCACAGGTCGTGCGCCGCCACGGTCTGGCCCACCGAGCAGATGTCGTCGCGCTCTCCTTCCACCGTGAACAGCGCCGTGCGCCGGATCGCCCCCGGATCGACTTTGCGGTTGCGCCACACCAGTTCACCCTTTGGCAGTTGGTGCTGCTGGAACACCCGTTGCACGGTCTCGAGGTAGAACTCGGCGGTTAGGTCCAACACGGCGAAATACTCGTCATAGAAGGCCTTGGCGGCGTCCGCCTCCTGGCTGCGGCCCGCCGCCAGGTGACTGTACATATCCACGTGGGCGTCGAAGTGGCGGCCGAGATTCATCATCACGAACGCCGTCAGCTGCAGGAAGCCCGGATAGACGTCCCGTCCGGCCCCGGGGTAGCGCGCCGGGACCTTGGAGATCAGGTTCTGCTCGAACCATTCGATCGGCCGGCTGACCGCCAGGTCGTTGACCTTGGTCGGGTTGATCCGCGTGTCCACCGGCCCCGCCATCAGCGTCATGCTGACAGGCGTCGCCGGATGGTCGTCCTCGGCCATCAGAGACACCGCCGCCAGGGCGTGAGCGCACGGCTGGCAAACCGCCAGGAGGTGCGCCCCCGGACCGATCGTCTCCAGGAAACCGATCACATGCTCGACGTATTCGTCGAAGCCGAACGGCCCCGCCTCCACCGGCGCCTCGCGGGCGTTACGCCAGTCGGTGATGTAGACGTCATTCTCCGGCAGTAGCGTGGCCACCGTGCCTCGAAGCAGGGTGGCGAAGTGGCCGGACAGGGGCGCGACCAGCAGGATGCGGGGCTGCTCAGGGCTGGCCTCCTTGCGGAACCGCACCAGGTCGCCGAACGGCGTCGAGGCGACGATTTCCTCGCGCACCGGCACGTCCTCGCCACCCATGCGGACGCTCGGGAAACCGTAGTCTGGGCGGTGATGGGTCAGAGCCAGGCGGCTGACCATCTCCAGCGCTGCGGCGGTCTGCGCCACGTGCGGCAGCTGCCGCAGCCAGGGCGGACCCAGGGACAGGGCGGCGTTGGCCATGCCTGCCGCCAGCCGCGCCGGCGCCAGGAAATCGGCCTGGGCTTGAAAGGCCCTGTACAACATTCGCCCCCTCTCTCGGCGGCCCCGGTCAGACCCCTGCGTCATGCGCCAACTCCGGGCGCTCCGCTTTGCGCCAGGAATGGTTTGTGGCACGCAAGGGACGGGCCATGCCGTCCGTGGCGCCTCTGCAGGCGCCGGATGGACCGCGGCGCCCAAAAATGCATCGTTCGCGGCGCGGCACAACCACCAGGGCCGTGAGGTTGGACGGGCGTCGGCCGTCCGCACTACGGCTGGGACGAACCTGTCCGCCAGAGAGGACCCAGATATTCCATGCCCCCGGCCTCGCTCACCATCAGCAGCCGCAACTATTCCTCTTGGTCCTTGCGCGGGTGGCTGCTCTGCAAGTTCGCGGGCCTGGAGTTCGAGACCGTACCGGTGCCCCTCGACGACGCGGCCGCGCGCGCCGAGCTGCTGCTGCTGTCCCCATCCTTCCTGACCCCGTGCCTGACCTACGAAGGCGTGCAGGTCTGGGACACCCTGGCTATCGGCGAGTTCCTGCATGAGCACTTCCCGAGCGCCGGCCTGCTGCCCGCAGACAGGGCCGAGCGCTCGCTCTGCCGTTCCGTGTGCGGCGAGATGCATTCCGGCTTCGCGAACCTGCGCGCCGCCCTGCCGATGAACCTCAAGGCAAAGCATCCGGGTTTCAAGGTCTGGGCGGGCGCTCAGTCCGACATCGACCGCATCCTGGTGATCTGGCGCGACCGCCTGGCCGCCTCGGCCGGCCCGTTCCTGTTCGGCGAGCTTTCGATGGCGGACGCCATGTACGCCCCGGTCTGCACCCGCTTCGCGACCTACGATGTGAAGCTGGATCCGGTGTGCGCGGCTTATCGCGACGCCATACTGGCCCTCCCCTACATGCGTGAATGGACCAGTCTCGCATTGACCGAGCCGGACGAGGTGGAGGAACTGGACGTCGAATTCTAGTACGTGATGCGCGCGCGGCGTTGTTAGGTCGCCAGGAGGCTAGCTTGTCGGTCGTCGCCGCCCTGCACCATGTGACCCGCTATCGCTACGAGCGCCCCGTCGAGTTGGGGCCGCAGGTGATCCGCCTGCGCCCAGCTCCGCACACCCGGACCCGCATCCCCAGCTACTCGCTCAAGATCACGCCTGCGAACCACTTCATCAACTGGCAGCAGGACCCGCACGGCAATTGGCTGGCGCGCCTGGTGTTTCCCGAGCGCACCCGAGAGTTCAGCGTCACCGTCGACCTGACTGCCGAGATGGCGGTGATCAATCCCTTCGACTTCTTCGTCGAACCCGCCGCCGAGGTGCTGCCGTTCGACTATGCGGCGGACCTTCAGCCTGACCTCGAAGCCTATCGCGCGATCGAGGACGATGGGCCCCTGCTCCAGGCTGCGGTCGCCCGCCTCGAACCCAACGGGCGGCGGACGGTCGACTTCCTCGTCGAGCTCAACGCCCAGCTCCAGCGGCAAGTCCGTTACGTCGTACGGATGGAGCCAGGCGTGCAGAGCCCGGACGAGACCCTCTCGCTGGGGTCCGGCTCCTGCCGCGACAGCGCCTGGCTGCTGGTCCAGATCCTGCGCCGCCTCGGCTTGGCGGCTCGCTTCGTGTCGGGCTACCTGATCCAGATCAAGGCAGACATCGACCCGGTCGAAGGGCCGATGGGCGCCCAGAGCGACTTCACCGATCTGCACGCCTGGGCGGAGGTCTACCTGCCCGGGGCGGGCTGGATCGGCTTCGACGTCACGTCGGGGCTGCTCTGCGGCGAAGGCCACCTGCCGCTCGCGGCCGCACCGCACTACCGTTCCTGCGCGCCGATCGCTGGCGTCGTCAGCGAGGCGGCAAAGGACTTCGAGTTCGAGATGCATGTCTCGCGGCTCGTGGACCAGGTGCGCATCACCCGGCCGTTCGATGATCCCGACTGGCACGCGCTCGACAGCCTGGGCGACAAGGTCGAGGCCGACCTGGCGGCCCAGGACGTGCGCCTGACCATGGGCGGCGAGCCCACCTTCGTATCAATCGACGACTTCCAGGCGGGCGAATGGAACACCGACGCCTCCGGCCCGACCAAGCCGGCGCTCGGCGAGCAGCTGATCCGCCGGCTGCGCGACCGGTTCGGCCCCGGCGGAATGCTGCATTTCGGCCAGGGCAAGTGGTATCCCGGCGAGCCGCTGCCGCGCTGGGCGCTGGGCCTGTTCTGGCGGCGCGACGGCAAGCCCATCTGGCGCGCCGCCGACCCCGCCCCCGATGCGCCTCCTGCCACGACCCCCGACGCACTTGGCCTAATCCTGCGGCTGGCCGCACAGCTCGGGGTCGACCCGGCCCACGTCCTGCCCGCCCGGGAGGATCCGCTGCACTGGCTGAAGGCCGAGGGCGACCTGCCGGCTGACGTCAATGTGCACGAAGGGGAGATCGACGATGCGGACGGCCGCGCCAGCCTGCGCCGCGCCCTCTCCGGCGGGCTCTCGAAACCGGTGGGCTACGTCCTGCCGTTGCGCCGCGCGCTGTCCAGGGCCGAGGGCGACGGCTGGGTCAGCGAGACCTGGCGCTTCCGGGGCGGACGGCTGAACCTGCTGCCCGGCGACTCACCCCTTGGGCTTCGCCTGCCGCTTGCCGGCCTGCCGACCGTACCGCCCGACGAGTACCCCTACATCACCCCGCGCGACCCCTATGAACATCGCGGGCGCCTGCCGAGCTTCGATGCGGTCTACCGCAGCGGTCTGGCGGCGCCGGCGCCGGCGACGG
>Ga0105240_10001972_pt1 | contig 33913 bp, 43 predicted proteins | sample KBSC54metaG_FD_80426 | JGI IMG/M metagenome (GOLD analysis project Ga0105240, IMG submission 80426) | Corn rhizosphere microbial communities from Kellogg Biological Station, Michigan, USA - KBS C5-4 metaG | ecosystem: Host-associated > Plants > Roots > Rhizosphere > Soil | place: Michigan, USA... | reverse complement strand
GACAAATAAAAAAAGATACACCCTACCACCAGAACACTAACCAAAAAATAAATAAAATCACTGATCCCTTTATCAAAAAAAAGTTCTAGCTGATTTACATCTTCATTCAAAACAGTCAGTAACTCACCGGTACTTTTATCTTCAAAATATGCCATCTCCAACTGTTGCATATGTCCATACGTACCAATCCGCAATTCATGTTGAATGGTTTGCGCAAGATTACGCCACAACACATCACTCAAATATTCAAATAACGCTTGGCAACACCATATAACAAATGTTAATCCAGCCAAAAGATAGAGTTGTGATAAGACATCAGTAAACCCGCAGTATGCCAAAAAAGAATTTTGTTTATTAACTAGAACATCAATAGTACCACCAATCAGCACTTCGGGAAAAACATCGAAAATATTCTGTAACACAGCACAAATAGTAGCGGCTACTATTCTTATACGATATGGTCTCATATAAAAGAAAAGACGCTGAAAAGAAGAAAAACTTGTGTTCATAATTTTTTAACCCCATGTTACGATTTTCTTCACATGGGGACCCCTCAGCAGTAAACAGCAACTAAGGATATTACCAGAGGTTCCATGCAATGTATCTCATTGTCATCATTACTGAAAGCTTTTGGCATATAACAAGAAACATATAAATTTTACTATATTAAGTGCATAAAATAAGCACCTGGATAGTAAAATCGTAAAATAGACTTATAATCCCACCCATCACGCACCATTTGACGCGCCCCCCACTGACACAAACCAATATGATGACCAAATCCACGACCGGTAAACACTATTTTATTTGACTTTTTATGCACATCAAAATGAAAACTTTTAACTTCTTTGAGAAGTGAATATAATTTTTTTCCCGGAATAATTGTTGTATGCTTTGGCCCCTTCAATCTTACATGCGTAACCAAACCTGCCTTATCTTTTTTTGTAACGTGAATGTCAGATAATCGCACAATATCTTGTTTATACTGTTCCAACAACGTCTCAAAAATCGTGTGCTCATATGACACCTGCCACGAATATAATGAAGATTGCTCACAATGGGTACATGCATATGTACGAGCCAAATAAGGAGCTTTATTAAAATCAAAATCAGCAATATGTGCAGGAACAACTCCCCCACAACAACAATCGAACATAGCTAAAATAGGCTTGCCTTCAAAACCAAGTACCATGCCCCTCGTTTGTGCAACTGCCATTTTTAACATCGGCACATCATGCCTTCCACGGTATGTCTGATGAGCATTTGTATTTTTCACGTGATATTTCCGTCCGCTACGCTTTGCTTCTAGGACTTTAAACATTACATAGCTACGACACGCTATTGCAAACACCTTATTCACTTCAAGGGGCCAACCTGGCCAACTTTCAGTACGCAATACTGCTGCAATATAATCTTCTAAATCAACCTGATTTATGCACAAAAATTTTTCTTTGTGGAGCACAATAAAAAAATCACCATCATATGCTGTACCATTACATTCTCCATAGCCACACACTGATCGTAGTTTTAGTGCACCCTTAACTCGCTTGCCATTACACAACAAAACACCACTCTTTGTTTTTATAATAACAGCGGGCATTTTTATTGTTTTTTTTGAACAACCGGAATGCTCGTCGGCAACTTGCAATATAAATCCTTGAGGAGACGCAAATCTCCACTCCATTGATGTTTTCTCATCTGCTTGAGCAAGCAATACATGAACTTTTATTGATTTTTTTCTACGTGCATGCGCCAGCACATCTTCTAGTGATTTTTCTGTTAACGTTATTTGAAACAAAGATTTTTCAGGAAATAAATGTCGTACTCTGTCAGACGTACACGATTTTTTAAGACTTGTTATTGAACGAATGGTATATTTTTTTTTTGATACTAAAAAGTTGTTTTTAGTATCACTTACAATACTCCACGGCCAGCGAGTAGCCTGAGTGGTATTTGATAAAAAGAGAATACACATCAAAAAAAAATCAATCTTCCCCGCGCTCATCCTGAACCTGTTGAAGGATCGGCGCGCTTTATTCTTCAACAAGTTCAGAATGAGCGCGGGAATAAAACTACAAATTTTAGATAGTTTTGAATTTTCTGATAAGCATCTAGAGAAGAATGTCATGATTCTTTAATAACGCAATATAATGTTTTGGAGGAAATTGTTTAGAATCAACACCGTGATTAGCCATTGCATCAGCTTCACTATTTTGATCACGCAAAACATGAACTATTGTTGCACCCAACTTATGCATAATTTGTTTGCATAATGCATGGAGCGGTAGCAAATGGGATTGTCGAACTTTATAGATACCGCTTAATTGACGAACAAGCAATTGTGAATCAGAAACAAGAGCAAGAGTATCTCCGCTGCCCATCTGTTCTGCTACAACAAAAAGCCCGAGCAACAACGCCAAGTACTCTGCCTGATTATTGGTTTTTATACCCAAATAGTAGCCTTCCTTAATCACTAACACACCATCTTTTTCGATGTAAATACCAGCACCGGAGGGTCCAGGATTATTACGAGATGCACCATCCACAAAAAGCTTCCAGACTGTTTTCTTTTTTATTTCTGAATCTGATGCATTATTAAACAAATCAAGCTGCTTTATCAACGTAAATCCTTGTTTAAGCTGTATGCTTTTCCATAATTTCTGGTGCATATAAAAGACGATAACAAGTCTGACACTGAATAAGAGCTCCATGCCGTGCTCTGACCATATCCTGTGCAGTAACAAGCTGAGAACAAGCACCACAACCTTGATGAGAAATTTCAACAACAGGATCTGAAACTCGCGCACGCATCATCGTATATTTTTCTAACCACTCAGCAGGAACATCTGCTTCCATAGATAAGCGTTGCGTGATTAATAAAGCACACTCAGTATCAATAGCTGCATATTTTTCACCCAACTGTTTTATTCGTTGATGCAACTCTTCCAAAAACTGAACATTGTCATCTGTTTTTTTCTGCAAGCCATGCTGAGCATTTTCTAATTGATTCCATGCATCCAAAACAATTTTTTCTTGTTCAACCTGCATGCGCTGAATTGATTCAACATCAGATTTTATTGCCTGATAATCCTTGTAATCTGCAAGATGCTCAAGATGCTTTTTTTTGTCTTTTTCTTTTTGATCCAAAGAACTCATTTCCAGCTCTTGCTCATCAACTCTTTTTTTTAACAGGAATACACGGTTACGTAAATCTTCAAGACCTCGTGCATGCTCTTCTTCTTGCATTTTGAGTGCAGAAATTTCTTTTTCAACAGCTATTTTTTCATTTTCAAGAGATTGGAGCTTTTGGTCAAAAGAGACGAGATTTATAAAACGTAGAAAAGGATGATCACTCATAATACCCCCACTTTTTGAATATTTTTATCCCCACGTCTTTTATTTCTTCACTGGGGTCTCCGGCTAAAATAAAAGTCGGGCTAAAAGTATGGCGTGCCATACGTAGCCTTGCTGAAAGCACTCCGAAGCTTTATGCGCAGGAGTGGCGTAGTATGGTGGGCCCACCAGGATTTGAACCTGGGACCTTCCGGTTATGAGCCGGCTGCTCTGACCAACTGAGCTATAGGCCCTTACTTTTCTATCAAACAGCTCGTAATCAATACGTAACTGCACTACATAGAATAGACCAAATAACCGTACTTGTGAAGTGAAACCTGTATATTTTCTACCTTACATTACCCACATACACTAAAAAATCTTTCATGCGCTGTGAGTAACCCCATTCATTATCATACCAACCAAAGACTTGCCCCATTGATCCATTCACATTGGTCAAAAGACCATCGATAACCACAGAGTTGTCATTTCCACTAAAGTCAGATGACACAAGAGGCTCCATTGTTAATGCAAGGATATTTTTCATACCTGTTTTTGATGCAGCTATAAATGCATCATGAATTGCGTCAACGCACAAATCTTTTTTTGCTTCAAAAACAAAGTCTATCAGTGACACTTTACCCACCGGTACACGCGTAGCAATAACGGAAATCTTTTTATCTAAGTGAGGCAATACTTTACCAAGCATTTTAGACGCACCTGAAGTTGCAGGAATAATATTAAGCGCTGCCGCGCGAGAGAAGCGTAAGTCTTTTGCATCAACATCCAACAGCACTTGTGAATTGGTATACGCGTGTGTTGTTGTCATAAACCCCCGAACAATCCCAAACGCATCATCAAGAGCTTTTACTGTTGTCATAAATGCATTGGTGGTACAACTACCCAATGATACAATCGTATGCTTTTGCGCATTGAATAACTGTTCATTAACCCCCGGAATAATTGCAATGTCTTCATCATGTGCTGGGGCAGAAATTAAAACTTTTTTGGCTCCAGCAGAGATATGTTTTTGCGCCCCTTGGCGATCAGTAAATTTTCCGGTACAATCAACCACCCAGTCAATAGCCAGTTCTTTCCACGGTAATTTTTCTGGATCAAGCTCTGCAACAATTTTGATGTGATGACCATCGATAATTAATTCATCATTTTTTATGGAAACATCACCCTGATACGTACCCATTAATGTATCATATTTAAACATATGAGCAGTAAATCCTGGCTGTGAGTTACCAATGTTGATGGCAACAACTTGTAGTTGCTCTCTTATTTTTTGATCTTGCAAAACACAACGCAAAAAAGTACGTCCTATTCTTCCAAATCCACTAATTGCAATACGCATGATTATATTCTCCTATGCCAACAGCTCTATCTTTTTTTATTTTAATTATACAGACCAAGCAACTACCAGGATCTTACCTTGTTTAAGACTAATAATTCCTGCTCAACGGGCAAATCAGGAAGCTCCAGCAAGAATGGTATATGTCGTAACTGCGGATGCATAACAAAATTTTTAAGCGCAGCCTCACCAATAGTTCCTTGACCAACAATACTATGCCGATCTATGCGAGATCCTAGTTTTTCTACAGTATCATTCAAATGTATGAGCTTAATGCGCTCAATACCTATGGTTGTATTTAGAAAATTAATAAATTTCTCTTGCTCACTCACTGCTGTAATATCATAACCAAATGAATGTGCGTGAGCAGTATCAATACAAAAATTAATTCTCTCTGGCTTATCAACTTTCTCAAGTAACAACTTAAAATCAAGAATATCGCTACCAACGGCTAAATTTCCGTGACACGTATTTTCTAATAAAACAGTAATGTCTTGTTCTCGTGTAAAAAGATCATTAAGAGCTGCTGCAAGTGCATCAATGCCCTGCATTCTATCGGTTGCTCCTTTTGCAGTTCCTGCGTGCAACACAAAGTGAGTAAATTCAAGACGTTTGGCAAAATTAATTTCGCGCCGTAATTGGGCAAAGCCGTTATTACCCAAACTTGATAAGTTAACCCAGTATGAAACATGACAAAATAGATCATTAAATCGCGCACGGCGAACTTTTAAAAATTCGTAGACATCTTCTCTGATGATTGGAATCAATTTTCCTGATTCTTGTGGTACAAAAAAACATTGAAAAAAAGGCAGATCCAAAGAATCTGCCCTGTGTAATAATTCCCTTAACGACGAACGCATACGAATATGTACACCAACTCTATTATACCCCAACACAGAAGCATCTTTCATATATCACCAGCTAAAAGAAATATCATTATGCATACCCAAAAATTACATATGTAACTGTTCGCGTAAATACTCATCACTAAAATAGTGTATTAACACTGATATAAAATCTTCTTTTATCCTTTGCAAATCTTGATGAGTATTCGCTTCAAATCGTATTGAAAGCACTGGCTGAGTATTAGAAGCGCGTATAATTCCCCACCCATAGTCGGTTGTTACCCGCACACCATCGATGGCCAATATTTTTACGTTTTTTTTCTGATAAAATAAACTCTTCATCTCTTGCACCATTGCATATTTGTTATCTTCATCGCAAGGAATGCGAAATTCTGGTGAAGTAACCTTTTTAGGGAAGACTTTTAATAATTCTGATAAACGCGTGTTTGACTGCACCAACAGTTCAAACAACCTGAACATTGCATAGACTCCATCATCATACCCAAAGTGACGATCTTTAAAAAAGAAGTGGCAACTTGTTTCACCACCAAGCAATGCATGATGTTTATGCATACTCTCTTCAATAATTGAATGCCCTACAGGAGTCACGATAGTTTGCGCGCCCCAACTATGTAAAACTTCTGTAAGTCCCTCTGAACACACCACATTATACACAACGCACATTCCCGGATGTTCTTTGATCATTGGTTGAGCAAACAAAGCAATTAATTTATCCCCCGCAACAAGCTCGCCTTCTTTGGTCATTGCTCCCATGCGATCAGCATCACCATCAAATCCAACGCCAACAACTGCATCGGTAGTTTCCAAAGCTTGCTTTACATCTTGCATATTTTTGAGCGATGTAGGATCTGCTCCATGATTAGGAAACGTACCATCAACTTCTGCGCAGAGCAGTTGAATATTTTTCCATCCCATTTGTGCAATAATTTCTGGTATCACAATACCAGCTGAACCATTACCACAATCAACAACAGCTGCAATATCATTGCCCTTCAGGTGAGCAAATTTTTCTACATGCCACGCAATATATTCATTATTAATCGAATGCTCAGTATACGTCCCCTGACCTTCAGCGATACAATGTTTTTTTTCGTAATACAATTTTCCAATTTCTTTAATTTGTGAACCCCACAGAGATGTCGTGCCAAGGCATATTTTTAGCCCGTTATACTCTTTAGGGTTGTGTGATGCGGTAATCATAATCCCACCATCAACAGGCATAGTGTACGTTGCAAAATACATCATAGGAGATGTGCATGTTCCTACAAAAACAACATCAAAACCACTATCCATCAGCGCTTTACACAAACGTTCTTTGATTACAGGAGAATGCTCTCGCACATCCATTCCCACGGCTATTTTTTTTACTGCATTATTAAGTTGTAAAAGATAGAATGCTATTGCACGCCCAAGGTCATATACCTCATCTACGAGTAACTCACTACCCACAAGACCACGAATATCATATTCACGAAAAATTGTTTCTTTCATCATCTCTTTGATTTCCTGTTTCGTTCGTATGGTTCGACAAGCTCAGGACGAACGGAAACCAAAGTTCCTCGCTCCGTTCGTCCTGAGCTTGTCGAAGGAAACGAACAATATTATATCATTGCTTATTCTACTATACTGCCTGATCACTATTCTGACAAATGAGCTCTCTGCTCAAATTGGACAATCTATAAGATAGAATTGGGCAATGGTTTTTATACCATCGCCCAATTCTATCTTAGAACCTATCTCTAATGCTCTTTATTGATTTCGCTGCTGACGCATTCGCATCATTGCTCGATATGCTTCTCTTTTACCTTCATCCATTTTCACCTTTTCGACTGGTTCTTGTAACGTTTTTGAGGCCTCAGCCTTCCAGTTTCCGCGAGCAGTTTTTTGCTCTGGAGTAAGTTGTTTTTCGACTTCTAACTGATTTTTCAGTCTATAATAAAGGGATAAATATCCTCGCATTTGGTCAATTGTTTTTTGCTGATCTTGCATTGCTTCTAATGCAACAATCTGATCTTCCAATGTTGGCTGAGCAAAAATCTGTGCTCGTAAAGTCATTATGTAACTATCAATTTTTTGGTCTTCCTCAAATTGCTTCTCAGAATACGTAACCGCATTAATCTCGCGAATCAATTGATTACAGGCATCTCGCAAGATATCATCTTGATCGTTAATATTTTCCAAAAACTCATCTTTTTTTAACAAAACATTAATTCTTGATGAACGAGTAGGATAAATCAACGGATTAGCAATTACAAATCTTAATATGTTTTCTATTTCTTTTATTCTACCAAGTATTGTTGCCCAACCTTTCATACTTCTTATTTCTCTTAAATCTCTATCTTTCAATTCTTTCTCAAGCTTAAGTACTTCTCCAATGGCAAAACCAATCCATGTAAAAATACCTATTGTTAGAATAGCCCCCGTTGCATAAGCGATATAAGGATCAGTGACGCCAATAGGCTTTAATGTTTCCATATACTCACTAGCAATCGAATCTGATCCAGTCTGACCAACCACAAAACTACCCAAGGCTGCTCCTGCTGCAGTTGGCGCTGTTTCTTGAACCTTAGAAGTAAAGTTCGACCAAAACCAATCTCTCCAACCTTGTTTGTTTTGGCTGCAAATATTCGTGGTTGATTGGAGCAAAACCCCAATACACACAACAGATAGCATTAACATGCGATTCATAATCTATCCTTTTTAGGCAATAAAATAGCCACATATACCCAATTTGAAATATACCAAAAAGAGGGGTATAATGCGCAACGATTTAATAAAAAGGCTAGATTAGTCGTCGAAAAATACGTTCTGACAAGCATTTTTAATTGGACTCTACCAAACAAATCAAGCTCATGCTAAACTAAAAGCCCACATCACAAAAAGAAGGCGACCCTAATGATTCCACAGAAACTGCAAATTAAAAATTTTCTCAGCTACGGCCCAACGCTGCAAACAATTGATTTTACCAACTATTCTCTCATCTGCCTTTCTGGCAAAAATGGTCACGGAAAATCAGCATTGTTAGATGCAATGACGTGGGCATTGTGGGGCCAAGCGCGTAAAGTATCGGGAGCCGCAAAAGCTGACCAAGGTCTGCTCCGATTGGGACAAACTCAAATGCTTGTAGTGTTTGATTTTTTATTTGGTGGAAAAACATATAGAATTCGACGTGAATATATGGAAACGTATGGTAAGCCTGTCAACATTCTTGAATTTGGCTTGGTTGATAGCGAATCTGATACATTTATTCCTCTCACTGATAAAACAATTCGTACAACACAAGAAAAAATTGAACAAGTATTGCGCATCGATTTTGATTCATTTTCCAACTCAGCATTCTTGCGCCAGGGCAGCTCAAACGAATTTTCAAAAAAATCACCTAAAGATCGCAAACAAATTTTGGCAACCATACTTGGTCTTGATCAGTACGAAGTAATTCGTAAGTTAGCTCTGGAAAAAACAAAAGAAGCTCAAACAAAAAAAATTGTTCTAACTACACTGCAAGAAAAAAAACACCAAGAATTGACCGCGCAAGAAACACTTGATGCCGAAATGAGCACGCTTACTGATAAAATGCGCGATCTGAGCACGCAAGAACGCCAATGGAATAGTGATCACTCTGAATTAGCAAAAAGCCGTACTGCGTATGATGAACAGCAAAAGCAACATCACAATTTTTCGTTTCAACTCCAGCAGCTCAACGAACAAGCCGCAACTCAAAAACAACAACTGCGTGAACTGTTTACGCTGTGGCGACTCATCAACAGAAAAAAACAATCACTGCATAGCATCCATCATCTTGAACAAGAAAAAAACAAGATCGTCACTGCAATTGCGCAGCACCAAAAACTGTTTCAAGAGAACCTTGAACACAGACAATCGCTCTTGAATATAACGCAACAAGTTACGGCAATTGAACAACAACACAAAGACGAACACACAAAAAAAACCCATGCCTTACAACTTGAGCTGGAACGATTGCGCACTGAATACAAAAATCATCAACAGGCAATTGCCAATGGTCAGGCTCAAATTGCGCAACTAACCGAACAAGACCGTATTCTTATTGCACACATAAAAAGTTATGAAAAAGAATGCTTAAGCACTGCACAAAATCCTGATGATATTGCACGTCAAGAAGCACATTTAGAAAAACGTAAATCGACATATCAACATTTTGTGTCTTTAGGAAACTGGATAAATAGCGAACTTACCAGCTTATCCAACAAAAAAAAGCTTGTGCACGATGATGATCCGAGTTGTCCACTATGTGAACAAAACTTATCCGCTTCGCGCAGAAGATTTTTAAAAGGTAATTTTGAAAAACAAGAATCATTTTTAGCACATCGATTACGACGACTCAAAAAAATTATTCCAACACTTAAAGAAATTCTTATTGCCCAGCATGCACTGATTACACAACAAAAAGAACAAGCCCAGCACGCTGCAACCATTGCACTCAAAATAACGGAACTCAACACTGCACGTACCGATCTGGCAAAAAAAATTACTGAACTAACAACAGTTTGTATACAGCAACAAGCGGATGCTATCACGCAAGCAAGCACAATTGCTTGTAAAGAACAACAATCTGCCAATTGTGATAAAAATAGGGAACAAATATCAAATCCACACTATCTCACCCTTGTTGAGCAAAAATTGTTACTCGAACAAAAATTACATGCCCACGTATATCGTGAACAAGACTATAAAAAAGACCAAGAGCAACTTAAAGAAATTGAATCACAACTGGCTGATTACGAATCCTTACAAAAAGATGTTGCGCAACAAGAGAGTCGCAAAAACGATATTCAAAAAATATGCGCATCTCTCAAACAACTCAGCGCTGAACTGCGCAGCATTACTGAAAAACGCGCATTACTCGGCAATCTCGATGCACAACTGCAAATGCTACAAGAAAAAGAAAAGAATCTTGAAACCCAATACGCTACGATTAAAAACAACAAAGAATTACTCCTGCACGCAAAAGGTAGTATCGAAAACCAACAGAAATATCTGACTAAAATAAAATATGAACTTGAGCAAGACAAGATTATCATTACTCAACTACAAACGACCATTGATGATTACCAAACCATTGCAACAGCAACCGGAAAAGATGGTATTCAAGCATTGCTCATTGAAGATGCTATTCCAGAAATTGAACAAGAAGCAAACTATTTATTATCACGGCTGACTAATAACCAAGCACAAATTTTTATTGAATCGTTGCGTGATTTAAAAAAAGGCGGCACCAAAGAAACATTGGATATTAAAATTTCCGATCAAGCTGGTATCAGACCATATGAACTTTTTTCCGGTGGTGAGGCATTCCGTATTGATTTTGCATTACGCATCGCAATTTCAAAATTACTTGCACGACGCGCAGGAACTGCACTGCAGATACTCATTATTGATGAAGGTTTTGGTTCACAAGATGAAGAAGGACTCGGGTATATTATGGATGCACTTCACAAGATACAAGATGATTTTTCAAAAATCATCATAGTTTCCCATTTGCCGAGCATGAAAGATCAATTTCCGGTACAATTTTTCGTTGAAAAGGGCGTACAGGGCAGCACAGTAAGTATTATTGAACAGGGATAATTACCAATAAATATACACCCCAAATCCAAAGATACTGAAATTGGAGTGTATATTAGTTTATTAGCTAGTTATAATAATTAGCAGCACGTTGTGCAGCGTCAGTTGCTGCAGCTTCATTGACGCGCCCCATATTTTCTCGAGTTTCTTGGTATGAAGTTAAACGAGCTTCATTAACGCGCCCCAGATTTTCTCGCAACTCTTTTGCTTGCGTAAACCGTGCTTCATCTTGAATTCCAGCAATTTCTCGCTGTTCCCGCTCGGTTGTTGACGCAAAATCTTGGCGATCATACCCAAAAATGTGTAATGATGCACCCAAACATATTATAATGCCAATAATAATTGCTTTATTTTTCATTATTCTACTGCTCCTGCATAGTATCCGGTAGATACAGGTGTACTACCACCTTCAACAACTACAGCTCCGCCATAATAATCTTGTGATGTAGAAGTTGGCATTGTTTGCCCAGACTGATATCCAGTAGCTGTTGCAGGCTTGCCTCTTCTTTTCACCAGTGCATTGTTAGTTCCTGTTGAAATTCCTGTATCTGCTGCTCCAGCATAATAACCGGTAGATGCTGGCGTTGATTTGCGCTGAACTAAACCAGCTTGCGCTTGAAACGTGGCAGAAAATAATACTACAGCTAACATTAATTTACTCTTCATAACGGATCCCCTTTTTTGTAATTTAAAAAAACCATATGTTTTCAAATTGAATATATCACATAAAAATGCTTGTAAACAAGGGTTTTTTGGAAAAAATCGCATTTCTTTACTTTTACCCTCACAAGAAGCTACATTCAGGCTAAACTGTCAAAAAAAAGGAGTTTCCATGGCCCATATTTCAAAAAAATCCGTTATATTCGCACTCTTACTGCATACAGCTATTCTGACACCCCAAGAACAGCCAGAAGTTATACACATTCACGAAGTTGTCAGAGCTCTTAACAACGAAGCTGATTGTAATCCATTGCAATGGGATAAACCAGAAGAGGCCTGCAACTGTTGCTTGCTCTATAATCAAAGCAAATCGAATGGCAAAAAAACTGCTGATGAAATTATTAACCATTGCACCAACAAAACAAAACAATGTAGCTCTGCTGCAATCGCCAACCTCAAACAACAACGAGGCATGGCGAAAGGCTCATCGCAAGATTTTCTCAATGCGCTCGCAGTTGACGGTATTGTGGTAAAAAAAATGAATGTTGATACATCTCTTTTAAGCCCTACCGGCACCCTCACAGAAAGTTCTTTACCCAAATTTCTCGCTCAAGCTTTTGATGAAAAAAAGCTAACAAATCTCGATTTCAGTAAAGAAGCATGCTTAAAGGCAAAAAACCTCGGAACCCAAGGCGGTTACAATACGTTACAACTTTTCTTGGTTACCTCAACATGCCATGCAAAAGAAGCATCGATGTATATTGTCAAAGAAGCACGTCACGGACTTGATGAAGCTCTGAAACTTGCAACAGTAGCAAGTTTTCCTAAGATGAAAGATCTTGTTGCACCAAACATTGCACCAGGATTGCCAACAATTTCATTACCTATAGCTTATTTTTCATACCCTAAAAGCGAAAGTATTCATTACCTTGCTGCAATGCCTGCTGCAAAAGGAAAAGATATGGCTACGCTTATTGATAAATTTCGCAAAGACCAATCTCCACAAAATAGAGAATTGCTCAACCGCGCATTTACCATACTGGGCAAAGAAACTGCAAACTTCCATAAACGCTTCATGAAAAAAGAAAAAGCAAAAATAATAGGTAAAACAATTATTCATGGAGACTTTCACGTCTTTAATCTCTTTTTTGATGAGATAGGTGGCCATTTTACGTTTATTGATAACGAAACGATAGCAGACTACCTCAAAAACCCCGCAAGCCCTGCTATTGATATCAGAAAGCTATTCTTTATGCCACTGAGCATCAATAGTACCTATCAACAGTTTAGAGACTTAATTGAAGGGATAGATCAACAAGTATGGTATGATATGGCATTAAAAAACTTTGTCACCGGCTACAAAAATGCATACCCAGCAGCACAACAAAAAGAGGTTCTCCAAGAATTACAAAAAATGTTCAATGAAAACTTTGAGATTAAATGGGTAGATTTTGATAACGAGCAGCTTACAGAAATACGAAAAAAATATATCAACCCAATATTTATTGAACTGCTTAAAAAATAAGATTGCCTAAGCAAGAAAGCTGATGATAGCAAAACTATCATCAGCTTTCTTAAATCTACGCTATGCAAACCTATTTTCATTAACCCCGACGACCTGTTAGTACACGCCACACAGAAGAAGATTCTTGCTGAGCGGGTTCTGATGCTGGCTCTCCTGCAGCAGCTTTTTCTTTAGCTTGTGCTTCCTTTTCTTTTCCGTCCATTACCGCCACATGAGTTTTAGCACGTGTAAGTTCAGAAATATAAGCTTGACACTCGGCAGACGGCATGTTTTTAAGCACTTCAGCATATTGCTTGTGATCGCCTCTAAAGTTGCTTGTCCGAAGATTATTAATTGCTTGATCTATTGCATCTTGTCGTTTTCTTTCTTCGGAGTTTGTCCGTAGTAATTCGTCTCGCTCTGCTCTTATTTTGTCAATAAGTTCAGTTCGTGCTTGACTAACTATGTCCTCGTCCAGGCGAGCAGTAATTGCAAACTCATTAGGATTGCCTAAACCTTCTATTTGAGAATTATACGTTGGATACGCCCCGCTATCGATAATAAATTGTTCTAATCCATTTTTAGTCGCTTCTATAGCTTCTCTTCTTGAAGCATAACCACCTGTCTGGTAAACATCTGCTATTCTGTCAAACAAAAGAACAGAACCTCCAAGCTTTAACGCTCCCATTAACCCGAGATATCCAAGCATCGTGGGACCCATATAGATTCCTGCGGCTGTTCCAGCGACAGTTGCTACAACTGTTTGTCCTTTTGTTAAATCTTTTCCTGGCATGATAAGCTTCGCTAAAGACGATTGATAGTCCCATAAGGTTGAAAGAATCCCCTGATCTTTTGCTTTTGTTATTTCTTTTTTTGGAGCTGCAAACGGGAGTGGCGCCGCTGTTGGTGCTGCCGGAGTAGATATAAATGGATTTGTCTGTTGCTGAGTTTGAACTGGCGCTGGAGCTGCCGGTAAGAAGGGATTTACTCCTGACTGCGATTGTTGCTGTAATTTAATATTATAATTCCACAGTATTTGATTACGTTGTGCTTCTGAAAAGCTTGGTGAATCAATACTATAATTTGCATGAACCTGCGCACTCCACGGCACCTGCTGCTGCAAATACCAGTTTACTTTCTCTTTATTCGCATAGTTTTGTCGCATTGTGTTTTGCTGCTCTGGTGTAAATAAATGCAAATCTCTATTGTATTGAGCGTGTAAATCACTGTTCCATGGTACTGGCTGATCCAAATACCGATTGAATTTTGCTTGTATTAATTGCGGATCTAATGTTTCTAGTGGCGGAGCAGACGGTGTAAGTATTGAACTTGTTGGTTTAGTCCTAGCAGATGTCCTTGGTGCAACAACAGTTCTACGTCGTTTAGATGATGGCTGAGTGGTAGATCCTCTACTACCAGCTGCTCCTCCTTGTATATATGTATAGGTAAAATTCGTAGCAATCAGGGCTAGCACAAAAATCGCACCTGTAAGTATCTTCGTAAAACCTTGGAGCCCAAGGATTAAATTATTTTTCATCTTTTTCCCTCTTTATAAACAAATTATTTAATTTTGCTTCAATTTGAATATATCAAAAGAGGTTAAAGATAATCAATAGTTGAAATTAAAAAACAAAAGGGTTGTCTCGTTTTTTGCTAAAATTGGGCTTTTTCAACCTTATTCATCGTCAACAGAAACAACAGATTCTACACCAGGGATTTTTGCTTTAAGTTGAGCTTCGATACCCATTTTCAGGGTAATAAATGAGATAGGGCAGCTGACACATGCGCCGTGCAGCTGGACATAGACTGTACCATTTTCAAACCGTACAAAATGAATATCCCCACCATCTTGTAAGATGGCGGGGCGTAATTCTTCTAAAACTGCTTGTATGCGCTCTATAACCCCATGTTCCACTACATTTTGCATGGGGACCCCAATACATTGAGGCGTTCACAAAAGAGGGAAACGAGTGGATTACTCTGCGCAAACATATTTTTTACTTTACCCACTCAAGGCGAGCAACAGTTGCAGTATCACTCATACGTTTACCAAGAGGGATAATACGAGTATATCCGCCTGGACGAGTAACGTATTGTGGAGCAATGTCTTTAAATAATTTGATCACCGCATCAACGTCATATGGCAATAATGCATGCACACGACGACGAGCATTGAACGTATTACCTTCACGCGCAATAGTAACTACGCGCTCAACAAGACGTCTTGTTTCTTTAACACGCGCCTTAGTTGAAACTAAATGTCCGTAATTAATCAAATGAATTGCTTGATTACGAAGCATAGCTCTTCTATGAGGTGCTTTAAGATTTAATTTATTCCGACCGTTCTGATGTACCATTTTCCTGTACCTTACTTAAAACAGAGTATTACCCCTGACCTAAGATCTTCTTAACATTTTCTTCATTGATATTCATACCAAAAGAAAGTCCAAATGCCTTCATGCTTTCTTTAACTTCATTCAATGATTTACGACCAAAGTTTTTAATCTTCAGCGCATCATCTTCAGCAACATTAACCAAATCAATAACACGGTTAATACCAGCGTTAATCAAACAGTTATGTGCTCTTACAGAAAGTTCAAGTTCTTCTATTGGTTTCAATAGCAAGTCAACCGGAACACCCTTAAGACTTGAGTCATTTGTCTTCAATGGCACTTTTTCTATTTTTTCTTCAGGCATCTGAGATATTTCATTAAATGGAATTTCAGTACTTTCAAGGAAATGTTCTAGCTGCGTACGGAGAACTGAAACCGCATAATGTAATGCATCAACAGGATTCTCTGAACCATTGGTATAGATACGCAATATGAGTTTATCATAATCAATTGCTTCACCAACACGTGTTTTTTCAACATCGAACAAAACTTTACGTATCGGAGAAAACATCGCATCCAAATAGATTCGAGAATCATCTTGATAAGGCTTATCAACCGGCCATTGAGCTTGTTGATACCCTCTTCCAGATTCAACAAAAAACTCAATATCTAGTTCGCCATCAAATGCGACGTGCGCAAAGACATAATCTTTATTGATCAACTCAAGATGATCATCAGCAACAATGTCAGAAACACGTACTTCTGATTCGCCTTTTTTCGTCACACGCATTTTTCCGGGTTTACCTTCTTTATTGCGAATGACAATATTTTTTATGTTTAAAACGATCTGCATTGCATCTTCAACAGCACCAGGGATTGCTGAAAACTCATTGTTAACACCTTTAATAATTACTGATGTTATTGCAGAACCTTCGACGCCACTAAGCAAAATTCTTCGTAACGAATTACCTATCGTTATTCCGAAACCTGGTTCAAGCGGTTGAACTACTAATTCGCCGCAGGTCTCACTTAACGTCTTTTTTTCCCATTTCAATTGAGGAATGATAAGTGGTTTATATTCCCTATTCTTAGTCATTCAACCTCCTGCTTGCCTGGACCTTCAACTATCTATTACTTCGAATACAATTCTACAATCAAATGCTCTTCAATTGGCACTTGAATATCAGCACGAACTGGAAGACGAAGCACTCGTCCAAACTTGTCTTTCTTGTCCAATTCCAACCAATCTGGCACCTTGATACCAACTTTCATTCTTTTCTCAATAACGTCTCTGACAAATGTTTCCATTTTAGCTACGCGTTCAGAAAGTGAAATGACATCTTCAGGTGACACGAGAAAGGAAGGAGAATAAACTTTCTTCCCGTTAACAAGAACGTGTCCGTGTGTGATAACTTGACGCGCTTGTGTGCGCGTTGTAGACATTTTTAATTTATAAACAGCATTGTCCAATCTGCGTTCAAGTAAACTGAGCAAGTTTTCACCTGGTCCACCATCACGTTGTTTACTTGCTACTGCAAAGAAACGTTTAAATTGACGCTCACGTAAGCCATACATTTGTTTGACTTTTTGTTTTTCTTGAAGTTGCTTCCCGTATTCAGAAAGTTTTCTTCTCGGAGCTTTTTGTTGCTGTTTTTCGGTTGATTCTTCTCTTGCAACTGCCATGACACCTTATCCCAGTAAAAAAATTATTAACTTTTATACACGTCGTTTTTTGGAAGGTCGGCAACCGTTATGCGGTAATGGTGTAACATCACGCAATACCGAAACAGCCATACCTGCAGACTGGAAGGCACGAACAACAGAATCTCTACCAGACCCTGGTCCTTGCATGTTTACTTCCAACGTCTTAACTCCAACGACCTGCATTTCCTTTGCCAAAGTAGATGCAATTTGTGACGCAGCAAACGGAGTACTCTTACGAGATCCTTTAAATCCTAAGCGTCCTGCACTTGAAGAAAACAACACATCACCTTCCATTGTTGTAATTGAAACAATGGTATTGTTAAATGTTGATTTAACATGTGCAATAGCAGATGCTATTCTTTGCTTTTGTTTTTTTGGTTTCTTCTTGTAAGCCATGTAATCAAAACCCTTACTACGTTATTATTTCTTAGTTACTTTACGTTTAAGCGCTACTGGGTTTTTCTTTGGACCCTTACGTGTACGTGCATTTGTTTTTGTACGTTGGCCACGAGCCGGTAAGCCACGTTTATGACGGAGTCCTCTGTAAGAACCAATTTCTTGCAGACGCTTAATGTTTAACGTAATTTCTTTGCGCAATTCACCTTCAACCTTATAGTTATCGGTAATTTCTTTTTGAATTGCAGCGATTTCGCTATCGGTCAAATCTTTTACTCGTGTATCAAAATTGATACTAAGCTTAGTCAAAATATCTTGCGCACCGGCAAGACCTATTCCAAAAATATACGGCAGACTATATTCTACTCGTTTATTTGCTGGTAAATTAACGCCTTCAATTCTGGCCATAATCTATTGTTCCTCTTACTAACCTTGTCGTTGCTTATGCTTAGGGCTTTTATTGCAAATTACGCGAACAACGCCCTTGCGCTTAATAATACGACATTCGTTACAAATAGCTTTCACTGATGTCCGAACCTTCATGATAACTCCTGCCTAATCTTTGTATCGCAGTACAATTCTTCCTCGTGTTAGGTCGTACGGTGACAACTCTAACGCAACTCTATCACCTGGCAGAATACGAATATAATGCATCCGCATTTTACCTGACACGTGCCCTAAGACAACATGCCCGCCTTCAATTTCTACTCGAAACATTGCGTTTGGCAAAGTCTCTTTCACGATTCCATCAACTCGTATAACTTCTTCTTTTTGCTTCATGAAACACTCGCTTTGTTTTGTTGTTCAGAATTCTTGCCTGTCAAAACTACTGGGCCTGCACTTGTAATAGCAATTGTATCTTCTACATGTGCTGCCAAACTATGATCGACCGTCTTAACTGTCCAGCCGTCATTTGTAACGTATACCTGATACTTTCCAGCAGTAATCATCGGTTCAATTGCAAATGTCATTCCTTCACGCAAAACAGGACCTCTGCCAGGTTTGCCATAGTTCACTATTTCAGGCTCTTCATGCATATTTTTTCCAATACCATGTCCAGCAAAATCGCGAACCACACCAAATCCATGTTTTTCAGCTTCTTCCTGTATTGCAGATGAAATGTCGGATAATCTGTTGCCAACACGAGCCTGCGCAATTCCTTTTTGCAAAGCTTGATGTGCAACAGTAACCAATTTTTGCGCTTGTTCAGATGATGGCTGACCAACAAAAAAACTTCGTGCCATATCAGCACAATAACCATTCCACGAAGCACACACATCAATTTTCACTAAATCTCCCAACTGCAAAAGACATCCTGCATGAGGTACCCCGTGAACAACAACATCATTAACTGAAATACAGCTCACGTGACGGTAACCCATATATCCTTTAACGCTGGATACTAAGCCCTTTGCCTGCAATTGAGATTCAATCCATGCATCAATTTCAGCCGTAGAAACCCCTGGTTTGAGCAGTTGTTCTATTGAAGCAAAAATATCAGACAATAAAGAGCCCGCTTGGGCCATTTTTTGAATTGAAAGCTTATTTTTTATATGAATCATATATGTACGTATTTACTTATTCGCCTACAACTTGCACAAATTCACCAAAAACTTGCGACAACTGCTTTGATGCATCTAATTCAACTATTTCACTATTATTATCGCGATAAAAAGCAATTAATTGCTGCTCGTGTCTATGATAAATATCAAGACGCTTTCTTACCGCTATTTCGCTATCATCATCTCTTCTGCCTAATATTCCCGAACATAAACCGCATACAGCTCTTTCGCTAGACACAAGGTCCGAGTCAGAAGAAAGAGAATAAACAGCCTGACAATCTTTATTTTGACATACATAACGAGAACATAATCTGTTAACAACTATATCGTCGGTAAGATCAAATAAGACAACCCTTACTCGCACTGTTGGGAACTTTGCCTTAAGCATAGCATCAAACGCTTGAGCTTGGGCCACTGTTCGAGGATATCCGTCAAAAATAACCCCTGATGACTTATCAGCATTCTCATTAAACCACTCAAAAACCATGGATGTAACGAGATCATCATTAATTAATTTACCAGATTTGAGAATTAAATCTATTTCTTTGCCTATTTTTGTTTGTTCAGCAATGTGTTTTCTGCACAAATTTCCGGTAGAAATCTGTAACCAACCAAAATGGCTTACACAAAGGCTTGAAAGTGATCCTTTTCCCGCACCCGGAGGCCCCATAAAAATAAATACATCCCTAACCTGATGATTCAACGCATGCCCCTACTTTTTAACCGTCCCGAAGACAAAAAGCCTTCGTAACGATGTTCAATCAAATACGACTCAATTTGAGCTGCAGTTTCATTTGCCACACCAACAACGATAAGAAGCGCGGTACCACTTAAAATTCCTGACAAGTAGAATGGCATCGCTAAGGCCCAATGTATAATACTTGGAACAAGAGCAAGGGCCGCAAGATATAAAGCCCCTACCAACCCGATGCGAGTCAATATATACCCAAAATAGTCTGCTGTTTGTTTACCTGGGCGAACACCCGGAATAAAACCGCCACCTTTTTTGATATTATCAGCAAGCTCTTCAGGGTTAAATACCAAAGCTGTGTAGAAAAATGAAAAGCAGATAATAAGAACAAAATCTAAAATACCATGTAAAAATCCGCCAGCGACAAAACTTTCAGATGCAGACTTAAAAAAAGCCCATCGTGTTGAAAGTAATGTTAATGCAAACATTGGTATGTTCAACATTGCGCTCGCAAGAATTACTGGCATAACCCCCGCAGGGTTAATTTTAAATGGTATGTATGTACTTTGACCGCCATACATTTTACCACCGACAACACGTCGTGAATATTGAACAGGTATTTTACGTTCCCCTTTTTCAAGAAAAACTATAGCTGCGGATATAGCAAGCGCTACAACAAACAAGAACATACCGACTACCATGTCTAAGTATCCCTCTTGAATTGCACCTATAATTTTAATGATATCATCAGGAAAACGAGCAACAATACCGGCAAAAATAATCATGGACGTCCCGTTGCCAATCCCAAAAAGGGATATTTGCTCACCGAGCCACATGACAAACATTGTACCAACAGATAATGAGATAACAAAAAGCACTCGTGAGCCAAACCACGGATCAATAACTAATCCATAGCGTTCAAGAAGAAACACAAATCCTGTGCTTTGAACCATTGCCACAATAACTGCTAAATATCTCTGGTACTGATTGATAATCTTGCGACCATACTCTCCCTCTTTTGACAATTGCTCAAGAGTAGGTATAGAAAGACTTAAAAATTGCATCATGATAGAAGCCGTAATATACGGACTAATACCCAAAGCAAATAAAGTACATTGTCGTAAGTTTCCCCCAGAAAAAAGATCTAAGTATGAAAAAATCCCACTTAGTCCTGTACTTTGATTCATCATTTGCAAAAGCTTGTCAATATCAACGCCAATCACAGGAATGTGATTACCCAATCGATAAATTACTAATATTGCGAGCGTAAAAATAATTTTTTTACGTAACTCGGGAATATTAAACATGTTAAGAAAGTTTCTGAGGAGCACCACTGCTTACAACTCCTTTATTATAAGTGCCTTACCACCAACTTTTTCTATTGCTTGTATTGCTGACGCACTGAACGCATAAGCGGAAACAGTCAGTTTTTTACTCAACTCACCGTCACCCAATACTTTAACAATAGTTCCTTTTTTTAAATCACGCTGCTCGCTTCTTTTTGGCTTTATTAGGCCTTTTTGCATAAGTGTAAGAATATTTACTTCTTCACCTTCTGTAAAAGCGCGCTCTAAACTACTCAAGTTTACTAATGAAACTTCTTTTGAGAAGCGTGCGTTAGTAAACCCACGTTTTGGCAAACGACGTTGCAATGGAGTTTGTCCACCTTCAAATCCACGACCCTTAGGACCTCCTGAACGAGCATTCTGTCCCTTGTGTCCACGACCAGATGTTCCACCATGCGCTCCGCCACGGCCGACTCTTTTTCTCTTTTTTCCAGCTGGTTGTAAATTTTCTAAGCAAAACATTACGATCCTTTGACCATTTCTTGAACTGTTTTTCCACGTAACATACTCAAACGATCTGCTGAGCGTAATTTTGCTAAAGCATTCATCGTTGCTTTTGCTACGTTAATACCATTGCTAGATCCCATAGACTTAGTAAGAACATCCACAACACCTGCAGCGTCCATTATAGAACGAACAGCTCCACCAGCAATGTTACCAGTACCTTTTGATGCAGGACGAACCACTACTCTACTTGCGCCATGCTTACCAAGTGCTTCATAAGGAACTGTTGAGCCACGACGAGCAACTTCAATCATTCTTTTACGAGCTCTATTGGTTGCTTTAGCAATCGCCATAGAAACTTCACGACTTTTACCAAGGCCAAGTCCAACTTTTCCTTGTTTATCTCCAGAAACAACAAAAGCAGCAAATGAGAATCTTTTTCCGCCTTTGGTCACTTTGGTAACACGACGAAGGCTTACCACGTGATCAACAAAACCGGAATCTTTTTTCTCTCTGCCGTCTTCTCTATTTACTTCTTTATCTCTTTGCATAGTCATTCTTTAATTTCCTGCTATATCTAAAATTTCAACGTACCTTCACGTAATCCGTCAGCGAGAGCTTTCACTCTACCATGAAATTTAAAGCGACCTCTGTCAAATACCACAGCATCAACGCCTTTTGCTTTAGCACGTTTAGCTAGTTCAAGACCAATTGCATGAGCAACTGCACTTTTATCACCTTCTAAACCATCCAATTCAAGCGAAGAACATGATGCAAGTGTTTGCTGACTCATATCATCAATAATTTGAGCATACATATGCTTCAAACTTCTAAAGACTGAAACGCGCGGTGGCATACCGTAGCGTTTTACTTTTGCACGAACACGCAACACTCTACGTGCTGCAGTGATACGATCTTTCTTATGCGTAGCCATTCACATTCCTATAGTTTACTTCTTCTTACCAGCATCTTTACGGAAAATAACTTCTGTTTGCAGCTTGATACCCTTGCCCTTGTAAGGCTCTGGCTCTCTTAAGGCTCTGATTTCACTGCAAAACTCTCCTAAAAGATTTCTATCAGAAGATCTCACTTTAACTTTTTGTCCAGATCTATCTATTTCCATAGAAATACCAGCAGGAATATCTTTTTCAATTTTATGGCTATAACCGAGCACCAGAACAACTTTTTTATCAGCTAGTGTCGCTTTATATCCCAAGCCATTAATTTCGAGCATTTTTTCAAACTCTTGGGCTGCTCCGCTCAATTCATTTGCAAGAAGAGCGCGATTGAGTCCCCATGCACGATGAACATTACGCAATTGTTTTTGCGCCATGCCACTTCTATCCTGTGCAGGAGTAAGGTATAAATTCGCATCTTCTACGTGCGCATTTAATTCTGGAGCTAAACGGTAAACGCCAGAAGCCTTTGCCCCTTTGTAGTGAACGTCTTGGCCTTTAATTTCTACCGTAACGCCATTAAGCTGTATCGGCTTTCTACCAATTTTTGACATATGCGTTCCTTACCAAACAGTGCAAATAATTTCACCACCCACAGAAAGTTCTTTTGCTTTCTGATGAGCAATGACACCATGACTTGTTGTTAATATTGATATACCAAGCTGTCCAATAACTGGCTTAATTTCTGCACTACCAGCATATACACGACGTCCAGGTTTGCTTTCTCGTTTAATTTCATGAATAGCTGACTCACCATCAACATATCTTAAAACAACTTTAAGCCTTTTTTTTACATCTGAATCTGTATTAACGATAACAAAATCATTAATGAAACCTTGTTCTTTCAAAATTTGCGCAATAGAATGACGCATTTTTGAATAGGGAGCAGTAACAAATGATTTAGAAACCATAACACCGTTTCGGATGATTGTTAAAAAATCAGCAATTGAATCAACTGACATTAGTCACCCCTTACCAACTTGTTTTTTTTACGCCCGGAAGTAATCCTTCTAGCGCATTTTTTCTAAAACACATACGACACATTCTGAACAACCTAAAATATGCACGAGCACGCCCGCAGAGCTCACAACGATTGTATGCTCTTACCGCAAATTTTGGTGTTTTATTCGTTTTTTCGATCAATGCCTTTCTGGCCATCTTAATCCTGACGTAAAACTGAGTTAATTTTTTGATTTTCTAAATGGTATCTTAAACGCCTTTAACAACGCCAATCCATCTTCATCTTTACGTGCAGATGTTTGAATGGTGATGTTCATACCGTGCGCTTTTTTAGCAAGGTCAAAATCAATCTCAGGGAAAATAGTCCAGTCTTTTACGCCAATATTGTAACTACCTCTTCCATCTAATTTAGTAGGAAGACCCTGAAAATCGCGCACTTTAGGGAGCGCTAAAGTAATAAAACGGTCTAAAAACTCGTACATCATTTGACCGCGCAACGTTACCATCGCACCAATCGCCATGCCTTCACGTAGTTTAAATCCCGCTATAGATTTACGAGCCAAGCGTTTAACTGGACGCTGGCCTGAAATTTTTGCTAAAACATCCATTGTTTCTTGAAGCGCTTTTGAATCAGAAACCGCTTCTTTGACCCCAACATTCACAACAACTTTTAAGATTTTTGGGACCATCATAACGTTATCCATTCCTAATTGCTGTTGCAACTGTGAACGGATTTCGTCATTATATTGTTTCGCCAACCGTGATTTGTTCATAATGCAAGTTCCACTGATTTTCTAAAAAATTTCCTTACACCGATTGCACACTCGCGCACTTTTTCCTGTGTCCAAGTGCTTAACATTAACACGTGATGGCTTTTTACATGAAGAACAAACAGGCATAACATGAGACATGTCAATAAAACTTTCTTCCTTGCGAATGCCACCAGGTTCGCCAGCTCGACGAGGCTTCACATGATGTGTAGCTACAGCGATACCTTTAATCATAACTTTACCTTTTTTAGGCAAAATTGCAATTACAGCGCCCTCTTTTCCTTTATTTTTTCCCGACAAGACATGTACTATGTCATTTTTTCTAATACGCGCTATCATGGATAATACCTTTATTACAAAACTTCTGGAGCTAAAGACGAAATCTTCGCATATCCACGCGTTCGTAATTCACGCGCAATCGGTCCAAAAATTCGTGTGCCAATTATTTCGCCTTGCTTAATAATAACAGCTGCATTTTCGCTAAAACGAATATAGCTGCCATCTGCACGGCGAAACTCTTTTTTTGTTCGTACAATTACTGCTTCAACAACATCACCTTTTTTTACCATGCCACCTGGAATAGCTTTTTTTACAGCGCACTTAATTCTATCACCTAGATAAGCATAGCGCTTACGTGTGCTACCAATTATATGGATACACTGTAACGCCTTTGCGCCAGAATTATCAGCTACCTCAAGATACGATTCTTTTTGAACCATACCAAAATACCTCTTACTTTATGATTAACTATTAGTTACGATTTCAGCAAGGTACATATGCTTTGTCTTTGCTAACGGACGACATTGGTAAAATCTCACAATGTCACCTATCTTTGCTTGATTTTCTTCATCATGCACTTTGTAAGATTTTGTTTTTCTTAAAATCTTACGAAATTTAGGATGAATATAGGTTTGAGCTACTTCAACCACGATGGTTTTATCCATCTTATCTGAAACAACCTTACCTTCAAAAAGCTGTTTTTTGTTTTCAGCTTTCAATTCCATAGAAACCTCATTCATTGTTTACTAACCACAGACCCAACTTTTTTTGCCTGAATAGCAGTCAAAAAACGCGCAGCCTGTTTTCTTAGTTTTTTGTACTGGGAGTAGTCTTTAACCTGAGATGTCGCCGCATTAAGGCGTAACCCAAAAAGATCTTGCCTTGTACTATCTAACTTCTTTTGCAAATCTTCAACGGATAATTGCTGAACTCTTTGCATAAATCCCATTTGTTTCATAGCATCAACTCTCAATAATTAATCCGCAACCACTGATTCTCGGGTGACAGTCGTCTCTTCACCCTTTTTAACTACACGTGTTTTCATCGGTAGTTTGTATGCCGCAAGCTTTAAAACTTTTCTGGCTATAGTTTCTTCTACGCCAGAAACTTCACATACTATGCGACCGCGTTTTACCACAGCAACCCAAACTTCAGGGTTTCCTTTACCCTTACCCATTCGAGTTTCTGCAGGTTTTCTGGTAACTGGTTTATCAGGAAAAACACGAAGGAAGGAATCCCCGATTTTTCTCAAATGTCGCGACAACGTCACACGCATCGCTTCGATTTGTTGTGCTGTAACTCTGCTTGGTTCAACTGCTTCTAAGCCGTATTCACCAAAGAAAACAGTTCGAGCACCTTTTGATAAACCTTTAATTTTACCTTTTTGAACTTTTCTAAACTTTATCTTTTTTGGCATCAACATGATTTAATCTCGTATTTTAAAAACATTATCTGATATGTTGATACTCGCCTTTACAAACCCAGACCTGAACACCAATCATACCGTATGTTGTTTTTGCTTCAGCGCGACCGTAATCAATATCAGCTCTCAAGGTATGAAGAGGAACAGACCCAACACGAGTCCACTCTCTACGAGCAATTTCTGCGCCTTGCAATCTACCAGAACAACAAATTTTAATACCTTTAGCACCACCACGCATTACAGTTTGAGCTGCACGCTTCATGGCACGTTTGTAACTCACTCTTTGTTCAAGCTGCGTAGCTATATTCTGTGCTATCAAAACAGCATCAAGCTCCGGTTTAGCTACTTCTTGTACTGAAATTTCAATGTTTTGCTTTTTTAACAAAGCAGAAAGTTGATTACGAAGAGTTTCAATTTCTTGACCCTTCTTTCCAATAACATGACCAGGGCGACCAGAATGGACGATAATACGAATATTATCTGCCGCTTTTTCTATTTCAATACGAGATACTTCAGCTTTTTCAAGGGCAGATTTTAAAAAGCGTCTAATCATGATATCTTCAATAAGAAGCTTACCGTATTTGTTACCCTGAGCGAACCAACGAGCATCCCAGCTACGATATATTCCTAGGCGAAATCCTATAGGATGTACTTTTTGTCCCACCTTAATCCTTCTTCTTTGTACAAGGTTCTAAAATAACACTTGCATGACTGAATCGCTTACGATAAGGATTCGAGCGCCCCATTGCACCGGGCTTATAATATTTATACATAGGACCCTGATCAATACGTATATCAACGATTTTTAAATCGGACATAGCAATATTATGAAGATCCTTAGCATTAGCTGCTGCCGATTCAATCATTTTTTTGATTGGCACAGATCGCTTTACCGTTACTGTGGAAAGCCATCTAACCGCCTGCTCCACATTCTTACCACGCACCACATCAGCGAAGGGGCGTAATTTGTAGGGAGAAACACTAAGAAATCTATTTTTTGCGCTAAATTGCATCAGCAAACCTCAACTAGTTACTTAAGATTCATATACCTATATCGCTTGAATCTTATTCTTATTCTATCGTAAAGATAAACAAGTGACAACCTTAACCTTACGCAGTCATACCAGCTTTACGCTGACCACTGTGAAGTCTGAAGGTTCTTGTCGGAGAAAACTCCCCTAAACGATGCCCAACCATATTCTCAGTTATGAAAACTGAAATAAATTTCTTTCCGTTGTGTACCGCAAAAGTTAAGCCAACAAATTCAGGCGTAATCAAGCTTCTGCGTGACCATGTTTTAATAGCCTCGCGCTTTCCACCATCCTTAGCTTTAGCAACTTTCTGTGCCAACGAATCTTGTACGTATGGACCTTTCTTTGCAGACCGTGCCATATCTCACTCCGTTAACCTTATGGTTTTCTTCTCTTTATAATCAATTGATTCACGTTACGTACGCGACGTGTACGTGTACCCTTACAGCCTTTACCCCATGGAGATCTAGGATGAGATCCAGATTTTGAACGACCTTCACCACCACCGTGAGGATGATCGACTGGATTCATAGCCATACCACGAACCGTAGGTCTAACCCCTAAGTGTCTGATACGACCAGCTTTACCCCATGAAATATTTTTAAAGTCTGCGTTGCCAAGCTGTCCAATAGTTGCCCAACATCCGTCAAGCACCATGCGGATTTCACCTGAAGGCATTTTAAGAGTCACAAAACCGTCAGTTTTACCAACGATTTGAGCAGAAACCCCTGCACTACGCGCAAACGTTCCGCCAGATCCTGGACGAACTTCGATGTTATGAACCATAAAACCATCTGGTACATTCTTTAATGGCATTGCATTACCAACTTTAGCATCAGCAGACTCACTTGCTATGATAGTATCTCCTACGGAGACATTTTCAGGCTTTAGTAAGTACTTTTTTGCACCGTTAGCATATGAAACAAGCATAATACGAACGTTACGATTTGGGTCATACTCAACAGTGAGAATTTTACCCAATACATTACGATCAGTACGCTTGAAATCGATAATACGATATTTTTTATCAGCACCGCCACCACGATGACGTGTTGTAATTCTTCCGTAGGTATTACGACCACCAGATCTTTTTTGTAATCCAGTAACCAAACTTGGGTGTGGTTTTGTTGTCGTAATATCACTTGAGCTTACAAATGATTGAAAGCGCAATGAAGAATTTCGTGGCTTTCGTTTTATTATGGCCATTGGAGCCTCGCATCTTTCTCATTAAAAACTAAAAAACGCCTTAATTTACTCTTCTGTTGATACAGCAGGTTTTCCAGATTGACCAAACAGATCAATAGTATAACCTTCTTTCAGAGTTACTATAACGCGTTTTGTTGTTGAACCTTGGATAATCACACGGCGTACTCTACGTGATTTGCCTACACGATTTAAGGTATTAACTTTTTCTACCTTAACGTTAAACAAACGCTGTAGTGCTTCTTTTATTTGCATTTTGTTCGCGTGTGGATGTACCTTTAACACCAGTTTTTTTAACTTCTGATTAAGCAATGTTGCTTTTTCAGAAACAACTGGTCCTTTTATAATCTCAAATACGTTTAAATCCATTGCGCAACCATTCCTTTGAAGTGATCCAAATCTTTTTTCAAAAATAACCAGCAATCACTATTTGCTAGATCATATGCATTTGCTTGATCAAATGACAAAGGACGTACGTTTGGAATATTTGCAAATGATAGAGCTGAATGGAAATCATACGGAGCAACAAACAAAATAATTTTCTTGTTTGCAAGCCCTACATTATTCACCAACTCTTGTGCTTCTGCCGTTTTTGGCTGCTCACTAGAAAGCGCCCAATCCGCACAGATTACATTTTTTTGATCAAGATTATTCGCAAGCATAGTCAACAAAACTTTATGTTTCATCTTCTTAGCCATTTTCATTGTACGCACACGCGCTTGCGGACCAAAAATAACACCGCCACCTTTCCAAAGTGGAGATCGCGCAGAACCAGCACGCGCACGTCCTGTTCCTTTTTGCTTCCATGGCTTACGGTTTGTGAAGGCAACGTCTGCACGCCCCTTACAAGCAACCGTACCTTGTTGCCAGTTTTTAGCTAAAACACGAATCCATGTTGAAAATGAAGCTGGCGTTGCTTTTGTAAACGCGGAAGTATCAAATTCTAATTCCTGCGCAGCAATTGCATGTAGTTTATTTGTCGCAGTATTATTAACTGTTTCTTTACTCATTATTCACCTACGCTTTACGTACAAAGACCAATGACCCTGCTTTACCAGGAATTGAGCCTTTTACTAATAACGTTTTGGTTGCTGCTTCCACCATAACTATTTCTAAATTCCTCATCATCTGGTTATCGCAGCCCATGTGTCCAGGAAGTCTTTTTCCTTTAATAACATGACCACTTTTAACAAGAGACCCAATAGAACCTGGGCGGTTACCCATGGTTGAACCATGACTAGCAGGAGGTCCTGCAAATCCGTGACGTTTAACAACACCAGCAAATGATTTACCTATTGTTTTGCTACGAACATCGACCATTTCTCCAAGTGTTACCAATTGTGAAAAGTCGATACGCTTACCAACAACAAATTCAACTGATGCGTCTTTAAGAGGAATTTCACGAATAAAACTAAAGTAACGATTAGGAGTTTTAATCCATTCTTTACTATATTTTTCGTCCTTGAAACGATCTTTTACACTACCCACTTGAAGGGCACTATATCCGTCTCGTTCAACTGTTTTAATATTGGTGACATACCAATCTGCAATATTGATTGCAGTGACAGGTACTACTCTATCGTTAGCAAATACCTGTGTCATCCCAATTTTTCGACCCCATATCCCTGTTATCATGTGATGCCCTTACTTAATTTCCACGTCTACACCAGAGGAAATGTTGAGCTTCATAAGAGAATCCATTGTTTTATCTGATGGGGAGATAATATCAAGAATGCGCTTATGTGTTGTCAACTCAAACTGCTCTCGTGACTTTTTGTCTATATGAGGAGATCGCAATACGGTAAAACATCGTCTTTTATTAGGAAGAGGAACAGGGCCCATTAACTGAGCGCCTGTTCTTTTAGCGGTCAAAACAATTTGTTTGACCGCTTTATCTAATAAGCGATGATCGTATGATTGTAATTTAAGCCGAATACATTGTTTCTTCATCGATCACCTAGCTTTAATCTAATATTTCAGTTATAACACCGGATCCAACTGTTCTTCCACCTTCACGAATAGCAAAACGAAGATCTTTATGCATTGCTATTTTTGAAATTAATTCAACAGAAAGCTCAACAGTATCACCTGGCATTACCATTTCACGACCAGCTGGCAATGTAACAATACCAGTTACGTCTGTCGTTCTGAAGTAGAACTGAGGACGATAACCCGTTAAGAACGCACTATGTCTTCCACCTTCATCTTTTGACAAGATGTATGCTTTACAGCGGAATTTTTTATGCGCTTTAATACTACCTGGTTTTACGATAACCATACCGCGTTCAATATCTTCTTTTTTAGTACCACGAAGAAGTAAACCAACGTTATCGCCAGCCAAACCTTCATTCAATAGTTTTCTAAACATTTCAACGCCAGTGACAGTTGTTTTTACTGTGTCATGAAGACCAACAAGCTCAACTTCTTCACCAACTTTAATCTTACCAGCTTCAATACGACCAGTCGCTACTGTACCACGACCAGCAATTGAAAACACACCTTCAACAGGCATAATGAACGGCTTATCAACTTCACGAGCCGGTTCAGGGATGTATGTATCAAGAGCATTTACCAATCTACCAATAGAAGGTTCACCAAGATCACCAGCATCGCCATTAAGCGCTTTAAGTGCTGAACCCCTAATTACAGGTACTTCATCGCCAGGAAAATCGTATTTTTTAAGTAAATCACGAATTTCTTCTTCAACCATATCAACCATTTCAGAGTCATCAACCATGTCTACCTTGTTAAGGAAAACAACAAGAGCAGGCACACCAACTTCTCTAGCCAAAATGATATGCTCACGAGTTTGAGGCATAGCACCATCAACAGCTGAAACCACCAATATCGCACCATCCATTTGAGCCGCACCAGTGATCATGTTTTTTACATAATCGGCATGGCCTGGACAATCAATATGCGCATAGTGACGCTTATCAGATTCATATTCAACGTGTGAAGTAGAGATAGTAATACCACGTGCTTTTTCTTCTGGTGCGTTATCAATTTCACCAAACGCGCGCGCTTCAGCATAACCTTTTTTAGCCAGAACAGCGGTAATAGCAGCGGTCAACGTTGTTTTACCATGATCAACGTGGCCGATGGTACCAACATTCACATGCGGCTTTTTACGCTCAAATACACCTTTTGCCATCGTTTATACTCCTACGATTAACACAAAAATTATTCTTTTTTATTCTTTGCAACTATTGCATCTTGTACGTTTTTAGGAACTTCTCTATAACATGCAAATTCCATGTCATAGCTAGCACGCCCTTTGGTCATTGAGCGAAGAGTTGTTGAATAACCAAACATCTCTCCGAGCGCAACTTCCGCGGAAATAATTTGCTGATTAAACTCTGTTCTAGAGTCTAAAATGCGACCTCGTCGCGAATTAATATCGCCAATTACATCACCAATATGTTCATCTGGTGTATATACGTTAACGGTCATAATAGGCTCGAGTAACACTGGAGCTGCTTGTGCCATGGCAGTTCTAAATGCCATAGACGCAGCAACTTTAAATGCTATTTCAGAAGAGTCAACATCATGGTAAGAACCATCGTATAACGTTACTTTAACGTCAACAACTGGATAACTTCCCAGTATGCCGCCATTCAAACTTTCGCGAATACCTTTTTCAACTGCAGGAATAAATTCTCTTGGAATAGTACCCCCAACAACAGCATTAACGAATTCAAATCCTTTGCCTCGCTCAAGCGGTTCCATCTTTATCCAAACGTGACCAAATTGACCACGACCGCCAGATTGACGAACAAATTTACCTTCAGCATCTGCTAACTTCTGAACAGTTTCTCTATAAGCAACTTGAAGTTTACCTTGAACAACTTCGACCTTATGTTCTCTACGCAAACGATCAACGATGATTTCTAGATGCAACTCACCCATACCAGAAATTACTGTCTGGCCAGTTTCTTCATCGTAGCTAAACCTAAAGGATGGATCTTCTTGCATTATTTTACGCAAAGCGAGAGTCATTTTTTCATATTCAGCTTTGCTTTTTGGTTCAACAGATGTAGAAATAACTGGAGTAGGAATAGTAATAGATTCAAGCACAACAGGAACTTTATCTACACACAACGTATCACCAGTTTGCGCATCTTTGATACCAACAATCGCTGCTATGTCACCCGCTCTCACACAGGTAATTTCTTCACGCTTATTCGCATGCATTTTAAGAAGACGACTTACTCGCTCTTTTTCTCCGGTCCTTGCGCTATACACATAAGAACCAGCTTTCAACTCACCCGAATAAACACGAACAAAGTTTAAAACACCCACAAATGGGTCCGCCATAATCTTGAAAACAAGAGCATAGAACGGGCCATTAGGATCAGATGGGATTGGAAATTTTTCATCAGTGTCAGTATTTGTTCCTTCGATCGCTGGAACATCAAGCGGTGACGGTAAATAATCAATCACACCGTCAAGCAATAACTGAACACCTTTATTTTTAAAAGCGGAACCACAGAAAACAGGAACAACTTTAAGCTCAACAACTCCCTTGCGAAGAGCTGCTTTAATCTCAGGAAGGGTAATTTCTTCTTCCATAAGATACTTTTCAGCCAAAATTTCATCCATATCGCATGCAGCAAGAACTATTTTGCCATGCAACTCTTCCATCTTTTCTTTGTACTCATTCGGCACTTCAACCCACTCAACAATCTCTCCATTCTCACCTTTGAAAATGGCCATCTTGCGAGTTAAAATATCTATGATAGAGGTAAAATCTTCCGACATACCCACTTGCATTTGCATCGCTACAGCATTGGCTCCAAGCTTTGCTTTAATATTTTGAATAGTACGCAAATAATCCGCACCAATACGGTCGAGCTTGTTAATAAAAACAATTCGAGGCACCTTGTAACGGTTAGCCTGTTTCCATACTGTTTCAGATTGTGGCTGAACGCCTTCAACGCCAGAGAACACTGCAACTACACCATCAAGCACTCGCAACGAGCGCTCAACTTCAATAGTAAAGTCAATATGTCCCGGGGTATCAATAAGATTAATTTGATGGTCGCGCCAAAACGCCGTCGTGGCAGCAGAAGTGATGGTAATACCACGCTCTTGCTCCTGTTCCATCCAGTCCATAGTTGCTTCACCTTCATGCACTTCACCAATTTTGTGTGAAACACCAGTGTAAAGCAAAATGCGCTCTGAAACAGTTGTCTTGCCGGCGTCAATATGAGCTGCAATACCAATATTGCGGTACTTTTCTAACGGATATTGTTTCACTGACATAATGATCCTGTCTTACCATGCATAATGAGAGAATGCGCGATTTGCATCCGCCATACGTTGAACATCTGCTCTTTTCTTTACTGCTCCACCTTTAAGCTCGCACGCATCCAACAGCTCACGTCCAAGACGTAAGCCCATTGTTTTATCAGAACGAGACTTTGCAGATCCAACAATCCAACGGAACGCAAGTGCTTTTCTGCGCTTTTCACTCACTTCGCGAGGGATT
>Ga0105240_10001971_pt1 | contig 33930 bp, 31 predicted proteins | sample KBSC54metaG_FD_80426 | JGI IMG/M metagenome (GOLD analysis project Ga0105240, IMG submission 80426) | Corn rhizosphere microbial communities from Kellogg Biological Station, Michigan, USA - KBS C5-4 metaG | ecosystem: Host-associated > Plants > Roots > Rhizosphere > Soil | place: Michigan, USA... | reverse complement strand
TGTGCGAATCGTGGTGTGACTTATCCTCGTACTGGCGTTCCTGCGAATGGTGTTCCTGGGCAAGAGCGGCGGGCGCTGTCAAAGCAGCCCCCAGCATCAGGATATTCAAGAGTTTATACATCGGAAGCCTCCTTCCGCAGGGAAGGGGAGCAAGCCGGGTGCCCTTGTGCGAAGCACTACGAGAAGCGACACGTCAGATTCAACAGTCGCAACACTTTATGGATATCCGTGTTGACGCCCTGCAGCGTGATGCGGATGGTCCGGCTCTGGGCCAGCGCCGCCAATTCCTCCAACGCGGTGACCGCGCCGGAATCGATTCTGCGCAGACCGGAGAAGTCCAGCGTAACGTTGGCGTCAGCGCCGTTCACCATTTCGACGGCCTCCTGCCGCAGCATGGGGGCGGCCCGTTCGGGGTCGATCGTCATACGCATACGCTCTCCTTTGCGGCAGCCTGGCTGGCCACGCCGCGGCCGCGGTAGGCGCTCCACAGCAGGGCGACCAACTCGTTCATCAGAGGCATGCGGGGGTTGGACCGCCATGACGGATCGTCGAACGCAATCTTGGCCAGGTCGGGGATGGATTTTTCGAAGTCGGCTTCGGAGATTCCCAACTCCGCGATGGAGCGAGGGATCTTCAGCCGGTCGAGCAGTTGTTCGGTAGCACTGACGAGTTTCGCCACTTTCTCCGGGACGGTGTCGCCGCCCAACCCCAGCAGGTCCGCGACCGCCGCATATTTCTTATGGGCCACGTACGCACGCTGATTGGGGGAGGGCATGAACTTCGTGGGCACGGCGGCGTTGTACGCGATCACGTGCGGGAGCAGCAGCGCGTTGGCGCGTCCGTGGGATACGCCGAAGCGCGCGCCGAACGCGTGCGCCAGCGCATGACATACGCCGACCGACGCATTGGAGAACGCCAGCGCGGCGATGCACGCAGCATTGTGCATCATGCTGCGCGCCTCTTCGTCGCCGGGATTCTCATACGCCTGCGGCAGGTATTTGAACACCATGCGAATCGCCTGCATGGCGTTGGAATCGGTATACGCCGAGGCGTGAATCGAAACGCCGGCCTCGAGCGCGTGGGTCAGGCAATCGACGCCGGTATCGGCAGTCAGACCCTTCGGCATCGACATGACGAATTGCGGATCGACGATCGCCACGTCGGGACTGAGCGAGTAGTCGGCGAGCGTGACCTTGCGGGCGCGCTCCTTATCGATCAGGACGGCGAAGGGAGTGACCTCGCTGCCGGTGCCGCTGGTGGTAGAGATCGCGACCAGACGTGTGTGGATCGCCTTCTCCGTGGGAAATTGCACGACGCGTTTACGGATGTCGAGGAAAGGCGCGGCGAGTTCTTCGAGATCGGCGTCGGGCGACTCATACTTCAACTTCATAATCTTGGCCGCGTCGATGACCGAGCCGCCGCCGAGGGCAACGATCTGGTCGGCGTTGTGCAGCCGGAGCGCTTCCACACCCTGCAGGATTACTTTCACTTCCGGTTCGGCGTCCGGAATCGCCAGCACTCGGACGGCGGTCTGCGGAGGAATGGAGCGCCGCACGATGTCCACGTGGCCCATCTGTTCGAGCATGGGATTGGTGACGATGAGGGTCGCGCGCGAGGGAAGCATCCGCAGATTTTCCACGGCATTCATGTTGAAGTAAATCTGGTTGGGAACGCGGAACCACATATGGGCTTGGGTCCTCCGAGCCACACGCTTGATGTTGAGGTAATGATAGAGGTTGACGTTGTCGGTGGTGCTATTGCCGCCGCCGGTGCCGCAGCCGAATGAGAACGTCGGCACCATGTCGTTGTAGACTCCGCCGAGCGCGCCGATCGACCCGGGCGAATTGACGATGATGCGGCCGGCGTTGATCAACTGGCTAAACTGGCGGATGATCTCCTCGTTGCGCGAGAAGATGACGGCGGTATGGCCGAGTCCGCCGAGGTGATTGACCTCGACGCAAATGCGCAGCGCCTCGTCGGTCGATTTCGCGCGATACACGGCCAGCACCGGGAACAGCTTCTCGACGGACAGGGGATGATCGCGGCCCACGCCCTGGATGGGCGCAATCAGCAGTTTGGTTTCGGGCGGGACGCGCAGGCCGATGGCGCGGGCGATATCGGTAGCTTTCTGTCCGACCGCCATGGGCTGCATCTGGCCGGTCTCCGGGTTGATCACGCTGCGCCCGAGCAGGACAGTCTCGCGGCCATCGCAGATGTGGGCGCCGAGGTCGGCGAACTCGCGGATGACCGAGTCGTAGATCTCGTCGTCGATGACCACGGTCTGTTCGGAGGCGCAGATGGTGCCGTTATCGAATGTCTTGGAGGTGATGATGTCGACCACCGCCATATCGAGTTCCGCCGTTTTCTCCAGGTAGACGGGAGTGTTGCCGGGCCCGACGCCCAGCGCCGGCTTGCCCGACCCGTAGGCAGCTTTGACCGCGCCGGGACCGCCGGTGGCGTCGATGAGTTTGACCGCCTTGTGGTGCATCAGGTAAACGTTGTCGGGGATGGTGGGCGATTCGAGGCAGGTAAAGACGCCTTCGGGCGCACCGTGTTTGACCGCCGCCTCGTACATGATGCGGACGGCCTCCCGGCAGCAGCGCCACGCGTTGGGATGCGGTCCGAACAGCACGGCGTTGCGCGTCTTGATCGCCATGATGCACTTGAACAGCACCGTGGCCGTGGGGTTCGTGACCGGCGTGACGGAGAAGATCAGGCCGATGGGTTCGGCGACCTCGACCAAACCGCGCTCCGGAAACTCGGCGATCACGCCGACGCTGGGCTTGTGGCGGATGTAGTTATAGACGAACTCGGTGGCCACCATGTTCTTGATGGCTTTGTCCTCGAGAACGCCCAGGCGGGTTTCCTCGATGGCGAGACGGGCGAGATACTGCGCCTGTTCGAGGCCGGCGATGACCATCGCTTTCACGATGCGGTCGACGTCCTCCTGAGAATACTGGGTGAAAACAGCGGCGGCCGTATTGCCCTGCCGCACAAGCCCCTCCAGGTACGCTATTCGCTCGTCACTGAGAGTCGCGGTGCTTTCGCTCATTCATTCACCAACCAGATTAAAAGATCTGTTTACCTTGACAACTATAGTGATCCTGCGCGCCGGGGGTGTCAATCCCTGGGGGTGCGGAAGCGTGCGTTAGTTGGCGCTGAGCTTGTCGACCTGATCGATGACCATGATTTGAGCCGGGCCTTTGTGGGCGTCGAGGCGAAGCCCTGGCTGCTGGCGCAGCGCCTGGAAAATCGTGGGGCCGGAAAGGTCGATGGGCTGCCCATTCAGCAGGGCGTTGGGCGAGATGTTGGGCGGCAACTCCTGGGTGTAGGCGAGTTTGAAATCGTAATCGCCTTTGATGCCGGTCTGGTCGATGACGGGGCGGTCCATGATCGACGCGAGGCGAAACGCAAGCAGTTCCATGGATGCGGAGGTCGCCGTCCATTTTGCATGGAACGGGGCTTCCATTCCCTGCTCGATCCACGCAGGCTTCGCAGCATCAAGTGATGTTCCTCGAGATTGGACGACTTCTCTGCCTGCGCCTCGATATCGAAGCGGTCGCTGTCGACCCATCCCGGGCCTCCGGTGATTTGGTCGGTCTTGAGGCGATATGCCGACGCGATGTAGAGCTTCAACGTGAGGTTGACGCCGCGATATCGCAGGCCGCCGGGTTCGGGACGGGCCGAACCGCCGCGCGCGTCCGGCGGTGAGGGCTGATCGATGCAACATCGTACTTGAGCGGGGCGTTCGCTTGCGGTTGGGCCACGGCGATGGCCCACACTAATGCAATCGTCATCGTCGCGCGCATAGGGCTGCCTCCGAGTATGCCGGGTTGGCACATTACCTCAGAAGGCCCGGCGGTGAAGAAACTTAATCCCGCGACAGCGTCCGTCCCCGAAACATCCATGCCGCCAGGACAAAACACACCAGCGCGTAATTCAACCCATACACTAGCGTCGTCACATGGTCCGACCACGGAGCCCCGTGCAGCGTCGCCCGCGTCGTCGTCAGAAACCGGATCTCCGACAGCGCACTCGTCGACGGCAGAATGTCGAACAGCGCCTTCCTCACCCACGGCGCCATGAACTGCGGAGCCTGCGCCGAGGGCGCGACGATATTCGCCGCGATCGATGTCACCAGCACGATCCCGAACGACACGATCGGATGCATCATCGTCACCAGCAGCATCGCGATCGCGCTGAAGATCGCATACCGCACCATCGGATACACAATCAGCACCCATACCGATGCCTGGATGTGGATGCCGCCGATCGCAGCCATCCCGTAATTCAACCCCAGCATCGCGAACACGTACAGCAGCGATAGCAACTGCACTCCCAGATATTTACCCAGCAGGAATTCCCACCGGTGTACCGGCCGCGCCATCACCGCCAGAATCGTGCCCGATTTCATCTCGCTCGCCACCGCGTCGGCCGCCGCCCACGCCGCCAGCAGGCTGCCGAACCCGCTGACCATGCCCATGACCCCGCTGATGATCGCCAGCACCAGGCTCTGCATCTGATCCGCCGGCATGGCCCGGTTGTTCCGAGCCAGCATCAGCGGCGTGAGCGCCAGCAGCATCACGCACACCATCCCGGCGCAGAACAGGATGATGATCTTGTTGCGCATGAGCCCGTTGAACGTGTTGAATGCAATCGCGCGGATCTTCATGCCGCACTCTCCTTCCCGTCCACCGTCTTGAGGAAGACTTCCTCCAGCGTGCTCCGCACCGGATTGAGGCTGATCACGTCGCAACCGCCCGCCCACAACGCCTCGGCGATCTGCCGTTTGTGCGCGCCATCGGTCGTGATCTTCACCGCCTGCGGCGTTCTCTCGATCGCCGCCCCGCTCTGCGATAGCGTACTTTCCATCTCCGCCGGCAGTCGATCCACGAAGATCTCCACCGAGGTCCCGCTGCCCAGCATTTCATTCAAGCGACCCGTGCGGATCAGCTTGCCGTGGTCGATAATCACCACGCGATCGCAGATCTGTTCCACCTCGGGCAGAATGTGCGAGCTGAGGAGGATCGTCTTACCTTCCTCTTTCAGCATTACCAGCAGTTGCAGCACTTCGCGCCGTCCAGCCGGATCCAGCCCCGACGTCGGCTCGTCCAGAATCACCAGTTGCGGATTGCACAGCAGCGCCTGCGCGATCCCCAGCCTCTGCACCATACCTCGCGAGTAGCGGCCGATTTTCAGATTTTCGTAACCCGCCAGCTTCACCTTGGCGAGCAGTTCCGCGATCAGTTTCTCATCGCCCGGCGCGGTCCGTCCCGCCAGCGCCCGATGCAATCGCAGCAGCTTGGGTCCGGTCAGATATTTGTAGAATGCGAAATTCTCCGGGAGGAAGCCGACCTGTTCCTTCGCCCGCACGTCGCCCGGTTCGTACCCCAGCACCCGCACGGTGCCCGTATTTGCGAAGTGGAACCCCATCAGGATGCCGATGCTCGTGGTCTTCCCCGCGCCATTCGGTCCCAGGAACGCGCACACCTCGCCGGGAGTGACTTCGAACGAGACGTTCGACAATGCCTCCACGCGCTCTTCGCTGAACCAGCGTTTGTAAACCTTGCTGACGTTGCTGAATTCAATTGCCGCGGCGGCCATCTACCCCTCCAAACCGGAAACCGACACCGAGCTTCCCGGCTAATTCGATAGGCGCACGCTGATCGAATCCCGACCGGCCGTATGCGATCTGGCCCGACCGGTCCACCACCAGCAGCGAAGGCACGCTCTCGACGTGAAAAGCGTCCACCGTCTTCCGCTCCGGATCGAGCAGCACCGGATACTTCATTCCTATATCGCGCGCGAAACTTTCGGCCGCCGGGCGATCTTCATCCACGCTCACCGCGAGAATCTCGAACTCCTCCGCCGTGCCGCGGGCGTTCTGGTACATCCGGTTCAAAATCGGAAACTCGGCCTTACAAGGAGTGCACCAACTCGCCCAGTAAGCCACTACGACAGGCTTGCCGCGGTAATCCGCCAGCGACACGGTCTTGCCTTCCAGCGACGGCAGCGAGAGCGCGGGAGCCGGCTTGCCGGTCTTGGTGATGGCCTCGGCCCGCGTATCGATGTCTTCTTCCAGCGACTTGGCACGCGCCGTGATCCACACAGTGAACACCGCGAGAACCACTGCCGCAATCGCTCCGGCAGCGGACAACTTGGATTTCATGTTGCAGCCTATTATAGTCGCTCGCGCGCGAAGGTTTTCTTTGGGCACTCCGCGTCTTCGCGCCTTTGTGTGAACTCGCTAGCGCGTTTTCTGCAGCACCAACTCCGCATTGAGCGCGCCCTCGGGCGTCTCTTCATGCTTGAACATGAGATATAGATCGCGACCCGTCGCAACTAACTCGCGCGCCCGCGCCGCGATCCCCTCGACGTCTTCGGCGGTGTAATCCGGCTTGCGCAAGCGGTAATACACGAAGTCCGCCGTGATCACTTCCGGCACCTCGAGCCTCTCCGATTCCGCCACGCACAGCGACACGTTGCGCCCGCGCAGTGCGTCATACACTTCCTCGGTCAACCACGACGCATGCCGAAACTCGAACGCATGCCGCATCCCCTGAGGCAGCAGATCCAGGTACGCCTTCAGCAGCCCCACGTCGCACTTCAAGGCCGGCGGCAACTGGAACAGCACCGGACCAAGCCGCCGCGCCGTCCGCAGCGGGTCGATCGCCTTGAAGAATGTCTCCGTCGCCTGCTCGGCATTCTTCAATCGGAGAATGTGCGTGATCCGCATATTCGCCTTCACCGCGAATACGAAACTGGCCGGAGTCGCCGCCACCCACTTGGCCAGTGTCGTCGCCGCCGGGAGGCGCCGAAACGTGTAGTTGATCTCCACGCAGTTCAGCCGTTCCGCATAGTGATTCAGGAACTGGTCCGCTTTTAGCTTGGCTGGATAGAAGACCGGCTTCCACGCCGGATATGCAAAGCCGGAGGTCCCGGCGTACAACGTTGCCATGACTTATCATTATCTCTGTCTGGAACTCTGAATGCTCCACTTTCTGATTAGCTGGCTCTTGAGCGCCCTCGCGTTGTGGCTGGTGGCTCAGATCGTCTCCGGAATCGAACTTCGCGGCTTCGGCGCCGCAATGCTCGCCACCGCCGTCATCGCCATCGTGAACGCCGTCATCGGCCCCATCCTGCGATTCTTCACCTTTCCTCTCGTAATCCTCACGCTGGGGCTGTTCCTGCTCGTCATCAACGCCATCCTTCTCAAACTGGCCTCCATGTTCACTCCCGGATTCAAAATCCGAGGATTCTTTTCGGCAGTCATCGGGTCGCTGGTGCTGACCGTTCTGACGTGGCTGCTGCGGCATCTGGTGTTCTAGTGGTGACACCCGAGACAATCACCGACCTCGCGGACGCGCTGCGCCGCCCCGCCTCCCATTCCCGCACCATCAGCCTCGAAGGCAACACCAGCAAGCGCCTCATGGCCGGACCCGGCGGCGAGGCCGACGAACACGTCTCCACCACCGGTCTCAATCGCGTCCTCGAATACGAACCTCACGATCTCACCATCAGTGTCGAAGCCGGCCTGCCCTGGTCCCGCCTCACAGCGCTCCTGGCCGAAAATCGCCAGATGCTGCCCCTCGATCCCCCGTTCGCATCCTTCGCCACCGTCGGCGGGGTGATTGGCGCCAACTCCAGCGGACCCCGTCGACTGCTCTACGGCACCGCCCGCGACATGGTCATCGGGATGACCTTTGTGACTGTGGAAGGCAAGGTCGTGAAGTCGGGCGGCATGGTGGTGAAGAACGTCGCCGGGCTGGATATGGCCAAGCTCATGATCGGCTCCTTCGGCACGCTCGCCGCCGTCGCCGTCGTGAACTTCAAGATCGTCCCGGCGCCCGAAGTCGAGCGCAGTTTTCTCCTGCCGTTCGACACCCTGGCCGCGGCCATCGCCGCCCGCGATCGCATCGTGAACGGCGTGCTCCAGCCTGCCGCGCTCGACCTGATGAATCCAGCGGCCGGCGCTGCCATGGGAAATCGCACTTGGCTGCTGGCCGTTCGTGCTGCAGGAAATGCCGCTGCCGTGGAACGCTACGAACGCGAACTGTCGTCCCTCGCGTCGGGCGTGGCCTACGATGGCGAACCCCACGTCGCGCTTTGGCAGTATCTGCAGGAGCGCACCCCGGCCTTCCTGGGCCAGTTTCAGAATGGCGCCGTGGTCCGCGTCTCGTGTACGCTAAAAGAAGTACAGCAGGTGCTGGAATCTCTCCCGGGTCCGGCCTTGGCGCGCGCCGGTTCGGGCATCTGCTACGGCTATTTTGAACGGACCGAGGCCGCTACTACGTGGCTCGCCGGCGCCATACAACGCGGGTTCAAAGCCGTGTTGGAGTTCTGTCCGGAAGAGTGGAAGCGGGATGTGGAACTCTGGCCCGCACCGTCCGGCGACATCGAAATCATGCGCCGGATCAAGAAGCTGTTCGATCCGGAGAATCTGTTGAATCGTGGACGACTCTATCGTCGTATCTGAAAAACTCGGACCCCGGCAGTTCGACCTCGACCGCTGCGTACATTGCGGTCTGTGCCTGAACGCCTGCCCCACCTACCGCGAACTGGGACTCGAAATGGATTCGCCGCGCGGCCGCGTGTACCAGATGGTACAGGTGGCCGAGGGCGCGCCCATTACGCAGTCTTACATGCAGCACATCGATTTGTGCCTGGCCTGCCGCGGTTGCGAATCGGCCTGTCCCAGCGGCGTGCAGTACGGCCGCATGGTCGAAGACGCGCGCGCCGAAATCGAAAGCCGGACCCATCGTGGTCCCGTCGCCCGAGCCGTTCGGCGCTTCGTCTTCATGCGGCTGCTGCAATCGCGCGCCGCCCTCAGTGTCGCCGGCACCCTGCTGTATATTTACGAGATCACCGGACTGAAGGCCCTCGTGCATGCCCTCGGCGTCATGCACCTGTTGGGCCGCCTCGGTGACCTGGAATCGCTCACCCCGTCGGCCGATCCACCCTTCTTCTTCAGCCAGATCGGACGCACATTCGCGCCGCAGGGCGAGCGCAAGCATCGCGTGGCTTTTATGGCCGGTTGCATCGCCAACGTGTCGTTCGCGCGCTTGAACGAGGCCACTATCCGCGTGCTGCAGCGCAATGGCTGCGAGGTCGTCGTCCCTGCCGATCAGGGCTGCTGCGGCGCGCTCCACTTGCATTCGGGACTCCGCGGCGAAGCTCGGAAACTGGCCTGCCGCAACATCGACGCCGTCCTCGGCGGCGGCTTCGACGCCATCATCACGAATGCCGCCGGTTGCGGTTCCACCCTGAAGGAATACGGCGAACTACTCGATGACGATCCCGAGTACTCCGCCAAGGCCAAACAGTTCTCAGGCCTCATGCGCGACATCACGGAATTCCTGGCGTCCATTGAATTGAATCGCAACATGCGCCCGGTGAACGCCACCGTCACGTATCAGGATTCCTGCCACCTTGCGCACGGCCAGAAGATTCGCAGCGCCCCTCGCCAGTTACTCGCCGCCATTCCCGGCATCCGCTTCCAGGAAATGCGAGGCGCCGACATTTGCTGTGGCAGCGCCGGCATCTATAACGTGGTGCAGAATCAGATGTCCATGCAGATCCTGGCGCACAAGATGGAAAACGTCAATGCCTCTGGCGCTGACATCATCGCCACCGCCAACCCCGGCTGCATGCTGCAACTTGAGGCCGGCGTCCGCCTCCACGGCAAGAAACAGCGAGTGCTCCACGTAGTCGAACTTCTCGACCTCGCCTACAAACGGCCCTGATCCCTACAACAGCGCCTTCTTCTCCGACGAACCCACCGAGATCGGCCCGTTCGTCGTGGACACGCGAATCGTCTCGCTCGTCCCGTTCAACTGCATCGTGCGCTTATCCCCATTTGTATTCCTAAACGCGCTGGTGCAGGCATCGTGCCGGCAACTCATCGGCGCGCCCCCGTTCGCCTCCACGCGCACTCCCGAATGGAACGCCGACGGCAGCGACAGACTCAGCGGACCATTCGACGTCCGCGCGTCCAGCAGCGACCCCGTCCAGATGTCCTTCGACACCTTCACCGAAATCGGACCATTCTCCGCATGCAGTTTCACTTCGCCCGTGTCACCCGTGAAGGAAATGGGCCCGTTGCTCGCCTGCGCGTCGATCGTACCCGCGCAATCCTTGATCGACACCGGGCCGTTCACCGTCCGAGCTTTGATATTGCCCGTCACGTTCGCCACCGAGATTGGTCCGTTGTTCGCCTGCAGGTCGAGCGCGGCGTTCGCCGGAGCATGCACGATAAAGTACACCTGCCAGTTGTTGCTGTCGTTCTGCGGACCGGTAAACGAAATCCTGCCGCCGCTGTGACTCACAGACATCGCGCTCAGCGTGCGCTCCGCCGACGCCCGGTCCTCCGCCACCGCGATCTTGCAAGCCTCCACCGAGTAGCCCGGTTGATTCCAGCCCCGTACCTTGATCACCCCGTGATCGGCCGCGTTGAGCTCGATCATCGAGGCGTCCCCGCGCGATAACGTGAACTTGTCCGCCGCCTGGGCCAACTGCCCATCCGACGTGACCTTCAAGTCAGCGCAGGTCTCCCCGTCGCCTTGCATGTTAATGCTGAGACTGTTGTGATTGCGCGTCCGCGTCTGCGCGGTGGACGTCGCGGGCATAACGAGCGATACCACACCCAAGAGTGCGGCCGTCAGCGAAGCGTAGTTCTTCATCGGTGGCTCCAGTCGTCTGGTAGACGCTCCGCACCCCGTTTGGTTAGGGCTCACTCGACAATGGTGGATTTATCCGCCTTCACGATCTTCAGAATCCGCTCGCTCGGAAGTGTGAACGTTAACGATACGACGTTGCTCCGGGAGCTCACTTGCAGGTTTTCAACGGCATCCGCCAACCGGCTTGGCGGGCTGAACGAGTTATCCAACTGGACCAGCCCCGGCAGCCACTTGCCGTGGGCTGCCAGCGTGGTGGCATCGTCCGCCGTCTTAGCCACCAGTTCGACCCCGACCTCATTAAAAGCGCCGAACCGAATTCCGCCGCTGACCTGCTCGATCACCTGCATCAGTTCCTTCCGATACCTCAGGCCCTCCTCGCCTCCGCGCCCGGCCAACTGTAACGGCCTCATGACCAAAAACCAGTTGTCGTAAGCCGCGCTGAGATGCCGGACTTGCTCCGCGAACTCCCCGGGCTTTTCGCCGCTCCTACTGAACTTTCACCGTAACCGGCTGCTCGTCCTTATCCCCAGACGGACCCACCGCCGACACCGTATACGTCGTCGTCTTCCGCGGCTGCACCATCGTGCACGCATGATTCGATGGACCCCCGTGGAAGCCGATCGGCGAGATCGCTACCGACTTCGCCCAGCGCACGTTGTAGCAAAGGCTCACCGCATCCCCCGCCTTGACCGTCAAGGAACTCACCGTCACATCCACGATCTTGACCCGCGGCGACCCCATCGTCACCGTCACTTCCTTACTCGTCGAAGCCCCCGATTCCCCTTCGGCCGTCAGCGTATAAGTGGTCGTCTCCTTAGGATCCACTTCCACGCAGCGTGAAAGCGCCGCCGACAATTCCTGCGACCCCGGCGACAGCCGCACCGTCTTCGCATTCTCCACACCGTAGCAGAGCAACTCCTTGTCCCCCGGCGACAACTTGGGCTCCGTCGCATAGAACTGCGTAATCCGCACCGCAGCCGCTGGCTGCTGCGCCGAGGCGGGCGCCGACGCGGGCTTCGACGGAGGGCTCGAACAGCCCAGTTGGAATCCGCCCGCCACCGCGAGCAGCACCCCGATTGGAATTCGCATCTGGAAGGGTTACCGAATCACCTGCGGAGTCTGCACTTCGGTGCCGAGGCCCGCGTACGATTCTTTGACTTTCGTCACTTTGTCGCCGATAAACGTCACGAACGTGATCTTGCCGGGAGGTGTGCCGAACACCCAGTCCTCCACGTCGTTCCCCTCTTTATCCGTCTCGCGCGACTTGTGCTGCCAGTGGCCCATCGCCAGCAGTACCTGCTCGTGGTTCATGCCCACCAGCACCTTCTTTTCCTTAATGGCCTTCTGCGTCTCCGGCGGCAGCGACTCGGAATAAACTTCCGTCACAGTGTGCTTATCGAAATCGAAGACCGGCGCCAGCATCTTTTTGATCTCGGTCGCCTTGATCGGTTCGAGCGGCTTGTGGAATAGGATCGCAACCGACGTTCCGCCCGGCGCATTCGAATCGTTGCGGCCGATCGGCACTGTGTTCGGATTGTTGCCCATCCCGCCACCCACCTGCACTCCGTCGTACCAGTGCCGGCCGCCTTTGAAGCCGTTGTTGATCTGCAGAATCAGGCGGTCGCTCTCAAAATCGATTTTGGTGATCTGCACCAGATCGCCCTGGCGCGCCGCCGGACCACTTTCCTTGGCGATCTCCGCCCAGGCTTTCTTGTCGTATGTGCCCGCCGCCTCGAACTCGAGTGGCTTCTTGGAGCGCGGCAGCAGCACTTTGACGGTGGCGTATTCGGCCATGAGGCCGCGGGTGAGCTCCACTCTGTCTTCGAAGCTGAGCTTCTCGGCAAAGGAGAGCGAGGGAACCAGACTCACAACTGCGATGGCGGCGACGGCTCGCATACTAAACTCTCCGACCGGTCCGCGAGCGGCGAGATCTGCCGGCGAATGGGCGCTTTCCACAAGTACGCGAACAAGGCGAACAGGACGACGGAAGTCAGCAGGCTGGCTTCCGGGCCATAATCGCCGCCGCTCCAAAGCGTTCCGGCAGACCACGACATCTCGTAGCCCGTTACCTTCATTCTAAGCCCGCTTACGTTGGTCCCGAAAAGCGGCAGTGTAAAGTTCCAGCCGAAGTGTAATCCTATCGGCAGCCAGAGGTCGCGGCTGCGCCAGTATGCGTACCCGAACAGTATCCCGAATCCGGCCGTATTCACCAGCCCCAGGTTGGACGCATTCGGGTTTCCGGCATGCAGCGCGGCGAAAATCACGCCGATCGGGATAATGGTCGCGAACGCGCCGAAATTCGCCAGCAGCACCTGAAACGCATACCCCCGGAAGCAGATCTCCTCTCCGCTCGACCCGGCCGCCAGCATCAGCCCCACGAAGAAGATGGTCGACATTGGCGGCTGCTCCCCCGGCGTCGCCGCGATGTGCGCCGCCCCGAAAAGCAGCGCCGGACCCAGCACCAGGCAGGCCGCGCCGATCCCCCCAGCCAGTCCGAACGCCAGATTGTCCGCCGACCACCGATTCCACCACAGCCCCAAATCGGCCAGCCGCAATCCGTCCGTGCAAACCTGCACCGCCAGCCAGTTCACCGCCAGCGCTCCCAGCAGGTCCGCGCCCGTGATCCCCACCAGATAGCCGCCCACCCACGCCAGAACCGTGCCGAACAGCATCGCTGCCACGACATATAGGAACGCGTACGCGATCACTTCCCCGGCGACTCGTAATGGGTGCTTCGGCGGCATCGAATCCTGTCTACCTGAGTGTACGCAACTCGTGTGCGTTCCGGCGCATCCAATAGATGTACATGACGTCACAACCGAGGGACTGGCCCGATCAGGGCTTGCACGCCGCCTGGATCGGACATACCACCGTACTCCTGAAAGTCGACGGATTCACGATACTTACCGATCCCGTCTTCAGCCGCCGCGTCGGCATCAACGTGGGCATCGGCACTCTCGGCGTACGGCGCCTGGTCGATCCCGCCATGGCTATTAAGGAGTTGCCGAAAATCGACCTGGTCCTGCTCTCCCACGCCCACTTCGATCATTTCGATCGTCCCAGCCTGCGCCGCCTCGAAAACCGCGGCACCCACGTCATCACCGCGTCCCGGACCGGCGATCTGCTGCATTCCCGCCGCTGGGCCAGTGTCACCGAACTCGGTTGGGGCGGCAATACGCACGTCGGCGGACTGCACGTGCGCGCATTCCAGGTGAAGCATTGGGGCGCGCGCATCCGCCGTGACACTTGGCGCGGCTACAACGGCTACACCATCGACGCCGGCCGCTATCGCGTTCTCTTCGGCGGGGATACCGCATTCACCACCACGTTCCGTGCCCTGAAGAGCCGCCGTCCCTACGACCTTGCCATCATGCCGGTAGGCGCTTACGACCCGTGGATCCACAATCACTGCACGCCGGAACAAGCCTGGCAGATGGCCGAAGATGCCGGCAGCGAGTTCTTCCTCCCGGTTCACCACCAGACTTTTTCTCTCAGCCGCGAGCCTTACCTCGAACCCATCGAGCGCGTCCAGGCCGCCGCCGGCCGCCATTCCCATCGCGTCGCCCTCCACAACATCGGCCAGGAATTCCACACGTAGGCCAGCGCGCCCCCGCCCCTGTTAGCATTAACCTCATGCCCGATCAAACCCTGACCGCCTACCCCGTCGTCGCCGACGCCCCCTCCCTCAACGCCTTTCTCTCCCGCGTCTTCTCCGCGACAGAAAAGCTGCGCGTGATCGGCTCCGCCGGCGGATTCCATACCGAGCTACAGATCGGCGACACCGCTCTCATGGTGGGCGGCGGCGGCGAAGGCGTGTCCTGGAATGGCACGCCCGCCCCTATGGCCTTCCACATCTACGTCCCCGACGTGGATGCCGTATACCACCGCGCCGTCGACGAAGGCGCCCGTTCCCTCCAGGAACCCGTCGACCAGGAATGGGGTGAGCGCACCGCCAACATTGCCGACCCCGCCGGCAACTTCTGGTACATCGCGACCTTCAAGGGCGAGAATTACTTTTCCGACGGAGCTCCCACCGTGCAGCCGTTTCTGCAGCCCGTCCGCTCCGAACCCCTGATCGACTTCCTCATGCTGGCATTCGATGCCGTCGAACTCGGCCGCGCGGCCACTCCCGACGGCGCCGTCCTCCATACCACTCTCAAAATCGGCAACTCCGCCATGGAAATGTTCGACGCCAACGGCATCTACCAGCCCATGCCCGGCATGTTCATGCTTCGCGTAGACGATGCCGATGCCACCCACACCCGCGCCGTCCGGCATGGCGCCCAATCGATCTTCCCACCCGCCGATCAGCCCCACGGCGACCGCATGGGCGCCATCAAAGACCTCGCCGGGAATAGCTGGTATATCGCCCACCGCATCGGCGTATAGTGGCCCGGTGTCGCTGGAAGCATCGGCCCGCCGCGCCATGCGTGTCGACGCGCTCCTCTGTTGACTTCCTACACGAGCAGGCGTAGCATCCCTGTAGATGGACAACAGAGCGGAAGTCCCCTACGGAACTCTCGACCTCATGGTGCTGAAGACCCTCGACACCCTCAGTCCGTCGCACGGCTACGGCATCGCGCGCCGAATCGAACAGGTCGCGCAGGGATCGCTCGAACTCAACCAGGGCACCATCTACCCCGCGCTCCTGCGACTCGAACAGCGCGGATGGATATCCAGCAAATGGGGCGTCAGCGAAAATAACCGCCGAGCCCGCTTCTACTCCATCACCGCGTCGGGGCGCCGCCAACTCACCGCCGAAGCCGAGAACTGGTCGCGCACGGTCGCCATCGTCAATCGTCTCCTGGAGGGCGAATCGTGACCGGACCGCGCGTGCTGTTCTCGCGTTTGCGAGGACTATTTGGCGGCACGCAACGGCTCGACGAAGAAATTGCCGGGCACCTGGAAATGCTGGCGTCCGAGTACGAGCGTGCCGGACTCCCGCCCCACGAAGCCCGCCTCCGTGCCCGCCGTGAATTCGGCGGAGTCGCCCAAATCCGCGAAGCTTACCGCGACCAGCGCGGCTTGCCCTTCTTCGACACGCTCTCGCAGGATCTGCGCTACGCCTTCCGCCAGCTACGCCGCACTCCTGGATTCGCCGCCGCGGCCGTCTTCACCCTCGCCCTCGGAGTCGGCGCCAATGCGGCCATCTATCAGGTACTCGACGCCGTTGTCTTCCGCACTCTGCCCGTGCGTCAGCCCGAGCAACTCGTCATCGCCAATCTCACCGGCAACGGCAAGAGCGTGCCATTCAGCTACCCTGTGTATCGCGAAATGGCCGCGCGCCAGCAGGTCGCGGACGGCATGTTCGCCGCCAGCAACGCACCTTTGCGACAAGCCATCCTCCGCACTCAGGGCTCGGTCGAAACGGTGAACGCCGAGCTGGTTTCCGGCAACTATTTCGACGTGCTCGGCGTTTGCGCCCGCCGCGGCCGCTGCTTCACCGATGCCGACGACCGTGCCGCCGCCCCCGTCGCCGTGATCAGCCACGCCTTCTGGCAGCGCCACTTCTCCGGCGCGCCGGCCCTCGGCGCGACCCTCGATATCAACCGCGCCCCCGTCACGATCATCGGCATCATGCCCGCTGGATTCTTCGGCGAATCGGCCGGCAGTGCCCCTGACGTCTGGCTGCCCATGAGCATGCAGCCCCGTGTCCTCCCCACCGACTGGCTGGACGCGCCCTACTACTCCTGGCTCGAAGTAACGGCCCGCCTCAAACCCGGCGTCACCAGCAACCAGACGTCGTCCGCCCTGACCGCCCTCTACCGCCAGTTGCCCGACCTCGGCAGTCCCGATTTCCACGTCGAGCTGCAACCGGCCAACCAGGTCCTCGCCGAACTGAACGCCAAGACGGCGCACCCGCTTTTCATCCTCATCGGGATTACCGCCGCCGTCCTGCTGATCACATGCTGCAACGTCGCGAACCTGCTCCTCGGACGCGCCACCGCGCGCACTCACGAGATCGGCATTCGCCTCGCGCTCGGCGCCGGACGCGGCCGCATCATCCGTCATCTCCTCACCGAAAGCGGATTGCTGTGCGCCCTCGGCACCGTAGCCGCCGGCGCTCTCGCATCCTGGGGATCGCGCGCCCTCGTCAAGGTCGAAGGCTGGCAACTCACGCTCCACCCCAGTTGGCGCGTGCCCGGATTCATCGCCGCCATCGCCGTCCTCGCGACCCTGCTCTTCGGCCTCGCCCCCGCGCTCGCCGCCACCCGCTTCGACCTGCTGCCCGCCCTCCGTTCCAACCGCCGCAGCCTCGGCGGAGGCTCGCCCCGCCAGGTCTTCGGCAAACTCCTCATCGTTATCCAGATCGCCGCGTCTCTCTTGCTGCTCACCGGGGCCGCCCTGCTGGGCCGCACTCTCTGGAATCTCCAGCATCAGGATTTCGGCTTCACCCGCGACAACCTGCTCCGTGTCGATCTCCCGGTCGAATTCGGACCCGGCATGGTCGCCCGCAGCAACGCCCAGCGCCCGCGCTTGCAGGAGCGCCTGCAATCTCTCCCCGGCGTCCGCTCCGTAGCCATCTCCTCCTGCGGTCCCCTGAGCACCTGGCAGCGCACCGGATGGGTGTCCACGCCCGAGCGGCCCTTCCAGAAAACCGACTACGTACGCTACACCTACGTCGCCCCCGGCTACTTCGAAACGCTCGGCATCCGCACCCTGGCCGGCCGCACCTTCCACCCCGGCGACCGCGCCGAAACGCCCCCCGTTATCGTGCTCAGCGAAACCGCCGCCCGCACGCTCTTCGGCAGGACCAATCCCGTGGGCCGCCTGGTATCGTTCGCGAAAACCTTCCGCGCGAAGGACGCCGCCCAAGTCGCCGGAGTGGTCCACGACGTCCGCTATAGCCCCCGCGATCCCTACGCCTTGCAGATCTATTTCCCGTTCACCCAATCGACTTCGCCGATGACCGAAGCCGTCATTCGCACCGCACAAAATCCGTCCGCCCTCGCCAACACCGTCCGAGCCGCCGTCCACGATATGGATTCGACCTTGGCCGTCGGCGACATCGCCAGCGTCCAGGCCCAGATCGATTCCGGCCTCGTCCGCGAGCGCATGCTGGCCCTGCTCACCGCATGCTTCGGACTGCTCGCGCTCGTGCTCACCACCGTCGGCGTTTACGGCGTGATTGCCTACTCCGTGGAACGCCGCACACAGGAGATCGGCATCCACCTCGCTTTAGGTGCGCGCCGGCCCCAGGTCGCCGCCATGCTCCTGCGCGAATTGGGAGTCCTCGTGCCCGTCAGCCTCGGCATTGGACTCGCCGCCACGCTGGCCGTCTCCCGTCTTCTCGGTACCCTGCTCTATGGCGTCGCGCCCCGCGACCTCACGACCCTTGCACTCTCGGCATGCTTGCTCGCCGCCGTCGCCCTCATTGCCGCCTGGCTTCCCGCCCGCCGCGCCTCCCACCTCGATCCCATGAACGCCCTCCGTCAGGAATGAGCTTTCGTAGCCGTCCGAAGACGCCGGAAACACCCTAGCGCCAGGCCCGTCCCCAAGAGCACCAGGCTTCCTGGTTCCGGGGTGCTCCCGCCACCGGCGCCGCCGCTCCCAGGGGGAACGTCCGAGAAGATCAATACGGCGTCGTTTACTCCGTTCGGCGACAAATAGGATGTGCCGCCGCCGACCCGATCCTGATCTGTGATCCCGGAACTCCCCATCCAGAGCTCGTCTCCGCTGAGTCGCGTCCAATACGCCGTCGTACCGCTGGTCAAAGGCTGAAATGAGAACGTCGCCGTCTTCAAGGTCCTGGTGTCGTTGTCATACACGATGTTCAGCCTGGCAATGTCGCCCGCCTGGGCTGCGGACCAATTGCCTTCAAACCCCGCGAACGCCAGGTACGTCCCCGACGCAAGCGAAACCGATACGGATGTCTGCGTGATCTGGTTAAGAAAAGGATTTGTGCCGCCGCCGGGCACGGTGATACCGATTGGAGCGAAGCTGCCGTCCGTATCCCAAAAACCGCCGCCTGGGCCCGATTCGAGTCCCAGCCCGACGAATGTAATCTGTCCTGCCCATGTCGGAGACTGCCATGCGATGGCGAGCATCCCGACACAAATCAATCTGCCGATTTTCAATCTATTCTCCTTTACCGGGTGTTGCGTCTCCTCTATGCGGAAACGGGATCGGAAACCCGCCATATAGTTTCCAAAATCATTTGCAGCCCGTCCGACGAACACCTTCGCCACGGCGCTGCTAGCCTTCCTGTATCCTGATTACATCCATGCGTTTTCCCCGCTTCGCTCTCTTCGCGGCATATTCCGCTATCGCCTTCGCTCAGCCTGCCGACCTCGTCCTCCGTCACGGCAAGATCGTCACGATGAACGCCGCCGCCCCCGTTGTCCAGGCCCTCGCCGTCCGCGGCGACCGCATCACCGTCCTCGGCCCCGACTCAGCCGCTGCCCAATGGATCGGCCCCACCACCAAGGTCATCGACCTCCACGGTCAGCTCGCTATCCCCGGCTTCATCGAAGGCCACGGCCACTTCACCGGCATTGGCGAATTTCGCCTCGGACTCGACCTCCGCGAGGCCCGCACCTGGGACGACATCGTCGCCCAAGTCGCCCGCGCCGCCAAACAGGCCAAGCCCGGCGAATGGATCATCGGACGCGGCTGGCATCAGTCGAAGTGGGATCGCGCCCCCGACCCTAACGTCGAAGGCTTCCCCCTGCACGGATCGCTCGATAAGGTATCGCCCAACAATCCTGTCCTCCTGACCCATGCCAGCGGCCACGCGGCCTTCGCGAACGCCCAGGCGCTCGAAGCCGCGGGTGTCACCCGCGCCACCGCGAACCCCTCCGGCGGCGAAATTCTCAAGGACAAGGACGGCAACCCCACCGGGCTCCTCCGTGAGACCGCGCAGGGCCTCGCCGGACGCGCCCACAACACTTGGCTAGCCAAACGCACCCCCCAGGAAAAGGCCGCCGAGGACCGCAAAATCGTGGACCTCGCCCAAAATGAGTCCCTCGCCAACGGCATCACCACGTTCGAGGACGCCGGATCCTCCTTCGCCACCGTCGACGGCCTCAAGCGCCTGGCCGACGACGGCGCGCTCAAACTGCGCCTCTGGGTCATGCTCAGCGGATCGCAGCCCAACCTCGCCGAGAACCTCGACAAGTACCGCATGATCGGCGTCGGCCAGAATCACCTGACTGTCCGCGCCATAAAGCAGTATATGGACGGCGCACTCGGCTCGCGCGGCGCCTGGCTGCTGGAGCCCTACACCGACAAACCGGACAGCGTCGGCCTGCCCACCCAGGATCCCGCCAACATCAAGAAGACCGGCGACGCCGCCATCGCCCACGGCTACCAGCTCTGCGTCCACGCCATCGGCGATCGCGCCAATCGCGAAGTCCTCAACGTCTACGAGCAGATCTTCAAAGAGCATCCCGGCCAGAAGGATCTCCGCTGGCGCATCGAACACGCCCAGCACCTCAACGCGGCCGATATCCCCCGCTTCGGCAAACTCGGCGTGATCGCCGCCATGCAGGCCGTCCACTGCACCTCGGACGCCCCCTACGTCCCGCTCCGCCTCGGCGATAAGCGCGCCGAAGAGGGCGCCTACGTCTGGCAGAAGCTGATGAAATCCGGCGCCATCGTCGGCAACGGCACCGACGCCCCCGTCGAAAGCGTCAGCCCCCTCGCGTCCTTCTACGCCGCCATCTCCCGCAAAACGAAGGACGGCAAAGTCTTCTACCCCGACCAACGCATGTCCCGTGAAGAGGCCCTCCGCTCCTACACCCTGAACAATGCCTACGCCGCCTTCGAAGAAAAACTCAAAGGCTCTCTCGAAACCGGCAAACTGGCCGACATCACCGTCCTTTCCCGCGACATCATGACCGTCCCTGAGGACGAAATCCTCTCCACCGACGTCCTCTACACCATCGTCGGCGGCAAAGTCATGTTTCAGAGGTAACGCCGGCGGTCTTTGCCGCCGGTGCTTTTCATTTCGGACCGGTACGTCCGAGTTGCCCGGTATACCCACCTCCTGATATCCTTTGTATTAACCCCACTCGTTTGAACAGGAGAAATAATGTCCGTAAAAGTTGGTATTAACGGCTTCGGCCGCATCGGCCGCAATGTCCTCCGGGCAGGTCTGCATCGGAACGACATTGAATTCGTAGCGGTGAACGATCTTACCGATACGAAAACGCTGGCTCACTTGCTGAAGTACGACTCGGTCCTGGGGCCGCTGGCGGAAACCGTCAGCCATGACGCCGATTCGATCACCGTCGCCGGCAAGAAAATTAAAGTCTTTGCTCAGAAAGACCCCGCTCAGCTCGATTGGTCGAGCGTTGGCGCCGAAATCGTCATCGAATCCACCGGATTCTTTACCGATGCCAAAGACGCTTCCAAGCACCTCAAGGGCACCGTCAAGAAAGTCATTATCTCGGCGCCCGCCAAGAACGAAGACCTCACCATGGTCCTCGGCGTCAACGACGGTGCATACGATGCCTCCAAGCACAACATCGTCTCCAACGCATCCTGCACCACCAACTGCCTGGCGCCCGTCGTGAAGGTTCTTCACGAGAAGTTCGGCATCCAGAAGGGATCGATGACCACGATCCACAGCTATACCAACGATCAGAAGATCCTCGACTTCCCCCACAAGGACCTGCGCCGCGCCCGCGCCGGAGCCCTCAACATGATCCCGACCACCACCGGAGCCGCCAAGGCCATCGGTCTGGTCATGCCGGCCCTCAAAGGCAAGCTCGACGGCTATTCGATGCGCGTCCCCACGCCCGACGTTTCCGTGGTCGATCTCGTCGCCATTCTGGACAAGAACGCCACCGCCGAGGAAGTGAACGCCGCTCTCAAGGCCGCTTCCGAGAACGAACTCAAGGGCATCCTGGCCTACACCGAAGATCCGGTCGTCTCCAGCGATATGCTGCGCAATCCCAACAGCAGCATCGTCGACTCGCTAATGACCAAGGTTCTCGACGGCAACATGCTCAAGATCGTCGCCTGGTACGACAACGAGTGGGGTTACTCCTGCCGCGTCGTCGACCTCGTCGCCTTCCTCGTCAAAAAGGGCCTGTAGGGTAGGCCTCCGGCATGCGTCCGTCGGGGCCTGTAACATTGGCCCCGGCGGAAACACCTTAGCTTCCATGAGAACTATCCTTCTGACCGCCCTTCTGGGCATTTTTGCGTTGGTGGCCTCTGCCGCCGATATCACGGGGAAGTGGACGGCCGAAGTCCCTGGACGGGGCGGCAACACAGCCACCAACACCTTTGTTTTCAAAGCCGATGGCGCCAAACTGACGGGCACGATGGACGGCGGCCGCGGCGGCCCGGTGGAAATCTCCGACGGCAAAATCGACGGCGACAATGTCTCTTTCGTCGTATCCCGCACCTTCAACGACCAGACCTTCAAGATCTCGTTCAAGGGTAAGGTTTCCGGCAACGAAATCAAGTTCACCCGCAGCATCGAAGGCATGGACAACGCCCCGGCTCCGACCGAATTCACCGCGAAAAAAGCGAACTAAACGGTTGTCCCGCACGAAATAGTCTTAGATTCCCGTGCGACGTACCCTCCTTATTGCCGGTGTGCTGAGCTGTTGGTGTCTCTCCGCGGCTCAGCATAGCGGTTCCGTCCGCGCCGCCGATCAACTGATCCCCGGCGCAACCGTAACTGCCCGCCAGGGCGGCGCCAAACTCACCACTTATACAGACGATCAGGGCCGGTACCAGCTCGATCTCACTCCCGGCAAATGGGAAATCCAGATCGATATGCTCGGCTTCCGCCCCATGCGCGGCGAGGTCGATGGCGTCGAACCCACCGTCAAGGATTGGACCCTCGAGATGCCCCGCTTCGGCGAGCCTCTCGATCCGGTCGCGGCCCCCGCCACGCCGCAGCCTGAAAAGCCTGCCCCGGCAGTCTCCACCACGGCCCCCACGACCCCCAAACCTGCCGCGACGACCCCCGCCACCCCGGCCCAGCCTCGCCAGGATAGCCAAACAGGACGCGGCCGCTTCGCCGGCCAAAGCCGTGGCGCGCGTGGACAGAATGGCGCGGCCGCCACTCCCGGCGGCAGAGGCGGACCTAATGGCCGCGGATTTACAAATTTGAACGTCACCGCCACGGCCACCGGCGCGCAGGAAGTCGCCGCCGCGGCAAGCAACGAACAGATGGCCGACGTCGCCGCTGCCGATATCTCCGACGACTTCACCATCAGCGGCAGCACCAGCGGCGGTCTACAACAGGCCGCCGACGATCAGCAGCGCATCAATCGTGCGGCGGGACGTGGCGGACCCGGTGGACCTGGTGGACCCGGCGGTCCCGGCGTTAGCGACATGAACACCAGTCTCGCCGGCTTAGGCTTCAATGGAGGCGGAGCCGACGGACTCGGCATGGGCGGCTTCGGTGCGGCCGGAGCAGCCGCCGGATTCGGCGCCGATAGCGCCGGCGGGCTCGGACCTCCCGGCGGTCGCGGCGGACCCGGCGGCGGTGGACCCGGCGGTGGTGGCGGTGGCCGCGGAGGCGGTGGTGGTGGCGGCGGACGCGGAGGCGGAGGCGGTGGTCGCGGCCAACAGGGCGGTCGCGGTGGTCGCGGCGGACGAGGTCCCTTCAACGGACAGTTCGCGGCCTTCGGCAATCGCCGGCGCGTACAGCCTGCCTATTCCGGCAACATGTCCGTCAACGTGACGAATTCCGCGCTCAATGCCGCGCCTTTTTCGCTCAACGGACAGAACATCGCCAAGCCCTACAATGCTCGCGAGAATGTCACCGCCACCGTCGGCGGTCCGCTGCGCATTCCCAAACTGGTGACCAACGACAAGTGGTTCGTCAACCTCTCCCTCTCCGCCAATCGCGCCCGCAACGGACGCTCCACAGTCTCCACCGTACCCACGCTGGCCGAACGCGGCGGCGATTTCTCCGGCGCTATGATCGGCACTAACGCCATCACCATTTACGATCCCCTGACCGGCGCGCCTTTCCCCGGCAATCTGATTCCCTCCAACCGCTTCAATCCGGCCTCCGTCGCCCTGCTGAAATATTTCCCCCTCCCCCTCTACGACGGCATCGTCCAGAACTACAGCGTCGCCCCCTCCACTCCCAGTTCCGGAAACTCCGTCGGCGTGCGCGTCAACGGCCCCGTCTCCCCCAAGGACACCGTCAACTTCAACGTCCAGTACAGCGGTAACGATTCCACCAGCCAGCAACTCTTCGGCTTCCGCGACACGTCCAACGGCAGCGGACTGAGCTCCACTGCCGGTTACCGCCACGTCTTCCGCCCCCGCCTGAACAACAGCGCCAGCCTGGCCTTCAGCCGCAACATCAGCAAAGGCTCACCCTACTTCGCCTACTCCGAGAACGTTGCTGCCGAGCTCGGCATCACCGGCACCGACCAGACTCCCATCGACTGGGGCCCGCCCAATCTCTCCTTCAGCAACTTCGGCGGACTCACCGACGGCACCGCATCCGTCAACCGCAGCCAAACCACCAATTTCACCGACACCGTCACTTGGGTCTACAAGCGGAAGCACAACGTCAGCTTCGGCTTCGGCTATCGCCGCATGCAGAACAATTCGCTGTCCTACGCGAATTCGCGCGGATCCTTCAGCTTCGGCGGCCTCCTCACCAGCGGCTTCAACCCCGACGGCACCACCATCCGTAACACCGGGTTCGATTTCGCCGACTTCCTCCTCGGCTATCCCCAGACCAGCTCCCGCCGCGTCGGCGCGTCCAACAACTATTTCCGCGGCCAGGCCTGGAACTGGTACGGTCAGGACGATTTCCGCGTCAGCGCCCGCCTCACTTTGAACCTCGGCCTCCGCTGGGAATACTTCACACCCTACACTGAGCTACAGGGCCACCTCGCCAATCTCGACGTCAACCCCGCGATGACCGCGGTCGCGCTCGTCACCGCCGCCAATCCCAACGGCGCTTACACTGGTTCGTACCCATCCGGCCTCGTCAATCCCGATAAGAACAACTACTCCCCGCGCGTCGGCTTCGCCTGGCGGCCCTCCGCCAAGAACGGACGACTCATCCGCGGCGGCTACAGCATCTTCTTCAGCGGCTCGGCCTACAACCAGATCGCCACCCGAATGGCCGCCCAGCCGCCCTTCGCCAACAGCGCTTCTCTCGGTTCCACCCTGGCGAATCCGTTGACCATGCAGAATGGCTTTCCCCTCGTCCCCGACACCACCATCGCCAATACCTTCGCCATCGACAAAAACTACCGCCTCGCCTACGCCCAAACCTGGTCGCTCGCCCTCCAACAGCCCCTGCCGCACAACCTCCTGATGGAGCTCGAATACATCGGCACCAAGGGCACGGGACTCGACCTCCTGGTCGTCCCTAACGAACTGCCGCCGAACTCGCCGCTCGCAAAATCCGCCAACGTTCCGCAGGCCAGCTTCACGTACATGACCGACCACGCCAACTCGATCTTCCATGCCGGCCAGGTCCGCGTCACCCGACGCTTCGCCCGCGGCATGTCGGCCGTCGCTCTGTACACACTTTCCAAGTCCATCGACAACGCCTCCACCTTCTCCGGCGGCACCGGCGGAACCGTCATTCAGGACCCGAACAACTACGCCGCCGATCGCGGCATCTCCAGCTTCAACCAGCACCACAATTTCTCCGTCACCTACACCCTGTCCTCCCCCGTCGGCATTCACGGCTGGTGGCGCAATGGCGGCTGGAAGACCAAGACCTTCACCGGTTGGACTCTCAGCGGCTCCTTCAACGCCCACACCGGCACGCCCCTCACCGCGCTGATCTCCGGAGCCCTTGCGAAAAAAGCCGTATCCGGCCAGTTGCGCGCCGAGGCCACAGGACTGCCGATCGAGACCTCGCACGGCTACTTCAATCCCGCCGCCTTCACCCTCCCGCCCAACGGAGAATTCGGCGACGCCGGCCGCAACACCATCACCGGACCGTCCCTCATCAGCTTGAACTCCGCCCTGAATCGCGCCTTCCGCTTCGGCGAAACGCGCCGCCAGTTGCAGTTGCGACTCAGCGCCAACAACATCCTGAATCACGTGCAGATCACCAGCTTCGGCACTACCGTGAACTCCACGATGTACGGCCTGGCCACCGCCGCCTCCGGCACCCGCAACGTCACCTTGCTCCTTCGGTTGAACTTTTAATATGCGAATCTCCGGCGTCGTCGCACTTCTGGCAATCACTGCAGCGGGACAGCAGCAGGCACCGCCCCCCGCTGCCATGCCCCAGACCAACATCAAGTTCACCGCCGAATCCAATCTCGTGATCGCCGACGTCACCGTCAAAGATCCCAAAACCGGCAAGGCCATCGAAGGACTCAAGAAGCACGACTTCGCCATCATGGAGGATGGCAAGCCGCAGAAGCTCGAAGTCTTCGAATTCCAGAAGCTCTCCATGGAGCCCGCCAAGACCGAGGAAGCCCCCTCCCTCGGCGATCAGCACGAGCTCCCCGAGGACCCCAAAACCAGCATCACCGTCCAGGGACCCGGCAAGATCCAGTATCACGATAAGCGCCTGCTGGTCCTCTTCTTCGACATGTCTAACATGGCGATCCCCGACCAGCTTCGCGCCCAGGAAGCCGCCCTCAAGTTCATCGACACCCAGATGACCGAGTCCGACCTCATGGCCATCATGATGTACACCACCACCGTCCAGGTGAAGTCGGATTTCACCGCCAACCGCCTCCAGTTGCAGGACATCGTCAAAGCCATGCCCATCGGCGACATGAGCGACCTGGCCGCCGACGCCGACACGGGCGACGACAACGGCGAAGACACCGGCGCGGCCTTCGTCGCCGACGAAACCGAATTCAACATCTTTAACACCGACCGCAAACTCGCCGCCATCGAGGATGCCGTCAAAAAACTCGCCGCCCTCCCCGAAAAGAAGGTCCTCGTCTACGTCACCGGCGGCATCAGAAGACCGGCATGGACAACCAGGCCCAGCTCGAAGCCTCCATCAACGCCGCCGTCAAGGCCAACGTCACCATATATCCGATCGACGCCCGCGGTTTGATGGCCGACCCTCCCGGCGGCGGCGCCAGCAAAGGCGCCTCTCGGGGCACAGGCATTTTCAATGGATCGGCCTATAATTCGCAGCGCGCCGGCATCAACAGTTCACAGGAAACCCTCGCCACCCTGGCGGCCGACACTGGTGGCAAAGTCTATCTCGATAGCAACGATCTTTCGGCCGGTATCCAGCAGGCGCAGCAGCAATTCCGCAGCTACTACATCCTCGGCTATTACGCCTCCAACCCGGCGCAGGACGGCAAATACCGCAAGATCACCGTCAAACTGACCAACGGCCTCGAAGCCAAGATCGAGGCCCGCCCCGGGTATTACGCGCAGAAGGTCTGGGGCAAGTTCAACGGCTCGGATAAGGAGATGCAACTCCAGGACGCGCTTTCCTCCGCCGATCCGCAGACTGACCTTCCGCTCGCCCTCGAGATCGACTATTTCCGCATCTCGCAGACGGCGTATTTCGTGCCCGTCTCCGTGAAGATTCCCGGCTCGGCGATCGCCCTCGCCGAAAAGAAAAGCGGCGGCAAGACGCAGTTCGATTTCATCGGCAATGTCCTCGACGAGCGCAAAACCGTCGTCGGCACTGTCCGCGATTTCATCCCCATCACCGTCGCCGCGAGCGATGCCGAGAAACTCGCCCGCCGCAATTTCCACTACGACGCCGGCTTCACCCTCGCCCCCGGCAAGTACCGCATCCGTTTCCTGGTCCGCGAAAACCAGACCGGCAAAATGGGCACGTTCGACACTCGCTTTGTCGTACCCGACCTCGCGGCGGACTCCATGACGCTCAAGACCAGCTCAGTCATCTGGAGCAATCAGCGCGAAAAAGTGAAGGCGCAAGTCGGCGCCGCCGAACGGTTCCAGCGCCGCGCCGCCGAGGCCAACCCACTGATCGTCGGCGAAGAGAAGATCGTCCCCAACGTGACGAAGGTTTTCCGCCGCAGCCAGAACATGTACATCACCTTCGATGTCTACGACGCCGCGGCCGATCCCAAGGATGCCCAGCAGCGCCACGTTGCGGTCAGCATGAGCCTCTTCAACCAAAAGGGCGTCAAGAGCTTCGAAGCCGGACCCATCGAAGCCACCCAAACCGTCGGCACCCGCCCCAACGCCGTCCCCGTCCAACTGCAGGTGCCCCTCAAAGGTATCGCTCCCGGCCGCTACATCTGCCAGCTAAACGTCGTGGACCAGGTCGGCCGCAAATTCGCCTTCCCCCGCGCCAACGTCGTGGTTCAATAGCGTAGGCATAGAAAAAAGCCGACGTTTGGGCGGCTAGACCCAAACACCGGCCCACGTTGCTGGCGGCATTGCTCCATAACCTGGTTTTTGGCGATCTGCTCGCGGAGGAGGAGAACACGGGAAGAACCAAGCTCACCGCGGGGACGCCTAGGAACATTTGGAAAAAGCACAGCGTTCAGTTAGGCAATTGTCGCGGAGCGCGACGATTCTTCACACTAGCAGTGCAAAGAAATGGACACGCGAAACCGCCTACCCCACAGGCGTTCCACTCCAGCGTGGAAGGAGAAGGGTCCACGCTGGAGCAGACTGCTGGTATCGGTGGAAACTGATGCTTGCCGTCGAGGCCGGCTGCGCCCTATGCCACCGCGGGGGAGGTAAACCTTTCTACGTACCTGTCGCGTAGATCGGATTGAAGATCACTTCCGGAGTGAGCCGGCGCGTGCGGGTCCGTTCCCGCAAGCCGAGCCGATGCATGATGCGGCCCACGTGGTCGGGATCGTAACGTACGCCGAATCGCTGGAAGATAGCTTGAGCGAAGCGGGCTGTGGTCCAGCGGTCGGTCTCCATGCCGGCCGCTCGCGGGCCCGCCTGATAGACTTCGGCTACACCTCGTAGTTGCTCCGCGCTGAGGCGGCTCGGCCGGCCCGGTGCCCTGCGTTTCCGCAAAGCCTCCACGCCGCGCCCGCTCAGTGCGCGATGCCATCGGGAAGCCGTGGTGCGGCTTACCCCGAATTTACGTGCTACCTGGGACTGCGACAGTCCCTGTTGCAGAGCTTCTGCGGCTAACAGACGCCTGCTTTCCATTTCATCGCGAGTGAGAATGCCTTCTAGGGCTGTTTCCATAATTCTCGCGCGGTTTGTTGAGTGCCAGAGCGATTCCAGAATATCAGAAAACATGGCGTTTGCAAATTGTTTTTTGCAGGGGACCACATTGTAGTGGGTAGAGAATTTTTCCTCGCACAATTACTGGCACCCGCGTTGCTCCTGGCGCATCCCATAGAATGGGAAAAGATGCCTCCGCCTCGCGTGGAATTGCGCGCTGTCTCCAAGATCTATCGCGACGAAGGCCAGCCGGTGGAAGTGTTGCACGACGTTTCGCTGGCCATCGAGGCCGGCACAGTCACCGCGCTTCTGGGACGCAGCGGTTGCGGCAAGACCACCATCTTGAACCTGGCCGGGGCCATGGATTTTCCGACCAGCGGCCAAGTGCTCATCGACGGCCGCGCCACCACGTCGCTCACCGAGAGCGAATTGACGGCGCTCCGCCGCCACCGGGTGGGCTTCGTCTTCCAGTTCTTCCAACTGCTTCCGACCCTGACCGTGGCCGAGAATGTCGAATTGCCGCTGTTGCTGGCGCGCGCGCCGAAAGCCCGCGAGACCGCGATCGACCGGCTCCGCTGGGTCGGGCTCGAAGAGAAGGCGGCCAGCATGCCGTATCAGCTTTCCGGCGGACAGATGCAGCGAGTCGCCATTGCCCGCGCGCTGGTGCATACTCCCGACGTGCTGATCGCGGACGAGCCGACGGGCAATCTCGATACGGCCAGCGGCGACCAGGTCCTCGCGCTGATCCGCGAGAGCGCCGACTGCTTTGGCGCCGCCGTCCTGATGGCCACCCATAGTGCCGAAGCGGCAGCGATTGCCGGCGTGCGGGTGAAACTCCGCGACGGCCGCATCCAAGACATCGAGCGCGCATGAGGCTGCTTCGCACGCTCATTCTCCGCCCGCTGCGGCGGGACCTGCTGCGCACGGCGCTCACGATTCTGGCGGTGGCGCTCGGGGTGGCTGTCGTAGTGGCGATCGACTTGGCCGGCGATGCCGCCACCGGCTCGTTCCGCTCCTCGATGGAGACGCTGGCCGGCAAGACCGATCTGGAGATCCGGGCCAATGGCGGCATCGACGAGCAATGGTTCGCGAAGCTCGACGCGCTGCCTTACGATGTACACTTCTCGCCGGTTATGGAAGCGCAGGCCACGATCGCAGGTGTGGGCAGCGTCCCTTTGTACGGCCTGGACTTCCTGGGGCAAGAGGGACTCATCATATCGAAAGCGCTGGCCGACCGGCTGAACTCTCCGGCGGCCGTGACGCTCACCGTCCACGGCGCTCCGCTGACGTTTTCCGTGGCTCGCACGGTTGACGCTGGGACCGCCGAGTTTCTGGCGCTGGATATCGCCACCGCACAGCAGGCGCTGAATCGCTATGGCAAGCTCGATCGCATCGACATCGCAGTGGGACCGGGTGAGGACTTAGCCAAAGTGGAGCAGGCGATCCGCGGGCTGCTGCCGCCCGGATATCTCATCGAAAAGCCCGGCGCTCGCAGCGACGAGAATCAGCGCATGCTGCGCGCGTTCCGCTGGAATCTGCGAGTGCTCAGCTATATCTCGCTGGTGGTGGGCGCGTTCCTGATCTACAACACCATTTCGGTGAGCATCGTGCGCCGCCGCGCCGAGATCGGGATTCTGCGTGCGATCGGGGCATCGCGCGCCACTATCGTCGCGCTGTTCCTCTCTGAAGCACTGCTGTTCGGTATCGCGGGCGCGGCGGTCGGCATCCTGCTGGGCCGCGTGATGGCGGCCGGAACGGTGCAACTGATCTCCGCGACCGTGAACGCGCTATACACGACGAGCCGTCCGACGCCGATTCAACTGACTGGCACCGAGTGGATCGCCGCCATGATCACCGGCACCGTCGTCGCGCTCGCCTCCGCATTTGCGCCGGCCCGCGATGCCATGCGGATCGCGCCCACGGAAGCCATGAGCCGCGGCGCGCACGAGCACCATGCCCGGCTGCGATGGCGTCGCGGCCTGATCTGGTCGGGTGTTTTCGCATTGTTCGCGCTGGCTGCCTCACAGGCCGAACCGTCCGGCGGTTATCCAGTCGGCGGATATGTTTCCGCGCTGGCCGCGATCGCCTCTGCCGCATTCGCAGCGCCGGGGCTGGTGCTCGCGATCAACCGCGCGACCAAAGCCGTTGCGGCCCGCCGTGTCGAGAGTCTGCTGGCCGGACGCAGCCTGGCCGCATCGCTCTCGCGCACTTCCGTCGTCGTGGGCGCACTGGCGACCGCCATCGCCATGATGGCCAGCGTGGGAATCATGGTCGGCAGCTTTCGGGAAACCGTAGCGCTCTGGCTGGACACGCAGTTACGCGCCGACCTCTACGTCGGTCCAGCAATGCAGGCCGGAGCGGGCGTGCATCCCGCGATTCCCCCGCAGGTCGCCGGAATCGCGGCGTCCATCCCCGGCGTTGCCGCCACCGACCTGTTCCACGCGCTCGAATTTCGCTTCCGTGGTGAGCGCGCCACGCTGGGCGCCGGCAACCTCGAGATCGTCCGCCACTATGGCCGCCTGCGCTTCCTGCGTGGCGAGGATCGCGATGCTATCCTCCGCTCGCTCCCGCACGAGGACCGCGCGATCGTCACCGAACCTTTCGCCAACAAATTCGGCGTACGCATTGGCGACCGGCTCGCCATCCCGCTGGGCGGCCGGAACGTGACGTTCACGGTCGCGGGCATCTACTACGACTATTCGAGCAGCCAGGGACTCATGATTGTCGATCGTTCGGCGCTCCTGAAGTACCTGCCCGATCAGCCCGTCACGAACATCGCGATCTACCTCAAACCCGGCACCGACGCGGACGCGGTGCAGCGCGAAATGCAGCTTCGCACCGCGGGCATGGGCGTGAGGATCGCTCCCAATCGCGAATTGCGCCGCTTATCGATGCAGGTCTTCGACCGCACGTTCTCGATCACATGGGCGCTGGAAGCCGTCGCCATTGTGGTCGCGATGCTGGGCGCAGCGAATTCTCTGCTCGCCCTGGTGTTGGACCGCCGCCGCGAACTCGGACTGCTGCGCTACCTGGGTGCCTCGCCGCCGCAGATTCGCGGCATGATCCTCACCGAAGCGGCCTTTCTGGGACTGTTCGCGTCCATCCTGGGACTCGCGCTCGGCTTCGCTCTCTCGCTGCTGCTGATCTTCGTCGTGAACAAACAGAGCTTCGGTTGGACCATCCAGTTTCACCCGCCCTGGATGCTGCTCACGGGCGCTCTGCTGCTGATCTGGTGCGTGACCGTGCTGGCCGGAATCTATCCGGCCCGGATCGCCGCGCGCCTGAGTCCGCTGGATGTGATGACCGAGTAGTACATGCTAAACTATACATTCACCAAGCAATTCCCCTGCACGCAATCGACTGACACCATCACATGAAAACCAGCAACACCGGCATCCGCAATATCGCCATCATCGCCCACGTCGACCACGGCAAAACGACGCTCGTCGACGCCATGCTCAATCAGAGCGGTATCTTTGGCAAACATGAAGAGCACGTGGAGCGCGTCATGGACTCCAACGATCTGGAGCGCGAACGCGGCATCACCATTCTCGCCAAGATCACCGGCGTGCGTTATCACGGCGTAAAGATCAACATCGTCGACACTCCCGGCCACAGCGACTTCGGCGGCGAAGTGGAGCGCGCCCTCAAGATTGTCGACGGCGTGATGCTGCTGGTGGACGCCAGCGAAGGCCCGCTGCCGCAGACCCGCTACGTGCTGTCCAAGGCGCTGGAAGCGAAGCTGCCGCCGATCGTGGTGATCAACAAGATCGATCGTCCCGACGCGCGCGTGCAGGAAGTATTGAACGAAGTCTACGACCTCTTTATCGATCTGGATGCTACCGAAGACCAGCTCGATTTCCCGGTGCTGTATACGATCGCGAAAACGGGCCTTGCCAAGAAGACCATGGACGATCCTTCCACGGATCTCCGGCCGCTCTTCGACGCCATCATCGAACACATTCCCGCGCCCACTGCCGATCCTGACAGCGTCCTGCAGATGCTGATCGCCAACCTGGATTACAGCGAGTATCTCGGCCGCCTGGGTATCGGCCGCGTCTTCAACGGCGTGCTGAAATACGGCGACACCGTGAGTATCGCCAAGCGCGACGGCACGATGCACACCACCAAAATCACCAAGCTCTACTCGTTCGAGGGCCTCAAACGCGTCGACGAAACGCTCGGACAAGCCGGTGACATTCTGGCCATCGCGGGCGTGGAAGGCATCACGATCGGCGAGACCGTCACCAGCGCCGAAACGCCGGCGCCGCTGCCGCAGATCCACATCGACGAGCCGACGATCGCGATGGCTTTCACCATCAACACGTCGCCGTTTTCCGGCCGCGAAGGCCAGTGGGTCACGTCGCGAAACCTGCGCGATCGGCTGGATAAGGAACTCCTCACCAACGTATCGATTAAGGTGGAGGAACTCGGCCCTGACACTTTCAAGGTGATGGGCCGCGGCGAACTGCAACTGGCCATCCTCATCGAAATGATGCGCCGCGAAGGCTACGAGCTGATGGTGGGCAAGCCTGAAATCCTGACTCGCACCATCGATCACAAGCTCTGCGAGCCTTTGGAGCATCTCATCGTCGATTGCCCCGAAAACTTCCTGGGCGTCGTCATCGAAAAGCTGGGCGTGCGCAAGGGCAAGATGATCAAGATGGTGAACCACGGTTCGGGCCGCGTGCGCATCGAATTTCATGTGCCGTCGCGCGGGCTCATCGGCTTGCGCAGCGAAATCCTGACCGACACGCGCGGCACCGCGATCATGAATTCGCTCTTCCACGGCTACATCGAATGGCAGGGTGAGATCACCATGCGGCCCACCGGGTCGCTGGTCGCGGACCGCCCCGGCAAGGCCACTGGACACGCCATGTTCAACCTGCAGGAGCGCGGCGAAATCTTTATCCCGCCAGGGACGGAAGTCTACGAAGGCATGATCGTCGGCGAGAACGCCAAGGATGCCGACCTCGACGTCAATATCGTCAAGGAAAAGAAACTCACGAACATGCGCGCGTCCACAGCGGACGTCGCCATCCGCCTGGTGCCCCCGCGCATTCTGAATCTGGAGCAGGCGATCGAATTCATCAAGGACGATGAATTCGTGGAAGTCACTCCGGTCTCGATCCGCCTTCGCAAGAAGATCCTGAAGTCGAATCAGCGATAGTTACTGGCCGATACCGAACTGCACGGTCACGCTGCAACCCGGCTGGGG
>Ga0105240_10001970_pt1 | contig 33947 bp, 25 predicted proteins | sample KBSC54metaG_FD_80426 | JGI IMG/M metagenome (GOLD analysis project Ga0105240, IMG submission 80426) | Corn rhizosphere microbial communities from Kellogg Biological Station, Michigan, USA - KBS C5-4 metaG | ecosystem: Host-associated > Plants > Roots > Rhizosphere > Soil | place: Michigan, USA... | reverse complement strand
GTCGTGAGGCTTGGGTTGTGAAATGCAGCGCTCTGGATGTCATCGAATCCAACCACGGAGATGTCCTGGGGAACCCGCAGCCCGTGATTCATAAGAGCGCGGATCGCGCCAATCGCAGCGATGTCGTTATAGCAGACCAGTGCCGTGAAGTCGGCACCTCCCTGGATGAGTTCGTTGGTCGGCTCGTAACCGAGTTCCGGCGTAGAGACGCGCAGCTTGAGTTGCACAGCGAACTCAGGCGGGACCTGAAGCTTGAGCTCGCGGGCCACATTCATCAGGCACGTCCAGCGGTCATCGGCATCCGAACTGTGACTGCCTCCACGCATGAATGCAATTTTGCGGTGACCGAGCTGGTAAAGATGACGCAGCGCCAAGTCTGCGGCACGCTTCTGGTCGAGCACAACGTTCGTTACACCCTCAATCTTCTGATGGCCGGCTACCGCAACGGCCGGGAGTGTTCCGATGCTCTTCTCAAGCGCAGTATCGATGAAGATAAAGCCCTCAACAGAGCGGTCCATGAACAGCCGCGGGTACTCTTCAATGAGGTCCGGCTTGCGTCGATGACTGGCGGTCAGATAGAAGTAGCCCTCTTCAATGAGGTGTTCTTCCACTCCGCTCAAAACCTGCATGGCATAGCTGTCACTGAGTTCGGGGACGAGGACGCCCACTGTCAGCGTCTGTCGCTTGCGTAACGAGCGAGCGAAGAAGCTGGGCCGGTATTCGAACTTTGCCGCAGCCTGGATAACACGATCCCGGGTTTCCTGCGGGATGGAGCGCACGCCGGGAGCGTTGTTCAGAACCAGCGAAATGGTCGCCGGCGAAAGGTTGAGATACTCGCCCAGAGTCCGCAGACTGATGGGCTGTCCTGGCTGAGGAGCCGCTCCTGGTTTGGTTCTCTTGGGCATGCACTCATGTTGTAACACTATGGAGCGCTGTGTGCTTACCGAATTTGCAGGACGGATCGGGTTCCTGCGCATCCCGGCGAGACGAACAGGTGGGGCATGCGCGAGAATGGTCCCGCCGGAAAGAATGGATGAGGATTGGCATGAATTGGAGAAGCTCAGTTTCTTTATTCGTCTTACTATTTCTGACCGCTGGCCCAAAGTTCGCATGGGGTCAGGACGGCGCAGTAGGTGTATTTGAAGGGCATCAGGACGTGGGGACCGTCTTGCATCCCGGTTCGACAACCTACGATGCGGCGAAACAGAGCTACACCGTGACCGGAAGCGGCGAGAACATGTGGTTCGGCATGGATGACTTTCAGTTCGCCTGGAAGAAAATGAGCGGCGATGTGGCTATTTCGGCTGATATTGCCTTCGTTGGCGAAAAAGGAAATAACCATCGCAAGGCTGTGCTGATCATCCGGCAGGATCTGGATGGCAGCTCACCCGCCGTGGATATCGCCCGGCATGGTGACGGTCTGACTTCGCTACAGTTTCGCGATGAGGCAGGAGCAGACGACCACGAAGTGCAGTCTAGTGTCTCGGCGCCAAAGCGCATCCGGCTCGAGAAGCGAGGCGATTACTTCTACGCCTTTGTTACGGGCGCGGACGGCCAACTTCATCCGGCGGGCGCCTCGACCAAGCTTGCATTGAAGGGACCCTTCTATGTAGGCATCGGAGTCTGCGCACACGACAAAGATGCGAGCGAAACCGCCATTTTCTCGAAGGTGAAGATCGAGACTCTGTCGGCGACGGCAGAAAAACCAGTGCTCTACAGCACCCTTGAAACAGTGCCAATTGCATCGACAGACCGGCGGGTCGCGTACGTGGCACAGGCTCACTTTGAGGCGCCAAACTGGTCGCGGGATGGGTCCTATTTCCTGTTCAACCAGGACGGCGAAATCTACAAACTGGGCGTAAACGGCGGCGAACCGGAGCGAGTCAGTACGGGCCCGCTGACAAAGTGCAACAACGATCATGGCATTTCGCCGGACGGGACCATGCTGGCGATCAGCGATTCAACGGAGAATGGAAGCTCGCTGGTGTATACCCTGCCGATTCGTGGTGGAGTGCCCAGGAAAATCACTCCGACCGGCCCATCCTACTGGCATGGGTGGTCGCCCGATGGGGGAACCTTAGCGTTTGTGGGCCAGCGTGGAGATAACTTCGACATCTACTCCGTTCCGGTGAACGGCGGCAAAGAGACGCGTTTAACAGAGGCGCCCGGACTGGACGATGGGCCGGAGTATTCACCCGATGGCGAATGGATATACTTCAACTCTGAGCGGACCGGACACATGCAGATCTGGCGCATGCATCCGGATGGCACTGAGCAGGAACAGGTCATGAGCGATGAGACAAATGACTGGTTCCCGCACATCTCCCCGGACGGCAAGTGGATGACATTCGTTGCGTTTGAGAAAGGCGTAACGGGCCATCCGCCAGATAAGGATGTGACGCTCAACCTGATGTCCCTGGCGGACAAGAAAGTGAAGGTGCTGGCCAGCCTGTTTGGAGGCCAGGGAACAAACAACGTGCCATCGTGGTCACCCGACAGCACGAAGGTAGCGTTTGTGAGTTATGAATATCTGAGTCCCGGATCAAGAGAGTGAGCCACCAAATGGACGTCAAGAAGTGGCTGCAGTCGGGGCAAAGGAAGATCGGCACTATCCTCAGCATCGATCACCCCTCAGTGGTGGAGATTGCCGGCCTGGCTGGCTTCGACTGGGTTTGGCTTGATGCAGAGCACGGGCGATTCAACGAACAGAGTTCCGCAACGGCCTGCGCGATAAACGCCGGGCGCTTGCCGACATTCGTGAGGCTTCCGGATCGGTCTGCCACCGCAATCAAGCGGTTCCTTGACACTGGGTGCGATGGGATCATTCTGCCGCAGGTATCGTCCGTTGCCGACGTCGACGACATCGCCCGAATTGCACTCTACCCGCCGCGCGGAGAAAGAAGCGTAGGCATCGCGCGTGCCCAAGGCTACGGAACGCGGTTCACGGAATGCCTGGAACGGCAGGACTACGCAATCGTAGTGCAGATTGAAACCGTTGCGGGCGTGCAAAACGCGGAAGGGATCATCCGGCATACGGCGGTGGATGCCGTGATCATTGGTCCCTATGATCTCAGCGGATCATTCGGAATTCCCGGCCAGGTCGAAGCGCAGCAGGTGGTAGACGGAATCAAAAGCGTGCAGCAGCTGTGCAGAGAACATCGAAAGCCCTGTGGGATTTTTGCGGCAAACGCAGAAAGGGCCCGAGTCTACGCGCAAGCTGGCTTTGACCTCATTGCTGTCGGCATAGACTGCAGCGTCTTGATGAGCAGTTTCATATCTTTGCAGGAAGCGATCAAGTAAGGAGCCTGAGTGGCAGCGATTCGCGCCAATTACGGTAAACTGAAGATACTTCCTGGTCCCGCGGAGGGATGGGTGAGCGGTTGAAACCGGCGGTCTTGAAAACCGTTGTACTCGAAAGGGTACCGGGGGTTCGAATCCCTCTCCCTCCGCCATATCATTCAATGAAGCTGAAAACACTTCTCTGGATCACGTGCGCAGCTGCGGGAATCGCCATTCAGTCTTTCGCACAGACCGATCCGGGGCAGGTTGCGTTTTCGCTCGAGCGTGAAGGCAAGCTAGCCGAAGCTGAGGAAGCCTGGAGTGCTTTGGCCAAGCGATACCCGACAAACCCGGAACCTCTGGCGCATCTCGGGCTGATCGAGTCAAAGCAGGCACACTATGGCGAGGCCATCAGGCACTACAAAGAGGCGATGGCTCTCAATCCAAACATGCCGGGATTGCGCCTGAATCTTGGGCTGGCGCTATTCAAGGCGGGTGAGTATCAGCAAGCAATCTCTGATCTGGAACCGCTCTTGAAGGCGAAACCGGGCGACCAGCAGCTTACGATTCTGATCGGGATGTCGCAGTATGCACTGGGGCACTTCGCAGATTCCTCGCGCTTACTCAAGCAAGCCTCGGACCACGATCCGCAGAACCAGACTCTGCTCCTGACCTTGGCGCATAGCTGTCTCTGGTCAAAGCAGTACACCTGCGTGCAGAATGCGTTTCACCAGATGGTAGCTCTGAACGCAGACTCTGCGGAAGCCGACATGCTTATGGGCGAAGCGCTCGATCAAATGAAAGATCACGAAGGAGCGATTCGCCAGTTCCGTGCCGCTGCAAAAGCCAATCCCAAAGAGCCGAGCGTCCATTTTGGATTGGGATATCTTCTCTGGACAAAGGGTCAATATCCTGAAGCAGCGAACGAGTTCCAGGCAGAACTTGCCAACAATTCGCAGCACCTGCAGGCGATGCTCTATCTGGGAGATGCAAAGGTGCAGATGAATCAGCCTGATGAAGCGCAGCCTTTTCTGGAGCAAGTTGTAAAGGCTGACCCGGCAAACGGCATGGCTCACCGAGACCTCGGCATCATTCTCGCGGACAAAGATCGCAAGGATGATGCGTCGGCCGAATTCAAGGCCGCTATCAGGATCAATCCGAAGGATGTAAACGCTCATTACCGGTTGGCGCGACTCTATCGGTCGATGGGCAAGACGGCCGAAGCGAAGGTTGAGTTCAGCAAAGCCAGCAGCCTGAATAAGGCTGAAGATGAACGGCTGCTCAAAGTGATGTCCGCGACACCAGCTGGCGATCACAAAGAAGATTCAAGCTCTGCGCCGCACCGGTGAATCCATTCGCACGTCCTTGACGTTTTCAAGAAGCCACTGGCAAGTGAGAATTCGCCGCGCTGAAAGCAAATCGGGCCGAAGCTAAGAGCTCCGGCCCGATGAAGGACAGCAAACAAAAGAGTCCACCTAGAAGATCAGCTTGGCCCCTATCTGGATACGCCGAGGAGAATGGCCGCTTGTGACTTGGCCAAATCCCTCATCGGCGAGCGAGTTATCTACACCTGCGAAGCTCTCGTGGTTGAAGGCGTTGAAGAATTCCCCACGAAGCTGCAATGAGAGCCGCTCGACGATTTTCGTGTTCTTGATTGCCGCCAGATCCCAGTTGTCGTAACCGGGACCAAGGATGTTACCCGAGCCTTCGCTGCCGAAGTGACCTAACGCGGGAGCAAAAGAGTCGGTGCTGAACCACTCGCCCACCTTCTTGGTCAGGTGAACCGGAGCGAGCTGATCAGGACGCGTTCCGCTAGTGCCAAGACCGACGTTGAGTCCATTGGGATCCCAGGGATCGTGCGGCTGGGTGGCATTGAACGACTGACCGGAGAGGAACTGAGTGATGCCAGAAACCTCCCAGCCTCCCGCAACCTTGCCCAGTAGACCCGGCTGGTGATTCATGAAAGGCAAGTCGTACACGTAGCTTGCAGTGAACGTGTGCGGCTGGTTGTAGGTAGATGGACCGTAGTCGAGCTTGAAGTCGTACTGGTAGGTTGCATAGGTGCTGCGGTCCGCGGATTGAGTGGTCAGATCTTTCGACCAGGTGTAGGCGATCCCGAGCTGCAGGCCATGCGAGTGGTGATTGAGGCTGGTCTGGAGTGAGTTGTAGTTGTTGGTGAAGATGGGACCACGCTCCTGCATTCTGCCGTACCCGAGGTATGGACGAAGAGCGTTGGTCTGCGTCGTGGGATTTGCAATAACCGCACCTACGGTCGGCTGATTTTCATCGAACTGACCGAGCAGATGACGGGCCTGGGCACCCACATACGCAACTTCCACCACGGTGCTCGGCACAAGCTCACGCTGAACGCTCAGGTTGTAGTTAGCGTAATTCGGTACCTTGAACGCCGGATTACCGGTGGTGGTGAGACCATTCGGACCGTACGATACGGACGTGGTTCCGCTCGTGAGGTTGTCAAACTTCGCGTTGTTGATGGTTGTGCCATGCGCCAGAGGCGGATTGACAAAGGCGTTCTGCTCCCAGATGCCATTCAGCAGGCGATCATAGAAGATACCGAACCCGCCACGTACGACCATCTTGCCGTTGCCGCTGAAATCATAGGCAAAGCCGACGCGTGGAGCGAAGTTGGTGTTGTAGTTTGGGTTCACATACGCGCCGAAAGGCGAGCACGTGACCATGGGCGAGACTGCCTGCGCCTGAGAACACGCGGCACCCTTTGGAAAGATGATGCCGTTCGTGTACGTGGCGGGCTGCAATAAGAAGCCGTTCACGAACTGATTAGGCAGGAAGTTGCCTGTTGCAGGATCGATCTTCGGCGCGAGTTGCGGACTATAGTACGCGGGGTCGAAGTTCGACAACGTGTTCTTGACGTCGGTGACGGATGGCAAGCGGCTCCAGCGCACACCGAGGTTGAGCGTAAGCCGTTGAGTCACCTTCCAATCGTCCTGAACGTAGGCTTCGGTGTTGATGAAGTGCAGGTCGGGGATGATGTCGGGAAGTGTCTGCGAAAACGTCTTGACGTTGCCGACCAGGAAGTCTCCCCATGAGTTGAAGTTGAAGTTTGGCTCACCGTTGACCGCGTTCTCCGTCTTGATCATCTGCTGGATTTGGAAGCCGGTGCGGAGCGTGTGCCTGCCGAAGTTGAACGAGAGATTATCGAAGTAGGTGCGGTCGAGGTTGCGCTCGTTCCATGGAGCGGAGCCAGCGCTAAAGCCTTGAACTCCGTTGATGGAGATCGCAGGCACCTTCCCGTAGGGATCCGGCGACCATTGGTTGGTGAGCTGGCTGTTAATAGCCGACGAGGTTGCGAACTGGCCACTCTTGATCTTCGAGAAGTAGGTGCCCTGCGAATAAGCGAATTCGAATTCGTTGACGACCTTCGGATTGATCGTCCAGGTCAGATTGCCGACAGCGTTCTTGCCCGGCGAGTTGACGAGCGTGTCCGTTAAACCCGGATAATTGCCGCCCGCCCAGAGACCTTCAGGGTTGTCCACCGGCATGTCGTCATTCATATACCGCGCATAGAAGTGGACTTTGTCACTGAAATAATGGTCGACCCGGACGATGTCGTCGCGGAAATTGTTCAGGTTCGAGTACGAGAACGTGTAGTGATTGCCGTCGTTGGCTGGATACTTGGCGAAGACGTTCGTCAGGTACACATTTGAGTTGGCGCTGTAGCAGCTCGGAGAAATCGTGGTGGTATTGCTTGCTGCGTCGTAGGTTGTACAGCCGGCCGGAGCATTGGTGAAGTTGCCAGAAACGACTCCGTTCAGCATGGCCTGTGACGCGGCCGGCAGCGAATCTCCGCCCGGGGTACTGAGTTTGCGCCATTCCTCTGCCCAGAAGAAGAAGGTCTTGTTCTTGTTCGTGTTGTAAACGTTTGGAATATAGATCGGCCCGCCGATGGTGTACCCGTAGACGTTGTGGTGGTTGATGGGATTCTTGTTTGGTTCGCCGTTTTCTATCTGGGTACGCTTATTGAACCACTCGTTCGCGTCAAGCGCCGTGTTACGAACGAACTCATAGGCGGAACCGTGAAACGTGTTGGTGCCGGCCTTGGTAGCCACAACCACCTGGCCGCCTCCGGATCGTCCGTATCCGGCATCGTAGTTGCCGCGAGCCAATGTGAACTCCTGAATGGCGTCGACGTTGGGCGCATTGATAACGGTCCCGTTCGAGCCGGAGTCGTTAATATCGGAGCCGTCCACTGTCCAGTTGTTGGCATTGGTCCGGGCACCATTCACAGAGATCGCAGTATTGCCTGCGCTGCTTTCGTCGCCCATCTGGCTGACGACACCTGGCTGCAGGCTCACGAGTTGCTGGAAGTTTCGGCCGGCCAGTTCGAGTTCACGAATCTGCTGCCCGGTGATCGTTCCCGCCTGGGCGCTTGATTCAGTGTCTACACTGACCGCTGCAGCTTCAACAGTAACTGTTGTGCTGGTCGAGCCGGTCTTGAGCTGAATATTCAGACCCCGCTTCTCCGCCACATTGAGAACCACGTTTTTAGCAACGTAGGTCTCAAAGCCGCTGTACGAAACGTTCACGGTGTAGGTGCCGGCGGGGAGACTGGTGACGACATAGTTACCAGAGCCATCGGACTTCACCGTGCGGACAGCATTCGTTGTGGTCTGCGTGATCGTAACGGTGGCGTTGGGAACAACGGCACCACTGCTATCCGTCACCTCGCCGCTGAGGGTTGCAGTGAGCTGCTGAGCCCGCAGACACAGAGGATAGGAGAACAAAAGAACTGCCAGGAAGGCAACGAAAGCTCCTCCCAGGCCCAGCTTGCTCTCGGAACGCGCGGGCCGACGGCTTGAACGCGCCAATGAGAGACTTCGATTGAGAACCCGATTGAGGTCAACCATTGTCATCACACCTTTCCCTTTGAGATCTCGTGTTGTCGCTACGCAGCTGCGCGCGAACGGGTGAGTTCAGGAGCCTCGGGCAAAACGGGCTCAGAACAGATTCGCCCTGGGATTTCTCGGAAAAGACCGGTCGATACGTCATAGCCGTCAGCGCCTGGAAATCAAAATTGCACCAGGCCCGGCTTGTTGAAGGGCTTTTCAGTCTCTGCACTTCGCCTCCCAAGGTATTGCAGACCGGCACTCAACTGCATCAAACTCTCGCCGGCTCTTTTCTCGTTCGCAACCGACCAATAAAAGTCAATCGGCCTAACGAGCGTATACATCGTTCGTGGGAGAACAATACGACGATTGTGCGGCGATTTCAACTAAAAAATGATCAAAACAATCAGAAACAATCACGCCGACCACAAATCGAGGCCAGTTATGCTCACCACGTATTGACTTTTGATCGAATTGACGATAGCTGGCGATCAACAAGGAAGGTTCGCACTTGTCGCCCGTGGAGGCACGAACTAAATCATTGTTTTCAGGAGACTTACGTCACGCGAAGCACTTCACTCGCTTCGCTGGCGCACGCTGCCTCGAGCTGATGCAGGGCAGATCTGCGGCTAAAATGCGGCTCGGGAACTGAAGATCAGGCTCGAATAACTCGAATTCCCTGTCTTTCGAATGGGGCCACCGCTTCAGCCGACACCCCAACATTCGTAATGATCTTGTGGATTTCACTCACCGGGCAGATGAAAGCCGGGCTGACATTCCCGAATTTGCTGGCGTCAGTCACTACGATCACTTCCTTGGAGTGCTTCAGCATCTTCCGATAGATGAGAGCTTCGTCTGTTTCAAGTGTCGTAGCACCGCGTTCTGCATCGAGGCCCGTGACGCTTAGGAAAACTCTATCCATGTAGACGTCATCGAGGAACTCAAGCGCGGCGTTGCCGGTCAGTGAAAACGACCATGCCCACGGGATCACCCCGCCAGTGAGATATGTGCGTACGCCGGGCTGATTACAGAGTTCCATTCCAACATTCAGCGCGTTTGTGATTACCTGGATCTTTTCCCTGTGCCGGAGTGCGCGACCTATGTGTGTAGTCGTCGTGCCGGCTGAGAGCCCAATCGTCTCGTTAGGCTGCACCAGTTCAGCAGCGGCCAGCCCAATTCGACGTTTTTCGGTAGCGTACCGCTGCTCACGTGCGAGAAAGGAGCTGTCGTACCGGAAAGGCTCGTAGAGCAACGGCTCGACCAACGTTGCTCCGCCATGAGTTCTACGGATCAGCCCCCTGTTCTCAAGACGAGCCAGGTCGCGGCGAATGCTGGGAGCTGAAGAACCAGCCTCTGCGAGAATCTCGTCAATCGAGGCGGTCCCTACGCGCAACAGAAACTTGATGATTAGTTCACAGCGTCCGTTGAGAGTGTCGGTCATGACGCGAATGATTCTACACGGCTTCGCTGGTATGTTCATCAACTTTGCAGAAATTCTGATAATTTGGCGAATATTTGAGACGTTTTAAGCATTATTTTGACGACATTGCCCTCTAACGATCAGTTCGTGTTCAGCAAGATCAAGGACGCTGCCGGCCTTTGGGGCGTCCAGCCGGAGCTTTTGGCCTTCTCGCCCCAAAAATTGTGCAAAGCGGGAGCCCACCTCAATCGGATCCGCGCGGGAATTTCCGCAATTTTGATCAATCTTCCTCTAAACGCTCAGCAGCCGACCCGCTTGGTGTACGATTTCTTTTGATTTCACAGGTGGGCTTTCACAAGGGGTGACTCGTGAGAAATTGCAATTCTGTTCGTCTAGCACTGATTTGCTCTCTGGCAATGTTCCTGTATGTTCCTTTCGCAAATGGGCAAAACACCGGTTCGCTTCCGCTGATGCCGATGCCGTCGCACTTGAGCCGGGGTGAAGGTCAATTGAAGGTCGATAGCAATTTCACCATCGGTCTTGAAGGCTACAAGGACGCGCGGCTTGAGCTCGCGCGCAAGCGTTTCCTGAAGAACCTCTCTCGTCAAACCGGAATTCCGTTTCACGAGGAGCTGACGCAGGGCACACCGATACTCACTGTGAATACATCGAGCGCGAGCCAGGCGATTCAGGGAGTGGACGAAGACGAGTCCTATCACCTCGAAGTCACACCAACGAACGCAATCATCAAAGCTCCCAACCCCCTGGGCGCAATGCATGGCCTTCAGACGTTTCTCCAACTCGTGGCGATTACTCCGGAGGGGTTCGCAGCTCCGGTGGTGACGATCGATGACGAGCCGCGCTTCAAATGGCGCGGATTGATGATCGATGCGGGCCGGCACTTTCAACCAATGGATGTGATCAAGCGGAATCTCGATGGCATGGAGGCCGTGAAGCTCAACGTCTTTCACTGGCATCTGTCGGAGGACCAGGGGTTCCGTGCCGAGAGCAAGGTGTATCCGCTGCTGACTGGCAAGGGTTCAAACGGCGACTACTACACGCAGGCGCAGATGAAAGAGATCGTCGACTATGCGCGAGATCGTGGCATTCGCGTTGTTCCTGAGTTCGATATGCCGTGCCACACGACAGCCTGGTTCGTGGGCTATCCCGATCTGGCCAGCGGGAAGGGACCTTATCAGATTCAGACGCGCTGGGGCATCTTCGATCCTGCAATGGATCCAAGCCGCGAAAGCACTTTCGCCTTCATCGATAAATTCATCGGAGAGATGACGACGATCTTCCCGGATGCGTACTTCCATGTCGGCGGCGATGAGTGCAACGGCAAAGAGTGGGATGCGAATGAGAAGCTCCATGCCTTCATGCGGGAACATCAGCTGAAGGACAACGCAGCGCTCCAATCCTATTTCAGCGGGCGAGTGCAGAAGATCGTAGCGTCACATCATCGGATCATGGTTGGATGGGATGAAGTCCTGCAGCCGAATACGCCGAAGGACGTTGTGATCCAGTCGTGGCGCGGTCCGAAGGGCTTGGCCGCTTCGGCGCGACAGGGGAATCGCACCATCCTCTCCAACGGCTACTACATCGATCTGAATCAGCCTGCGGCAGAGCACTACCTCACGGATCCACTCGGTGGCGATGCCGCGAACCTGACGGACGAAGAAAAGAAACGCGTCATGGGTGGCGAGGCTGCGATGTGGAGCGAGTTCACGACTTCAGAGATCATCGACAGCCGTATATGGCCGCGGACTGCGCCGATTGCGGAGCGACTCTGGTCGCCGCAGGGTGTGCGGGATGTGAATTCGATGTACGCGCGTATGGCCGTGATTTCGGACAAACTCGAAGATTATGGGCTGACGCACCAGTCAATAACGCGGCGGATGCTGCAGCGAATGAGCGGCGAGAACGATCCTAAATACCTCGCGCTGCTGGCCGGGGCGGTGCAGCCGCCGGAGGGTTATCAGCGTGAGTCGTTGAAGGAGTATGACTGGCATACGCCGCTGAATCATCTGGTAGATGCTGTCCCACCGGAGAGCGAAGACGCACTCAAATTCAAGGATGTTGTGGATGCGATCGTCGGCGGGAAGGCTTCGCCGGAGCAGTGGCAGTCCGCGAAGAACTGGCTCACGCTGTGGCGGGACAATGATGCAAAGCTGGAACCCACGCTGAAAAATTCGGAGATCACGGCAGAGCTGGCTCCACTTTCGCAATCGTTGTCACAGGTGTCAACCATTGGATTGCGGGCTCTCGATGACCTGCAGAACCATCACGCAGCAGATGCCTCTGCGACGCACAACGACATGCAGACGCTGAAGGCCGCGGAGAAGCCCCAGGCTGTTTTGCGGGACATGATCGTCGCGCCGGTCGAAGCGCTTGTTCAGGCGGCGGCGAAGAACAGTGATCAGTGAAGAGGGATCAGGTCAGGGGTCAGGATACTCAGGGATCAGAGCGAGGGCTGAATCTGTTTCTTTCGACAGAAGCAGCAAGTAGCGCCGCTTCTTTCACCCCACGGATCAACGAGCGATCCGCCGGGACCCGACGCGGCTGTCCATCTGTTGATTGGGGGAGGGGTCTGGATCCGGCATGAACTGCTGAAAGGCAATCGCGGGTCCCTCCACTTCGGTCGGGATGGCCAATCAGATGGGACCTCGGCTGCGGCGGACGCGAGATGCGGCGAATAGGAAGAGAGCCGCTACAACCAGGCCGCTCCACACACTGGGATTGAGCAGAAACTGACTGACATTCAAATCTGACCAGGCGTGCATCGCGTGGGGATTTCCGGGATAGGCCTCTGACGCGGGAGCTCCGCCGAAGCGGTACTGCATCCAGTGCTGGAAGTAGGTGGTATTGAACGCGATCTTCTCGACAACACCGATCGCGATCGGAGGCAAGACGACCCAGAGCAATACCGCGCGGCGGGCCCATGCTGAAGCAAGGAGCATCCAGCCATAGGCCGGCGCGAACCAGAGCCCATGCAGAGCCACCATGTGGTAGAGCATCATCATCCACATTTTCGATAGGGACAGGTTCGTCCACAGCAGGCTCAAACTCATTCCGTTGACCTGCAGTATCACGATGTTCAGCAGCAACATCACGACATGAGTGACGATGGTGAGGGCGACCGTGATCGTTGGAACAATGACGAGCGGAACCATCATCTTCGAGAGCACCACGGTGAAGTCGGACACGGGGAGCGACTTCCAGAAAAGGATGCTGCGATCGCGCCGTTCGCCATGCAGAGCTTCGACGCAATAGAAGATCGAGACGAGAAACGCGATGCCCATCAGGAACATCGCAGCGAAACTATAGGGTCGCTCGATTGCCTCCTGAAGTTGCATCGGGCCGAGCGCCTGGGCGTAGCGTACCTTGGTCACCAGGTGGGCCGAGCCGATAAGAAATCCGACCAGCGTGAAGGCGGCGACCATCAATGGTGCAATGTAGATGGAGCGATGTTCCCAGAGTTCGCGGAGGACGGACCAATAGAACGTGCGCATCGGGGATATAACCACAGCAGCGTGAGGCTGGCGGTCGAAGTCGGACATGGCGGTCGAAGACGAGCTCATTGTGCCGCTCCGTGTCTCTGAGGTTGGTTGGTCATTACGGCTACAAACAAATCGGCAATACTGGGTGTTCGTATGTCGCCAAGCGGGGCAAGATGTGTTCGGTCGATGCCGTCGAAGAGCAGGAGCCTGCGGCCGAGGATCTGGCGTTCAAAAATCGGCTTGAGCGCCCGCGCTGCAGCGAGTTGATCGGAGCTTACCTGCACCTCGGCATACCGCGACTCGAACTCTTCCATGCTGGTGTCGAGCACGATGCGCCCATGGTTGATAAACATAAGGTCGGTGAGGACGTGCTGGACCTCTTCGACCTGGTGTGTGGTGACGATGATGGTGCGGCTGCGATCGAAGTAGTCGTTGAGCAGCGAGTCGTAGAACTGCTGGCGGAAGAGGATATCAAGACCGAGGGTAGGCTCGTCGAGTACAAGAAGGCGGGCATCGATGGCCATCACGATCGCGAGCTGGAGTTGAGTGACCATTCCCTTCGAGAGATCGCGAACCTTCCGGGTGCGCGTGACGTCAGTCCTGGCGAGAAAGGCTTCTGCCTTGGCGCGATCAAACCTCGGATGCACACCCGCGACAAAGTCCAGCGCCTGCGAAACCCTCAACCAGCGCGGAAGGATTGCGACGTCGGCGATAAAGCACACGTCGCGCATGAGTCGATCGCGAGAGGCCCAGGGATCGAGGCCGAGAACGGTTAGTTGACCTTCGCATGGGGTGAGACCAAGTACGGCATTGAGCACCGTCGTCTTACCGGCGCCGTTGGGGCCGATGATTCCTAGAATGCGTCCCTCTTCGACGGTGAGATTTATGCCGTCAAGGGCAACGGTGGTTTTGAAAACTTTGCGAAGGCCGCGGCCTTCTATCAACGCCATCTTAGCGGTCCCCCTTTTTAGAATTGGGCTTCGGCGACGCGGCCCGCAACAAATCTTTCGCCGTCAGGCCGAGGCGTTGAATCCTGGCGGACATACGAGGCCACTCTTCTGTGAGAAATCGCTTGCGCTCACTGGCCAGCAACAGATTGTGAGCGCCATCTCTGACGAACATGCCGAGGCCTCTTCGCTTCTCGACGAGGTTTTCGTCGACTAGTTCCTGGTAGCTCTTGAGGACGGTGAGCGGATTGACACGATACTCGGCGGCGACCATGCGAACTGAAGGAAGCGGATCGCCTTCTTTGAGAACGCCGTCGAGGATCATGGCGACAACGCGATCGCGAAGCTGGCGGTAAATCGGCTGACTGTCGTTCCACTGAAGGTCCATCCTGATGTCGGAGATCTCCGTCTGGTCTCGTGTATGTCTTTAGTTGATGCGTTGCAGATCGAGGTGCGCCAGCACAGGCTTGTCCCCCACCATGAACGTCCATTCTTCAATGTGATGGTTGGAATCGACAATCGTGAACTTCGAATGGTGCATGTGGTAATGAGGGTTGCCGGCGATGTCGAGGAACTCAAAATCGATTGTGTTGCCACCCGGCAGCGCCTTGCCGACCATGCGGGGACGATTTCCGGCGTCGCAGTAGTGAGTCAATGTGAGCAGGTCGTTGTCGAGATAGAACATGGTGATCGGGTCGTCTTTCCGGCCTTCGACCTTCATTTCATGCATGAAGGCATTGCCCATCGATGTGACCCGCAACGTGACCTGCGCGCGCTTGTCTTTTACTTCGGCCGACGGAGGGGTGGTGGTGATCGTGCCTTCCCATGAGCCCGCGAGCGTCTTCAGCTGTTCGAAGGACTTCTGCGCGTCGGACGGGGGAGATTTCGGCGCCACATCGGGCTGGGCGAAAGCGGCGATGGTGAACGCCGATAAAACAACTGGAAGGGTGAGACGGAGAAACTTCATGATGGGAACTCCTCTTTGAATTGGCGAACGAATCAGGAGCACGGCCTATCGATGCCCACTCCGATATAGTGTTATACTTAACTACAACACCGAATAAAGTGCAAGCACAATTTTGGGCACTACTTTTTTGGCAGGCGGGAGCACTCCAGAAGCGGGCTTTCTGGGATCCGGATCCGTCACTGGAAGTCGGCGAGGTTTAAGGAATTGCGTTCGTAGCGAAGGTGGCTTGCGATACGCCCTTGGACACGATCGCGAGGGGGATTGCTCGTCCGAGATTCTGTTCGGAGATGCCGAGGCTATTTATGGGCGGGAAATCGTGAACTGATCGCGTTGCTGCCATTGATGAGCGGGCGCGGCGCTCTGGTCGAGGCGGATCATGGTGGCGCGCAAAGATTTCCCATCCAATTCGAACTTCACGTAATGGAAATTCGGAAAATCCGTGGCCTGGTAAAGATCATCGGAGTTCGTTCGACGGGAACGGGGGATGCGCCGCCCCCTCCGGAGACGAGGTAGATGACGCCATGCTGAGAGAAGCGCTCGTAGTTATGGATGTGTCCCGCACAGACGATGATGCGTGCGTGCAGTTTGGGAGCGAGGTTTTCGAGATAGTCTCGGAGAGCCATTTCGTTTGGCCGTGGATTGTGACTGATGTTGATCCTGGAAACGCGTTCCACCAACGTTCGAGGGCGATGTTCGCGTCTCTGATTGCCGATCGCGGGAAAGACATCAGTTGAGCTTCGCGTACTCCAAGCGCGCTTGCTTGAGGATAGGTATGTTGGGATCGGCGTTTTTCCAAAGCGTTAGAAAATCCTGATAGGCGGTCTTTGCCCTGGTGTTGTCTCCGGACAACGTGTAGGCCCTTGCGATTTGCAGATGCGCCAGAGCACCGATCAAGTCACTGACTACGACTCCCCGATGGTCCAGAATCTTCTGAAATTCCGCGGCGGCCTCGGCGCCTTTGCCTGCGGCGAGATAGGCTTCTCCCCGTACGTAGACCGGATAAAGGGCGCCAAAAAATCCCTGCATCTTGCTGCGCGGCGTACCCAGTTCATAGGGAGATGCCGATTGCAACTGATCGATGGCTTTCTGTGGTTGACCCTTCCTCAATTCGATGAGAGCGCGAAGAGTCGGCAGATAACTGAATCCCACGGCTGTGTCTTCCGGGAAACGCTTCTGGAGGTCGTCGGCGAGAGCCTCTGCGCGGACCGTATCCCCGATGCGCGCCAACGCAAATGCAATTCCGTATTCGGCTTCGCGATCATCTGGTTGCAATGTGAGTGCGGTAGCCGCACGACGGGCAGCAATGTCGTTGCCAACGACAGCATTCCAGATCGCGGCTGGAACTTCGAACAATCGCGCTCTCTCGTGACGCGAACCTTGCTCGGCCAGTTGAGATGCGTGACTCAGGGTAGCGAGAGCCTCTTGCAATCTGCCGGAATACGCCTGCACATAAGCCTTGTGATGTAACAGAAGGTCTTCTGCTTCCGGGTCGGCGTGAGCGGCTGTCTCCTCCCGGAGCATTCCTCCGCTGTCGCCCCTTAGAAAATCGAGATCATATTGATCGAGAAGGCCGTCCGGATCCGGTGGGGTTTCGGCGGCGTTGCGCAACGCATGTTCAGCATCGTCGTAGCGGTCGAGACGAAGATAATTTTCGGCGAGTAACAGATGGCCGATGCTGAAATCCGGGGATAGTCGAACGGCCTCCTCGGCTCGCTTCGCGGCAGAGGCGTAGTTGCCGAAGGCCGGCAGGATAAAGCCCGCCAGGAACAAATGCGGCATCCTATCGCGAGGGTAAGCCTGAGCCCAGGCTTCGCATGTGCGCTCTGCTCGTTCCTGATCGCCGATGGTGCGGCCATCGTAATATGCGGCGATGAAAAATTTTTCTCTGTCGCTGGTGCGACCACGAAGTTCATAAGCTTTGCGGGTACTAGCCGATGCAAGAGCGGGCTCGCCCGTGCTGCCATACATCAGTCCGAGGGTGGCGTGGGCGAGGGCGAAATTCGGGTCGATCTCGATCGCCTGCTTGAAGAAGGGAATGGCGGCAGACTCACCGACTGATCCCACAATCTTGAATCCTGTGCTGTAGGCCTTGAGGGCCGGCAGGGAGGGCGTCGTAGCATCTTCGAGCGGAGTATCGTGCTTTTCGAGGGTGGCCGAGGACTCACCGACGCGGCTTCTGAATCTGCTTGCCATTGTATCCAGCGCTTTGAGGACGTCTTCTTTTTTACCCACTTGCGCCTGCTCTTGATCAAGGATGTTCCCACTGCGGCAGTCCGTTGCGCGCAAACCTAAAACGTACTCACTCCCGAGGCTGGCGATGGAGCCGTCCAGAACCACAGCGCTTCCGGTTCGCTCACAGATTTGCCGGGCGATTTCCGAAGTGAGCTTCACATCAGCAGGCTCGCCCATGAGGCGCAGCGTTCGGTGGATTTGCTCGTCGGAGATGAGGCTCAGAAAAGGTGACTGCTCGAGTTGCACTGCGATGCCCTGGCGAAGCGCTAGATCAAAGACGGGATCGCCGGTTGTGTTTGAGAAGTCGGCCAGCACGAGCGTATCTCTTGCGCTGAGGACGGGCGAACGATGAAGAAAAGCCTTGAATGCTATGGCGGCCAATGCGAGCAGAACGAAACTTGCAACAGCGATCCAGGCCCAAGGTTTACTTTCGTAGACTTGAACCTGCACCTTGGAATGGCTCGCGGCAACTATTTCTAGTTCTCTCTCCGCCATCAGCTGGACATCTTCGGCAAGGCGATAGCCGCGCCCAGGCACCGTGACGATGTACTGATGATCTTGCGGCGTCTCTCCCAAGGCCTTTCGCAGCAGAAAGATATTGCGGCTGAGGTTAGCCTCTTCGACGAAGGTATCCGGCCACACCGTCTTCATGATGTCGTCTTTGGTGACCAGCTTTTTGCTGTGACGCACCAGCACGAGAAGAACTTGAAAGGTCTTAGGAGTGAGCGGGACGACCTCCTGGCCGCGTAGCAGCAGTTCCTTCTCCGCATCGACCCGAAAAGGACCAAATTCGTAAAGCTCCGTGGCTGGGGGATTTGCACCCACGCCCATGGGAGAACCTCAATTCAAGAGGGGGAATCAGACCTGGAGCGCCAGTGTAGCACGATTATCCCTCATTGAAGCGAGGATCCAGTTGTTCAGACGCGAGCCGAAGTATCGTCTCTTCTGCTGGATGCGCAGCTGCGAGAAATTATCAGAATTTATCACGAGCTTTGCAAGGACGGATTGAACGGTTGTCGGGCAACCTGCAGTCCTGTTGATCGCGAAGACCACTAGCCACTTCGAGAGCAATAGGGGGAATTCAGTGTCAAAGCGAACCAAGATCACGGTCGAAACCGATTCCCTGGTCGTCCTGAGGGGGAGGCGAAGTTCTACCACCACGTGGTGCCCGCAATGCGAGGCAGCATGCGAAACGATCCCGATCGAAGGTCTCGGGGTGATCTCGAACCTGCCGCCATCGGAGGTAGAAACGTGGCTCGAATCCGAGGCGATCCACCGCTTACAGGCCCAGGATGGCGCTCTGCTGATTTGTCTGAACTCACTCGTCAAACGGGTTCGGAAAACGACAACTGCTTAGCGCGGAAACGCGCGCCAGGAAGAAGGAGGATGAAATGAAATCAATCAATCTGTGGTGCATTGCGACGGTAAATAGAGGTCGTTCGCTGGCGAGGGTGGGTCGAGCCTCGCTGTTCATGTTTCTCACACTTGTACTCTGTGCCGCATCCGCAAGCGCCGCACCGCTTGTGTACGTAGTTACCTTATTCCAACAGTTCGGCACGGTCGATCTTGCAAACGGAAGCTTCCAGCCGATCGGAAATGGAACTCCGGACAGCCTATCTGACTTGGTTTGGGGGAACGATGGCTCTCTGCTGACCTTGGCCACCTACCCGAACATGGGTTATCTGGCGAAGATAAATCCTGCAACGGGCGAGGAGACTCTCATAGGCCCGACAGGACTGGGCTACAACGTCTTCTCCCTTGCAGGGGTGCGCGGAAGACTGTACCTGACTGATCTCAGCAACAATCTTTATTCCGTCAATCCTACGACCGGCGCTGCCACGCCGTTAGCGAAAACCGGAATGCCGCCGGATCAGCATGTACCTTTAACATTTGGCAACTACTACACCTATTATCTTTGCGATGAGGGATTCTACGGGATTGCCGGGAAGCTGTATGCGACATTCGATTCCTTCGCAATTGATCCCACCCAGGGTCCCCCTCCGCCGATCTCCCAGGAATATGATTCCCCGCGGCTGTACGCGATCGATCCTCTCACGGGAAACACAACGGTTCTGGGGAACATTGACTGGCATCTAAGCGCAATCGTTGAAGCGAACGGCAAGGGCTACGCGTTTAGAGGCGTGCTCGACGACTTTGTTTACATCTCGTCCGATCCCCTTTCCGGCTTTCCAATCGCTCATCCGGAGTTGGACTCCTTTGATTTGAAAACGGGTAAAACCAAGAGGATTGCCAATATGGATCCTGGTGTGGGCGTGATCTTCGGAGCCGTGCCGGTTGCTGGGCCGAATTCCTCAAATTAAGTGAGGGAAATATGGGCAGTGGATAAGGTGGCAGGGGGCCGCTGGTTCAATTACAACCGCTTGATCGGAGCGGAATTGAATAAGCGGCCTCTGCCGGGATAGTAGCTGGATTGAACGTGAAACACTGGCGTGCAGTCGAATGCCTACGGCGTCCGTCAGCGCATGGCGACGATTTCTACGTTTCCGGTGCGGCGGAGGATGTTGACGCTTACGGTGTCCGCGTAGCGCTCGCAGGAGATGTCCACGCTGCCATTGCCGATTTTGAGATTGCGAATGCGAACGTGCTGGAGCTTTTCAGGCAGCGCGGAGTGGTGCATGTAGAGACGCGATTCGTTTGCCTTGATCTCCAGACCCAGACAGGCTTGAAGGACCATAAATACGGAACCGGCAGCCCATGCCTGCGGTGAACATACAACCGGGTAAAGCGTGGGGCCTTTGCCGGGGCGGCGGCCGAATCCGCAAATCAATTCCGGAAGCCGGTGGAACATGACTTCCGAAGCGAGGTCGAGGAGGCCGGATGCGATGCGCAAGGCGAGATCCTTGTCGGGTCGCCGTAATGCTCCGAGTGCGATCAACGCGTTGTCATGCGGCCACATTGAGCCGTTGTGGTACGACATGGGATTGTAGCGGCGCTCGCCGGTAACGATTGTGCGCACTCCCCAGCCGGAGAAGAAAGCCGGAGAAAGAAGAGCTTCGCTGATGGAGCGATGTTGTGCATCGCTGGCTATGCCGGAGAAGAGGCATTGTCCGGAATTCGAACTGCGAACCCGGCACTGCTTTTTTTCTCCGTCCAACGCCAGCGCGAACATACCGAGTTCGTCGGACCAGAAGCTGGACTGGAACTTGGCTTTGAGGGCAGAGGCCTGATCGCGAAGCCGGGTTGCCAGATCACTGTGGCCGAGGTCTGCGGCAACAGCGGCAATGCCATTTTTGGCGGCATAGACGTAACCCTGCACTTCGCACAGCGCGATGGGCCCGACTGCAAGGCGACCGTCGCTATAGAAGACGGAATCGTTGGAATCTTTCCATCCCTGCTGCACCAGACCGTGATCCGTGGCGCGCGCATACTCGACGAAGCCATCGTGATCCTGGTCGCCGTAGACGTCGATCCATTCGAGGGCGGCGAGGATGTTCGGCCAGATTTCCTTGAGGAAATCGATATCCGCAGTGCGCTCGTAATAAGCGGCGGCGAGAAGAATAAAGAGTGGAGTGCCATCGACGGTGCCGTAGTAGCGGCCGAAAGGAACTTCACCCAGGCGAGCCATTTCGCCCTTGCGCATTTCGTGAAGAATCTTGCCGGGGTCGGCATCTCGGTCGGCGTCATGGCTTGTTGCTTGTGTCGCGGCGAGATACGTGAGCACGCCCTTTGCGACGGAGGGAACGAGCCAGAGCAGTTCGAGTGCTGTGATGATGCCATCTCGCCCGAACACCGTGCTGAACCACGGCACGCCCGCATAGGGGTAGAGGCCGTGGGGTGTCTGCGTGACCATCATGGCAAGATCAGCACGGGAACGTCGGATCCACTCATTGAACTGCTCGTTGGAGGTGTGAATGTCTACGTCAGAGAGCGGCCCGGTGCTGCGCTTCTGGTTCATTGACTGCAGAGCGTCATTGAAACTGGTCAACTGAATATCGCCGTTTCCACCATGTATGCAAGCCATATTGATGGTGAAGGTGACTTCGCCGTGAGGCTCGATATGTATCGGGACAGTGATGCCGGCATCGTGGGTTTCGCAGGGCGCCGAACACTCGACAAAGGTGCTGCGGCGGATGTGATCGAGCCCATCGTAGGAGAGTTCCACAGAGGAACGCGTTATCTGGGCGGGCAATTTGTTTCCGCGGCGTTTGCGTTTTTCGCCGCGCACTTCAAAGATGTCGGCGAAGTCGGCGTCGAATTCGAAAGAGAGCTCGATGTGAACGGGTGTCTCGCCATAGTTGTTCAACGTGACCTGGTCGTAACAGACAGTGTCGGTGAGGAACTTGGTCCGGTAGATATGGACGGTGCCGCGAGGGAGATTTCCGCATTCCAGGTCGAGGTCAGGATTGGTGAGATCGGCAGCGAAGAGGATGTTGTCCTCCCGGACTGTAGAACTCAGCAGGAGGGGGCGGACGCCGCAGAAGCGCATCTCGAGACGCGAGAGATGGCGTGTCTCATCGTGGAAAATGCCTTGCTGGCCGAAGCCAACTGGCTGCACGTCGCCGCTGCGATCGAAGACTGCGAATGTGTCGCCGTTGAGCAGAACTCGGGTGCGATCGTCGGCGAGTGCGGAGGTGGCCCGAATGTAGAACTGCTGACCAACCTCAATGACGTCTTGTTGATGCTCTTTCTGTACGGAAGGAAGCATCGATAAAGAACTCCTCAATTAGATTGTGAGTGAGAGCCCACGCTTGCCGCGGGCAGCGCGTTTCTTTTCCCAGATGCCGAGTTCGTAGGCTTCAACGTACTTCTCGCACATTCTGCGGGCGGTGAACCGCTCGAGGAACCGTTGGTGGACTCCCTTGCGGTCTAGAGACGGAATTCGCTTCCAGGCCTCCACCGCTTCTTCGACGCTGTCGACAATGAATCCGGTGACTCCCTCATCGATGATTTCTGCGACAGAACCTCCGCGGAATGCGATTACGGGAGTTCCGCAGGACATCGCTTCGATCATGACGAGGCCAAAGGGTTCAGGCCAGTCGATGGGAAAGAGCAAAGCGGCTGCCTTGCCGAGGAAGTCTGTCTTATCCGTTTCGCCGATTTCGCCAACGAATTCTACGTCTGAGTTGACAAGCAGGTCGCTGATCTCCGATTCGAAGTAGCTGCGATCGGCGTCATCGATTTTTGCCGCGACCCGCAGGGGCATTCCCACCTGCCGTGCAATTTCGATTGCCCGGTCGACACGCTTTTCCGGCGATATGCGTCCGAGGAATGCGAGATAGTCGCCTTGCTCAAAGGTCGGCTCGTGGAGATCCGTCGGCAAACCGTGATGCACGGTTGCAAGCCAGCCTGCCCACGGCATGGGCGCCCGCTGCGCATCGGAAATGGAGATCAACCGCATGTCGTCGAACTCGCGAAACAAAGGATACAGGTCAGGAATGTCGAGCCGGCCGTGCAGCGTGGTTGCGGCAGGGATTTCAAGGCGACGAATCTGCGAGAACGGTAAGTAGTCGAGATGGAAATGGACGAGGTCGTACTCATCCGCCTCTTGAGCTACGGTCTCAATGAGATTCAGATGATGAGCCAGTGGCGAGAGCAGTTTACCGCCTTCAAGGCGGAGGGCTCGATCGCAAACGGATCGGAGGCGTGCGCTGGTCTGGGAGTCTCCACTTGCATAGAGGGTTACATCATGGCCCAGTGCTACGAGTTCCTCTGTAAGATACGAGACTACTCGTTCGGTGCCTCCATATAGCTTTGGGGGCACACTTTCATATAACGGCGCAACCTGCGCGATTTTCATATTGCCGCTCCCCGGGGTCTCCGCTTGCGGTTACTCAGCAATTGGATGCAAGAACAGTTGGATCACGTGGCCTGAATTGTTGTCCTCAGACGGAGCAAAACGAACAATCCTTTGTAGATGCAGGGCTGCGGGTTGACTGCTGGCTGGCGGCGCGATCTGGGGTTGGAAACGGAAACCCTGGCCTTCCGGAATGGCCTTTGTTGCAATTGATTTGCATTTTTGCCGGCATCCTGCGAATATCCATATATGGATGTTCGGACCTGTTGTCGTCACTGTATGCCGCTTCGCGCGCACAGGTGACCTTCGACCCGAATTAGTTCCATAGCATTTAAGGTTTCCTGAGAGCCCGCGATACAGCCCTAAGCTGCCGCGGGCTTTCTGTTTCTTACGATTCCCTCGATGAGGTCCTAATGACAGAAGTGATCCAACCGAAAGAGACGAAGGCGCAGCGCAATGAGCGCCTGAAGCTCGCCAAAAATCCCTGGGAAGCATTCGACGAAGTCCGTGCGTTCGCGCGCGAAGGCCGCTCCAGCGTTGTGCCGGAGTGGGCCGGTATGTACTTCAAATGGTGGGGAGTTTACACCCAGGGTGATGGTGTAGGCGCAACCGGCGGTAAGGGTGGCGAGGGACTCGTCTCGGACTACTTCATGATGCGCGTCGGGATTCCAAACGGGATCATCTCGTCGCATCAGCTTCGGACCATTGGCGGCCTGACGCGCAAGTACGCGCGCAATCTCGCCGACATTACGGTTCGCCAGAACATTCAGCTTCACTGGCTGACGATCGAGTCGCTGCCTGAAGTGGTGGATGCTCTCGATGCGATCGGCCTGTCGCCCAAGGGGGCTTGCGGGGACGTGGTTCGCAATGTGACGGGGTGCCCGCTGGCCGGCGTGGCTCATGACGAGCTGTTCGACGCGTCGCCGATCGCTCTTGAAATTGCGCATTACCTCACGGCGAATCCCGAGTTCTATAACCTGCCTCGCAAGTTCAAGATTTCCGTCAGCGGATGCCCGACGTGGTGCAATTACCCGGAGATTAACGACATTGCGCTCACCGCAGCGGAAGTTGACGGGCGAGTTGGTTTCTCAGTACGCGTGGGGGGTGGGCTTTCAAACGAGCCGCATCTCGCCGTTCGTCTGAATGCTTTCGTACTTCCGGAGCAGGCGCTGCCGGTCGTCAAAGTGATTGCGGAGATTTTCCGCGACCAGCAGGTGCTGCGCGAGAGCCGAGACCGCGCACGGTTGAAGTATCTGTTCATGCGCGAAGGCTGGACGCCGGAGAGGTTCCTCGACGAGATCGAGTCGCGGCTTGGTTACAAACTGCTGCCGGGCGTTGACGAGATTGTGCCGGATGAAACGCTTCGCGATCATGTTGGGATTCACCGTCAGCGGCAACCTGGGTTGAGCTACGTTGGCGCTTCGGTTCTGCGCGGCCGGCTCAGCGGCGAGCAGCTTGAGGCAGCGGCTGACCTCGCCGACAAATATGGCAGCGGCGCTTTGCGCGCGACTGTCTCGCAGAATCTGATCTTCATCGACGTGCCGAACGAGAAGGCGCCGGAACTGGTGCGCGAACTGGGCGCGATCGGGCTGCACGTGGAAGGTTCGCCATTCTGGCGCGGAGCCGTTGCCTGCACGGGGACGGAGTTTTGCAAACTCGCCATTACGGAAACGAAAGGGTTCACACGCTGGCTGGTTGACGAGTTGGAAGAGCGGGTGCCGCAGTTCGACCAGCAACTTCGACTGCACGTAACGGGCTGCCCCAATGGTTGCGGGCAGCACTGGATCGCGGACATCGGGATAGAGGGCAAGAAGATCAAGCACGAAGGCAAGCTGGTGGATGCTTACTACTTCTGCCTGGGCGGGTCGGTAGGGATGAACGCCGGAATTGCGCGACCGGTGGGCTACCGCTCTCCGGCATCGCTGGTTCCGGAGGCGATTGCACGGCTGCTGCGGAAGTACCTGGTCACGCGCGAAACCGAGGAGAATCTTCGCGCATGGTTTGCTCGCCATACCAATGATGAGCTGCGCGCATATCTTGCCGGGGAGATTCTGGTACCGGTGGAGCGCGATCTTCCCACGGGCCGCGTACCGCACGCGGTGGCGGACTGAGGGGCCGATGAATCTGCAGCCGATTTTTCTGAAACTTGATGGCCGTCCCGGATTGCTGGTGGGCGCCGGGAACGTGGCGCTGGAGAAACTGACAGCTCTGCTTACGACCGGGGTGCGGCTTCGCGTGATCGCGCCGAAGGCAAAGGCGGAAGTTCGCCATCTGGCGAGCGAAGGAAAGCTCGAGTTGGTTGAGCGGAGATTCCGGGTCGAGGATCTGGACGGCAACTTCCTCGTGATTGCGGCAACGGATGATCCTGAAGTGAATGCAACGGTCTATCGCGAATCAGTGGTTCGCGGAATCCTGGTAAATAGCGTTGACGATCCGCCGCACTGCGATTTCTATTTTGGGTCGGTGGTCCGGCGAGGCGATTTGCAGGTAGCCATCTCCACTGCAGGCGAGAGCCCGGCAGCGGCGCAGCAGCTTCGCCGCGAGATCGATGAACAGTTGCCTGAGGATGTGGGGCCATGGCTCGCGCAGGTGGGTCAGCTTCGTCGGGAGATTCTGGCTGCTCATCCTGCGGGTGAAGAACGAACAGCGCTCTTACATCGCATTGCAAAGCGGCAGATGCTGCAGCCGGGTGCGAAAGCTGGAAACAAGGCCGGCGAAGACAAGAGGGTGTACCTGGTTGGAGCGGGGCCGGGCGATCCGGACCTGCTGACCGTGAAAGCTCAACGCTTGATTCGCGCGGCCGACGTCATTCTGCACGATGATCTGGTGACACCGGAGATTCTTGGACTCGCGGATCCGGAAGCCGAAATTGTGAATGTGGGCAAGCGCTGCGGCACCAAAAACATTACGCAGGAAGAGATCAATTCCCTGCTGGTGAGTTATGCCTCTGACCATCGGGTAGTCGTTCGTCTGAAAAGTGGAGATCCGCTGATTTTTGGAAGAGCCGCGGAGGAGATGGCGACCCTGAGCAAGGCCGGAGTTCCGTTTGAGGTGGTTCCCGGAATTACCGCGGCGTTTGCGGCTGCGGCAGCGATTCCCTGCTCGCTGACGGATCGCAATGCAGCGTCAAACGTAATTTTCGCAACCGGACATCATGCGCAGTCGCACAATGAAGATTCGATCCCGGAGCTTGAGGATGCGACGCGGATTGTCTACATGCCCGGGCGCGACTTGAAGCTTCTTGCGCTCGAATGGCAACAGCAAGGATTGCCGCCGGATTTTCCGTGCGCCATTGTGTCGCGCGCTGGCCAACGTGAGCAGCAGATCACCTATACAACTCTGGACGCGCTTGGCAACACGGCACCGGTTCCGGCGCCCAGCATCCTGCTGGCGGGCTGGGCCATGCGGAAGGCAGCTGATTCGACAGCGAAAACCGCACAGCCCGTTGCATTAAGAGCCTGAACACTACGTATTCTCGCGCACAGTGACCTTGCCGTTGTCCATGTATGATGATGGGCATTTGCCGGAACATGTCTCCTGAATGAGAGAACAGATCATGTGTCTCCTGGGAGTCGTGCGGCTAGGGAGACCGTGATGATTGCGACGTTGCGCCGGATGGTGGTGTGTATTGCTGTGTTGTCAGGGCTGCTTTTAACTGGATGCGGCGGAGGCGGCAATAGCGGCGGCGGTTCAACGGGCAATCAGGCTGCGACCACGCCCACTGTCACGGTTACACCGGCTACGTCGAGCATCACCACTGCCCAGGCTTTGAAAGTAACCGTAACGGTCAGCGGGAAGTCGGGAACGCCCGGCGGAAGCGTAACGCTGAGCGGCGGCACTTACACATCCGCCGGCACGGCACTGAGTGGCGGCAGCGCGTCGATCACGATTCTCTCCGGCTCGCTGGCGGCGGGAGCTGTCACCCTGAAGGGCTCCTACACGCCAGATGCGGCAAGTTCCTCGGCCTATAACAGCGCCTCGGCGAGTGCTCCGGTCACGGTTACTCTGGCGACCCCGGTGGTGACTGTCACGCCGGGCTCGCAGAACCTTCTGGTAAGCCAGGCACTGCCGGTGTCGGTGAATGTGAGCGGAGGAGCTGGCGCAGCGTCTGCAACAGGAAGCATGGTATTGACGGGCGGAACGTATACTTCTTCGGCCACTCCGCTGGTGAGCGGCAGCGCAGGGATCACCATTCCAGCCAGCACGTTTGCAGCGGGAAACGTCACGCTCACCGCGACCTACACGCCGGATAGCGGAGGCGCTGCGATATATAACGCGGCTTCGGGCCTGTCATCCGCGATCGCCGTATACCAGGCCACCATTGTGGCTGTCAATCAATCCGGCACAGGCGTTCATGTTACCGACCAGTTGCTGGGAATGAATCTGCCTGCCTGGTACGACGTTGCGAGCAACGCTACCGGCATTAACTCTGCGTTTGCGCAGGCTGGAATCAAAGCGATACGGTGGCCGGGCGGATCGTGGTCAGACGCGTATCACTGGGGTAAGGGCGGCATCATGCCGTTCATGTGCAACACGTCAGGCAGCGGAACCGGGTGGGGCGGCTATGGCAGCTTTTCGCAATTCACTTCAACGATCGTGCAGGCAGGAAACTACGATCTGGCGTTGACGGCCAACTACGGCAGCAATGCGGCATGTACCGGCGGCGGAGATCCGGCTGAAGCGGCAGCGTGGGTTGCGGAGGCTGTGAAACAGGGAGCGCCTGCCAGCCACATCACAGTTGGAAACGAAGAATACGGGACCTGGGAATACGATCTGCACGCGAAGCCGCACGATGCCGCGACCTATGCGGCTGCGGTCACCGGGGCGAACGGCTATTACGCCCTGATCAAAGCGGCGGACAGCACCGCGAAGGTAGGCGTGGTTGTGGATGCAAACAGTGCAAGTGGCTGGGATAAGACTGTGCTGGCCAATGCGAAGACGGCCTATGACTTTGTCGAGTATCACTACTATCCGCAGGCGCCGGGCAGCGAAAGCGATACCTACCTGGTCCACCAGGCAGCACAGGATCTGACGACCAACATCAACCTGCTGAAGAGCGAGCTTGCAACGGCCGGCGTGCCGAACACGCCAATCTATGTTGGCGAAATGGGCTCAGTGTTCAGCGGTCCGGGCAAACAGAGCTGGTCAATCACGCAGGGTTTGTTTGCCGGTCAGACTCTCGGCGAGATGATGAACAGCGGAGTCGCGCGCAGCACATGGTGGATCGGCTTTGGAAATTGCGATGTGGATAGCCATGGTGCCGCTGCTGGAAACATGAGTTCTTCTCTTTATGGATGGCAGACCTTCGGAGCTTACAACGTGTTCTCCGATGGCCCGACCGACGGTCCGTGTGGAGTTGGCTCGGGGCCGCTTGGGACGATGTCGCCGACTGCGCGTGCATTTCAGCTGTTCAGCAATGTTGCCGTTACCGGCGAAACCGTTCTTTCGACCACAGTGGGCGGCATCCCTGACGTTCGCGCCTATGCCGCCACGCACAGCGGAGGCACAGCATTGGTGCTCTTCAATCTGAACGCGACAATGAGCGAGCCGGTTACCGTGTCGCTGTCGAACCAGAACGCGTCTGCCGGTGTCATCGTCATCACCTATGACAAGGCAATCTACGACCAGACCAATTCCGCCAACCCGGTATGGGCGCCACCCTCAACCAGCGACATGGGTACGCAGACCCTGCCGCTGACGCTCACTCTGACGCCCTGGAGCATGAACGTGGTGGTGATCAAATAGGGATCGCGCTCTATACTGAGGTGTTTGCACTACGACACGCAGGAGCGGGATTTGCCACAGGCAGAAATCGGTATTATCGGCGGAAGCGGGCTTTATTCCATCCCCGGCTTCACGAATGTTCATGAGGAGCGGGTGGAAACGCCGTTTGGCGAACCGTCCGATCCATTCGTACTCGGCGAGCTGGAGGGCCGCAAGGTGGCGTTCCTCGCACGGCACGGACGTGGCCATCGGATTCTCCCGTCCGAATTGAACTTCCGCGCCAACATTTACGCATTCAAGAAGCTTGGGGTGGAGCGCATCATCTCCGTTTCGGCCGTGGGGTCGCTGAAGGAAGAGCACAAGCCGACGGACTTCGTGATTCCCGACCAGTTCATCGACCGAACCTTTCATCGCATTTCAACGTTCTTTGGCGAAGGAATTGTCGGCCATGTGGCCTTCGGTGACCCCGTCTGTTCTGTGGTGGCGAACGCTGCCGCGAAGGGATGCCAGGACGCCGGCGTGGTCGGCAAACTGGGCGGAACGTACGTTTGCATGGAAGGCCCGCAGTTCTCGACCAAGGCGGAATCGAATCTCTACCGCAGCTGGGGAGCCGATGTGATCGGCATGACGAATCTGCAAGAGGCCAAGCTGGCGCGCGAAGCGGAGATCTGTTATGCCACCGTCGCGATGGTTACGGATTACGACTGCTGGCGCGAAGGACATGACGCGGTGACGATCGAGGAGATTGTTGCGGTGCTGCACCGGAACGCGGCAAACGCCTGCAGAGTTGTGAAGGCCGCCGTAGCTGCAGTTCCGGCTGAGCGCAACTGTCCGTGTGCCTCGGCAGCGAAATACGCGGTGCTTACGCAAGCAGATGCGATCCCGGCCGCAGCGAAAGAAAAGCTGAAGCTACTTTTTGGCAAATATCACGGCTGGTAATACGCTTTTCAGCAAATCGACAAACTAGAGAGGTCTCATGGCAATCACCGTTGTTGGCAGCGTCGCGTTCGACACTGTCGAAACACCCGCAGGGCGCAGGGAACGCTGCCTGGCCGGCGCAGCAACCTATTTCTCGCTTTCCGCGAGCTTTTTTACCGACGTGCGAGTGATCGCCGTGGTGGGCGAAGACTTCGGACCGTCAGAACAGGCGGTTTTCGATGCGCGCAAGATTGATACAACGGGTATTCAACACGCGCCGGGGAAGAGCTTTTTCTGGCAGGGTTCCTACCTGGACAATCTGAACGAAGCCAAGACGATCAATACTGAGTTGAACGTCTTCGCCGGTTTTGAGCCCAGCATTCCGACGTCGTACAACGATTCGGAGTTTCTGTTTCTGGCCAACATCGATCCGGTTCTTCAGCGCCGGGTGCGCGAGGCCATGCCCCAGGCAAAGCTTGTGGGCGGCGACACGATGAACTACTGGATCAAGGATCACAAGCCGGCGCTCCTGGAAGTTCTGAAGGGCTTGGATGTGCTGCTGATCAACGACACTGAGACTCGCATGCTGACGGGGGCGCGCAGCATCGCCCTGGCGGCCGGAAGCATCTTCGAGATGGGGCCGAAGATTCTTGTGGTGAAACACGGTGAATACGGGGCTACTGCATTTTTCGCTCCCAAAAGGCCGGACGGCGCAGAGCGAGTTGCGCATCGCGCGTTCCATGTGCCTGCTCTGCCCCTGGAAGAAGTTGTCGATCCGACGGGCGCTGGAGACAGCTTTGCCGGAGGATTTTTTGGGTACCTCGCATCGCAGAAGGAACTGACTCCCAAATCGTTCCGGTATGCGATGTTCTACGGAAGCGTGATGGGGTCGTTTGTAGTGGAGCGCTTTGGAACCGAGCGGCTGCAAGAACTCACGCGCGAAGAGATCGATCACAGGTTCAAGCTGTTCCGCGAGCTGACGCACCTTGACTGAGCAACCGCTGCGCCGTCCCATCAGCCCCAGGGAGTGGCTGATGGTGCTGGCGTGTACGGTGGCTGCTTCTGTGATGGCCGGCCTCTGGAGCTGGCACAATCACGCAATGTTGAATTACGGTGATGCGGTGGCGCACCTGCACATCGCACGCCGCACGATAGACGCACATGAGCCGGGCCTGTCGCAGTTGGGCTCTGTGTGGCTGCCGCTGCCGCATCTGTTGATGATTCCGTTTGTGGCTGTGTACGCATGGTGGGCAAACGGCATTGCGGGCCTGATTCCGTCTGCGCTGGCCTACATTGCTTCGTGTGCGGGGATTTATCGGCTCGCGCGTCACTGGCTGCGACCGCCGGCTGCTTTAGTCGGGCTTGCGTTCTTTGCCCTGAATCCGAACCTGTTGTATCTGCAAACAACGGCGATGACCGAGCCGCTGTTTCTGTGCGAGATGATCTGGGTTTCGGTGTGGCTGGTGGAGTGGCGGGAGGCCGTGAAGAACGAGCCACGGCGAGCAGCGCGACTGCTATATTGTGTGGCGCTGGCGCTGGTGGCGGCGGTGTTTACACGTTATGACGGGTGGGTGCTGACGTTTTTCGCGTGGACGTTGGTGGGCATCGTTCAAATGCGCGAAAGCACGCTGCGGTCACGGACTTTCTGGATCATGACCGGAGTGGTGGTGGCCGCACCGGTGGTGTGGTTTGCCTACAATGGCTTCGTCCTCGGCGATTGGCTGAACTTTGCTCGCGGACCGTACTCTGCGGCCGCAATCGAAACGCGGACAGCGACACCTGGCTCGGGCCCGCCGCACCCGGGATGGCACAATCCCTGGGTATCCCTGCTCTTCTTCGTGAAGTGCGCCGAGATGGACGCGGCGCCCGAGGCGTGGGGCAATTTCCTTCTGACGATCTCGCTGTTGGGAACTGCGTGGGCATCGCTTACGACCCGCAAAGGGACATTTCTCTGGACGCTCTTTCTGTGGCTGCCGGTTCCCTTCTATGCGTATTCCGTATCGTTTGGGTCGGTGCCGATTTTTCTACCCGTGTGGTGGCCGCACTCCTGGTACAACACGCGATATGGAATGGAACTGCTGCCCGCGTTTGCGCTGGGGCTGGCGTTCGCTTCACAGCTCGCAATTGCCGCTGCACGTGAATTCAAGCCTAAGCTGGCTCTCTACACAGCGTCTGGATTGCTGGCAATCGTGATACTCGGCGATTGGGCGGTGTTGCGCGAACATCCGCTTACTTACGTGGAAGGCACAAAGAATATCGAATCACGGCAGACATTCGAAGCGGAGATCCCGCCGTTGCTGAGGTCACTTGTTGCTGCGCGTCCCGGGGCTCCTGTGTTGATGGAGACTTCGGTATATCCCAACCTTGTCGCCTTTACGGGCATTCCGCTGCGCCAGACGATCAACGAAAGCGACAGGGTAATCTTCTCCGAAGCGCTGAGCGATCCGGCAAAACATGCGGCCGTTGTGGTTGCGTTTGACGGTGATCAGATTGATAAGGCGGTGAAGGCTCACCCCGCCGGGTTGCAATTGATTCGGCGGTTCGATGCTCCCGGGCAGAAATCCGGCACGGTTTACGTCTCCGATACCCCGCCCGTCTCTGGGGAGTCTGGCCGGTGATAGGATCAGCCAAGGTGACGCCATGAGCACGACTTTGGCCTGTATTTCGGCGCCTTTCGACTTCAGCTGGTTTCAGCAGATCGTGGTTTTCAATGGCGCGGTTCCTCGCCTGCTGGCTGCATCGATTCTGGGCGGAGTCATCGGACTGGAGCGCGAATATAAGCGCAGGTCGGCGGGAGTGCGTACGAACCTGCTGATTTGCCTCGGGGCTGCGTTCTTCACTCTTCTTTCCGCGGTGCTGGCAGGCGATGCAAGCCCGAACAAGGGCCAGGTGGCGTCGAACATTGTTCAGGGCATCGGTTTTCTTGGGGCGGGTCTGATTCTGCACAATCGAAGCCGCATCAGCGGCCTGACAAGCGCTGCAACGGTGTGGGTCGTCGCCTCAATCGGAATGGCCTGCGGCGCGGGGTTGTTTGCAGCGGCTGCAATTGCCACCGTCATCGTAATCATCGCGCTCGAACTGGTTGGTTTTCTCGAACGCCGCGCCAGCATCAAGACGTATTCGCTGATCTACGAAGCTCGCGGAAAAGACCAGACTGCGATGCTGCACTGCATACTGGATGCGATGGACAAGGCTGGTGAACGCCTGTCGGATTTCACGGCGAGCGCCATAGGGGACCTGCAGCGCGTAACGTTCACCATCATCGCGACCAAGAGGCAGCACGAGCGGTTGCACGGGAAGCTTCTTTCAGAGCCGGGCATTAATGCACTGCTGAACTTTCGCGATCCGGAGGAAGATTGATTCACTTCGCAAAGGCCCACGCTTGCGGTAATGACTTCCTGGTTGTAACCGAAGACGCAGCAGCGAGCCATAACTGGGCAGAACTTACTCGAGCACTGTGTGCCCGTAACACCGGAGTGGGTGCGGACGGCGTTGAATTTTTCGCGTGGACGGGCTCAAAATCGGGCAGCATCCGGCTGCACAACGCAGATGGCTCTGTTGCGGAAATCAGCGGGAACGGTACGCGCTGCGTTGCGGCATGGATGAGCGCCATGATCGGGGCAAAGGCTGGCGATGAGTTGCGCATTGAAACCGACGCCGGTTTGCGCATCTGTCGTATCAACGAGGTGCGCGCGAAACAGGGCTATTCTGTCGAAGTCACCACGGGCATGGGCATTCCCATCGCCAAGCGCAAGAGCATCGCTCTTAGCGGCGGGCGCGCAATCGACGGCATTGCAGTGTCTACCGGCAATCCACACTTTGTGATTGTGGTCGACCATGCAGATTTCTCGGTCGATGGACATTCGTGGCACGAGATCGGTGCTCAGATTTGTACCCATGATGATTTTCCGAATCAGACGAATGTGGAATTCGTGCGTATTCTGAAGCGGAGCGAGATTGAGATTCGAATCTTCGAGCGAGGTGTGGGGCCGACGACTTCCTCCGGCACGGGGACATCGGCTTCGGCGGCGGCCGCGATCGCATTTCACGACTGCGCATCGCCTTTGCGCGTCGTGGCGCCCGGCGGTGCGCAGACCGTGAGTTGGGGTGGTATCGGGACTGAATTGGAACTCACTGGTCCGGCAACCTTGATTGCTCGTGGCGAGGCGTGGTACGGATGAGCGCTGAATCCAGACCGTTGTTACAGCTGTCACCCATTACTGAAGGTGCGGGCATTAGCGTGATTTCGCCGGCGTCGTTCGCCATGCCGGAACGGGTGGAGCTCGGTCTGGAGCGACTTCGGATGATCGGATATTCGCCAAAGCCTGGGAGCAATACCC
>Ga0105240_10001968_pt1 | contig 33951 bp, 26 predicted proteins | sample KBSC54metaG_FD_80426 | JGI IMG/M metagenome (GOLD analysis project Ga0105240, IMG submission 80426) | Corn rhizosphere microbial communities from Kellogg Biological Station, Michigan, USA - KBS C5-4 metaG | ecosystem: Host-associated > Plants > Roots > Rhizosphere > Soil | place: Michigan, USA... | reverse complement strand
CGCGGCAAGCACAAGCCTACTTACACCCCCCACATGGATTGCGGCGACAATGTCATCGTCATCAATGCCGCCAAGGTGGTGCTGACGGGCCAGAAGCTGAAGAAGAAGATCTATTACCACCACACCGGCTATATCGGCGGCATCAAGGAACGCAGTGCAGGCGCTATCATGGCGGGCAAATTCCCCGAGCGGATTGTCGAGAAAGCGGTTGAACGCATGGTGCCGCGCGGACCGCTCGGCCGCCGCCAGATGTCCAATCTGCGCGTCTATCCTGGCGCGGAGCATCCGCATGAAGCGCAGCAGCCCGAAAAGCTCGACGTCGCTGCGATGAATCCCAAGAACACTCAGTATAAAACGAAGGCAGCCTAACCCATGGCCGAAGACAACAAGTTCGGTGAACTCAAATCCACGCTGATCAAGGCCAAGACCAGTCAGCCGGAAGACGCCGCCAAGATCGACAACAAGCGCGACGCCAAGGGCCGCGCCTATGCCACCGGCCGCCGCAAGGAATCGGTGGCGCGGGTCTGGATCAAGCCGGGCTCCGGCAAGATCACGGTCAATGGCCGGGACGAGAAAACCTATTTCGCGAGGCCTGTGCTGCGCATGCTGCTCCGTCAGCCTCTGATCGCCACCAACCGCGACGGCCAGTTCGACGTGGTGGTGACGGTTTCGGGCGGCGGTCTCTCGGGTCAGGCCGGCGCGGTGCGTCACGGCATCTCCCGCGCCTTGGTGAATTATGAGCCCGCTCTGCGCGCGGCTCTGAAGCCGGGTGGTTTCCTCACCCGCGACCCCCGCGCGGTCGAGCGCAAAAAGTATGGCCGTCCCAAAGCACGCCGCAGCTTCCAGTTCTCGAAGCGCTAAATTTTTAGGCAATCATTCTCTGGAAAGCGGCCCGATGAAAATCGGGCCGCTTTTTTTCATCCCCAATTCTCCCGCGCGCAGTTCCAGCTATAGTGGTGCTCCGGGTAGGGTTCTAAAAACACATCCAAGGAGGGAATAATGCATAAGGCAATCGTGGCTGCGGCTTTGCTGCTCACCACATCGACAATCGCGTTGGCGCAGCAAGACAGGGCCACCGACATCACCGCCGCGCAAGTTCAGCAAGTCCTGAAGGCGCCGTCGAAGATCGTCGATCACACGCTGAAAGTGGTTGATCTGGGCGATTATGCGCTCTCAGTCGCCGTCATCAAGCGCGGTCCGACACGCGCCCCCGGTTCGGCAGCGCCGCCGCGCCAGCCCGATCCGAACGCGGTAAAATGCGGCCTGACGGCAGCGCCGGCGGGCGCGAAAGAAGCGCCCGAAGGCGGCATCGCCCATGACGACACGGACGAGACCTATATTGTCATTTCCGGCTCCGGTACGCTGATTACCGGCGGCCAGATCGTGAACGGCACACGGTCGGCGCCCGACAGCGAAGTGACCAAGATCCTCAACGGACCTTCCTGCAGCGGAAAGATCGTCGGCAATTTCGTCGCCCGCAAAGTGGGCGTCGGCGATATTTCGGTGATCCCGAAGGGTGTGCCGCATGGCTGGGCCGACATCACCACTGAGGTAACCTACCTCAGCGTTCGTCCTGATCCTAAGAAGGTGCTCGAGCACGGCTACGTCAATCCTGCGATCAAATAGGTTTCGCGGGCTGTAGTCTTTCTGCGCCGCAGCAAATGGAGGCTGACAAACTTCGCGACAACATCGCGCTGGCTTGTCGGCCTCCAATGCCTATGAATTGCCGATGAATAGTCTGTCATAAACCGGCGAGAGCGAGGGCAGATCAAGATCCCTCCATCCGGCAACAGGGGGAATGCATGTCCAAATCGAAATCCACCGTGAAACGCTTTTCGTCCGTGGCAGCGATCGCGCTGTTGCCGGCGCTGTTCCTGACACAGGCGGGGGCGCAAACCGCATCTCTGGTGAATCGGCCGGCGCAACCGCATGGCATGCCTTCCACCGCCAAAGGCGACTGGCCGATGTATTTCGCCGACCCGTCGGGGTCGCGCTACTCGCCGCAAGACCAGATCAACGCGTCCAACTTCAACCAGCTGCAGCTCGCCTGGCACTTCAAGACCGACAATCTTGGCGGACGGCCTGAGTTCAAGCTGGAAGGCACGCCGCTTGAGATCAACGGCACGGTCTATACCACTGCCGGCTCACGCCGCGCTGTGATTGCGCTGAACGCCAAGACCGGCGAAATGAAATGGATGTACAGCCTGGATGAAGGTGCGCGTGCGGCGCTGGCGCCCCGCCAACTCTCCGGCCGTGGCGTGTCCTATTGGACCGACGGCAATGGCGATGATCGCATTCTCTATGTCACCACCGGCTATCGCCTGGTATCGCTGGACGCCCATACCGGCAAGCCGATCGAGTCCTTCGGCGATCACGGCATCGTGGATCTGAAGGTTGGCGTCACCAAAGGCGCCGGCGACCAGATTGATCTCGAGTCCGGTGAAATCGGCCTCCACACCACCCCTACCGTGGTCAAGAATGTGGTGTTGATCGGCGCGGCGATGAAGGAAGGCTCTCAGCCGCTGGAAGTGAACAACACCAAGGGTCTGGTGCGCGCCTTCGACGTCAAGACCGGCAAGACGCTCTGGACCTTCCACACCATCCCCTACAAGGGTGAGCCCGGTTATGAGACTTGGGAGAACGGCACCGCCGACAAGACTGGCAACACCGGCGTGTGGACCGGCATCACGGTCGATCCGGAACTCGACAGCGTCTATTTGCCGGTCGAAGATCCCACCAATGACTTCTATGGCGGCGCGCGTCCGGGCGACAATCTCTATGGCGACAGCCTGGTCTGCGTCGATCTGAACACCGGCAAGAAGAAATGGCATTATCAGGTCGTCCATCATCCGATCTGGGACTATGACCTGTCGTCGCCGCCGCTTCTGGTGGACATCACGGTCAAGGGCAAACCCATCAAAGCGGTGGCGCTCCCTTCCAAGCAGGCCTTCCTCTACGTCTTCGATCGCGTCACCGGCAAGCCGATCTGGCCGATCGTGGAAAAGAAGGTGCCGCAAACCGACGTGCCGGGTGAAAAGACCGCCAAGACGCAACCTTTCCCCACCCGGCCTGCACCTTATGCGCGCCAGCAGATCACCAATGATGATTTGATCGACTTCACGCCGGAGTTGCGCGCCAAGGCCGTCGATATCGTTAAGAAATACTACAAGATGGGACCGATGTTCTCGCCGCCGATCGTGGGCAAGGTGGGCGGGCCCTATGGTGTGCTCGATATCGGCAACACTTCGGGCGGCACAAACTGGCCGGGTGCCGGGTTCAATCCGGAAACCCATGTCGTGTTCGCGCCGGGCAACAACGCCAATGTGACCATCATGGGTCTGGTCGAGCCACCGGCCGGTCTCACCAACAACCGCTATCTGGAAGGCACGGCGGGTCAACCCTTCCGTATCAATGGCGGTCCTGGCTTCGGTTCGTCATCCGACGCGCCAAAAGTCAGCGCCGATCAGGCCAAGCTGAACGCCATCATGGCGGCGCAGCCCAAGACCTCGAACACGCCGGCGCCGCCGCGCAATGTCGATGGGCTGCCGTTGGTCAAACCGCCTTACGGCTTGCTGACGGCTATCAACCTCGATACCGGCGATACGCTCTGGCAGGTGCCGCATGGCGATACGCCGGACGAAATCCGGCTCAACCCGGCGCTCAAGGGGATGACCATTCCCAAGACCGGTCAGGCCGGCAATGTGGGTGAAGTGATCACCAAAAATCTGGTGGTGATGGGCGATCCCACCTATTCGACGTCGGAAGGTCATCCGCGCGGGGCGATGCTGCGCGCTTATGACCAGAAGAGTGGTCAGCAGGTGGGCGCTGTGTGGATGCCCGCGCCGCAATCGGGCTCGCCCATGACCTATTCCTATGACGGCAAGCAGTACATCATTGTTGCCGTGAGCGGCGGCAACTATTCGGGCGATTATCTCGCCTACAGCCTGCCGGCTGCGAATTAGAAAGGGAAAGGCGGGCTGTCTCGCGACGGCCCGCCGCATTCCTGCAACGAGCAATCCGCTCTATAGGAACTTCATGAAAATCCATGTGCTTGCCGCCTTTGCCGGCGTCGCGCTTGTCGCCGCCACTGGCGCCGTGATCGCGCAAAGTTCCGCCCATTCTATCTGGGACGGGGTTTACACCGCTGCGCAGGCGGAGCGTGGCAAGGCTGCCTATGGCCAGAATTGTGCCCGCTGCCATGGTTCCGCGCTGGAAGGCAATGACGAGATCCCCATGCTGGCCGGTAGCCATCTGATGGTGGATTTCGACGGCGAGACGGCGGGAGACTTGGTAAAGCGCATTCAATCCACCATGCCGATGGACAATCCCGGCTCGCTCAATGCCGCAACCACAGCCGACATTGCGGCCTACATCCTGCAGGCCAACAACGTGCCGGCCGGCAATACGGAACTGCCCGCCGATCCCTCGGCGCAGACGCTGTTCCGTTTCAGTGCGGTAAAACCCGGCGGCTAATCAGGCTTGTGCCTGACAGGCATTCGACCCGCGTCGTCAATTTTTCTCGACCGGCGATGCGTTCAACATCGTCTAGAGCGTCTGCGGTTCGCCATAGGCATTGGGCCCGGCATCGCCGGGCTGACACCAGAAATAGATCAGGACGATGGCCGCGATCAGGCTGGCAAGGCCTAGAAGCGGCCCGATCGTGAAGACGTAGGCCACTGCGCCGAAAATTCCGAACGGGCCGAAAATGAAGATCCGGAAAAAGGCCGACAGCGCCGCGGGAATGATGCCGATCCAAACCAGATTGCCGTCGCGGCCAATGTCTTGCAGCCGGCGCGCGCCCATGCCCGCAATCGGAAGCAGCAATGCCAGCGACACCAGGGCGGAAACCGGCAAGAGCCAGACCACGGATTGCACGATGGCAGCGGCGATCTGCACAACCACGACGGCCAGGATGAAATACCAGAAGCGCTCGCGTCCGATGCGGCCCTTCATGTCGAAATAATGGTTGGAAAGCGTATCCTTAAAATTCTGGACGATCGCGTTCAGGTCCATGCGTTCCCCCAACACCAGTCACCTCTCGCCGATGCTAGTCTCGCGCGCCAGCCTTGGGAAGCGGTCAGGGCTGCGTCCGTGCCGCTTGCTGCGGCAGCAAAATAGGCTAAGAGAGGCGCCGCACAGGGACGAGCAGATGACGACTAAAGTCTTTATCGACGGCGCGGCAGGCACCACGGGTTTGGAAATCCGCGAGCGCCTTGCCGTGCGCAACGACATCTCCGTCCTGGCGCTTGGCGAAGGGGAACGTAAGGACGAAGCCGCACGGGCCCGCGCGCTCAACAGTGCCGACCTAGTGATCTTGTGCCTGCCGGACGAGGCCGCGCGCCAGGCTGTTGCGCTGATCGACAATCCCAAGGTGCGCGTCATCGACGCTTCCACCGCCCACCGTGTCAGCGAGGGTTGGGCTTATGGCTTCGCGGAACTGGAGCCTGGTGGCTACGAACAGATCGCGTCCAGCACCCGCGTCGCCAACCCCGGCTGCTGGGCCACGGGGTTCTTGGCGCTGGCGCGGCCGCTGGTGCGTGCCGGTCTGCTGCCAACGGATTTTCCCGTCACCGTACATGGCGTCTCCGGCTATTCCGGCGGCGGCAAAAGCATGATCGAAGAATTCGAGAAGACGGAGTCGCCCGCTTTCGTCGAAACCGTGCAGCGCGGCTACGGCTTAAGTCTTTCGCACAAACATCTTCCCGAGATGCAGAAGCATGCGGGTCTGAGCCATCCGCCCCTGTTCGCGCCCACAGTGGCGCGCTTCTATCGCGGCATGCTGGTGGAGATACCGCTGCAACTCTGGGCGCTGCCCGGGGCTCCCAAATCGCGCGATCTGCAAGCGGTGCTGGCCAATGCTTATACGGGGCGGCCCCTGGTGGAAGTGGCAGGCCTTGAGGAAGCCGCGGCGATGAAGACCTTGGATGCGGAACTTCTGAAGAACAGCAATCGCATGAAGCTGTTTGTGTTCGGCAATGATAACCAGGCGCGGCTGGTGGCGGCGCTGGACAATCTGGGCAAGGGCGCGGGCGGTGCAGCGGTGCAGAATCTCAATATCATGCTGGGTCTACCAGAGACCGCGGGTCTCTGATCCGTGCTAGAAGCGCGCATGGCGCGTCTCTGGCTGGGAGTGCTTTTTGCAATTGCGTTGGGCGCGCTCGGCGTCGCCTGGCTGGTGGCACGGCCGCCCGAGCCGCGCGGTTATTCCGGCCTCGAATTCACGCGCGTGACGGGGGCCGCGGCGGCGCGCGCCCCGCTTCTGTCCACGCATGGCGCGCTGGTGGAAGACGTCGCCGCCGACAGTCCGGCGGCGCGGGCCGGGATCAAGCCCGGCACCGTGGTGGTGGCGGTCGATGGCGTCACCATCACTTCGGCGCGTCAGGCGTCCGGGATCGTGCGCCGCCACAAAAAAGGCGATCGCGTTCGTTTCGTGCTGTTCGACGAAACCAAAAGCGCGATCCATCCCAAGACGGTGGATCTGGTCTTCGATGCAGCGCCTCCCGAAAGCAAGACCATATTTTCCGTCGATCCGCCCCGCACCTTGGCGAAGGAGCATTTCGCGCCGCCAACCATGGCCGCCAATGCCGCCTGGTCGCGGCGCCTGACACACGGCGTCAGCGTGCGCGCGCGCGCCATGCCGCAGCTGAACGCCGGCTCCTGTTCCGGTGTCGCGCCGGAAAAATGGCGGGTGCAGGATTCTGCCTCCGCGCTCATCCATCTAAGCTCCGCGGATAGCCGTTTGCACGCGATCTACAAACTGGTGCCGCTGGAGGCCGCCCAGGCCCGTGACCCTCAAGGCTATGTGGCGGGCCTGATCCATGCGGTCTTTCAGAGCCCGGTTGCGATGGCACCCATTGAAAAGCGCGCATTCGGCATTTCCAGTTTCAGCTTCGGCAATCACAACGGCATCGCCGGCTTTGCGCTGTGGCGGCTCAACGGATCGGTTCTGTCGGTCTGGATTGCAGGCGTCCCGGCCGGCGATGTGGCTTGGGCCATGCCTGTCGCCGCCAGCGCGCTTCTGTCGCTGCGCTGCGATTCACAACTGGCACCCCCACCGCGTCCGCGCGACCCCACGATGACCGAGACGTCGCTCTCCACCCGCTGCCTGAACGGAAAATGCGAGGACAGCGATTTCGCGGCCACCGCTCTCGACAAATTCCGCTTAGGTTATGTTCATGCCCATGACGGCGAAGTGTTTCTGGTCAATCCACGCAAGGATCTCTGGATCAACGGGCAGGAGGGGCCGGGCTTCTATCGCCAACTCGGGGGCGAGAATGAAAAGCTTCAGCCTGGACGGACCAATTGAACGCGTCTATTGCGCTTTCACCTTGACGTACTCGCCTGGAGCATCGCCCAGCACCTTCAATTTTCCATCACCGGGATGGCGGGCGGGAATCTTGTTGCCGGACAATTTCGCCAGCCATTGATCCCAGTCCGGCCACCAGGAGCCGGGATGTTCGGTGGCGTCTTTGCGCCAGCCTTCCAGCGTCTCGGTCTTTTTGCTGTTCGTCCAATATTGGTATTTTTTGGCCGCAGGCGGATTGATCACGCCGGCGATATGCCCCGAGCCCGCCAGGATGAAGCGGACCGGCCCGCCGAACAGCTTGGTCGCCTTGAACACGGAATTGGCGGGGGCGATGTGATCCTCGCGCGCCGATTGCATATAGACCGGCACTTTTATCTTCGACAGATCGAGCTTGACGCCGCCCAGCATCATCTTGCCCAGCGCCAGCGCATTATCCTTGTAGCATTGGCGCAGATAGGAAAGATGCAGCTTCTCCGGCATGCGCGTGGTGTCGCTGTTCCAGTAGAGCAGGTCGAAGGCCATGGGCGTCTTGCCCAGCATGTAATTGTTAATCACGAAGGACCAGATCAGGTCGTTGGCGCGCAGCATGTTGAAGGTGCCGGCCATCTTGGCGCCATTGAGCACGCCACCGCTTTCCTTCATCTGCTGCTGCATGGCTTCGAGCTGGGCTTCGTCCACGAACACCGAAAGATCGCCCGCGTCGCTGAAATCTGTCTGCGCCGCCCAGAAGGTGGCGGAATGGATGCTTGCGGAATTCGCGTCTTTTTTGGCTGCCATATAGGCGAGGGTCGCCGCCAAAAGCGTGCCACCGATGCAATAGCCGACGCAATTGGGATCTTCCACGCCGGTGGCGTCTTTCACCGCTTCCAGCGCCGCGAAGATACCTTCGCGCATATAGTCTTCGAAGTCCATCTGCGCCAATTCGCTGTCGGGATTGGCCCAAGAGACCACGAAAACCGTGTAGCCCTGATCCACCAGCCAGCGGATCAAGCTGTTCTCGGGCCTCAAATCCAGAATGTAAAATTTGTTGATCCAGGGCGGGAAGATCAGCAACGGCCGCTCATAGACTTCCGCCGTGGTGGGATTGAACTGCAAAAGCTCGATCAGCCGATTGCGGAAGATCACCTTGCCGGGCGCGGTGGCGACATTCTCGCCAATCACAAAGCCGTCGGCGGATTGGCGGATGGCGAGTTCGCCCCGGCCCCGTTCGATGTCGGCGATGAGATTGCTGAGGCCCTTGACCAGATTTTCGCCGTTCGACGCCAAGGTGGCGCGCATCACTTCCGGATTGGTGAGAGGAAAATTGGTGGGCGCGAACGCATCGGCAAATTGGCGGGTATAGAATTCCACCCGCCGCCGTTCCCCATCGGGAATGCCGTTCAGATTGGCCACCATGCCTTGCAGCGCATTGGCCGCAAGCAGGTAGGATTGCTTGATGAAATCGAAGATCTCGTTCTGCTGCCAGTCTTTGTCGCGAAACCGGCGATCACCTGCCGCAGGCACCACCACGGGCGCGATATCATTTCCACCCAGCATGCGGCGGGCGGTCGCGTCCCACAGGCCGGCCCAGTCCCGCCAGAATTGAATCTGGGAGTCCGCCACCGTCTGACGGTCTTCGCCCATCGCCTTCAACAGCGCGAAGAAGGCGCCCGAAACGTTGAGCGGGTCGAGAGGACCGGGCAATTCACGGGCCGACCAGCGTTGCAGGAAATCGGCCACCACACGCTGGCTGTGACCCGCCACCAGCAGCATGTTGCGGGTGAATTTCTCACCGTCCAATTGCGCGAACCGATCGGACAGCGAGGGTTCCGCTGATTCGGAGGCCGGGGCGGCGGTCTGCTTGGGGGCCATGGGTCGGATCGTGCCTGAAACAGGGTGATAGCGCGGGCAGCCGGAGCCGGCAAATCGGGGCCCGGCGAAGCTGTAATGACTGAAATGTGTCAATAATTCACGTATTTAGCGATGGCTGCGCTTGGAACAAGGGGGCTGGCGGGGTATAGGGTAAATGCTAGGCGTGGTGAATGGTGGGCTTAGGGGCACGCGCCAGCAAGGATTACTGTCCGGGAACCGACCGCATGATCAATTCCTCCGCACGATTGCGCCAGATCACTATGGCCCTGGGCCTGGTCTTTGGCGCCGCGGGTTGTTCCACCATCTCCGACCTCGATCCGACCGGCCTTCTCAGCGACAATAGCGCCGACAGCGTTCCTGCCAGCCAATTCCCCGACCAGACGGCGGCGCCCACCGCTTCCGACCAGGATGTTGGCACCACACCCGACCTCGCCAGCCTCCCGGCGCGCCCGCCCGCAGCGGCGCCCGCCGATCAGCAGCAGACGGCCCAGGCGCTGGCCAGTGATGGTGCTCAGGCCCGCTACAGCGCCGATGCGCTCCGTGGCGGTACCGAAGCGGCGGCGCCGCCGCCAGCTGCCGCCGATGCCGCGCCCACCATCGCACAGCGTGTGCTGGGTGCCGGGGACACGCCGCCGACCGCATCTGATGCGCCGCCGACGGCGTCCGACGCGTCGCCGGCAGCTGGACCCGCCCCAGCACCGCCGGTTGCCGCCGCGGCGCCACCGCCGCCGCAAGTCGCCGCCGAACCGCCGCCGCAAATGCCCGCAGGCGCACAGCCTGCCGTTCCGGCCGCAACACCGGTGCAAACCGCTGCTTTGCCTGGCGCGCCTGTCGCCACGCCCGTGGGTCCGTCTTCGTCCGCGCCCGCTGCGGCGATGCCCACGACCCCGACGCCTGCAGCCCCCGCGCCCACGTCAAGTGCGCCGCGCGGTGAGCCGGCGGTTCCCGCCAATGCGCCGGTGCGGGGCTCGATGATGGCGCAGTCTACGGCCTCGGATGCAGCCCTGGGGTTCAAGCCGTCCGCGGCGCCGCCGCTTGATCCCTCGGTCAGTCAATTTGTTTCGGCGCCCATCGTGGCGCGCTACCGTCAAACCGCGTTCAACTCGGTTACCGTGAATACAGGCGCTGTTCCTGCTGTTCCGGCCAAGGGCGCTCGCGCCGGCTCCGATGACGGCACAGTCGTCGCCAATATCGACGCTGTCGCCGGCAACCGCATTGCCATGCTGAATGGCGGCATCGCCCCCACCGCGGTGGTCTTTTTCTCCGGCGACGGCGTCAAACTCAGCAAGACAGCGCATGCGCAGGTCCGCGCTGCCGCGGCCGCTTTCAAGGCCGGCGGTGGACGCGGCACCATCCGCGTTGTCGGCCATGCGTCCAGCCGCACGCCCAACATGTCGGTCGAGAAGCATATGGAAACCATCTTCGCCAAGTCGCAGGCACGTGCCACGGCTGTGGCGCAAGACCTGATCCATCAGGGCATTCCCGCGGACAAGGTGCTGGTCGATGCGGTGGGCGACAGCCAGCCCGTCTATTTCGAGTCCATGCCCAAAGGCGAGCAGGGCAATCGCCGCGCCGAGATCTTCGTACAGAGCTAGTCTTTTCGCGCGGGACCGATCCTTAAGGAAAAGGCCATAAAATCGTTGCGCCAGGGGTCTAAATCCCCGATTCTGGCCATGTTTTCAGGACGTTTGCGATGAATACCGATTTCTACCGCATCAAGCGGCTGCCGCCTTACATTTTCGAGGAAGTGAACCGCCTCAAGGCGCAAGCGCGCGGCCGCGGCGAGGACGTCATCGATTTTGGCATGGGCAATCCCGACATGCCCACGCCGGATTTCATCATCGATAAGCTGTGCGAGACGGCGCGCGATCCCCGCTCCAATCGCTATTCGGCGTCGCGCGGCATCAAGGGCCTTAGGAAGGCACACGTCGCCTATTACAAGCGCCGCTTCGGCGTGACGCTGGATCCCGACCGCGAAGTGATCGCGGCTTTGGGCTCCAAGGAAGGGTTCGCCAATCTGGCGCAGGCCATCACCGCGCCCGGCGATGTGGTGCTGGTGCCCAATCCCGCCTATCCCATTCATGCCTTCGGATTCATTCTGGCCGGCGCCGCCATTCGTCATGTGCCCGCGACCTCGCCGGAAGAATATCTTTCGGCATTGGGCCGCGCCGTCCGTCACTCCGTGCCGTCACCCGTGGCGCTGGTGGTGAATTATCCTTCCAACCCGACGGCGCAGGTGGTGAATCTTGATTTCTACAAAGAGATCGTGAAGTTCGCCAAAAAGCACGAGATCTGGATCCTGTCCGATCTCGCCTATGCCGATATTTATTTTGGCGATGTGCCGCCGCCCTCGATTCTGGAGATCGACGGCGCCAAGGACATCGCCATCGAATTCCAGTCGCTGTCCAAGACCTTCGCCATGCCGGGCTGGCGCATGGGCTTCGCTGCCGGTAATGAGAAGCTGATCGGCGCGCTGGCCCGCATCAAATCCTACCTCGATTATGGCGCCTATACACCGATCCAGGTGGCGGCGGCGGCGGCGTTGAATGGGCCTGAGAGCGTGGTGGATGAAATCCGCGCCGTCTACCAATCGCGCCGCGACGTCTTGGTCAAAAGCATGGCGCAGGCAGGCTGGGACATTCCGGCGCCGGAAGCCTCCATGTTCGCTTGGGCGCCGGTGCCGGAGAAATTCCGCGAAGCCGGTTCGATGGAATTCGCCAAGCAGCTTCTGCTCCACGCCAAGGTGGCGGTCTCGCCCGGCATCGGCTTCGGCGAATATGGTGAAGGCTATGTCCGTGTGGCGCTGGTGGAAAATGAGCACCGCATCCGCCAGGCGGCGCGCAATGTGAAGAAATTTCTCGCCATGGGCACCAATCACGCGCCCCACGATCTGACAGCAGCGCAGGCTTGACTGGTTTGACAATGGGGGCGTCTCTCAAAATTGCGATTGCCGGGCTGGGCACCGTAGGCGGCGGCGTGATCAAGGCGTTGGCCGACCAGGAGAACGGTCTGGCCGCCCGCGCCGGCCGGCCGCTTTCTATCGTGGCTGTGAGCGCGCGGGATGCCGTTAAAGCGCGTGGCTTCAAGGTCGAGAATTTTGTTGCCGATCCGCTGGCCCTGGCCAAATGCGACGCCGATGTGGTGGTGGAACTGATCGGCGGCGAAGACGGCATCGCCAAGAAACTGGTCGAAGCTGCTTTGGCCAACGGCAAGCATGTGGTGACCGCCAACAAGGCACTTCTGGCCAAGCATGGCGCGGCGCTGGCCGTCGCCGCCGAGAAGAACAAGCTGCAACTGAAATTCGAAGCCGCGGTGGCCGGCGGCATTCCCATCGTCAACACGCTGCGCGAGAGCCTGGTCGCGTATGACGTGCAGGCGGTGAAGGGTATTCTCAACGGCACCTGCAATTACATCCTCACCGAGATGGAAGCGACGGGCGCGAGTTTCGCCGCCGTGCTCAAGGACGCGCAGAAGCTGGGTTATGCCGAAGCCGATCCCACGCTGGATGTGGGCGGCGGTGACACCGCCCACAAGCTTGCGCTGCTGTCGAGCCTGGCTTTCGGCGTGACCCCCGATCTTTCCGCCATGACGGTGGAAGGGATCGAACACATCACGCCCGCCGACATCCATTTCGCCTCCGAGTTCGGTTTTCGTATCAAGCTTCTGGGCGTGGCGCGGCGTACCGCCTCCGGCATCGAGCAGAGGGTTCATCCCGCTATGGTCCGGGCGCGTTCGCCGCTCGCCAATGTGGACGGCGCCGCCAATGGCGTTCTGGTGGATGCAGGCCAGGCCGGGCCGTTCTTCTTTTCCGGCCGGGGCGCGGGCGAAGCGCCTACGGCATCGGCCGTGGTGGCCGATCTGGTGGAGATCGCGCGGGGAACCTACACACCGGTCTTTGGCCGCGCGGCGGCGATATTGCAGCCGTTCAAGCCCGCTTCCGCCGATGCAGCGCCGACCCCCTGGTATCTGCGTTTTGAGGTTCTGGATGTGCCCGGCGTTCTGGCGGAGATCGCGGGGCACCTGTCGCAATGCGGCGTTTCCATCGAAAGCATGATTCAGCGCGGTCGTCACGAGACCGCCCCGGTTGCTATCGTCATGATCACCCATGACACGCGTCAAAGCGCGGTGGAACGCGCCTTGAAGGCGATAGCCCGCTCCGACAAAATTCGCGCGCGTCCCTGCATGATTCCCATGGAGGCGGCATGAGCGGCCAACACGGCGGCGCAGCCGCCGAAATGAGAGAAGGTGACGGCGTGAGTGGGTTCGAGCGCGGTCTCTCAAATTAGCCATCCTGGAGATTTCATGACCCTGATCCGTCCCCCCTCCATCGCCCAACCGCTCGATCGCGCCTTTGCGCTGGAAGCCGTGCGCGTCACCGAAGCGGCCGCCATTGCCGCCGCCGCTCAGATCGGCCGCGGCGACGAGCATGCCGCCGACCAGGCCGCGGTCGAGGCGATGCGCGCCGCCTTCAACAGACTTCCCATCGACGGCACCGTGGTGATCGGCGAAGGCGAACGCGACGAAGCGCCCATGCTCTATATCGGCGAGAAAGTGGGGCAGGGCGGTCTGGCGGTGGATATCGCGCTCGATCCTCTGGAAGGCACCACACTCACCGCCAAATCCATGGCCAATGCGCTGGCGGTGATGGCGATGGCCGAGCCCGGCACCATGCTGCACGCACCCGATACCTATATGGACAAAATCGCCATCGGCGGCGGCTTCAAGGTAGGCCTGATCGATCTCGATGCCGAACCGGGCGACAATATCAACGCACTGGCCAAGGCCAAAGGCGTTAAGCCGAATGAAATCACCGCCTGCATCATGGACCGGCCGCGTCATGAAGATTTGATCGCAAAAGTGCGCAAGGCCGGCGCGGCGGTGAAGCTGATCACCGACGGCGATGTCGCCGGCGTGATCGCCACCACCGATCCGGCCACCGGGGTCGATATCTATATCGGCCAAGGCGGGGCGCCCGAAGGCGTGCTGGCGGCAGCGGCGCTGCGCTGCATCGGCGGCCAGATGCAAGCCCGGCTGGTCTTCAAGAAAGAAGACGAGAAGCGCCGCGCCGAACGCATCGGCATCAAGGATTTCAACCGCAAATACAGCATGACCGATCTGGTTTCAGGTGATGTGGTGTTTTCCGCCACCGGCGTGACCGATGGCTCGATGCTGGCGGGTGTCCACCGCTATGGCGATTACGTTACGACCGAAAGCGTGGTGATGCGTTCGGCCACCGGCACGGTGCGCTGGATCAAGGCGCGTCACCGCCGCGGTTTTGTCTGAGGCGCTTGCGAGCCAGCCAGCTGCGGCTTTCGGAGTTGCCAAAAGCTTCTCGGGTCGCCGCTGGCGGCTGGACGAGGGTGACGAAGCGCTGATCCGTCCGTTGCAACAGGATTTGGGTCTCTCGCCGGTTCTGGCACGCCTGCTGGCGTTGCGCGGCATTCCAGTGGCCGAGGCGTGGGACTATCTCCATCCCACTTTGAAAAAAATCCTGCCCGATCCCTCGCTGCTCAGCGAAATGGATCAGGCGGTGGCGCGCGTGGTGCGCGCGCTGGCGTCCGGCGAACGCATCGCGGTGTTCGGCGACTATGACGTCGATGGTTCGGTCTCGGCTGCGCTGATGGCGAATTTTCTCGGCGCGCTGGGAACGCCGCCACGCATCTATATCCCGGACCGCATGCGCGAAGGCTATGGCCCTTCGCCTGCCGCGATGGAAACCCTCGCCGCCGAAGGTGTGTCGCTGGTGGTGACGGTGGATTGCGGTGCTTCGGGCGGCGAAGCTTTCGCGGCGGCGCGGCGTCTTGGGCTGGATGTGGTGGTGCTGGACCATCACCGGGTCGAGACGCGGCCCGATGCGGTAGCGCACGTCAATCCCAATCAACCCGCCGACCAATCCGGTCTCACCTATCTTTGCGCCGCGGGTGTGACGTTTCTTTTCCTGGTCGGCCTCAACCGCGCGCTGCGCGAGAGCGGCTTCTATGCCGAGCGCAATCTCTCCGAACCGGATCTGCGCGAGCATCTGGATCTGGTGGGGCTGGCCACGGTCTGCGATGTGGTGCCGCTGGTGGGCGTCAATCGCGCTTTTGTGCGCCAAGGCCTGGGGCAATTGTCGAAGCTGACGCGTCCGGGGCTTGCCGCGCTGGCCGCGGTCGCAAAGGCCATCCCGCCTTTTACGGCTTATCATCTGGGCTTCGTGTTTGGTCCGCGCATCAATGCCGGCGGCCGGGTGGGACGCTCCAGTTTGGGCGCCGATCTTCTGACGGCGCAGGATGCGCAACCGGCGTCCGACTTTGCCGCGCTACTCGACCTTCACAATCGCGAGCGCCAGGGGATCGAGAAATTGATCCTGGAAGAAGCCATCGCGTTCGCTGCCACCCAGGACAATGTTCCGTTCCTGCTGGTGTCCAATGACGGTTGGCATCCGGGCGTGGTGGGAATCGTGGCGGGGCGGTTGAAAGAACGCTTCGCCAAGCCGTCCTTCGTCGCGGGTTTCGAAGGCGGCATGGGGCGCGGCTCGGCCCGCTCCATCCCAGGCATCGATATCGGGCGCATGGTGCGTGTTGCCCGCAAGCAAGGCCTGATCGAGGCGGGCGGCGGCCACGCCATGGCGGCCGGCTTCTCTCTGATGGAAAATCAGCTCTCAGGTTTTCGCCGCTTCCTGGAAACCCAATTCGCCGGTACCGAGGCGGCCTATGAAGAGGCAGCCAGCCTGGTTCTGGACGCCGTCTCATCGCCCGCCGCGGCAGGTCGCAGCCTGGTTTCCGAAATCGCCTTGGCGGGGCCTTACGGCGCCGGCAATCCCGAGCCCGTGCTGGCCTTCCCGGACGTGGCAGTCGTCTTCGCCGATGTGGTGGGCGGCCAGCATGTGAAGGTGCGGCTGGCGGGCGGGGATGGCACCCGGTTGGATGCCATCGCGTTTCGGGCCGCCGGCACGCCTCTGGGCGAGGGGATTCTCAAGGCGCGGGGACGGGCCATCCATGTCGCGGGACGGCTGCGCACCGACGATTGGAACGGCCAGGCGCGGGTTCAGCTTCAGATTGAAGATGCCGCAGCAAGTATCTGACAAAAATAGGAAACTATGGCGCGCCCTAGGGGAGTCGAACCCCTCTTGCAAGATTGAAAATCTTGAGTCCTAACCGATAGACGAAGGGCGCGGCCGGAAGCGGGGGCTATACCGGCCAAGGGGGGCTATTGCAAGCGGGATCAGGGACTTCGCTTAGCCCACGCTGGCAGGCCTCACCGCAGCTTCAACTCTAGCCGCACCGTGTCCTTGTTGTCCTCGCCCGTCTCATTGGTGGTGAGGAATACCCGCGCCGGATCGATGCTGCTGTTGGTCAGGAGAGCATTGCGCACCGCCGTTCCCCGGGCCGAACCCAGGGTGGCAAGCTCGGCATTGGCCGGCAGGAAGGATTTGCGCAATTCGCCTCGCATCCATTGATTTTCACTGACCAGCTTCTGCTGTTCCTGGTCCCCGGGCTTGGCGCCGTCGGACGGCGGAGGGCTGGTGGGAAATTCGGGCGACTTCTTCAAGGTCGCTTCGTAGAGATCGGACAGGCGGTCATGCTGATCGTCCGCGCTCAAGCCTGCGACATTGGCCGGCTGGCCTCGTTTGATCTCGCGCGCCATCAGAAGGGCGTCGATGCGGGTATCGGCAATCCGCTCCGCATCTTCTTTGCCGGCGGGGCCGGCGGGGATGTCGAGCTGCAAGGCAGGGCGCGCGTCCAGCGCTTTCGCCAGCGCAGAGAGGCTGTCGGTCGCGCCCGCTGGCAACGCGGGCGAACCGGGTGCGAAATCCACGAACTGGGCCTTGTCCGCGCCCGAGAAGAGCGAGCCGATCAGGCTGAAGGGCGCGGTGACGATCTTTTCCAGGATATTGCCTAGGATCTTCCAGATGATGGGCCCGAAATGAAAGCTGGGATCATCCAGCGATCCGGCCACCGGCACGTCCAGATCGATCACGCCATTGCGATCCTTGAGTAGCGCCGTCGCCAGCCGGATCGGCCAGGTGACCCGGTCCTTGCTGTCGGTGGCGTTGCCCCATTCCAGCTGATCGATGGTGACATGGTGATCGGCGTTGAGCGCGCGATTGACGATCTTGTAGGTGAATTCCGTCGAGAGCTTGCCCTTGGCAATGGCGTAGCCGGCATAGTGGCCGGAATAGGGATTGAAGATGGGAAGCTCGATATTGCGGAAAGCGACTTTGATATTGGTGTTGCGGTCATAGCCCAGAAGGTTGGCGGTCCCCGTCACCGTTACCGGCGAGAACTGATCGATCACCTGTCCCTTGAGGTCGATGGTGGCGATGGCATCCGGCGCGCTGCCGATATTACTGATGCTGCCCTGCAAGGCATCGATGGGCGCCTGGAAATTCGGATCGATGGAAAAATCCGCGAAATTGACGGAGCCGCCTTCGATGTCGAGCCGCTTCAACTTCATCGCCAGCGTTGACTTGGCCGCACTTTTCGCCGGTGGCGGGGTCTGTGCGGCCGGCGGTGTCATCAGGGCCGCGAAATTGAAACTGCGGTCCGGCAGGATGACGATGCGCCCGACCGGGCGTGACAGGCGGGCGCGTGCGATATCGACCCGCTCGGGCCGATAGTCGATGCCCGTCACTTTGAGGTTGCGCCAGCCCAGCAGCAATCCGTTATCGGCTTTCTCGTAAAGCCCCAGATTGTCGATCGAAGCATCGCCCGAAAAATGCATTTGTGATTTGTCGCCGCCGGAAAGCGAAAGCGCGCCGGCGACACCGAATTCGCCGGATTTGAGAACCAGTGCCGAATAGTTCGGAGCGTAGGAGAGGGCGGCTTTGATGGGAAAATAGCTGAGCGCGATCTTCAGATCGGTGGCGCGGGTGGCGGGGGTCACGCTCCCTTCCGCCGAGACATCTGCCTTTGCGTTTAGGCGCGCGCTGATTTTCAAGGTCACGGGCTTTTGCTGATCTGTGCCCGCACCGCTTGCAGCGACGCTCAATCCGGTGACATCGAAATGCGCGACCGGCGAAACGGCATGATCGTCAAAATGGACCGATGAATCGGAGAGCGCGATGTTTGCCAATAGCGCACTCCATGGCTTTGCCGCGGACTCGGGTGGCGGCGCGCCGACCGAGACGGTCGGCGCTGGCAGGAAACGCATCAGACTGATGGCGCCATCTTTCGCGCGATCAACCGGCAGACTGAGGCCGCTCAGATTTAGCGAAGCGATCTCGGCCCGGCGATTGGGATAATCGACGGTCAGATTGTCGAGGACCAGATCGGTGAGCTTTGCCGTCTGGCCTTTGGCGTCGCCTGCGCCCGTGAGAGAAACCTCGTGAAGCATCAGCTTCGGTATTCGCAGATCGGTGATCGCAGCGGTGCGGGGTCCGCCCGCGAAGCCGAAATGACCGATGCCCAGATTGGCGCTGGCGATGGTGACCGTGCCGCGGAGCATGTCGCGCCCATCAATCGCGAGATTGCTGAACGCCAGGCTCGGCACCGCCAGGTTCAGCCGCAATCCGGTGGGAGCATAAGAGAAGTCATATTGACCGCTGATGCTGGTCTGTCCGCCGATCAATGCCACCGGCAAGCCCTGGTTGAGAAATTTCGCGATGGTATCGATCTGAAGCGCGCTGACCGTAAAACGGCCGGCCGAGGCGATAGGCGCCATGGAGAGCGTGCCGCGCCAGGAAAAAGCTTCGTTGCGCTGGCTGCGCGCATCCAAAGTGAATTCGCCGCCCTGACTCGCTTTGGTGCGAAAATCCCTGAGTACGAAATTGATCGGCGACAATGTCTCTTGCGGGCGGGCAGCCAGGCTTTGGTTGGAGAACTGCACCTTGCCCTGGTCCACGCTGAGAAGATCGAAGCGCAGGGCAGGGGCAGGCCCGCTATCGGGGCGCGCCGGCGGCACCAGCTCAATCAGATTGAGCGACCCGTCGGGGCGGATCACGGCCTGCACGAAAGGACGCTCGAGCTTCAGCTCGGTGAAGCGATAGGCTTCCTGAAACACTGAAAGCAACGAGAAGCCGACCCGGAGATGACCCAGCGCCACCATCGGTCCGTTTTGACCGGGGATGGCGATATCATTGGCATCCAGCGCCAGCGTGAAGGGATTAAACCGGACCTCGCCGATGGTGAGGTCCTTGTTGAGATTGATTTTCACCCATTGGGTGGCCTGGCTCTTGATCAGTCCCGGCGCGAGATAAAAACCGACCAGAAGATACACCACATAAAGCGCCATCACAGCGCCAAGCCAGATGGCCCATTTGCGATGTTGCGGGCGTTTAACTGATGTCTGATCCCCGCTCATGACTTATCCAAACCGAAGGCTATGTGTTCGCTTCGCAGCGGCATTCTGGGATATCCGCCCGAAACATGAAATAATGCTGGAACTATGATCTCAGCCCCCTGGCATGACAAGACGCGCAAGTCTCTGGCGATAGCGTGTGCTTGCCTGCTATGCAGCTGCGTTTCGCCACAAAAGCTTCAAAAGGCGCGCGGGGATTTTTCGGTTTATTCAGCAGAGCGGCGCGAACGCAGTATCGAGCAGCGCTGCGCCGACCAAGGCGCGATGCCGGGGACGCAAGCCAGTCTGGAATGCCGGCTGGGCCTGACCAAGCCACCGCAGAATCCATCTGCCCACTGATCGTCCTATTTTGGAGCGGTTCTGATCGGCAGGGGCACGTTGCAGGCGTCGATGGCGCCGGCGGCGCGAACGAACCAGTCATTGTGACGATTGCGGCGGGCTTCGACATAAGCCTTGAACGAAGCGGTGCCGGTTTTCAGAAATTGCAGCTTGAGACGCTCGCTCGTGGGAAGCTCGGACGCCAGATGGATGCCGCGGATTTTCACATATTGCGACGGGCTCCGGTAAAAACCCATATAAGCGCCTTGTGCGCCGCCGCCGCGCGGCAAGGATGACAGCAAATCCATACCCTGAACCACGCGCCCGACCAGTGCGATATTGCGGTCGAGCTGACGCGGCGCTTGGCCGGTAACGGCATAGAGTTCGACACCTGAGCCGGAGTCCGGCGCATTGTCGCGGCCTGCGCCCACCATGCCATAGCAATGCAGCAGCCATTCGCTCTTGCCGTCGCTGCCGGCGGGAAAATCGCCGTCGAAACCGGTTTGCGGCGCGTAGGTGTCATGATCGGGCAAGCGCGTGAAGGCGGCAGAGACCGGCCGCTCGAATTCGGCAAAGCCCTTCAATTTCGCTTTTGCGGCTTTCTTCTCTTTGTTCTCCTGCGACCATTGCACCACATAATTGTCTTGGGAGCGAACAATGGCGCTGTCGTCGAAATATTTCTCGTGCGCCAGCGCTTTGATGTTGGCCACCGTTTTGGGCGCGAAGGAAGGAGCCAGCAGGATCACCACTCGGCCGGCGGGAATATCCATGTAAAGCGTGTCGGCGGGATCGAGTGCCTGCCAGTCGCCGGCTGGCGACGATGCCAGGATGCTGTCCGGTGCCGGATAAGAAGCCGCCCCGCCCAGAAGCAACGGCGCCAGCAACGCGAGACAGATAAGACGGCGCATCAATAACCTATGGCGGCGCCGGCTTCGACGCGGCCATCATTGGCGCCGAAGAGCATGCGCTTGCCGTTCTTGGTCCCGATCACGATGCCTTCGGCTTCGCCCCACGGTACGTCATCCTGGAATTTGTGGCCTTGGGCCGTCATTTCCTTGCGCACATCTGGCGCCAGCGCGCCTTTCTCCACATAGACCACATCCGGCATCCATTGGTGATGAATGCGCGGATAATTGATCGCCGCCTGGATGTTCATGTTGTGGTCGATCACGTTGAGGATCGCTTCCAGGGTGATGGTGATGATGCGCGAACCGTCCGGGCTGCCGATCACCATGAAGATTTTGCCGTCCTTGGTGACGATGGACGGGCTCATGGAGGAGAGCGGCCGCTTGCCCGGTGCAATGGCGTTGTTCTTGCCCTGAATCAGGCCGAACAGATTGGGCGCGCCCACCTTGGAGGTGAAATCGTCCATCTCGTCATTGAGAAAGAATCCGGTATCGCCCGCGATCACATTGGCGCCGAAATTGTTGTTGATGGTGTAGGTGATCGAGACCGCGTTGCCGTCCTTGTCCACCACGGAATAGTGCGTGGTCTCGTTGTTCTCATGCAGCACCGCGCCGGTGTGTATTTCTGCCGAAGGTGTCGCCTTGACCGGATCGATCTTGGCGCGGATGCCGGCGGCATGGTTGGCCGACAACAGCTTGTCCACCGGGTTCTTGATGAAGGCCGGATCGCCGAGCGAGAAATTGCGATCGACATAGGCGCGGCGCATCGCTTCCACCATCAAATGCACGCTTTTGGCGGAATGCGGTTCCATCTTGTCCATGGGATAGGCGGACAGGATATTCATGATCTCGCACATGGTGGTGCCGCCGGAGGAGGGCGGCGGCGAGGAGATGATCTGGTAGCCGCGATAGGAGCAGGTGATCGGCTTGGTTTCCTCGACCGTGTAGCTGGCGAAATCCCTCATAGTCAGAAGTCCGCCATTGGCCTTGCTGGCGGCGACCACGCGTTCGGCGATGTTGCCTTTGTAGAAAACATCCGGTCCCTTGGCGGAAATCTCGCGCAAGGTGGCGGCCAGCTGCTTCTGCACCAAGGTTTCGCCAACCTTCCAAGGCTTGCCTTTGTTGAGGAAGATGGCGGCGACGTTGGGCTGCTTTCGGAAATATTCGGTGCCCCAGCTGAGCAGATTGACATCGCCCAGCTTCAGCACAAAACCGTTCTCGGCCAGCTTGATGGCCGGTGCCATCAGCTGTTCGCGCTTCATGGTGCCGTACTCGTCCAGCATCTTCTGGAAGCCCATCACAGAACCGGGCACGCCCACCGCCTTGTGGCCGAACAGGCTGAGATTAGGGATCACATTGCCCTTGGCGTCGAGATACATGTTCTCGCTGGCAGCCGCAGGCGCCTTCTCGCGAAAGTCGATGAACGTGTCCTTGCCATTGGCGAGATGGATGGTGGCGAAGCCGCCGCCGCCGATATTGCCGCAGCAGGGATGCGTCACCGCCAGCGCGTAGCCCACCGCCACGGCGGCATCGATGGCATTGCCGCCGGCCTTGAGCACGTCGGCGCCCACCTGGCTGGCGTAATGCTGGGAGCTGACCGCCATGCCATGCTCGGCTTCGACCGGCGGCGGCGAGACGGCGGGCGGCGCCATGTCGGCATTGTCGGCAAGCGAGAGGCCCGGCGTGAGAAGGAAGCTGCCGCTGACCAGGATGCTGAGAAACCGCCGCATGAAACTCCCCTATTTTCGACTTTGGCTTTTCGCAAAGCCTATCGTTCCGGTCCCCTGAATGAAAGTGGGCGGCATGGCCGCAAAAGCCATGCCGCCCATACTTCGGCGCGACGTGCCGGTTTAGTTGCCTATCGCGGCGCCCGCCGGCGAACGGCCGTCATTGGCGCCGTAGAGAACCCGCTTGCCGTTCTTTTCGCTGATGATGATGGCTTCGTCCGTGCCCCAGGGACGATTCTCGGTGAACTTGTAGCCGTCGGCCTCAAGTTCTTTGCGCACATCCGGCGAGAGCGAGCCCTCTTCGACATAGACCGTGTCGGGCATCCATTGGTGATGGATGCGCGGGGTGTTGACCGCGGCCTGCGCGTCCATCTTGTGGTCGATCACGTTGAGGATCGATTCCAAGGTGATGGTGATGATGCGCGAGCCGCCGGGGCTGCCCGTCACCATGAAGATTTTGCCGCCTTTGGTGATGATGGTGGGGCTCATCGACGACAGCGGCCGCTTGCCCGGCGCGATGGCGTTGTTCTTGCCCTGGATCAGCCCGAACAGATTGGGAGCGCCGACTTTCGAAGTGAAGTCGTCCATCTCGTTGTTGAGGAAGAAGCCGGTGTCGGTTGCGATCACTTGCGAACCGAAACCACCATTAATGGTGTAGGTGACGGATACGGCATTGCCCATCTTGTCCACCACAGAATAGTGCGTGGTCTGGTCACTTTCATGCGGCTCCACGCCCACCTTCACCTCCGACGACGGCGTCGCCTTCTCCGGATCGATCTTGGCGCGGATGTCGGCGGCGTGCTTGGCCGACATGATCTTGTCCAGCGGGTTCTTCACAAAGGCAGGATCGCCCAGCGAGAAATTGCGGTCGACATAGGCATGCCGCATGGCTTCCACCATCAGATGCACACTCTTGGCAGAATGGACCGGCATCTTGTCCATGGGATAGCCGGACAGAATGTTGAGGATCTCGCACATCGAAGCGCCGCCGGAGGAGGGCGGGGGCGAAGAGATAATGTGATAGCCACGATAATCGCAATAAAGCGGCTTGTCTTCGGTGACGGTATAGTCCGCGAAGTCCTTCATCGTCAGAAGCCCGCCATTGGCCTTGGAAGCAGCCACCACGCGCTCTGCAATGTCGCCCTTGTAGAAAACATCCGGCCCTTTGGCGGAAATCTCTTTCAAGGTCGCCGCCAGTTGCTTCTGAACCAGTCGCTCGCCCACTTTCCAAGGCTGGCCATTGTTCAGGAAGATCCACGCGACATTGGGCTCCTTGGCGAAGCGTTCGGTGCCGAAGCCATAGATGCGAACATCGCCTTCCTGCAGCACATAGCCTTGATCGGCCAGCTTGATCGCGGCCGCCATCACTTGCGGCCGCTTCATGGTGCCGTACTCATCCAGCATCTTCTGGAAGCCCATCACCGAGCCGGGCACGCCGACCGCTTTGTAACCGACCAGCGACAAGTTCGGGATCACATTGCCATTGGCATCGAGATACATATTCTCGCTGGCGGCTGCCGGCGCTTTTTCTCGGAAGTTGATGAACGTGTCCTTGCCGTTGGCGAGATGGATGGTGGCAAAGCCGCCGCCACCGATATTGCCACAGCAAGGATGGGTGACCGCCAGCGCGTAACCGATGGCGACCGCGGCATCGATGGCATTGCCGCCCGCCGCCAGAATATCGGCGCCGGCCTGGGAGGCGTCGCGCTGGGCGCTCACCGCCATGCCATGTTCGGCTTCCACCGGCGGCGGATATTTCCCGGCCGTGCTGGCGCCATTGTATTCTGAAATTTGCGGGTTTCCGGCCGGCTGGGCCAGAGTGAGACTGGGCGTCACGAGAAAGGACAGGCTGGTCAATAGACTGGCTAGGCGGCGCATACGCGTTCCCCTCAGGATTCTTGTGGTTCCTGCGAATCTAACGGCGGGCTGAGGGTCGCGCCAGCGCCCGGCCGCATGTCTGCCGTGTCAATTTGCCCACTGGCGGCAGAGAAGTGGGAACCCCAAGAGGTCGCCTTCTCCCATAGGAATCAAGGATATGCGCATCGATAAAATCGCCACGGGCCAGAATCCGCCGGATGACGTGAACGTCATTGTAGAGGTGCCGGTGGGCGGCGAGCCGATCAAGTACGAACTGGACAAGGATGCAGGCACGCTTGTGGTGGACCGCTTTCTCTATACCGCCATGCGCTATCCGGGGAATTACGGTTTCATCCCGCATACGCTTTCGGGCGACGGCGATCCGGTGGACGTGCTGATTGCGAACACGCGCCAGATCGCGCCCGGCGCCGTGATCAATGTGCGCCCCGTGGGCGTGCTCCTGATGGAAGACAATGCCGGCATGGATGAGAAGATCGTCGCGGTGCCGTCGCCGCACATCAGCCAGCGTTTCGACGGCATCGCCAATTACAAGGACCTGCCGGACATTACGATCAGCCAGATCGAGCATTTCTTCGCCCACTATAAGGATCTCGAACCCGGAAAATGGGTGAAGATCGTACGCTGGGGCGATGCGGCCGAGGCCAAGAAGCTGATCGTTGAGGGGATCGCGAGGGCGCGCTCTTGATGCCCTATCGGTCTGCCACGCCTGGCCTTGGCGTTCCGGCTCGCGCCTACGCGCTGGCATGCCCGCTGGCAGACAGGTTCTCAAGCTGCATACGTGGGTTCGATTCCCACCACCCGCTCCAACTTTCCCGCCGATGCTGTGAGCGCTCCCGGCACAACAGTGCCGGGAGCAGTACCGCACTTCACGAGCGCGGCCTTTTCGATCGCCGCAGCGATTTCCTTGGCATGGACGACAAGAGAGGCATGGCTGCCAGCAACCTCCGTCGTGTGGGCATGCATCCTGACCGCGAACATCTTCTGGACCTCAGGTGCGATGACCTTATCCTTGGTGCTGATGACATAGAATGTCGGTTTGTCGCGCCAGGCTGCAATGTCGACCGGAGCCTCGAACGCGGTGTGGTTCAATGGGAGCTGATGATTTGCCAAGGACACGCCGATTTCCGGAGGAAGGTCAGCCGCGACCGCCGACGGAAACACCTTGGGATCGATGTATAGATCGCCCTTTTCGTCAGGGTGAATCGCCGCTGCGCCTTCGGTTGAGGGACCGCTCTTAGCGAGGGTTGCCAGAGATTGCCCCACGTCCGGCGCAAATGCGGAGACGTAGACGAGCGCCGAGACTTTGGGATCGTCACCTGCCTGGGTGATGACCACACCGCCCCAGGAATGGCCAACGAGAATGGTCTTGCCGTTCTGCCCGGCGAGTGCCTGCTTGGTGGCATCCACATCCGCTGCGAGAGAGGTGAGCGGATTTTCGACGAGCGTTACGTTGTAGCCCTTCTTCGTGAGGATATCTGCAACGGGCTTCCAGCTCGTCTGGTCGACGAAAGCGCCGTGTACGAGCACGATATTGTGAGCCGCCCCCTTGGGCAGTTCAGCCGATTGGGCGGGGGCGGTAATTGATGCTCCGGCCATGAGGGCGGCTGCGGCTGAGAGTAGAAGATTTCGCATTGATTGCTCCTGTTGGGTGATGGACGATGCGGTTCGGGGAATGAACCGCTGTTTCGGCAAAGCCGCGGTTCTTTTCGTCCGCCGTTTTGCCGAGTGGTTTGCCGCGCGATGCGTTGGCTTGCCGTAAGATGAAATAGAAGGCGCGGTTCCTGGACGTTAGGGCTCAATCGTCCGAATATTGTGTCTAACCGTCCGGGGGACTAGCATCCGAGGCATGGACATCCTTGCCGAAGTGCTTGATCGCGTCCGCCTCGGTGGAACGCTGCTCTTCCACTTTGAGCTGGGTCATCCCTGGAATCTGGCATTGCCGGCGCGCCCCTACGCGCTGTTCCATTATCTCAGTCGTGGTTCAGCGATTCTCGCTTTCGAACAAGGACAAGAGCTTCCTATGGCCGAGGGCGACTTTGTTGTCGTTACACGCGGCGAGCCCCATTTTATTTATTCGGATCGCGGGACGAAGCCGTTACCAATCCTGGACATCGATCGGCTGCCTGGGCGTCTCGGCGTCGTTCGTCACGGAGGCGCGCCGCCGCTCTCGACAATGATCTGTGGCAATTTCACGGTGGCGCAGCCCTCACGTGGTAGCGTGTTGGAATTGCTTCCGCCTGTGCTTCTCCTGAAACCGACGGAAGACGGCGGATGGCTCGAGGCGATTCTGCAACGCATGGTAAGCGAGTCTGCCAGCGAGCGGCCCGGCCAAGGCGTCGCGCTCTCACGGCTGACCGAAGTGCTCTTCGTCGAGGTGTTGCGAAGCTGGATCAAGTCTCTCCGTCCTGGAGAAGGCGGATGGCTGGGCGCGATGGCGGACCCCCACATAGGACCGGCGCTTCAATTGATCCACGAACGACCAGATCGTCCTTGGACCCTTGGCGACCTCGGGCAAAGCGTGGGGCTCGGTCGCTCAGCGTTTTCGGATCGCTTCACCAGGCTCGTCGGCCAGCCCATGTATCGTTATCTGCTCGCACGCCGGATGGCGGAAGCCGCGTTTCTGCTCGAAACAAGCGACGAGGGGATTGCGCGGATTGCGTCCCGTGTGGGCTATGAGACCACAACCGCGTTTTCGAAGGTGTTCCATCGACATCACGGCCAATCGCCCGGGCGTTACAGAACAGCTCGCCGTTCTGACGGCGGCCGAAGGCAGGGGGACGTTCTCAAAGCAGAGGTCGTCGATTGAAATAAGGCGGCTACGCGTCGCCTATAGGCGGGAACGAATGTCCGCTCCTGGCGCAAAGCGACACAGGCAATGCGAGCGAAAGAGTTTTGTACTCCGTTGGTAACCGCTTGATCCGATTGGCACCGAAATGACAAAGTTTTGCACATAAGTCACCGATTGGGCTGATTTGAATCGAGCTTCCCCCGCTGTCGCTCCGCTAGCGGGGGAAGAAAGCCTGGACCGGGCTTCTCCAGCCGTGCCAGATTCACTCAGAATCTTTCAGGGGACTGAGATGAAGAAGATTGGTCTTGCACTCGTCGCGCTGGTTTCGGTTCCGGAGATTGCGTTTGCCGGGCACGGCAAGGCAGGGCTTTGGCATGTTTCGACCACCATGGACATGGGCGGGGTGCAGATGCCACCGGAAGCCAGGGGCAGGATGAAGGCGATGGGCGTCAAGATGCCGTCGGCCCAGACCTTCAACACTCAGATCTGCATGACCCAGGCGGACGCCGATTCCGACAAACCGCCGCCGATGGGAAGAGATACCGGCTGCACCGCCCATATTGTCAGTCAGACAAGCTCAGCCATGACCTCAGAAACAGTCTGCAACGGCGAGATGAAAGGCACCGGTCGCGTGCAGATTGCTTACTCCAGCCCGGAACATTATGCCGGCTCCTACAGCTTCAAGGGCGTCGTGCATGGACACGAAATGAACACCACATCGTCATTCAAGGGTGATTGGGTGAAGCCGGACTGCGGTGCCGTGAAGCCGCGCTCACCGGTGGGGAAATGATTTAAAGCGTGGCTCCTGACATCGCCCGATTGACCGAACTGCTCAGGAACGCACGCCGCGCCGTGGTCTTTACCGGCGCCGGTATTTCCACCGAATCCGGCATCCCGGATTTCCGTTCACCCGGCGGCATCTGGACCAAGATGATGCCGGTGCAGTTCCAGGATTATGTCGCTGATCCGCAAGCGCGCCGCATCTCCTGGGAGCGCCGTTTCGAGATGGAAGAGACTTGGAACGCGGTGAAACCCAATGCCGGTCATCTGGCGGTGGCGGAACTGGTCCGTCGCGGCATCGTGGCGGCGGTCATCACCCAGAATATCGACAATCTGCACCAGGCGGCCGGCGTGCCGGACAGCCAGGTGATCGAGCTTCACGGCAACACGCGTTACGCCAAATGCCTGACCTGCTGGGTGCGTGTGGAGATCGCCGATATCCGCGGCCATTTTGACAATCATGGCGAAGCGCCGGATTGCAAATTCTGCGGCGGCATCATCAAGACCGCCACCATCTCCTTTGGCCAGGCGATGCCGGAGGTGGAAATGGCGCGCGCACAAGAAGCCAGCCTGGCTGCCGATTTCTTTCTATCCGCGGGCTCCTCGCTGGTGGTCTATCCCGCCGCGGCTTTTCCGCTGGTGGCCAAGCGGGCAGGCGCGACTTATGCCATTCTCAATCGCGAAGAAACCGAGCAAGACCCCTATGCGGACTTGGTCTTGCACCGGGAAATCGGGCCAACTTTGACCCAGGCCGTTGAGGCTTTATAAGCAGGTTGCCCCTACCTATATGACCGGTAGACTGCCCCAATCCCAGTATCTGGAGATTCCCTTGCGCCGCGCCGACGAAGAACCTGATGAAAAAGACGACGAGAAGTCCAAATCGCCGGAGCCGCAATCCTCCGAGATCGCCAAAGCGCTATTCAAGTCGCGCACCGTCCTGATCTTCGGCGAAGTGGACATGAAGATGGCCGAGCGGGTCACGGCCCAGCTCTTGGCTTATGCCGAAAGCGAAGGCGATATTCGCGTGATCGTGAATTCGCCGGGCGGCCATGTGGAGTCGGGCGACACCATCCATGACATGATCCGGTTCGTCGGCAACCGGGTAAAGATGATCGGCACCGGCTGGGTGGCGAGCGCGGGGGCGCACATTTATCTAGGCGCCAAGCGCGAAAACCGCTACTGCCTGCCTTTCACCCGCTTTCTGCTGCACCAGCCCTTGGGCGGTGTGCGCGGCCAAGCCTCCGACATCACCATCGAGGCGGAAGAGATCATCAAGATGCGCGCGCGTCTCATCAAGGAGATCGCGACTGAGACCGGCCAGCCTTACGAAAAAGTCGTGGCCGACACCGAGCGCAATTTCTGGATGGGCGCGGACGAGGCTCTGAAATACGGCCTGGTCAGCAAGATCGTATCCAACGCCAACGAAGTGTAACTTGGTTGCGCCTCGGCCGTGGTGGCGAGGTGCAGTCATTTACCAGGTCTATGTCCGCAGTTTCTGTGACGGCAATGGCGACGGGCAGGGTGACTTCGCCGGCCTGATTGGGAAGCTCAATTACATCGCGTCTTTGAGCGTGGACGCGATCTGGCTGTCGCCGATCCATCCATCGCCCAATCGCGACTGGGGTTACGATGTCTCCGGTTTCGACGGCGTGCATCCGGACTATGGCACGCTCAAGGATTTCGAGGCGTTGATCGCGGCCGCGCATGGGCGCGGTCTGAAAGTGCTTCTCGACGAAGTGCTGGCGCACACATCGGACGAACATGCCTGGTTTGCAGCGAGCCGTGACGGAGATGCGGATAAACAAGATTGGTACGTCTGGGCCGATCCCAGGGATGACGGCACCGTGCCCAACAATTGGCTGTCGGTGTTCGGCGGTCCGGCCTGGGCCTATCAGCCGGCGCGACGGCAATATTATCATCACAAATTCCTGCGCCAGCAACCCAAGCTGAACTGGATGAATCTTGGCGCGCGCGAGGCGGCGCTGAAAGTGCTGGATCTATGGCTTGCGCGCGGCGTCGATGGTTTCCGGCTGGATGTCGCCAATGCCTATCTTCATGACGTGACGCTGGCGGACAATCCTGCCATCCCCGCCGCATCGCGCGGCTTGGTCGAATGGGCGGCCGCCGCCAATATGCAGCGTCACCTCAACGACTCCAATCTGGAAGAAAACAAAGCGGTGCTGGATATCATCCGCCGCCGGGTCGACGCGTTCGACGATCGCTTCGTGTTCGGTGAATTCTCGGAAGAGTTCGAGCGCTCCGGTTGTTATCTGCCGCCCGACAAAGGCCTTCATTGCGGCTATAATTTCGCGCTGCTGCTGGCGAGCGATGCGGGCGGGATCCGCGCCCATCTGGAAACCCTGGCGCGCCACCCCGATCATTGGCCGGCGATGGCGTTCTCTAACCATGATGTGATCCGCACCGCCACTCGCTTTGGCGCTGGTTCCGCGAAGCTCATGCTGGCACTGCTCTGCGTCTTGCGCGGCACGGTGCTGCTCTATCAGGGCGAAGAGCTGGGTCTGCCCGAAGTCGATCTTCGGCGTGACCAGCTGCGCGATCCGGTGGGCGATCTTTATTATCCGCTGTTCAAAGGGCGCGATGGCTGCCGCACACCGATGCCTTGGGATGCCGCCAAGCCCCATCTCGGTTTTTCATCCGGCACGCCCTGGCTGCCGCCAGGCCCTGAGCATGCGGCGCTTGCGGTTGCGGCGCAGGAAGCCGATCCCGATTCCACGCTTGCCTTCGCGCGTGCCGCGCTGTCCTTCCGCAAGGCCCATGCCAGTTTGTGCGACGCCGATCTGGTTTTTCTGGACGCGCCGCTGCCTTTGTTGGCGTTCCGGCGCGGCGAGATCGTGTGCATTTTCAATCTTGGACCGTCCGCGGAAAACTGGACCGCGCCGGAAGGGGCTGTGCCGCTGAATTTTGGCACTGGCAATGCGATACTGTCCGGCCGGACGCTCAGCCTTCCGCCGTCAAGCGCCTGGTTTGGTAGCCTGTGACGTCGCCGCCAGGGCCGCTTCCAGGGGAAGAAGCACGCATTTGTGCCGCCCTTTGTGCCCTGCCACGCCGTCGAAGACTCCATAGTCTTGAAATGGCGCAGCGGGCGCGGGGTTTCCCGACAGCATCGCGGCGATGTCTTCCGCGAGCGTTTTCAGCCCGGCTTCATCAAGTCCCTGGGCATGGGCGGCCAGGATCGCCACCGATGCCTGGGTGAGGACGCAGGCCTGGGTCTGGTGCGCCAAGGCGGCGATCAGCCCGTCCTCAAGCCGGACTTCGACGGTGACCCGGTCGCCGCAGGCGGGATTGTGCGCCGTGGCCGAGCCGTCGGCTTTGTCCAGCCGGCCGGCGCCCGTGGCGTCCGCTGCCAGGCGCAGCAGCTCCTTACGGTATAGAGGATCGCTCATGTCTGGCTGCGCTCCAGAAATGCCGACAGCGCCTCCTTTGTGTCGATATCGGTCAAGGGGGCGTCCGAGCCCGCCTCGACCTCGCAGATCAGCCCAGCGTAGGGAGCAAACAGAGCGCGGGCGCCTTGGTCGCCGGAAAGGGTTCGCATCTCGTCAAAGAAGCGACGGGCCCAGAGCACCGGGTTACCTCGGCGCCCCTGATGCACCGGCACGATGATGGCTCGGTCCTCGGCCGGATCGAAGGCCGCGATCAAGCGGTCGAGCAGGAGCGCGTCAATGGCCGGCATGTCCCCCAACAGCACCAGGGCGCCGTCGCAATCGGTGGGCAAAATGCTAAGACCTAAGATTAAAGATGTGCTCAAGCCATTTGAATAGTCTGGATTATCCGAAAATGTCACCGGCAAATTTTCCAACGTCGCCATGACAGCTTCTTTCTCGTTGCCAGTGACAACAACGACATCCGAGGCGGCGCTCGCGAGCGCCGCTTCGACCACATGACGGACCATGGGTTTGCCGCCCACGAGTTCGACAAGCTTGTTGCGGCCCTGGCCTGAAGCGCGCATGCGGGAGGAATGACCAGCCGCCAGCACGATGGCGCCGATCCGGGGCAGGCGCGGCGTGGCTGACTTGGCCTCGCGGGGATGGGGGCGCATTGGCGTATCGGTCAGAAGCCCTCCGACACCCATGGCGGCAATTTCTTTCCGTCCGAGGGCCAAGCCCGCCAAGACGCGCCAGAGCACAAAATCGAACCCGTTCAAGCGGGGCGAGCGGGCGCATCCCGGCAGACCGAGAACCGTGCGGCCTTCCAAAGTCCCGGCCATTAACAAATTGCCGGGATCGACCGGCATGCCCAGAACCGCGACATGACCGCCGGCCCTCTCCAAGGCGGCCGGCAGAACATCCCGGCGGTCGGCGATGGCGCTGGCGCCAAAAAGCAGAATGGGATCCGCACCCGCCTCAGCCGCTGCGCGGATCGCATCCGCGACCGCGCCAATCTCATGCGGCACCCGTTTTTCAAACGAGATGGTGGAACCGAGCGGTTTGAGGCGTGCCTCCAACGCGTCCCGGTTTTTGTCGAGAAGGGCGGGCTTCATGCCGGGAAGACGGGTAGAAATCAGAGCAGCCTGACGGGGTAGAAAGGCCTGCACGCGCAGCCCCGAGGAAGAGGCCAGCAATCTTTCGACGGAAGCGATGCTATCTTCGCGCGCCGCAAAGGGAATGATCTTGATGGTGGCGAGCATGTCACCGGACGCCACTTTCGCCAAGGGCGGCAAGGTGGCAACCGTGATGGCTTCATCCAGGCGATTGATTTCGCCGACCGCTTCGGCGTCCAGCACCACCAAACCGGCAGCTTTGGCATAGAGATTGGCGCGGCCGGTGAAAGCGGCACCGATCCGGACATTGGTGTCATCCGTGACCAGTGCCCGTGCCACCCGGGCCGCGGCCGCATCCTCGGCAACGTCTCCAGGCTCGAACCACGCAATGGTGATGTCCGATATGCCGGCGTCCTGGAGCGCCGTCACGTCATCGGCTGAAAGAACACGGCCCTTGCGGAACGAGATCGCGCCCTGGCGTACGCCATGCGCCAGAATGGCGCCGCCGGCGCCGGCAACGGGGAAGCGTCCGAACTGCATGTTCGAGAGTGTAGGAAATCTAGACCTTGGCTACCATGCGGGGCAGGTGCATGCGGGCCCGAAGACCGCCCTGCATGCGATTTTCCAGAACGATCTGCCCGCCATGGCCTTCGGCGATGGCCTTGGCCAGCGTGAGGCCAAGCCCCGTGCCCCCCGTGGCGGCGTTGCGGGAGCTTTCCAGACGCACGAACGGCTCGAACACTCGCACCCGCTCGTCTTCCGGAATGCCGGGGCCTTGATCGTCGATCACGATGTCATAGCCGTCGCTGTTGTTGGCGATCTGGACTTCGGCGCGGCTGCCATAGGCGACGGCGTTCTCGACCAGGTTGCGCACGGCGCGCCGGATTTCGTTGGGCCGGCAATTGACCGGGGCGGGGGCGTGGTTCTGCCAGGTTACCGGTTCGCCAAGATCGTCCAGGTCGGCGCAGATGCTTTCCACCAGGGCGGACAGATCGACATTGCGCTTGGCTTCGCCGCTGGCGCCGCGCGCGGCAGCCAGCACCTGCTCGGTGAGATCCTGCAGCTCGTCCAGATTCTGCTGCAGGCCCTCGCGCAACTCCTCGTCTTCGACGAATTCCAGATTGATGCGCATGGCGGTGATGGGCGTGCGCAGATCATGGCCCACCGCCGACAGAAGGTGGCGCTGGCTCTCCATGGTGCGCGAGACTTTTTCGGTCATCTGGTTGAAGGCGATGGCGGCGTTCCGGACATCGTCGGGGCCTTTTTCCGCCACCTGCGGCGCGACGCCACCGCGCGCCACCACGGAAGCGGCCTTGGTGAGATCGTAGAGTGGCCGCGCCACGCGACGCGCCATCAGAGCCGCCGCGGCCGAGGCGACCAGAATGGCGGTCACGGCGGCGGCGATGATTTCCACCGGCCAGCGCACGGGGGGGCGCAGGAACACCGCCGACAATTTGTTGTCGCGATCCAGCGGAATGATCAGGCGGAAGGCCTCGACCGAATCCATGTCGGCTTTGTCGGGCAGAAGCGCCACGGGAATATTGCGGGGCGATTCATTTAGCTGCACCGAAACCGGGCCGCGGCGGGCATGCACGGGCAACGAAGTCTCCAGCCGCTGGGCG
>Ga0105240_10001965_pt1 | contig 33968 bp, 29 predicted proteins | sample KBSC54metaG_FD_80426 | JGI IMG/M metagenome (GOLD analysis project Ga0105240, IMG submission 80426) | Corn rhizosphere microbial communities from Kellogg Biological Station, Michigan, USA - KBS C5-4 metaG | ecosystem: Host-associated > Plants > Roots > Rhizosphere > Soil | place: Michigan, USA... | reverse complement strand
TCCAGGAATTGTCCGTCGATTACGTCATGGGATCGGGCAATCACGCCCGAACCTACCTGCACCGAACGGCGCGCGGAACACTCATAGCGCTGCCGCTCGGCTGGTATTCCGAAAGCGGCGGAACCTGGGCGATGAGCCCCGGCCAGGATCGCGACTACACCCTGCCGCCGCGCATCGTCGCTTACGAATGCATGTTCTGCCACAACGCATATCCGCGCATTCCAGCGGGTCACGACGAAGTTGGCAGCGAGCCACTATACACGGGCACGCTCCCCGAAGGCATCGACTGCCAGAGGTGCCACGGTCCCGGCGGCAATCATGTGCGCGCTGCGCAGTCCGGCGCTGCTGCTGCGGCCGTCCGCCAGGCAATCGTCAATCCCGCCCGCCTCTCGCCGGAACGGCAGATGGATGTGTGCATGCAATGCCACTTGCAAACCACCAGCCAGCCGCTGCCGAACGCCATTCGCAAATACGGCCGCTCGCCATTTTCGTATAAGCCCTCGGAGCCTTTAGGCGCCTTCGAAGTATTCTTCGATCGCGCTCCCGGAACCGGGGACGACCACAATTTCGAGATTGCCCACTCGGCTTACCGTTTCCGCAAATCGCAGTGCTTCCTGCGCAGCAACGGCAAGCTCACCTGCATCACCTGCCACAATCCCCACGAAGAGACTGCCGACTTCAACAAGGTCTGCGCCGGGTGCCATACCATGGCGGCTACCCACGCGGCCACCAAAGACTGCACCGGCTGTCACATGCCCAAGCGCCGCACCCAGGACGTAGTCCATGTCCTGATGACCGACCATCTGATCGCGCGCCGTCCGCCTCCGGGCGATTTGCTGACGCCACTGGCCGAGCGTCCCGAGGTCGGCAAGCAGGGCAACGTGGTGCAATACTATCCGCAGCCACCGGAGCCGCTATATCTGGCCGTTGCGAAGGGTTTGCCGCAAATCGCCGCCCGTCCGTTCGACCGGCCCGAGTATTACATCGAACTGGGCCAAGCCTGGATCGCTGCCGGCAATCGCGCCAAAGCCATCCCTGCATTCGAGGAGGCGGTCCGCCGTGAGCCCGATTCGCCGGTCGCGCTGCTCGGACTCGGAGACGCGCTGACGCAGGCGGGTTTGCAGGCGCGCGCGGTGTCCGTGCTGAGTCACGGGGTTAGGGTCGCGCCCAACGATCCGTTGATGTGGTATCTATTCGGCGTTGTACAGTCGAGCGCGGCGGCATTTCAAAAGGCGATCGCTTTGGATCCGCAAATGGCCGATGCGCACAATCAACTCGGTACGGCGCTCGCCGATCAGGGCGATCTGGACGGCGCTGAGCGCGAGTTCCTGAAGGCGTTGGAGGCGAATCCGGATCTGGCCGAGGCGCTCGGCAATCTGGCCCATCTGCTTGCCGCCCGCGGCGATCTTCCGCAGGCCGCCTTCTACTTCGCGCGTTCCGTAAAGCTCAACCCCAATGTGGCCGAGGTGCGGAGCAACTATGCGGTCACGCTCGCCAGCCTGAATCGTTTCGACGAGGCGCGCCGCGAGATCGATGCGGCGGTGAAGGCCGATCCGAAGTTGGCGGACGCGCACAATTTCCGCGGCACGCTGCTGGCGCGTGAAGGCGATCGCGATCAGGCGCTGCGCGAGTATGCCGAAGCGATCCGTCTGCGTCCCGACTTCGGACTCGCGCACTTGAACGCCGGCCGCATCCTGGCTTCAAAGGGCGATAAGGCAGGTGCGGAGCAGCATCTTCGCCGCGCACTCGCCGACGAAGATCCCAACATCCGGCGACAGGCAGCGGCTGAACTGCAGCGGCTGGGCCTGCGTTAGTTCGTATCTGTGTTGATGGACAGCGATGGGATCTGGGGTAGCGAGGACTGGCTCGGGTTCGTTTGGCACTACGGGCTTGGGTTCGTTTGGTACGGCGGGCTCGGCGGCGGGGCGGGATCTCTGGAGCTTCAAGAGGGTGGCGATGCAGCGGTGGTAGACCCGGTGGTAATGGGTCTCGTACCGGTGAAGGAGCCGGACTGCGGGGGAATCGGCGAGTTTGTTGACGGAATCGAGGAGATCCTGGCCGTCGCTGCCGGGCGGTTCGACATTGGCGAATTCGGTATTGAAGAAGATTATCTGCATTCCGTTGGCGCGCCAGGAGGCGGAGACCATTTCCTCAACGACATTCATTTCGACGTCGTCGGCGGGGAGAAAGCGGGCGATGTGCTGGTCGAGCTACGCCTGGAAGTTGGCGGTGTCCTCTTCGTTGAGGACGACGCATTTGGCGAGGAGGCCTTGGCGGAGTGCATTTTGGGAGGAGCGGGCTTTGCCCTCGCGGGTGACCGGGCCCTGTTTGTTTGTAGCGCGAAATATTTGTCAACGGGTTTTTGAGGGGGGCGATTCTGCCGGTTGGGGGCTATTCAATCGAAAGCGCCGGGGACAATTCGTGCCGGAGTTTGCCGGCCGAAGGGTAAGCCTTTCGCCGACGTGGCCGGAATGCCAGCAGAGTCGCGAATGTCGATCGCGAAATCGCAGTCAGGATTTCCCGAGACAACCGAACGAGCATCGCCGGACGTATTCCTCAGGCGAATTGTCAGAATGCCATAGGGGCTCTGGCCATCGCGAGTGAGCCGGGTTCGGGCTTCGCGTGTTCGACTGTCATTTCCAATGCGCGGTTCGAATACTCGGGGAGTGGCGCGTTTCGTTTTTGTGCCTCAAGCGAGTTTGCGCTCCTCATTGCGCGCGGCAATGGCTGCTTCCCCGAAGATGCTTCGGATCAGATCCTTCGCCAAACTCGGCTCTTTTTGGCCGGATCACGCTCGCCGATGAACTGGTCATTAGCCGCCGTCAGCTTGGCCCGCGTTGCGGCTTGCACCTCGCGCTCGTCAACAGTCACCAGTGCATCGTCACGATTTGATGTACGGAAGCAGCCTTTCATCGCTCTCTTGCGTTGAGCCGCATGGGTTGATTGTAGTTTGACGGCTCTCCCTTGCGAAGAAAGGCAGGTAGCCGAGCTGACGCTCCGATGGGGAGATACGGTGGCCGGTCGGGGATATCCTTGAGATAAGTGGCAGCGTAGCCTGTCATGTCAAGTGGTGCACTTTGCAGACGCAAACACCGGCCGAGCTGGGCGCGGCAACCGGCGACAAAGATCGCCAGTGTTACCGACGCGCAGCTAATTAGATGTAACGACGCCGGTGGATTTCATTTTTTCCAGGTCGGCGGGGGAGATGCGCCAGTGGTCGTCGAAGCGGCCCTGGACGATTACGTTGGACGGGGTGCCCTGGAACAGGAGGTAGTCGCCGAATTTGGTGAGGGCGCGCTGGACCGTGGGGAGAAGGTCGATGCCGAGGGAGATGTCCGGGCGCTGGCCGCCGCGGCCGACGGCTCCGGGCTGGGGTACCCCGTCGGTGATCGGAAACCAGGGGAGGCCGGAGCTGACCAGAATGTCGTGGCCGTTGACCGGGTAGACGTACAGCAGGCCGTAATCCTTGGAATTCGGGGCGAGGTGGAGCGGGAGTTTGTCGGCGAGTTTGGCGATCACGGTGTTGGTTTCTTTGGTGCCGAAGAGGACCAGGTCGGAGCTTTCATAATCGCTGGGACGGACCTGGGCATCGGGGATGGCGCGCATGCTGAGGAGCAGGCGGCCGCCGGTCTGCGTGTTGCCGCCGAAGGCCGCCGCGCGATTGGCTGCTTCGCGGCGCGCCTGCATTTCTTCTCGCGAGGGGCTTCCGGCTGTGCCGAAGACATAGACGTGGCGCTTGCCGATCACCTCACTCATCGGACCTTCGAGGCCGGGCCGTTTGAGGCCGGCGGACCGCTCGTATTTGCCGGCGACCCAGGCGCCGTCCTGGCGATGCAGGCTGATGGAGTCGCCGCTCGCTGTGATGGACTTGCCATCGACGGCGATCTGCACCGGTTTCCCGCGGGTGAATTTCGGGTGGCCGGCAAGGTTGAGCGTGAAGGCGTCGAGGTCGGTGGTGGTGATCTCGACGCGGTTGGGCGCTCTGAACTCGGCGTCGATTTTCGCGAACGTGCCGGGCGTCAGATGGTCGAAGGCCACCCAGTATGCCCCGGGGTAGGCGTATTGGTCGGTGACGAAGCGGACGCGATCGGGAAAGCGGTTGCGCTTGAACTGGCCGAACCACTTGAAAATGGCTTCATCGGCATAGGCGTTTTCCCAGGAATTGTGCTGAACGCCGGGATACTCGGTGTACTCGACATTCGTGCCGAGGTCCTGCAGGCGCCGGCGCCACTGGCGCGTGCCCTCGGGATTCACCACCGGATCGGCGCCGCCCTGGAAGAAATGCACGGGGACATGCAGAACATTGGGCGCGCGTTCGACGGTGCCGAACGGCGGCGCGGGACAGACGGGTGCGATGGCCGCCCAGACGTCGGGACGGGTGAGTCCGATCCACAGGGTGCCGCCGCCTCCCATGGAGAGGCCGGTCAAATAGGTGCGGTCTTCATCGATGGGGAAGCGGCGCTTGACGTCGGCGACGACGTCCCACACGTCTTTCTCGGCGATGCCCTGATAGCCCATGGTGCCGCGGGAAAAGGGCGTGACCACGATGTAGTCGACGTCGTCCCATTTGGGGAAGTAGCGCGATGCTTCGAGGTCGTTTTCGCCGGGCAGGTTGCTCTTACCGAAGACGCGCTTCAACTCGAGGCGGTGATTGGAGAGCGCGCCGTGGAGCATGACGACGAGCGGGTACTTGCGGTGCTCATCGAAATTCTTGGGCAGATAGAGGCCGTAGGGCTGCTCGGAATCGTCGACGTCGGAATAGATCGTGAGTACCTGGGGTCCGGAGGGCTGCTTCTGCGCGCTCGCGGGCATGCGCAGGCCGGCGAGGAGAGCCAGGCTGCCGATCGTAATTGTCCTCAGGGTGTGCGCCATGCTCTCGATGGTAGTTCGTTTGGGGCGGCGGGCAGAATTTGAATATTCAGATATCAGTAATAATCGGAGCGGAATATTGGCTAGATCGGCAAGACGCCGGTTGCGATGCAGACCAGGGTCATGAGGACGGACGCGCCGAGGAGGAAGGGGATGGCGAATTTCTGGTGATCGCCGAGATCGACTCCGGTGAGGCCGACGATGAGAAAGGTCGCGGGGGTGAGCGGACTGACGGGGAAGCCTGTGGTCATCTGACCGAGGACGGCGGCCTGCGCCATGTGAACGGGAGCGACGCCGGCGGCCCTGCCGACTTCGGCCAGGACCGGGAGGACTCCGAAGTAAAAGGAATCGGGATCGAAGAGCAGGCTCAGGGGCATGGAAACGAGCCCGAGAGCGAACGGCAGATGGGCGGCCAGGCCGGCGGGGGCGAGAGATACGGACGACTTCGCCATGGCGGCCAGCATTCCCGATTCGCGCATGATGCCGGTGAAGGCGCCCGCGGCAAAGAGTACGCCCGACATCATGAGCGCGGCGCGGGCGTGGGCGTCGATGCGCTGCGCCTGCATGCGGATATCGGGGTAGTTGATTTGCAGCGCCAGGACGAGGCCCACCATGAAGACGGCGACGGGTTCGAGTTTGAAGGCGATCATGCCGGCCATCAGGATCAGGGTTAGGAGCAGGTTGATCCAGACGCGGCCCGGGCGGCGCAGTTCGATGCACTCTTTCGAGATGTCGCGGCGCCAGACTTCGGCGGTATGTTTGATGCCGATCCGCTTGGCTTCGCGCGCGCCGAGCAGCCAGGCGCAGGCGAAGACGAAGGCCAGGCCGGCCATCTGCGCGGGCAGCAGCGGATTGAAGATGGAGGCAACGGGGAGCTTGAGGGAAGCCGAGGCGCGGATCATGGGTCCGGTCCACGGCAGGAAGTTCACGCCGGCGGCCATGGATGCCGCGCACGCCAGGATGCGGCGATCCATGCCGAGACGGTCATAGAGCGGCAGCATGACGGGGATGGTCACGAGGAAGGTGACGGCGCCAGAACCGTCCAGATGCACCAGGAGCGCGAGAAGCGCGGTGCCGACGACAATGCGCGGCGGGCTGCTGCCAGCCATCCTGAGGATGGCGTCGATGACCGGTTCGAGCATGCCGGCGTCGGTCATGATGCCGAAATAGAGGATCGCGAAGATGAACATCCCGGCCACGCCGGACACGCTCTGAATGCCGTGCAGCATGAAGGCAGCGGTCTTGAGCCCGAAGCCGCCGACCAGCGCGGTGGCGACGGGAACGGCGATCAGAGACGCGAGCGGCGTCATCTTGCGGCCGAGAATGACGGCTAGTAAGACGAGGATGCTTGCGAATCCGAGAATGGCGGGCATGTGGTCTCGTAGATTACTCCGTTTTGCGCGAGGCGGTCGATCTGGGCGGCGTCGATGCCGAGCAGTTCGCGCAGGACGGATGACGTGTGCTGGCCGAGAAGCGGCGCCGGAGCACCCGGCGATCCCGGCGTCTTCGACAGCTTGATCGGGGTCCCGGTCACCCGGTGCGGGCCCGCCGACGGGTGCTCGAGGGTGGGGAACATCTGCCGTGCTGCCGATTGCGGATGCAAGGCGACATCCTCGAACGTGCGGACGGGCGAGGCGGGGACGCCGGCGGCTTGCATGCGGACGATCCACTCGGCGGTGGGCCGCTTGCGGAACTCGGATTCCAACTGCGGCTCGAGTACGGAGCGATTGCGGATGCGATCACCATTGGAGGAGAAATCGGGATGCTTCTCCAGGTCGGGGCGCTCCAACGCGGAGCAGAATGTCGACCAGAGCTTTTCGCTGCCGACCGCGATGGCGACAGCGCTGTCGGCGGTGTTATAGGCACGGTACGGCACGACGGTGGGGAATGAGGTACCCATCGGTTTTGGCACGTCGCCCGAGCCGAGATAGCTCATGTAGTTCGAGCTCATGGTGCAGATCATGCTATCGAGCATGGAGACATCCACGTACTGGCCGGCGCCGGTGATTTCGCGCGCGCGCAGGGCCATGAGAATGCCGATGACCGCAAACAGTCCGGCGGTCGCGTCGGTGACGCCGTAGCCGCAGCGCGTGTGCTCGCCCTGCTCCGTGCCCGTGATACTCAACAGCCCGCTGGAAGCCTGGATGACCAAATCCATGGCGGCTTCGTCGCGAGACGGTCCGTTCTGGCCGTTGCCGGAAATGGAGCAGTAGACGAGGCGCGGATTGCGAAGGTGCACGGCCTCGTATCCCAAGCCCAGGCGATCCATTGCGCCCGGCCGGAAATTCTCCAGCAGCACATCCACGTTGTCGATGAGGCGCAGGCAAAGATCGACGCCCTCGGGCCGCTTGAGGTCGATGGAGATGCCTTGCTTGCCGCGATTCAGGCCGAGAAAGAAGTGCGCCTCGCCGCCGGAGAACGGCGGGCCCCAGCCGCGGCCCATGTCGCCCGCGCGCGCCTCCAGCTTGATCACTTCGGCGCCGTAGTCGGCCAGTAGCAGCGTGCAGAGCGGGCCGGCGAGGGCATGGGAGAAATCGAGGACCCGAACTCCGTCGAGAGGCTTCGTCATTGTGATTTCCTTACCGTAGCACCGCGCTGGCTTCGGCTTCGCGGACGATGCGATCGGCGTCGTCCTGCAAGAGGAAGCGCTGGCCGACCAGGCGCTGCGCCGCCTCGCGCACCTGGGTCACATACTTTTCGTGCGTGCCGTAGCGCTCTTCGAGAGAGGGGCGCGGGTCGCCGCTCGCGAGTCGTTCTTCCCTTGTGCGCGCAAAGGGAATGAAGCCGCCGGAGAAGCCACAGCCACGCCCCTTGAGGTAACCGGAGGCGGTGACGTTCCATCCGAGGTACGTGCCGAGGGGCGCCTGATGCAGCGGAGAGGGAATGCCGCCGAGTTCGTTGCCGTCGTCATCCGTCTTCGGCACAAGGAGCGGGATCATCTGGCGGACCGCCGGAGGCTGTGTGGCGATGGCGCCGGAGAGGTCGTTGTACTTGAAGGTGGGGCCGAGGTCGTAATCGGGCAGCGCGTTGATCAGATTATCGGGCAGAGGAGCGCCGGGAATGGCGGGGAAATGCATGGCGTCGTGAGCGGGGCGTACCAACTGGCCGGCCGCGAGGGTGGGATAGCGGCTGTCGGGAGGCGGCGTGTTCTTTACGACCCAATCGGTCAGCGCGAGGCGGAGGGCGCGCAGGCTTTCCGATATGGAATTGGGATTCGAGGGGAGTTCGCAGCCGCGGCCGGATGTGCCTGGAGCAATCAACTGAAAGCCGCCTCGACCTCCGTTGTGGGTCACGCCCGGGAAGTAATAGCGGCGGACTTCGGGCGGGAGCGGAATGTCGGCGTTCGCGCGCGTCCCAACCAAGCCTGGCGACATGCGGAGGCCCCAGAATTCGGAGGAGCCGAAGGTCTCGACGATCTTGGGACAGGTGCGGGACGCGCGGCAGCGGTCGAGTAGGCTCGCGGCGGGTCGGCCGCGGAGGTCGTCGCGGTAGGGGGTCCACCAGAGCACGCTCTCGCTGCCGGGCTCGTACAGGCCGGCGGCTCCGCCGGGAATGGCGAAGCGGAAATTGATGGGATTCTGGCGCGCCGCGATGTTGGGGCTGGCGCCGTCCCAGACGATGCGGCCGGCTTCGTCCTGATTGAAGCCGAGGTGGAGGAAGGTCTTGATGAAGTTGCCGGATTGCGAGGTGCCGAAGCCGATGGCGTGTTTCACGAGTTTCGCGATGGGATTGGGCGAGCCGGCGTCATCGCGGTCGGCGTAGCGGAAGAAGGAGACGATATCGCGCGTGGCCGCGAGTCCGATTCCCAGCACAAGAGGATCTTTGGCCGTGTACGTGAGCTGGTACAGCATGCCGGTTTCGAAGCCGTCCTTGAGGCAGATTCGCGAGCGGTCGGGCTCGCCGGGAAACGGGACGCGCGCGCAATTGGCGAAGGCCCAGTCACGGGCGGCGATGGGGATCATCTGACCGTCGTCGGACGCCTGCCTGGTGAGGAGGGCTTTGGCGGTATCGAGTGTAACGGGGAACTGATAACGGAGACCGCTGTATCCGCCAGCTAGCGATGCGGTGGTCGCGCCGGCCGGGAGATCGGTGAGCCTGGCGAGCACAGGGCCGGTGAGGGGCGAGCCGTCGGCATTTCTGGCGATGGGGACGGTGATGGTCTCGAGGCCGGCCTGCGGCGCCAGATCGCCCTGCCAGCCGCTGCTTAAGAGAATGTGTCCGGCAGCGAGGGCGTCGGCGGAAGGCCGGGGATTCAGCGGCGAATTGCCGCGATTGGGAACTTCGTACCAGAGGACGCCGCTGGCCGTCGTGGGATCTTTCGGGTGCAGCAAGGTGAAGGTGGCGGTGTATTCGACTTTGCCGCGCGAATTGCGGGGCGCGAGGCCGATGTCGTTGATTACCGAATTCATGGGGCTGGCCGGATCGACTTCGCCGACAAATCGGCCGGTCAGCTTTTCGTAGTCCGGCGCGTTGGCGGGCGATTCGCGGGCATCGATCATCACTCGCAGCACGCGCGCGTGGCAAGGGAGGAGCAGTAAGAAACTGGCGAAGATTCCACAGGTGATCCGGCGCACCGTTCCAGGGTAGTGGTTTGGGCAGGACCCTGGCAATTAGGAATTCCGAAAGACAGAGATAAGAGAGCGTTATAAAAAATTCCGGTGGGCAGGCGAAAGCGCCTGCCCCACGCCCTTCGAAACGATTGGCCTACGCTATGCCACCCTGCGGAGGGTGTGTACAAATAGCGCCTGTTCGTGAAATCGCACTGCCAGCTCGGGTACTGGATTATTCCAAACTATTAGTGCCCGCATTGCATTGTCCGCAATTTCAGTTGAACTTATAATCGGCCTAAAGGGCAGCTCGCGAGGGGTTAGCTTTCAAACAAATCAGTCACCAAGGAGTGATGCGATGCGTCGTAAGACAATCGTCTGTCTCGCTGTTTTCTTTACGGCCTTTCTAACTAACAAGGGGTTTAGTCAGACAATTAGTGGATCTTAGCGGAAAGATCCCGACGGTGTACAACTACACCTTCGGCGTGCAAACCAAGCTGCCGTGCGCCCGGCGTTACGGCCATCTGTTCCTGGGCGTGGCGTATACCTGGTCGAAGGATCTGACGACGGCGAGCGGCGACACCAGTTTCGTGCGTCCGGACCAGTACACGCGCCAAGCGAATTACGGTCCGTCGACCAACGATCGCCGTCAGAATTTCGCGATCAACTACGAACAGGTTGAATGCCGGGCTGGTGGCGCCGCCGGTGTTGGGCAGCATCGGGCTTGAGTCCGGAGTGAATTACCTGACCGGTCCGGGCGTGAATGTCTGGGATCTGTCGCTGCAGAAGGCGTTCAACATTACGGAGCGGGTCCATCTGCAGCTCCGCGGGGATGCCTTCAACGCGTTCAACCACACGCAATTCAGCGGCATCAACAGCACGGTGAATTATGCGTCGTACACCAACCTCACGCCCACCAACCTGTACTTGAAGGCGGATGGCACGGTGAACAACATCAACGGATTCGGGACGGTGAATGGAGCCCGCGATCCGCGCATCATGCAGTTAGTCGTGCGGCTGCAGTTCTGAGGACGGTTTGAGGGGGCGGTCCGCGGGATCGCTCCCTACAGAACACCGAGATCTTTACAACCGGCGACGAGGACGTCGAGGAAATTCGTAGCGGCCGGAGACAATTCGGAGCCGGCCTTTCGGACCGCGACAATCTTCCTGGTAAGCCCGGGGTGGGCGACGCTGCGGGCGGTGAGGCCGGTAAGTTCCGACATCTCTAGTGTCGACGAGGGAAGGAAAGCGACGCCGAGGCCGGCTCTGACCATACCGACCGCTGAGGACATATAGGTCGCCTCATAAGCGGGCGTCGGGTAATGGCCGATGGATTCGAAGGCGCGGTCGACGAGCATGCGCACGCTGCTGTCGCGCTCCATGAGGATCAGCGGCAGACCCAGCATTTGCTGCAGTTGAATGGCGCGCTTCCTGGCTAAGGGGGAGTCGCGCGGAACCACAATCTTCACGCGGTCGGCGAAGAGCGGGACGACTTCAATGGCGGGGTCGGAGTCGGTGAAACTGCCGACACCGAAATCGACTTCGCGGGTCTTCACCATCGACAAGACTTTTTGGCTGACCACATCTTTCAGGACGACGGAGATTCCGGGCTGATCCTTTTTGAAGGCAGCGATGATGCGCGGCAGGATGGTGGAGCAAACGGACGGAAGCGCGGCGACGCTGACAGTTCCGCGAGTCCCGGCGGCCATTTCACTGGCATCGCGGAGCACAGCTTCAATGTCGCGCAGGACCCGGCCGATCACGGGGGCGAGCTGCTCGCCGATGGCAGTCAGTTTGACTGTGCGGGTATTGCGATCGAGGAGTTTGACTCCGATATTTTCTTCGAGCTGGCGGATTTGGACGGTCAGGGCCGGCTGCGAAATATGCAGGAGTCCGGCGGCGCGAGTGAAATTCCCAGCCGTCGCTATTGCGACGAACGCCTCCAAGTGGCGGAGGTTGAGATTGTGCAGTCGCGACTCTGAGGTCAGTTTGTCCACGAGGCTACTTCCGATCCGGCTGCGGGGCCGCGCAAGAGAACTGCGCCGCATCGTCGGTGCTGCCGGCTCCGTTCCACTTCGCGACCTGGGGATACGGGCATAAGGGGCGGGTGCGGTCGACCGTGCCGTTTTCGGAGTGCGAGGCGACGAGCTTTTGCGGCGCGGTACCGTCCGTCACCCACTTGTCGATCGCTTCCAGGGCGTCAAAAGAATTCGGACCGGGTCCGCCGCCGCAATGGGCCATCCCCGGTGCCATGAAGAGCCGGGAAAAAGAAGCGATCTTTTCCATGCCGCCCATGGTTTTCGCGACGCTCTCGTAATAGCGGATGGTGTCCTCGGGAGGGGCGACGGGATCGGCCCAGCCGTGGTAGATCAGCAGTTTTCCTTTGTTGCGCTGGAAGGCGGTCAGATCCGGGTTGTTGGCATCGATGAAGCCGACCTTGCGGTCGGCGGTAGCGAGATCGCGGTCAAAGTCGAAACTGCGCGGATCCCATTCGGGATTATCGAATACCCAGGAACGCCAGAAATCCAGACGCGCTGGTTCGGGGCGGCCGGCGAAGTACGACGCCCAACCGCCTCCCCTTCCGCCGAGCGATTCACTGCCGCGAGCCCAGCCGGCGAAGATCCGCTCGCCGGTGCGGGGATTGCGGGCGCCGTCGTAGATGGCGCGAACGGCTGCCACTTCAGATGCGGTGAGACAGCCTGTGCCCTCGCCGTCCTTACACAGCAGCGTCGCCGGATCGAAGGAGCAGCGGCGGGGATCGGCGATCAGTCCGTCCTTGACACCGTCGAGTGCATCGCAGGCAGTGATGACGGCCTGGTTGATGAGCGGAAGCTTCGACGGAGGCAGCGGGGGCTCGCCAGCCTTATTGGCTGCCAGCCATGACCATAAGAATCCGACGTTCAGGCGAATGCGATTGTTGCCGGGATCTCCCGCAACGATGCCGTCGTAGTCCGCGGGGTAACGTTGCGCCTCCATTAGCGCCTGATGGCCGCCAGTGGAACAGCCCTTGAAGTAGGAGTGGGCGGGGGCTTTTTCGTAGTAAGCGCGAAGAACCTGCTTGGCGGTGTCGGTCATCACGTGTACGGCGCGATAGCCCCAGTCCTTGATTTTCTCGGGATGACCGCTGCCGAATTTCAGATCGTCACCGTCGTGGCCGGTGTTCGAACCGGCGGTCGCGTAGCCCTTTTGGACGGCGCTGCGCATGTCGACGTAGCTGAGGGCTCCGGAATAGCCGCCGTTGCCCGTGCCTACGAGTTTTCCGTTCCAGTCATGGGTGGAGGGCAGCCAGATTTCGACCTTGATCTCAGAGCCGGCGACGGGCGTGGCTAGGATTTTGACCTGGCAATAGGCCGGCAGATTGTTGGTCGCGGTGATCGCGGCGGCGGATGTAACGGTTGCGTCCGACAGTGCGAGAGATTTCAGGGACTCGCAGGTTGCGGCGGCCGTGACGGAGGCCATGATGAAGAACGTGGCGGCGACTTTGATCAGCGGCATCGCACAAATGTTATCGCAATTGTGGGCCTTCGCATGCTCTGGTTATGAAGCGTGGGAGAGAGTACGCTGCACCCGGCTGACCATCGCTTTCGACTTCATCCCACGCTGCCCTGGAAAGTGTTCTTTCATAGGGTCTCTTACGAAGTCGCCAAAGACAACGTGTTTGGCCGGGCTGCCGAGTTGGCCTATTTCTTCCTGTTTTCCCTGTTTCCCCTGCTGCTGGTGCTGAGCAACCTGCTCGGCATCCTCGAGGATGGCCCTCGCATTCAGCAGGATCTGCTGCGTTACTTCAGTTCGGTCATGCCCTGGACCGCATACCAACTCCTGGCCACAACGTTGGATCAGGTGGTCCGTAATAGTGGAGGCGCCAAACTATCGCTGGGCATTCTGATCACGCTGGCCACGGCGTCGAGCGGCATGGTGGCAATCATTGAAGGGCTGAACACCGCGTATGAGGTAAGGGACGCGAGGTCGTGGTGGAAACGCCGGCTTGTCGCCCTGGCCTTGACGCTTGGATTCACGATTCTCACCATCACCGCGCTCGCGATTGTATTGTACGGCAGCGATTTCGGCGGATTTTTCGCGGCGAAGCTCGGGTGGGGCACGATGTTCAAAGCAGCGTGGCGGGTTGTGCAGTGGCCACTGGTCGCGGCGTTCGGATTGCTGGCATTCACGCTTGTTTATCGTTTCGCGCCGAATGTGAAGGACCAGCGCTGGCATTGGATCTTACCGGGCGCGGTGGGAGCATTTCTTCTGTGGCTGCTGGCGTCTTTCGGCTTGCGGTTGTATCTTGAGCTGTTCAGCAGCTTTCCGGCAATGTACGGATCGTTGGGGGCGGTAATGGTTCTGATGCTCTGGCTGTACCTGTTCGGCACGGCGGTGCTGATCGGCGGCGAGATGAATTCGATCGTCGAACAGAGCGCGGCTTGTGCCGGAGATCCCGAGGCGAAACTGCCTGGCGAGAAGGAACCCGGAGAAGCAGAACGCCACATTCATGCGTGATGGTGGGCAGGCGAAAGCTCCTACCCTACTCGTACCGAACCATACGGATAGAGTTCCCCGAACAGGTTTAAATGGGAAAGGAGCGTATGAAATCCAAGCGTTCAGCGCCGATCCTGATGATCGGGTTTGGACTCCTGATCGGGTTGATCGCACTTTCGGGGCTGGGGGCGTGGCGCCGCGCGAGAGAGACGTACCGCGAAGTGTCGGGTCTGAACGAGGGCTATCGCCGCACGGACCGGATGCTGAATGCCGTCTCGTCCGGGATGTACATGATGGGGCTGCTGGCGCGCGACTACCTGCTCGATCCGTCGAATGTCCGGGCGGCCGAGTATCGCGAGCAGTTGGTTCAGGAGCGCGCATCGATGGATCTCGAATTCCGCCAGTTGAGCGGCGCGATTCGGGAGCGGGACAAACCTCGGCTGGAGCGCCTCCGGCAGGAGGTGGAGGGATATTGGGACGCGCTGGATCCGCTATTCGAGTGGACGGCGGAAGAGAAGTCGGCGCGCAGTTGGACGTTCCTGCGGAAAGAGGTGCTGCCGCGACGTCACGCGGCCCTCAGCATCGCCGAGGAGATCTCAAAGCTGACACAGGCGAATCTGGATCAGCAGCGCGAGGAGATCGATCGCAAGCAGGCGATGGTGGCGACTTTCATCGGCCGGATGTTGGCGGTCACAGTCCTAATGGGTCTGATGATCGCCGGAGTGGTGCTGTTTCGGATGACGTATCTGGAAAGAAGCAGCGAGGATGCCGAAAGAGAATTGCGCCGGCTGTCCCGCCAATTGGTCCAGACACAGGAGGACGAACGGCGTTCTCTGTCGCGCGAACTGCACGACGAAATCGGCCAGGTGCTGACCGCGCTGCGAATGGAGTTGCGGAGTGTGCAGGAACTACGGACTGCGCCGGAAACGGAGTTCACGGAACATCTGGAAGGGGCGAAGCGGCTGGCCGAGCAATCGCTGCGTGCGCTGCGGGACATGGCGATGGGGCTGCGCCCGTCCATGCTGGACGACCTGGGGCTCGGTTCGGCGGTGCAGTGGCAGGCCCGCCAGTTCGCCAAACACAGCGGCATCCCGGTGAACGTCGAGATCGAAGGCGTGCCGGCCGGACTGCCCGAACCATACCGCACCTGCGTGTACCGGGTGGTGCAGGAAGCGCTGACGAACTGCGCGCGCCATGCGAAGGCGAAGAGAATCGACGTCTGCATCGAAGGGTCGCGCGAGGGCCTGGCTGTTTCGGTGAAGGACGACGGGGTCGGGTTCGATCCGACGAAGGTGCGCGGACGCGGCCTGGGCCTGATCGGCATGCAGGAGCGTGTCATGGAACTGGGCGGACAGTTGATATTGGAGTCGCGCCCGTCGAAGGGAACGGTGTTGTCCGCGCGGATTCCCGTAACGACCGAGGTCTTGCCGAATGAGCATACGAGTCTTGCTGGCCGATGATCACGGGGTCGTGCGGAAGGGACTGCGCTTCATCCTGGAGCGGCAGGCGGGGATGGAAGTAGTCGGTGAAGCTGGAGATGGGCGGGAGGCGCTCCGGCTAGCTGAAGCGTCGGCGCCCGACATCGTGATTATGGATATCGCGATGCCCCTGTTGAACGGGATCGACGCCACGGCGCAAATGGTGAAACGCAATCCGTCGGTGGGCGTGATCATTCTCAGCATGCATTCCGATGAGGACTATCTCCTATCGGCCTTAAACGCCGGGGCCAAAGGATACCTATTGAAGGATTCGGCCGAGGTTGACCTCGTGCGCGCGATTGAGACGGTGCATCGCGGCACACCCTTCTTCAGTCCCGAAATTGCGAGGACCATGCTGGAAGACTACATGCGGTTCCTGCAGCAACGAAACCTTCAGGATTCGTACGAGTTGCTGACGGAGAGGGAAAAAGAGGTGCTGCAGTTGCTCGCGGAAGGTAAGTCCAACAAGGAAGTGGCTACGATCCTGGATGTGAGCGTCTATACAATCGACAGTCACCGGACTCACCTGATGCAGAAGTTGAATCTGCACAACACGGCGGAGATTGTTTTGTACGCCGTACGAAAGAAAATAATCAGCTGATCCCGCTTTCGTAACGATCATCTCTTTTCATTGTCTCTGTCACCTGTTTTCGGGATATCCCTGTCCCAGGCCGGAATCGACAATATAAGTAGCCCTTGGGCAATGAACTCAACGGAGGTAAACGATGGCGGCCAGATCCGCGCCGATTTTTTCTCAGAAGACGCAGCCTGCATGGTGGGTACGATTCCAGAGCCTGGCCGACGAACGCGTGAGTGAATGCAATGCGCTCGCCGGCGAGCGTTTGTGGATATCGGCGAACCCGATAGGTTCGTGGGCAGTTTACGCAGCCGGCAATCCTGCCGATTCGGTCAGTTGCAGCGCCGATGCGGAAGCCGGTCTGTTGATGTGCAAGCCCGGTGCCGCGGTGTGCGGCGAAACAGTGGTGTTCGAATGCAGCGATGGGTCGGTGGAAGTCGTGCGTTGTGGAGAGGTCAAGCTCACCATGCAAGAGGCAGTGAGCCTCATGCTGGACCGGCTGGCATGGCCTGATGAGCCTTGCGACGAAGCGGAATCCGACTACCCAGAGGCCGAATGAGCTTGCGACATTTCCCGGTCAGAGATTCCAATGGATCCCTGGTGGAGTTACTTCGCACGGAACTGCGCGGACTCCCCGTGATCGCGGTTTCCAACCGCGAACCTTACATCCACCGGCGTAACGGCGGCGAGATCGAGTGCATTCGGCCGGCGAGCGGCCTGACGGTGGCGCTCGATCCGATTATGCGCGCGTCAGGAGGCACCTGGATCGCCCATGGCAGCGGCGACGCCGATCGTGCGGCGGTGGATTCGCGGTGCCATGTGGCGGTGCCGCCGGAAAAGCCGCGCTACACCCTCCGCCGCGTGTGGCTCGACGCCGAGACGGAGGATCGCTATTACAATGGTCTCGCTAATGAAGGACTGTGGCCCTTGTGTCACATCGCTTTTCATCGCCCGGTGTTCCGGCTGAGCGATTGGGAAGCCTACCGGGAAGCAAATGCTATCTTCGCCGATGCGGTCCTCCAGGAAGCCCGAGGCGGGCCTGCCCTGATATTCATTCAGGACTATCACCTCGGGCTTCTTCCCGCCATGCTCAAGGCGAAGAATCCGAACCTTACTGTGGCGCAGTTCTGGCACATTCCCTGGCCGAACCGCGAGGTGGTCCGCGCATTTCCCTGGAAAGAGGAACTGCTGGCCGGACTGCTCGGCAACGATCTGCTGGGTTTTCATCTGCCTTATCACTGCGGCAATTTTCTGGACACGGTGGACCGAGGTCTGGAGGCGAGGGTGGACTCCGAGCATTCGGAAGTTTTTCGCGGCGGACATCGCACGCAGGTTCGTCCTTTCCCCATCAGCATCGATTTCGACCGGCATACGGAGGAGGCAGCCGGCGCTGACGTGGATCGACTGATGACGCAGTGGCGCGCTGAGTTGGGCGGCTGCTCGCACCTGGGCATCGGCATTGATCGCGCTGACTACACCAAGGGCATTCCCGACCGGCTGCGCGCAATCGACCGGCTCTTGGCGACCTGTCCGGAGTATGTGGGCAAACTGGTGTTCCTCCAGGTCGCCGTCCCCAGCCGGACGAGAATCGACGGTTATCAGAGCCTCAACAACGAGATTCAAGCCATCACCGACGACATCAATCAGCGTTGGTCGATCGGGGGGTGGCGACCCATTCATTTGTGCCGCCGGCATCTGCCGCAGAGCGAACTGATGGCCCTGCACCGGCTCGCGCGATTTTGCGTGGTGAGTTCTCTACACGACGGGATGAATCTGGTTGCGAAGGAATTCGTGGCCAGCCGCAACGACGAGGATGGCGTGCTGGTGCTGAGCAGCTTTACCGGCGCGGCCCGCGAGTTGACGTCGGCAGTCCTCGTGAATCCATTCTCCGCCGACCAGATCGCCGATGCCATCGGCCGCAGCTTGACGATGGCGGCCCAGGAGCGGAAAGTCCGCATGCAGTGCCTGCGCAAGGCGGTCCGCAACAACACGGTATACGACTGGGGCGCCAGCATCATCCGGAGCCTTGCGGATGCCGGGAGCTTCACCGGCGCAGCTTACGAAGCGGAATCTTTGGGTATGGTGTCCGGCATATGAGACCCGCAGCAGCTGTTACAGCGCTGGACGAAATCCGCGAGCGCATCGAAACGGCGGACCGAATCGTGGTCGCACTCGACTTCGACGGCACACTGGCGCCGATCTGCGAAAATCCGGGCGACGCCGCGGTGCCTGAGGAATCCCTGGGTGTTTTGCGGAGTCTCAGCGAGGTGCCGGGTGTTACGCTTGCGATCGTGAGCGGCCGATCCCTGGCCGATCTCAAGTCGCGAATCGAACTGCCGGCGTTTTACGTGGGCAACCACGGCCTGGAGATCGAAGGCCCGCGGCTCTCGTATGTTCACGAGGGCGGTGGCGAATTCAGGGAAGCCGTCGATCTGGCCTGTTGGGATCTGAGGGCGGCATTTCAGGCGGTGCCCGGGGTGCTCGTGGAACCGAAGGGCATGACTGCGACTCTGCACTACCGGCAGGCTCCCACGAGCCTCTCGGGCTGGATCGAAGCGACTGCGCGGATGGTGATCTCGCCGTATCGTCCCGTACTGACGCTCGAACCGGCGCTTAAGTCGTGGGAGGTCCGTCCGCGTGTCGATTGGAACAAGGGGACAGCGCTCGAATTCCTGCTGCAGCACGCGGCGGCGGCCGATCCATTGCTGGTGTTCGCGGGCGACGATGTCGGGGACGAGGTGATGTTCGACTGTCGTCCGAACGCCATATCGATTAAGGTGGGCGGCCAAGTGGGGACTCAGGCCCGCTACCGCGTCGAGAATCCGGCGGAACTCATTGAGTTGCTGCGCTGCCTGACTGCGGCAGCAGGCATACCTCGCGTGCTGTGCGGCCACTCCGGGTAGCAGGATAAGGCTGCAGACGACGGCGTCCGCCCACGACACATGCAGGCGTCTGCCACTGGGAAGATCATTTCGCATTACCATGGAGTCCATGCGCATCGGCCCGACCGGCAGTTGCTACGAATCATCGGTAGGCTGGTTGGAAACCGCCGTGGGCGGGCGCTGCCCGCCTGGGCCGCAACAACGGCCGAGCTGACGTTCGGCAACCCGGCGACAAAGATCGCCGGTGTTACGGAGGGGCTCACCAAATATCCAAACTCCAGAGGCGGGTTAGCAACCCGCCGCAGGATTCCATCCTGCCCCACAAAGCGGCGTAATCAGGTATTTAGGACCCTTATAGCCCATTTGGAACCTTGCGTGCAGTCAATCCCGCGACTCGTACAGGAGGGTCCACGATGGCCAAGGGCTTCGTCAGCATCACGGTCGAGCGATGTAAGGGGTGCGGATTCTGTGTCGAATTCTGCCCTACTCGCGTTCTAAGTCTTTCATCTGCATTCAATTCCAAGGGGTATCATCCTCCCAACATCGTGAACGCCGAGAAGTGCAGCGGCTGCGATCTGTGCGGTATGTATTGTCCCGATTTCGCTATTTTTGGAGCACGCCATGCACGCTGACCCGAAAGGTGTCCTAACAGGTGTCCATTTTCTCGACGGCGACCATGCCTGTTGTGAGGGAACCCTCGCAGCAGGTGCGCGATTTGCCGCAGGATACCCCATTACCCCGTCCACAGAAGTAGTCGAACGGTTTGCCTGGAGAATCCCGACGGTCGGCGGCATCTTCATCCAGATGGAAGACGAACTGGCTGCCTCGATCGCCATCCAGGGCGCGGTTTGGGGAGGCGCGAAGGCATTCACGGTGACCAGCGGCCCCGGATTCTCCCTGATGATGGAGCACATCGGGTACGCCGCGATGACGGAAACGCCCTGCGTGTTTGTGAATGTGCAACGCGGCGGACCATCCACCGGATTGCCCACACTGCCGGCCCAGGCCGACATGATGCAGGCCCGCTGGGGCTCGCACGGCGATTATGCCGTCATCGCGCTCTGCCCGAATTCGCCGCAGGAGTGCTTCGATCTGACCATCAAGGCCTTCAATCTGGCCGAGGAATTCCGCGTCCCGGTGATGCTGATGCTCGACGAATGTGTTGGCCACATGACCGAGAAGGTAGTGATCCCGGACGCTGAACAGTTGTCCATCACGCCTCGCCGGTTCACCACTAAAACGCCCGGGGAGTTCCAGTTATTCGAGCCGCAAGCCGACCAGGTGCCCGATATGGTGAAGGCGGGCGATGGATACCGCTTCCACGTCACCGGTTTGACTCACGATGAGCGCGGCTATCCAAATATGACGGTCGACACGCAGAATCGGACCGTGCGGCGCATGCAGACCAAGTTGGACCCGCTGGCCGGCAGCCGGGCGATCTTCGAGGCTGAAAATCTGGACGATGCCGAAGTGGTGGTGGTCTCTTACGGAATCACATCGCGCGTGGCGCAGCGGGCGATCGGGATGGCCCGGCAGCAGGGTATCCGGGTGGGCAAGTTCCGCCTGATCTCGGCGTGGCCCTTCCCGGCGGCCCACATCGCCGCGCTAGCCGGCCGCGTGAAAGCTTTCGTAGTCCCCGAATTGAACCTGGGCCAGATGGTGCATGAGGTGGAGCGCGCCGTGGCCGGAAGATCGGCAGTCATCCCGGTGAGTCATGCCGGGGGTACGGTACACGATCCGAAAGTGATCCTGAATGCCATTGTGGAGGCGGCGCGATGAACGAATCGACACTAGAAATTCCGTACGAGATCCCGGTGGAAGCGCACAATCCGGTAGAACCTTTCCTGCGCATGGACCGCATGCCGCATATCTGGTGTCCCGGATGCGGGATCGGCACGACCGTCAATTGCTTCACCCGCGCGCTGCTGGATTCCAAGGCAAACCTGGATAAAGTCGCGGTGGTCTCCGGGATCGGCTGCACGGGACGCGTCGCCGGATATGCGCGGCTGGATTCGTTCCACACCACGCACGGACGCGCGATTCCCTTCGCGACCGGGCTGAAGTTGTCGAATCCCGAACTGCAGGTAGTGGTCTACTCGGGTGACGGCGATCTGTTCGCCATCGGCGGCAATCACTTCATTCACGCCGCGCGGCGCAACATGGACCTGAAAGTAATCTGCGTCAACAACCTGACGTATGCGATGACCGGAGGCCAGACGGCGCCGACCACGCCCGGTAAGGTGATCAGCGCGACGAACCCTTACGGCGTTTTCGAGCCGTCGTTCAACCTGGTGGCGCTGGCGGAAGCGGCCGGTGCGTCGTATGTGGCCCGCTGGACCACTTATCACGTCAAGCAGCTTGCCCGCTCGATGGGAGAGGTTCTCAACAAGAAAGGCTTCTGCTTCATCGAAGTGATTTCGCCGTGCCTGACGTTGTATCAACGGCGCAACAAGATGGGCGACGGACTGGACGCCATGAAATCTTACAAGGAACTGAGCAAAGTGCGGAACGGCGCCCGCACCAGCGAATGCGATCTGACCAAGAGCGGCGAAATCGTAGTCGGCAAGTTTGTGGATCGCGACCGGCCCGATTATTTCGAGCTGCTGCGCAATCAGATGACGGAATCGCTGGGCGATCGTTATGCCGAACCGGAGGTCTCATGCAGCGAATGCTAACGGAAATTCGAATCGCCGGTTTCGGCGGACAGGGCGTAATTCTGGCCGCGGCGGTGATCGGCAAGGCGACCGCCATCTTCGAAGGCGGCCACGCCACCATGACGCAGAGTTTCGGTCCTGAAGCGCGCGGCGGTTCTTCCAGCGCGCAGGTGATCCTGTCCGACGAGCCGATTCTCTATCCTTACATCACACGGCCCGACATCCTGGTGGTGATGTCGCAGGAGGCTTACACCCGCTTCGCTCCCGAGTTGAAGCCGGGCGGCATCCTGATCACCGAACAGGAACTGGTGCGGATCGATCAGTTCCCCGCCGGAGTTCGCGCCTATGGTGTTCCGGCGACCCGCCTGGCCGAGGAGTTGGGCCGCAAAGTCGTGCTGAATATCGTGATGGTGGGCTTCTACGGCGCGATCACCACGCTGGTGAATGCCGATTCGCTGCGCAAAGCAGTGGCCGATTCGGTGCCTCCGGCGATGCAGAAACTGAATCTCGACGCGTTCGACAAGGGCTTCGCGTACGGGTCGGAGTTGATGACGCGGCTGGCCGAGCAGGACAGCGAATCGGTAGTAGCCACGCTGGAAATGGTGTAGCTGATAGCATAGATAAGATGCATTCCCCCAAGCTTTTCGGCCTCGCACTCGGATTGTGCCTGAGCGCCGCCTACGGTCAGACGTTCGAAGTTGCGTCGATCAAACCGGCGGGCGCGCTCGACCCGCAGAAGATCATGTCCGGTCAGATGAAGATCGGCAAGAAGGTGGATAAGGCGCGCGTCGAGTACTCGTCGATGTCGCTGGACGCCCTGTTGATGGAGGCGTACGAAGTCAAGTCGTACCAGCTTGTCGGGCCGAGTTGGATGAGCGGGATGGCGGCTCCGCGTTTCGACGTCCAGGCGAAGATGCCGGAGGGCGCCACCGAGAAGGACATTCCGAAAATGATGCAGGCGCTGCTGGCGGAGCGCTTCGGGCTCAAGATCCACAAGGCGAGCAAAGAGCAGAATACCTATGCGCTCCTGGTGGTGAAGCCTGGGGTTCTGAAGCCGGCCGAGGCCATTCCCGAGACGCCCGAGGATCCCAATCAGCCGGGCTTCAAAATGAGCGGCAATATGGCCGACGGCAAGGGGATCACGGTCAATGCCGGGCGCAACGGCACCACGAAGGTGAACATGAGTCCCGACATGAAGACCATGCACATGGAAATTGGCAAGATGCCGATGCTGGGGCTGGTCGAGTTACTCACCCGGATGGTGGATCGTCCGGTGGTCGATATGACGGAGTTGAAGGGCGATTACCAGGTCGCGCTGGATCTGCCGATCGCGGCAATGATGGCGATCGCCGGGTCGATGAGTGGCGGGCCGCCTCCGGGAATGGGCGGGGGAGGTGATGGCGGAAACAAGATGGTGGAAGCTTCGGATCCCGGGTCATCGGTATTCGAATCGGTGCAGAAAATGGGTCTGAAGCTGGAGCCCCGCAAGGCCCCGGTGGAGACGATCGTGATCGACCATTTGGAGAAGGCGCCGACAGACAACTGAAGGATCGCCGTCTTACAACTGCGCGCCGTAGACGGGGATGGCGGCGCCGGTGATTTGGGCGGCGTCGCCGGAGATCAGGAAGACGGCGAGTGCGGCGAGGCGTTCGGGTGCGATCCACGTGGAGTTACCGGCGGTGGCGTCGAACTGCCGGTTGACTTTCGTGTCGATGGTACCCGGCAGGATCACATTCGCCGTGATGCCGAGATCGCGATTCTCCAGCGCGACCGTCTGGACCAGGGACACGAGCGCGGCCTTCGAAGCACCGTAGACGGCGATATTGGCGGTCGGCTGGACTCCGGCGCGGCTGCCAATCGCGGCGATCCTGCCCTTTCCGGCCTGCCGCATGTGCGGGATTACGGCGTGCAGAATGTGGAACGCAGCGCGTGCGTTGACGTTCATCATGGATTCCCAGGTCGCCTCGTCGGTCTCGTGGAGCGGCTTGCCTCCGGCGAATCCACCGGCGACGTGAATAAGCGCGTCGATGCGTCCGAACTTCGCCACTACGGCCTCGGTCATGCGAGCGACGGCTGCGGAATCGGACAGATCGACAGGGAAAGCGGTGAAGCGAGGCCGGGCGAAATCGGCATCCACGATGGAGCGTGAAGTCCCAGCGACGGACGCGCCGGCATCCAGGCAGGCGCGCGTAACGGCGGATCCCAGACCGCCCTTTGCTCCGGTAATCAAAACGACTTGCTCAGCGAGATTGGCCACGACGTTCATTATAGGCGGCCTGTGAGAAACTGAAGATCCGTGGATAATCCCATTCAGGTGGAGGCGCTGAAGAAGAGCTACGGCTCGTTCGCAGCGGTTAAGGGCATCGACTTCGAAGTGCGCGCCGGCGAGGTGTTCGGACTGCTGGGTCCGAACGGCGCAGGGAAGACCACAACGGTAGAAATACTGGAGGGTTTGCGCGCGCGCAGCGGCGGGCGGGTGAGCGTATTGGGGTACGATCCCGAGGTGCAGACGCTAGAGCTGAAAGATCGGCTGGGCGTGTGCCTGCAAGCCACAAATCTCCAGGAAAAAATGAAAGTGCGGGAGGCGATGGAGGTATTCTCCAGCCTTTATACACGCACGGTAGACACCTCGCAACTTCTGAAGCGGCTGCAACTGTGGGAGAAGCGCGAATCGCAGTATTCCAAGCTATCGGGCGGACAGAAGCAGCGGCTGGCACTGGCGCTGGCGCTCTTGAACGACCCGCAGGCGCTGTTCCTGGACGAACCTTCGGCGGGACTCGATCCGCAGGCGCGGCTCGAAATTCATGAGCTGGTGCAGGATTTGCGGCGCGAGCAGCGCACGATTCTGCTCACGACGCACTACATCGAAGAGGCCGAAAAACTCTGCGACCGGGTGGCCATTATCGACGAGGGCCGGATCATCGCGATGGGAACGCCACGGGAAATCCAGGAACGAACGTTCTCCGATTCCACGATCGAGATTCAATGCGAGCAACCGCTCGAGGCCGGCGATCTTCCGCAGTGGTCCGAAGCGGTGCGGACGACCTTGGACGAGCGGCGGGTGCTGCTGACGGTGACATCGCGGCGTCCGGCGCGGATGATCGTGGAGATGGTGAAGTGGCTGGATGAGCAGGAAGCGGAGTTGGCGGACATTCGGATCAAGCGGCCGTCGCTCGAAGAAGCGTTCATCGAACTAACGGGGAAGAATCTGCGGGAATGAGAACTTACGTCGCGCTCTTCAAGAGTAATATGCGTCTGACGCTGCGGGATCGTTCGGCGCTGTTCTTCAATTACCTGTTTCCGTTTATCTTCTTCTTCGCGTTTGCTGAGATGTTCCATGCGGGAACGGGCATGGGAATCTCGTACTTCGTCGGCACGGTGCTGACGATGGGCATTCTGGGCAATGGGTTATGGGGCGCCGGAATGCGCGCCGTACAGGATCGCGAAGCTAACATTCTGCGACGGTACAAAGTGACGCCGATCACGCCGCTACCCCTGCTGATGGCGTCGATGGTGAGCGGCTGGCTACTCTATTTGCCGGTGCTGGTCCTCCTCATTCTGGCGGGCCATTACGGCTACGCCATGCCGATGCCGAGGAACTGGTTTTCGTTATTCGTGATGACATCGCTGGGTGTCTGCGCATTTCGCGCGATCGGGCTGATTCTGGCGGCGGTGACGAATACCATGCAGGAAGCCAACATCCTGATCCAGATGCTGTACATGCCCATGCTCTTCCTGAGCGGCACGACCATACCGGCCGCGATGTTGCCGAACTGGGCGCAGACCGTCGCGGAGTTCTTGCCCGCATCGTACCTGGTCACTGGATTCCAGGGAATCTTCTTCCGCAATCAGAACGTGCTGGATAATGCCATGCCGGTGGGCGCTCTGCTGCTGACAATGGTGGTCGGGCTGTTCTTCGCGGTGCAGCTTTTCCGTTGGGAGAAGGAAGAGAAGCTGCCGTCGCGCAAGAAGCTGTGGGTGATTGCGGTGCTGGCGCCGTTCCTGGCGATGGGCTGCTACCGGGCTTACTCGCGCGACCATATCAGTCAGAACCAGGCGTTCTTCCGCGACCTGCAGCGGTCGGGAACATTCTTGATTCGCAATGCACGGCTGATCGTGGGCAATGGCCAGGTGATCGAAGGCGGATCGGTGCTGGTGCACGACGGCAAGATTCAGGATGTGTTTCAGGGCGCCGGTCCCGATCCGCAGCAGATCAAGGCGGACGTTATCGAAGGCGCCGGCAAGACGCTGATGCCGGGCTTGATCGATGTACACGTGCACCTGGGCGGTCCGGCGGGCGTTTCCGACGATGCCGCGGATTACGATGCCGACCGCATGCTGGGGCGAGCCGACGCGGCACTGCTGTATAGCGGCGTGGTCGCGGCCCGCAGTGTAGGCGACGGCTTGAATGCCTCGCTGGCGCTGCGGAAAAAGGTGGCGAACGGTTCCCGCCTGGGCGCGCAGTTGTTTGTGTGCGGTCCGATGTTCACGGCGGAGGGCGGCCACGGCACGGAGTTCACGCAGCACCTGCCCGAGGTCATCCGCAAAAATGTGGAGTCGGAACTGGTGCGCACGCCGAAGACTCCGGAGGAGGCCCGCCGGCAGGTGCAGGAACTGAAGAAGGCCGGCGTGGACGGGATTAAAGCCATTCTGGAGGCCGGCTGGGGCGACGGGATGCTGTTCGACCGCATGGATCTGCTGATCGCGCGCAGCGTCGCGGAAGAGGCGCACGCGCAGAATCTGCCTCTCGCCGTGCACACGGGTGACGCGCGCGACGTAACCGACGCGGTCGAGATCGGCGCTGCCAGCGTGGAACACGGCTCGTGGCGCGATCAGATACCCGATGCGGTGTTCGAGAAGATGGTCCGGCAGGGCGTGTATTACGACCCGACATTGGCGGTCGCCGAGGCCTATTCGCAGTACTTCGCGGGTAAGGCGGACGTCCTGAATAATTCGCTGGTTCAGCAGGTAGTGACGGGGAAGATATTGAACGGCACGCGCGCGTTCGTGACCTCGGGCAAGGCGGCGGATCCCGCCAAGGCTGCCATCTTCGCGCATGCGCTGGAGCAGGCTCGCGAGAATTTGGTGCGCGCGTGGAAGGCTGGGGTGCCGCTGGTGATGGGGTCGGACGCCGGCAATCCGCTGGTGTTTCACGGAGCGTCGATTCATCGCGAGTTGCAGCTTTGGGTCGAGGCGGGAATACCTGCCTGGGTGGCGCTGCAGGCGGCGACCGGCAATGCGACGAAACTGCTCCGCGCCGACCAGCGCTTCGGCACAATCGCCAAGGGAATGGAAGCCGACCTGTTGCTGGTCGACGGCAATCTACTGATCGACATGGCAGCGACGGAACGCATCTCGCTGGTCGTTTTCGAAGGCGAGCGAGTGCACCGGCCGGGCTTGTTCGATCAGAAGTGAGCGCCGGCTGTTGAAAAAGTTTACTTGACCCTGGAATCGTTCCACCCTCTATCCTGCGTTCATGCTTCGCGCAAACGGATTGGCGGGTATCTTTGTGGCTGCCGCACTCGGGTCGACCGCGCTGTTCGCACAGCAAACCGGGCGACCTCACTTCGACGTCGCCTCCATAAAGCCGTCGCAGGACCACGGGACGATGTACGTACGCGCCCTTCCCGGCGGCCACCTGATCGTGAATGCGCCCGCCCGGCTCATGGTGATGAACGCCTACGGTATTCAGTTTGCGCAACTCGCGGACGCACCCGACTGGCTCAGTTCCGATATCTGGACGGTAGACGCCCGCGCCGAGGGTAATCCGACGCGCGATGTGTTGATGCTCATGTTGCAATCGCTGCTCGAAGAGCGCTTCCATTTGCAGGCTCACCGTGAGAGTCGCGAAACGGCGGTATATGCGCTCACGGTCGCCCGCAACGGTCCCAAGATGTCGTCCGGCAAACAGGAAGGGTGCGCCACGCCTGTTCCCGGCCAGCCCGAGCCGGTGGCGCCGCCCTGCGGCCGCGTGCGGATCTCGATGTCGGCGCAAGGCGTCCTCCTGGAAGGCGGAAGCGCCCGTGTGTCCGAACTAGCGCGCGTGCTCGCGATCCCGCTCGATCGCCCCGTGGTTGACCGCACCGGGCTTGGCGACGCTTACGACATCCACCTGCAATTCAAGAAGGATGACACCGTGGCCGCTCCTGTCGATGAGGCGGAAGCTGGGATTTTCACCGCGATCCAGGAGCAACTCGGGCTTAAGCTTACAACTGCCAAAGCACCGTTCGACGTCGTCGTGATCGACAAGGTCGAGCGTCCGAGCGCCGACTAAGTGGCAGCGTAGCCTGTCACCGAAACTATTTGGGCGGCGACTAGGTCGGGGGTTTCCATGGGGATGAAGTGGGAGCGGCCTTCGAGGAAGATGTCGCGGCCGTTGGGGAAGCGCGAGGCGAGGTCGGGGTCGGTCGGCGATGAATTGAGATCGAAGCGTTCGACGTTCCAGGGGACGCCCCCGCGGATCACGACCACGGGCTGCAAGATCGAGGGAATGCTGGCGTGCAGGTTCGAATCGGGATTGACCGATTGCGGATAGATCGACGCCTCGACGAGCGGCGGACAGGCCAGTTCGAATTCGGCGCCGGCGGGGAGCAGGCCGAATTCGCAGTAATCGCGCAGCACCTCGGGCTTCCACTGGGCGAACGGCGGGCGCGCGCTGAAGTTGTCGAACATCTCCGACGGCGAGTTCCAATAGCGGCGGCGGCGCGTAATGAAGGCGGAGTCGAGCGGCGCCTTGCCGTAGATGGCCGGGGCAAAGATCGTCGGATCGATCAGGCACAGGCCCGCATAGGTCTCGGGCCGCTCAATGGCCGAGGCCACGATGGAGTGGCCGCCCATCGAATGGCCGATGCCGATCGCCCGGCTGATGCCGAAGTGCGCAGCAATTTCGGCCACGTCCTGACCAAAGGCGCGCCAGGGGTACGGCGGATCCGGCTTCGCGCTGCGGCCGTGTCCGCGCAGGTCGATGGCGATGGCGCGATGGCCGGGGAGGGCGCGGATCACCTGGTCCCAACAGCGGCCGTGAAATCCGGTGGCATGGGCGAAAACGAGCGGCGTTCCTTCGCCGGGCCATTCCCAGACTGCCAGATCCAGGCCGCGAACGGAGACGATGCGAAGAAGGGGGTGGGCCAAAACAAATTGTGGCACATGCTGGTATATTTGGGGCGACATGCGAGTGGCACTGCTGGGGTACGGATTCGCCGGAAAAACGATTCACGCGCCTCTGATTCGCAGCGTGGCTCAACTGGAACTGGTGCAGGTGATGTCCGGCAAAGAGGCGCGGGTGCACGCCGACTTGCCGGGTATGGTCGTAACTGCATCGGCCGACGATGTGTTCGGCAATCCCGCGGTGGACCTGGTCGTGATCGCCACGCCGAATTCGACCCACTTCGATCTGGCCAGCCGGGCGATGTCGGCCGGAAAGCACGTCGTGATCGATAAGCCGTTCACCGTCACGTGCGCGGAGGGCCGCGACCTGATCGCGACGGCGGCGAATCGCGGTTTGCTGCTTTCCGTCTTCCACAGCCGGCGCTGGGATGCCGACTTCCTTACGATCCGCAAACTCCTGGCAAGCGGCGAGCTGGGGGATGTGATGTTATTCGAATCGCATTACGACCGCTACCGGCCGGTGGTGCAGAATCGCTGGCGCGAGCAGGCGGGTCCAGGCAGCGGAATCTGGTTCGATTTGGGGTCGCACCTGGTGGATCAGGCGCTGCAATTGTTCGGGCCGCCCGATTCCATGGATGCGGACCTCGGGATTCAGCGGGAAGGCGGCACGGCCATCGATTATTTCCACGTCGTGCTGCACTACGGCCGGATGCGGGCGATCCTGCACGGCAGCAACCTGGTGGCCGCGGAAACGGCGCGTTTCCAGATCCATGGCATGGCCGCCAGCTTCGTAAAGTACGGAATGGATACGCAGGAGCCGGCTCTCCGCCGCGGCCAACTTCCCGGGTCGCCGGGGTGGGGAGAGGACCCGCGCCACGGCACGCTGACCACACCGGCCGGGTCGCGAACCGTGGAGACGATAGCGGGAGATTATCGGCGGTATTACGAGGCGATCCGCGACGCGGTGCAGAAGGGTACTCCGAACCCCGTAACGCCGGAGGATGCACTTGCGGTCGTCGAAGTGCTGAACGGCCTGCATGATACAATCAGGACAAACTAACCCTTTTTGAGAAGGTGGCCATGTCCGAGAACAATGATCTCTCCCGCCGTGATTTATTAAAGGCAGCAGGCGCGGTAACTGCCGTCGCTTCCGCCCTACCCATAACAGCAAGAGCAGCCAACGATCCGGTGCGATACGGCATGATCGGCACCGGCAGCCGGGGCACGTACCTGCTGAAGCATCTGAAGAATATCGACTTCGGCAAGTGCGTGGCGTTGTGCGATATCAATCCGGAGCACCTCAAGAATGGCGTGGACACGATCGGCACGAATCCGCGGACGTACTCGGATTACCGCCAACTGCTGGAACAAAAGGACATCGAAGCGGTCTTCGTGATCACTCCGCTGTTCGTGCACTTCCCTCTCACGCGCGATGTGCTGCTGGCCGGCAAGCACGTGTTCTGCGAGAAGTGCCTGGTTTTCAAACCGGAAGAGGTACATGCCCTGACCGCACTGGCGGCGGAGCATCCCAAGCAGATCCTGCAGACCGGATTGCAGCGCCGCTACAGTTCCTTCTATCAGACCGTGAAGGACATGGTCGACAAGAAGGTTCTGGGCGATGTGCACCACATTCACGCCCAATGGCACCGCAACATGATCAACAAGCCGAGTCGGCTGTGGACCATGAAGCCGGGCGGCGAAAAGAATATCGACAACTGGCGCGTGTATCGCTCGATGTCGGGCGGACTGACGGCCGAATTGACCTCGCACCAAGTGGACGTCGCGGATTGGATGTTCGGCTCGCGTCCCGAATTCGTGATGGGGTTGGGCAGCCTGGACATGCTGAAGGACGGCCGCGATGTATACGACAACATCCAGTTGATCTACAAGTACCCGGGCGGGCCGAAACTCACGTACTCCTCGATCAGCACGAACCAGTTCCTGCCGTACTTCAACGGCAATCGTCCCGAAATGGGCGAGATCATCATGGGTACCGACGGCACCATCGAGATCACCGTGGGTGACGACGTGCATCCGCCGATCGCGTGGTGGTATCGCGAGCCCCCCAAGACCACGACCGTGAACGCCGCCGCTGAGAAGAACAAGCCGTTCGTGGCAGGCGCCACGATGGTCGCCTCGGGCGGGGCGAATGGGCCTATCCCGTTGAATACTCCCGACCTGGCCTTCACCGGTAAGGAAAGCTTCCTCGAGAAAGAAGCCAAGTTCGCACGCCGCTGGCTGACCTCGAAGGGTGTCATGGTGCAGGAAGAGTCGCGCAATCCGGTGGACATCGAACTGGAGAGCTTCTTCAAGAACTGCCGCGACGGCCAGTCGCCGCGCGCCAATCTCGAAGTGGGTATGGCCGACGCCGTCGCCGTCATTCTTTCGAACCTGGCGATGGACGAGGGCCGGAAGGTCTACTTCAACGAGATCGACAAGATGGGCACCGATAAGAAGCTGACCACGCAGGCTCCGGGAAAACCGGCGGCCAACGTCGGCGGGTAACAACCCCTCTCTCACGTTCGGGGCTCCGATCAAAGCCGCGACGGATTGAGAAGCTGTGACAAAGCGCGCCTCCGGCGCGTGCGCAGGCCGGGAGACCTACGCTACGGCGTACATTTCCGGCAAGGTGCATTGAGGCGGCAGTAAGCCGGCCTTATACTGAATACGTGGGCTCCGGCCGCAAACTCGTTCTGTTCGCTATCGGCGTCGGAATTGCGTTCGTGCCTGGAATGCTCCGCGCCGCGGATTCGCCGGACCTGATCTATCGGGTTCGGATCGCCAATCCAACGGCACGCGTTGAATGGGCGGCAAGCCTTTCCGGTCTGGTTTCCAACGATTGGGAAGTCACCGTCACTGTGGACCGGGAGGCCTGCGAAGTCTCCTGCGTCTACCGTTTGAAGCGCACCGGGGCAATCCGCTCAGCCAGTCTCGCACCGCCGAAAATCGTCGTACAGGTTTACTCCGACGGCGTATCGCTACCGCAGACGGTATCGATAGATCCTTCCGGCTTGGATTTCCCGGCTGCCACGCATCGGGCTGTTATTGCACGCGACCGCCTGTACATGCCGGCGCGCAAGTTGTTCCCCGGGGCGCCGGGCCGTCAACGGCAGCAGGATTCGGCCGTATTGCTGGACGCCGCCGCCGCTTACCCGAACCAACCCGCGCTGCATTCGGCGACGAATCTCCCTCTCCGCATCTAGCCACTTCTTCCCGCAACCGCAAGCCAGTAATTTTGCCGAGTGGAGGAGAGTGGAGGAGTATATGGACTTTCAAATTGTCAGCCGTGGGCGCATTCTATGCCTGCATGCCGCGGCCAAACGTCTTCAGATTCCGGAAAGGACCCTGCGATACCGTGCGAGTCGCGGCCGCATTCAAGGAGCATTTAAACAAGGGAAGCTGTGGAAGTTCCCGGTGGCCGCACTGGAGGGCTACTTCGGTAGTCCGTGTAATCAGAGCTCCGAACGTGAGACAGGGGTTTTCGCTACTTAGTGATGATGGTGGTGGTCTTCGGGATGGACTGGGATGGCGCAGCCCGTTTCCGAGATGGCGCAACTCACGTGCTCGAATTGCACCGTGGTGTGGGCGATGTGAAACTCTCCGGCGAGCATGCCGTTGAGCCGCCGCAGAATCACATCGCTCGCCGACGGGGGGACATCTTCGATCAGCACGTGACAGCTTAGCGCGTGGGCGCTGGACCCGAGACTCCAGATGTGCAGGTCGTGGACGTCGAGAACGCCCGGGATTTCGCGCATACTGCGGGTGACGTCCGGCAGCGCGATTCCACGAGGCAGTCCCTCCAGCAGAATGTTCAACGATTCGCGGATGATGTCCCAGGCCGTCCACAGGATCAGCAGCGCGAGCAGCATCGAAAGCACCGGATCGACCTGCTGCCACCCGGTATAGCGAATCACAATCGCGCCAATGATGATTGCCGCCGACCCGACGGCGTCGCCGAGCATGTGGATGAAGGCGCTGCGAACGTTGATGTCGTGCTTGCTGTCGCTGCGCAGGGACAGCATGATGACGCCATTCATGAGCAGGCCTAGCGCCGCCACACCGATCATGATGCTCTCCTGCACGGCCTCGGGATGGCGCAACCGCGTGACACCCTCGTAGAAGATCCAGCCCGAGAGCGCCAGCAGGGTCAGAGCATTGATAAAGGCCGACAAGACCCCGGCGCGGTGGTAGCCGTAGGTCTTGATCTGGTCCGCCGGCTTGGATTGCAGATAGAAACCGAACCATGCAAGGAACAAGGCCAGCGCGTCGGTGAAATTGTGGCCGGCGTCGGACAGGAGCGCCAGGGAGTGCGAACGCAGCCCGGCCACCACTTCGATGCCGACGAAAATGACCGTGACCGCAAGCGACCACGCCAATGTCCCGCCTGTTTTCCCGTGCCGATGACCGTGTGAGTGCGCGTGCACAGCTATGCTCTGATTTCAGTTTAACAGCGCTAGCGAATCGTCAGCCAATACGGCATCAAGCGCAGAAAGCCGCCCTGCAGCCAGGCGCGATAGGGCATGGCGCCGAAGACCTGCTTCAGTTTGGCATCCAGCACATCGGGCTGCGACGTCTTGGTGACAATGTCGAGCAGGCTCCGCGAGCGCGGATACATATCCAGATTCACGTTCTCATTGGCGGGGATATGCGCTTTCTCCTTGATCATTTGGATCGCCGTGTCGAGTCCGCCGAGTTGATCGACCAGGGCGTGCGACTTAGCGTCGGACCCCAGCCAGACGCGCCCCTGCGACACGGGTTCGATCTGCTCGTACGTGCGATGCCGGGCGGCCGCGACCTTGCTGACGAAATCGTGATAGCTCTCGTCGATCCCTTGCCGCAGCAGTTCGCGCTCTTCGGGAGTGAGCGGGGTGTAATCGGAATCGACATCGGCATGTTTGCCTCGCTGTACGGCGTCCTTGGTCACACCCAGTTTGTCGTAGAGGCCGTGCAGGTTTGGCTTGCCGAACACGACACCGATCGAGCCGGTTTCGGTGTCCGGGTAAGCCACGATCGGGTCTCCGGTCATGGCCATGTAGTAACCCCCGGAAGCCGCCACGTCGCTCATCGAGATGACGACCGGCTTCTTCTTACTCAGCAGATTCATTTCGCGCCAAATCTCGTCGGAGGCGTTGACTTCGCCGCCGGGCGAATCGATGCGCACGATCACGCCCTTGATTCCGGAATCGTTCGCCACCTGGCGCAGCATCTTGTCGAAGCCGTAGGAGGTGAGATTTTCCTCGGTGCCGTCATCGTCCGACGAGCCGCGCACGATGTCGCCCTGACCGACCACGAAGGCGATGCGGCTGCGGCCGCCGAGTCCCACGCTATCGGCAGGGACTTTGGTATAACTCTCGACGCCAACTTTTTTAAGGTCGCCG
>Ga0105240_10001963_pt1 | contig 33987 bp, 30 predicted proteins | sample KBSC54metaG_FD_80426 | JGI IMG/M metagenome (GOLD analysis project Ga0105240, IMG submission 80426) | Corn rhizosphere microbial communities from Kellogg Biological Station, Michigan, USA - KBS C5-4 metaG | ecosystem: Host-associated > Plants > Roots > Rhizosphere > Soil | place: Michigan, USA... | reverse complement strand
GCGTACCGCGATCTGGCCGCGGGCGCGCCCGGCGAAGGCAGCGCGGCCGTCCGGGGACGCGTCATCGAGGCGCGCGCTCGCCAGGCGGCGCGGGGCGGGGGCCCGGAGGGTACGCGCGGCCGGGCGACGAACGCGGGCCTGCCCCCCGCCGCCCTCGAACGTGCCGCCGCGCTGGACGACGCCGGCCACCGTCTGCTCGAGCGCGCCGTCGAACGACTGGGCCTTTCCGCGCGCGCCATGACGCGCGTGCGGCGCGTGGCCCGCACCATCGCCGACCTGGCGGGCAGCGAACAGGTGCGCGCCGCCCACATCGGCGAGGCCTTGCAATACCGGGCGCTGGATCGGCCGGTCGAGTGAAGCGGGCGGGGCGGTGGATCGGCCCGTCGTATCACCCGTACCGGGGGCGGGTTGACGATGCCGATCGGCCACCCTAAGACAGCCGCATGCAGGTCGATTACAGGGACATGCCGCCGCTGCGCGTGGCCGCGATCCAGCACCGCGGGCCCTACCACCAGATCGCGGAGGCGTTCGGGCGCCTGGGGCAGGTGGCGGCGGCGGCCGGACTGCAGGACGCGCCCGGAATCATGCTGGCCGTCTATCATGACGATCCGGCGGTGACACCCACGGCCGAGCTCCGCTCCGCGGCGGCGCTGGCGCTGGGCGCCGGCACCGCCGTGCCTCCTGGGCTGGTCGAGCTGACCTTGCCGGGCGGGCGATACGCGGTGACGACGCACGTGGGGCCGTACCAGTTGCTGGGCCAGGCCTGGGCGCAGCTACGCCGGCAGGTCACGGAGGCGGGCCAGCGGCCGTCGCCTGGCGCGGCCAGCTACGAGATCTATCGCAACACGCCCGAGACGGCGCCGGCGGCGCAGCTGCAGACGGAGCTGTACCTGCCCGTGGCCCAGACCACGTCCGCCACGTCGGGCAAGGAAGCCCGAGGCTGAGCCCCCGGCCGGACCTGTCCCGGTCGCGCGCTCAAAGCTTGCTGTCGTAGCTGGCGGGCGCCGGTTCCTTCCAGGCGCAGTCGAGGATGTCGGTCACGGCGACGCGCCCGTGATCGCGGAAGATCGCGTAGTCGGCGCCCTCTTCCGTCACGACGTCGCGGACGGCATCGGAGAACCGCGTGTCCCCCTTCAGGGTGACCGCGATCGTGCGGTGAAGCTTCGCCGACTCCTCGAGCATGTCGATGAAATCGCAGCGGTCGAGCTGATGGCCCATCGGAACACCTCCGTCCTGGCAAAGCTGCGCCCGAACGGCCCCGGATGCAACCTCACGGCGTCAACCGGGTCACGGCGACCTCGTAGATCTGCAGGCTGCCGTCCCGGTTCGAGGAGAAGAAGAACGTCGTGCCGTCCGGGCTGAGCCAAGGGTCACGCTCCTCGCTGGAGGTGTTCAGCTGGGTGAGCGGCGCCGGCTGCGAGAAGGCGACCGAGGTGGAGGCGCGGGTGGCCACGTACAGATCGGGCGACTCGTTCGGCGGCGTCACCGAATAGAACAGCGCCAGCCCGTCCCCGGTCAGGAAGCCGTCGGCCACGGCGTCCTGATCCGGGGCCAACCCCGTCACGATGCTGGGCGTTCCAAAGGGTTGCCCGACCAACGGCCGCGCCGCCAGGAACGTCTGGTACCCGACGTCGCTGTCCCGCTGCGAGCCGAGCGGCATGACCAGTTCGTGCTGCCCGAGGGGTCGCGGGATGTCCTTGGCCGACGAATTCAGCGGCGCCACGTTCTGCAGGTCCGCCCACGCGGTGCTGCGATCGGGCCGGGTCACCTGCCAGATGTCGACCTCGCCCAGGCCGCCCGATCGGTCCGATCCGTAATACAGGGTAAGCCCGTCCAGCGATACGGCGGGGCTGGTCTCGAACGACGACGTGCTGACCTCGGACACGATCGACGGCGCGTCGAAGGGAGCCTGGGTCGACGTCCGGCGCGCCGTCCACACATCCGCCGAGTCGCTGGCCCGGCCCGAGGTGAAGAACAGCTCCAGCAGATCGCCGGTCAATGTCGGGTTTTGGTTCGCGTAGCTGGTGTCCAGCTCGCTCAGCAGTCGGGGTGTCCCGAATTGGTAGGTCGACTGCGGCACGCCTACCTCCAGCACTGTCCGGCCGCACGAGGCGCCCATCGCGCAGCAGGCGACCCCACACACGGTCAGGGCCAGGGCGCGAAACGTCACCCGGATGAAGATACGACGAAGCCGCGGCGCGATCGACGAGGGTAGTTGGCCGCCCCGCTGGTCGCCCCACGAGGCGCCGGCGAGTCGACCGATCATTCGCGGTGCTCTGCCGCAACCGCCGCGCGTGCCGTCCGAAAGGTCCACTTGCAGTCCCAACCAAGGAGAGACCATGTCGAGCATGAAGGAGAAGATGAAGGCCGTGTCCGCGGCGATCGCCGCCATCGAGAAGCAGTTCGGAAAGGGCGCGATCATGCCGCTGGCCGGGGGTGACGTCGCCGAGATCGGGACCATCCCCACGGGATCGATCGGGGTCGATCTGGCGCTGGGCGTGGGCGGGCTACCGCGCGGCCGCGTCGTCGAGATCTACGGTCCGGAGTCGTCGGGAAAGACGACGCTGACGCTGCAGGCGATCGCGCAGGCGCAGCGCGCGGGGGGCGTGAGCGCGTTCATCGACGCCGAGCACGCGCTGGACGTCACGTACGCGAAGAAGCTGGGCGTGCGCGTGGAGGAGCTGCTGGTGTCCCAGCCCGACTGCGGCGAGCAAGCGCTGGAGATCGCCGACAAGCTGGTGGCGACGGGCGCCGTCGAGCTGATCGTGGTGGACTCCGTCGCGGCGCTGGTGCCGCGCGCCGAGATCGAGGGCGAGATGGGCGACGCCCACATGGGCCTGCAGGCCCGCCTGATGAGCCAGGCGCTGCGCAAGCTGACCGCCGCCACCGCGCGCACGAACACCTGCGTCGTGTTCATCAATCAGCTGCGCCAGAAGATCGGCGTCGTCTACGGGAACCCGGAGACGACCACCGGCGGTAACGCGCTGAAGTTCTACGCCTCGGTGCGCCTGGACATCCGCAAGACGGGCGTCATCAAGAACGGCGAGACGGTGGTGGGCAACAAGGCGCGCGTGAAGATCGTCAAGAACAAGGTCGCGCCGCCGTTTCGCGAAGCGGAGTTCGAGATCACCTACGGCGCCGGCGTGAACTGGCCCGCCGAGGCAGTCGATCTGGGCAGCGAGGCCAACCTGCTGGAGAAGTCGGGCGCCTTCTACTCGTGGAAAGGCGAGCGCTTCGCGCAGGGCCGCGAGAAGGCCTGCGCCTATCTGGCCGAGCACCCCGAGATCGCCGAGGAGATCCGCCTCAACCTGATCGAGGCCCGCAAGGCCGAGAACCGCGCCCTGGGCGCGCCCGGCACGGCGAACGGGGTCGCGGCCCCCGCCGCGGCAGCGTAGCCGGTCGACGAGGAGCCCCCCCTGTCGGCGGGTATTCCGTGAAAACCCTGGTCGTCTAACCCCTGACGCCGGGGGTGGGCCTCGGACCGCCCGCGAGGTCGGACGTCGTCCGGTCAGTGCAGGTGACTCAGCAGCACGGACATCTGGGGCTTGTCCGTGCCGCCGGTGCCGGGCTCGACGCTGGAGAAGTAGTCATCCCACCAGGGGCCGGCGGCCCACCAGGTCCAGCCCACGTAGACGTCGCTGTACTGGTCGACGAAGGTCAGCATGTCGTCGATGGCGGCCAGGCAGTTTGCGTTGGCGCCGGCGCCGAACTCGCCCAGGAAGCCGTGCTTCTTGTTCACGCGCAGCCAGCCCGTGAAGGCGGCCAGGCGGGTCGAGCCGATGGTCGCCGACACGCAGGCGGGCGAGGTGCCCGAGCCGTCGGAGTCCATGTACTGGTGCGCCTCGAAGACGACCTTGTCCAGCGGGTCGACGATGTTCAGCAACTGGTTGCCGTTGGGCGAGCCGTACCAGGTGTCGTTCCAGCCCGACGCCGTGTCGTAGCCGTTGCCCGACACGGTGATGGTGTTCGTGGCGCCGGTGGCGCGGATGGCCTGGATGGCGCCGTTCGCCGCGGCGACCCAGTCCTGGGTCTTCAGCGGCTGGGCGTCGGTGCTGTGCGGCTCGTTCATCAGCCCGAAGTACACCTGCGGCAGCGTCTGGTAGTGCGCCGCCAGCTTGCTCCACAGGTCGGCGAACGCGGCGGCGGTCACGCCGCCATAGCCGATCACGTTGCCGTCGTACGACGCGTAGTTGTGGGGATCGAGGAGCACGTTGGCGCCCGCCGCGACGGCGTAGTTCACGATGTCATCCAGCCGCCCCAGCTGCGTGTCGTCGAACGGGCCGCTCAGGGTTGGTTGCAGGCGCTCCCACAAGAAGGGGATGCGCAGGACGGTCATCCCCTTGGCGACGAAGTAGTCGACCTCGTCGTGCGTGGGGTAGGTGTAGTCCGAGCCGTAGGTCCCCGGGATGGCGCTGCCGCCGAACTCGGCGCCCGCCAGGCTGACGCCGCGCAGGCTGAGCACCGGGGGGCCGATCGGCGTGGTGGGGATCATCTGCGCCGGCTCGGCGGCGCAGGCGCCCACGGTCACGGCGAACACCATCATCAGGGCCGGCAGCGCCCGGGAGGCCGGGCGCCGGGCGAGCGAACTGTCCAGGCAAAATGCACGCGATTTCATCGAGGTGGGGGCCATATTAGTCGGACTTGGCCGGCCGCGGCGCGAGAACTGAATCGCTCCCGGCGGCACCCCGAATCGCCCGGAGGACGGACCCTTTTGAAAGGTCCGTTTGATACACTCCGGCGCCGTGCTGGACATCCGCTTGATCCGAGAGAAGCCCGAGGAAGTGCGGGCGGGGTTCGTTCGCCTGGGCGCGACGGTCGACTTCGACGGCGTGCTGGCGCTGGACGCCCGCGTGCGTGACCTGAAGAACGAGTCCCAGAACCTGCAGGCCGAGCAGAACCGCATCTCGAAGGAGATCGGGCGCGCCGCGCCGGGCGAGGCGCGCGAGGCCGCCAAGGCGGCCAGCACGGCGCTGAAGTCGAAGATCGAGGCGCTGGCCGGCGAGCTGTCCAGCGCCGAGGCGTCGCTGGAAGAGAAGCTGCTGGAGCTCCCCAACCTGCCGCACCCGTCCGTCCCCACCGGCAAGGACGACAGCGAGAACGTGGTGCTGCGCGAGGAGGGGACGAAGCGGCAGTTCGCGTTCACCCCGCAGCCGCACTGGGACCTGGGCACGAAGCTGGGCATCATCGACTTCGACCGGGGCGTGAAGATCTCCGGCTCGCGCTTTTACGTGCTGAAGAGCTGGGGCGCCCGCCTGCAGCGCGCCCTGATCACGTACATGCTCGACTTGCATACGGAAAAGCACGGTTACGTCGAGGTGTATCCGCCGTACATGGTGAAGCGCGAGTGCCTGGTCGGCACCGGCAACCTGCCGAAGTTCGGCGAGAATCTGTACCGCGACGCGGAGGAGGACTTCTGGTTCATCCCCACCGCCGAGGTACCGGTCACGAACCTGTACCGGGACGAGATCCTCGCCGAGACGCAGCTTCCCGTGCGCCACGTCGCCTTCACCGCCTGCTTCCGGCGCGAGCAGATGGCTGCCGGCCGTGACACCCGCGGCATCAAGCGCGGCCACCAGTTCGACAAGGTCGAGCTGGTCAAGTTCGTTCACCCGGACGGCTCGATGGACGAGCTGGCCAAGCTGCTGTCCGACGCCGAGGACGTGCTGCGCGGCCTGCAGCTGCCCTACCGGGTCATCCAGATGTGCACGGGTGACCTGTCGTTCTCGGCGATGGCGAAGTACGACCTGGAACTGTGGGCCCCCGGCCAGAACGAGTGGCTGGAGGTCAGCTCGTGCTCGAACTTCGGCGACTTCCAGGCGCGCCGCACGCGCATTCGCTTCAAAGAGGCGGGAGAAAAGGGAAAAAACCGATTTCTCCACACCCTGAACGGTTCGGCCCTGGCGCTGCCCCGCACGCTGATCGGGATCCTGGAGACGTATCAGCGCGCCGACGGCCGGATCGACGTCCCCGAGGTTTTGCGGCCCTACCTGGGCGGCGCGACCGTGCTTGGCTGACGGGCCCGGCGGCCCGCGGCCCTGCGGGAAAACTTCGTGGGCTAGCTTGCCTTGAATCCCCCCGGCGCCGCCAGGATCTTCGCCCGTGTTCCCTAAGCGCCCGTAACCTTTGATCTTGCTCGGTTTTTTGATTACATTCGGGCCTTAGCCATGACGAAGGCCGACCTCATCGATTCCGTAGCGGAGAAGCTGAAGCTGCCGCGCGGTCGTGCCGAGCTGCTGGTGGCCCAGGTGTTCGACAGCATGGTCGAAGCGTTGCGCCGCGGTGACGGCATCGAGATCCGCGGCTTCGGCAGCTTCTCGATCCGCGAATACAAGGAGTACGAGGGTCGCAACCCGCGCACCGGCGAGACGGTACACGTGAAGCCGAAGCGGCTCGCTTTCTTCAAGGTCGGCAAGGAGCTACGCGAGCGCGTCAATGACGGCCGCGGCTCGGACAGCGCCCCATCGTCGGCCGCGGCGGGTGGCGGCACGCCGCCCCCGGGCGCCGCGAACGTCGGCTGAGCCGGGCGCCGCCGGCGCAGATCACGCCACGCGCCAGGTCGTCCCGGCGGCGGTGTCCATCAGCTCGATGCCCTGCGCCTTCAGCGCGTTGCGAAGCTCGTCGGCGCGCGCGAAGTCTTTCGCCGCGCGTGCTTGCGTGCGCTCGACGATGCGCGCCTCGATGGCGGCGGCGTCGATGTTCCGGCGTTTGCAAAGGCGCGCGCGCCGCGCCATCAGGAACTGGGACGGCACCTGCCGGAAGATCCCCAGCGTCTCACCGCACGCGCGCAGGTCGTCGCGCAGCCGCGCCAGCGTCCGCTGGCGCACGTCCTTGGGCGCGGACTTCGGCTCGTCCAGCAGCTTGTTCGCCAGCACGAACGACTCGTACAGGTGCCCCACCGCCGCGGCGGTGTTGAAGTCGTCGTCCATCGCCTCGCGGAAGGCGGCCGCCGTGCGGTCGGCCGGCGCCACCACCGGCCCCGCCGTCGCGGCGCCCGCCGGCAACCCGGCCGCGTCCAGCCGGTCCAGCGTGCGATAGAAGTAGTCCAGGCGGTCCTCTGCCTCGTCCAGATCGGGGAACGTCGTCTCGCCGTTCGCGTCCTTGCCAAGCTCGAACGACACGGGGCTGCGGTAGTGCACGCTGACGAACAGCAGGCGAAGCGCCTCGAGATCGTGCGTCTCGGCGACCTTGCGGATGCTGACCACGTTCCCCAGCGACTTCGACATCTTCTCGCCGCCGAAGTTGACCATGCCCGAGTGCAGCCAGTGCTGCGCGAACGTCCCCAGGCCGTACGCGCCCTCGGACTGCGCCCGCTCGTTCTCGTGGTGCGGGAAGATCAGGTCCGAGCCGCCGCCGTGGATGTCGAACGTCTCGCCCAGGAACGTCTGCGACATGGCCGAGCACTCGATGTGCCACCCGGGCCGTCCCGGACCCCACGGGCTCTCCCACTGCGGCTCGCCAGGCTTCGCCGCCTTCCACAGCGCGAAGTCCAGCGGGCTGTGCTTCTGCTCGCCGATCTCGATGCGCGCGCCCGACTTCAGATCGTCGATGCTCTGCCCCGACAGCGCGCCGTACGACGGGAACTTAGGTACCGCGAAGTAGACGTCGCCGCCGGCCGGATAGGCGAGGCCCCGCTCGCACAGCTTCTCGATCAGCGCGATGATCTCGGGGACGTGCTTCGTGGCCAGCGGCTCGTCGTCCGGCGGCGCGATCCCCAGCGACGCCTGGTCGGCGGCCATCGCGTCCATGTACTTCTTCGCCACCGCCTCGGCCGAGATGCCCTCGGTGTTGCCGCGGCGGATGATCTTGTCGTCGATGTCGGTGACGTTGCGGACGAAGCGGACATCGAAGCCGGCGGCGCGCAGGTGGCGCACGATCACGTCGAACGCCACCAGCATGCGTCCGTGTCCGACGTGGCAGATGTCGTAGACCGTGATGCCGCAGGCGTAGAGGCCCACCTTCCCGGGCTGCAGCGGGACGAAGTCGACCTTGTGCTTCTTGCGCGTGTCGTAGATGCGAAGGGTCATGCTGTGCTTCCGTCCGGCCTCTTGCGGGTGGTGCGTCCGGTGATCCTCGCCGCGCGCTCAGGCGGCCTTTCGCTTGGTGTTGCCGGGACGCCGCCCGGCGGACAGGCTGCGCGCCAGGCCGACCAGGTTCACGCTGGCGAACCCGATCAGCACCACGGCGATGGCGGCGTCGGACAGGTGGTCGCGCGGCGTCTCGGCCTCCACGATCAGGTAGGCGTCGGGCGGGACCTGCACGGTCGCCAGCGTGCGGATCGTGTCCAGGCCGATCAGCGGTTGGTCCTTCACCGCCTCGGCCTTGGGCGCGCCACCCGGCGCATCGTCGGCGTTCGGGGCGCCGGCCTTGGCGTCGCCCTCGGTCTGGCCCACGCGTACGGACAGGACGGGCCCGCCCCAGGCGACGTCGGCCACGCGCGCCTTCACGGTCTCGCGCACGTCGCGCAGATCCGACTGGTAGTCGATGGCGCCCAGGTCGTTCATCAGCTTGTCGCGCGTCGCGGGGGTGACCGCCACGATCCAGGTCTGGCGATCCGTTGCCGCCCGGCCGGCACGCAACACCAGCGCGCCGTGCGCCACCAGCGCCGACCGCGCGATCTCGGGGTTCGCGAACCGGGCCGTGGGCAGCCCCACCTCGACCTCGCCGGGGTGCACCAGATCGAACGCCAGGATGTCGTTCGGGCCCAGCGTCACCGTGTCACCGGCCAGATCGGGCACCGACACGACGCCCGCGGCGCCCTTGCCGTCGCTGAGCGCGTGCACCAGCGCGTCCCGCGTGAAGAAGTGGGTGGCGCTGACGTGGTTCGCGAAGTGGCCGCGGATCGCCTCCTCGAACGGCAGCTCCGAGAAGCGGACCAGGCGACCCTCGAAGACGTCGGCCTCGGCGCGGAAGCCGGGCAGCGGGTTCTCGCGCCGGTGCACGAACACGCGGCTCTGTGTGCCCAGCAGGCGGAAAAGCTCGCTGAACGTCCACGAGCCCTTGGTGTCGACCTCCAGCGCGCTCTCGCGATCGGGGGTGCCGCGCAGGCGCACGACGCGGTTCACGCCGTCGGCCAGCACCGCCGGGCCGCGGTCGTTCGCCATCAGCGCGCGCGCGTCGCCCAGGTCCGCCGGCTGCGGCGACGACAGGAAGAACGTCAGATCGCTGCGCATCTTCGCGACCAGGAACAGCGCCAGCAGCGCGGCCGCCACCGCCAGCGCGGGATGGCGCGTGCGGGGATTGGGGATGTCGGCGAACTCGTCCACCTCGTTGAGATCGGTGGGGGGCCGAGGACCTGTCTGGGCCGGATCGTCCATGGACGTCGAAGAGCCGGCCGAGACTAGCACAGCAAGCCAGATAAGAAGCGCGCCGCGGCCCCGGAGGGGCGCGCCCTCGGTGGCGGCGCCGCCCGGAACGCCCAGCCCGGCGTTTCGATTCGCGAAATCCGTGATATGACCCGGCGCATGTCAGGGACGTTCGCCCGTGTCCTCGCGGCGGTCGCGGTCGTCGGGACGCTGGGGTGCACGAGGGCCCGTACGCCCGAAGAGGGATACCGGCGCTTCTGCAAGGCCGTCACGGCGGGGGATGCGCCCGCGCTGTTCGAGGCGCTGGACCAGAAGAGCCGGTGGGCCTGGATGACGGTCCAGAAGTCCCACCGCGAGGCGTACGACATCATCCTGAGCAACTATCCGGAGGGGCTGGAGCGCGAGCGCGAGGTGCGTCGGTTCGAGCGCGGGGCCACGCTGGGCAGCGGCCGCGCCGCGTTCGTCGACGAGGTCGGGCAGCGGGCCATTGGCGGCCTGCGCCCGCTGTGCACGGGCGGCGCGCGGTTCGAGACGGCGCCCGACGGGGCCAGCGCGACGGCGGTGCTCGCGTCCGGCGCGCAGGTGCCGTTCCGCCTTGGTCCCGAGGACAAGAGCTGGGGCTACGCCGGTTATGCCGACGACGCCGAGGACCGCCAGAAGCGGGCGCTCGCGGACGTCGAGCAGGTCCGGACCAGCGCGGCCGATTACGAGCGGGCCGCCGCCCGCAACGCGAAGTAGCGGCGCCGGCGCTCGCCCGCCCGGCTGACCGACGCCCGGCGCCTTTCTCGCCGTCACGTCCGAAAATGGCGAGATCGGCGGCCGCCCGGGCGCTAAGCAAGGCGGCGAGGACACGGATGCGAGGCAACGCGGGCAAGGCGAGCAACGTGGGCAAGGTGAGCAACGCGGGCAACGCGGAAATGACCGCCAGCGGGAAAAGCCGCCCGACAGCCGGCGGGCGCGGCCAGAACCTTGCGGCGCGCGCGAACGGCGTCATCGCGGCAGCCGCCGCACACGCGTCTGGCCGGGCCGAGCCGACCCGCGCGGCCGGGCCGACCCGCGGGCGGGCGGCGGCCCGCGCGACCGAGGCGACCCGCGCGAGGGCGGCGACCCGCGCGACCGAGCCGATCCGCCCGAGGGCAGAGACCCCTGCGACCGAGGCGACCCGCGCAAGCGCGGCGGCCCCTGCGAGCGAGGCGACCCCCGCGAGCGAAACGTCCCGGGCGCTCGACGACCGCTGGTACGCGGCGCTGCAGGCGCGCGATCCCCGCTTCGACGGCGTGTTCTTCGTCGGCGTCAGCACGACCGGCATCTACTGCCGCCCGGTCTGCGTGGCGCGCACGCCGGGGCGCGATCGGTGCGCGTTCTTCACCGACGCCGCCCAGGCCGAGAGGGCCGGCTACCGCGCCTGCTTCCGCTGCCGGCCCGAGTCGGCGCCGGGCGCCGCGCCTGTCGATGCGCGCTCGCGGCTGGTGCGCGCGGCGCTGGCCCGCGTGGACGCCGGATTCCTGAACGACGGGACGATCGAGGCGCTGGCGCAGGCGCTGGGCGTGACCGACCGGCACCTGCGCCGCGTGGTCGTGGAGCAGGTCGGCGCGTCGCTGGTGGAGATCGCGCAGTCGCGCCGCCTGGCGATGGCGCGGCGGCTGCTCGCCGATTCCGGGTTGTCAGTCGCCGCGATCGCGTTCGCCAGCGGCTTTCGCAGCGTGCGCCGGTTCAATGCGCTGTTCGCCCAGCGCTACGGCCGGGCGCCGTCCCGCTGGCGCCGGGCCGGCACCGCTCCGGGGACCGGTTCGAACGCGGGGCGCGCCGCGCGCCCGACCAGGATGCCCTGGTCGCGGCCGCCGGGGGAAGGACCGGACCTCTTCGCGGGCGCCGGCGCCCTGTCGCTGCGACTGTCCTTCCGGCAGCCATTCCACTGGACGGACCTGCTGGCGTTTCTGGGTCCGCGCGCGATCGCCGGCGTCGAGCAGGTCACGGCCGGCGCGTACAGCCGCACCGTCCGCATGGGAAACGACGTCGGGCTCGTCTCGGTCGCCCTCGATCCCGGCGGCGGGCACCTGCGCGCGACGATCACGCCGCAGCTGGTGGATCACCTGATGCGGATCGTGTCGCGCGTGCGCGTGCTGTTCGATCTGGACGCGCGGCCCGACGTGGTCGCGGCGCACCTGGCCGGCGACGCGCTGCTGGGATCATTCGTCCGTCAGGCTCCGGGGCTGCGGCTGCCGGGCGCGTTCGATCCGTTCGAGGCGGCCGTGCGCGCCGTGCTGGGCCAGCAGATCTCGGTGCGCGCGGCGGCGACGCTGGCGGGGCGGCTGGTGGCGCGGTTCGGACAGCCGTTGCCGGCAGGGGTTGCCCTGCCCGCCGCCGCAGGCCTGACGCACACCTTCCCGGCGCCGGCCCAGCTGGCGGCCACGCCCGTGAACGACCTGGCGTCGATCGGGCTGCCCGGCGCGCGCGCCGCCACGCTGCAGGGCCTGGCGGCGCTGTTCGCGGACGGGGCGTTCCTGACCGCGATGGAGACGGGCGAAGGCGACGAGGTGGCACGCCTGCTGAAGCAGGTGCGCGGCATCGGCGACTGGACAGCCGCGTATCTGGCGATGCGGGCGCTGCACGATCCCGACGCGTTCCCCGCCGGTGATCTGGGGGTGCGCAAGGCGCTGGGGGGCCTGGCGCTGAAGGAGGCCCAGGCGCGCGCCGAGGCGTGGCGCCCCTGGCGCGCCTACGCGGTGATGCACCTGTGGGGCTCGCTGGGCGCGCGTCCGGCGGAGACGAAGGGCCAGCAGACGCCGCGGCAGGCGGCGTAACATGGAGGAGCACATGTCTGCGATCTTCACGGACAGGGAGACGCCCATCGGGCTGGTACGCATCGTCGAGCAGGAGGGCGCCATCACCCGGGTCGCGCTGAGCAGCGACGAAGGCTTCGCGGCGCGGGAGTACGGCCAGGCGGGCACGTCGGCGCTGTTGCGGTCGGCCGTGCAGCAGCTGGGCGAATACTTCGCGGGCACGCGCACGGTGTTCGATCTGCCGCTGCGGGCGGAAGGGACGGCGTTCCAGCGCCAGGCGTGGCAAGCGCTGTGCGCGATCCCCTACGGCCAGACGCGCAGCTACGCGCAGCAGGCGCGCGCCGTGGGCCGCCCCACCGCCACGCGCGCCATCGGCGCCGCGAACGGCCGCAACCCCATCGCCATCATCGTCCCGTGCCACCGCGTGATCGGCAGCGACGGCAGCCTGACCGGCTACGCCGGCGGCCAGCCGGTGAAGCGCTGGCTGCTGAATCACGAAGGGGTGCAGACCGCCGCATCGTCGGAAGCGCAGGCCCGCGCGCAGCTCGAGCTGTGGTCCGCGGCGGCGCCTCCGTAGGGTCAGGCGCGCGGCGTTGCGCCGGTGGAGACGGTCCGGCGCGTCCGCCGGGCGTGCAGTAGGCTGCGTGCACCATGTCGCCGCCGCCGCCCGTCGTTCGCGCCCCCGAGGTCCCGCTCGGCAAGCGGCTGCGCGCCAGCGTCGTGCACTCGGGCCGCGCGCTGGGCCTGGTCTGGCAGTCCGCGCCGGGCGGCGTGGTCGCGCTGGGGGCGCTGACGATCGTCGCGGCGCTGCTGCCGCCTTTCATTGCGTACGTCGGCAAGCTGATCATCGACGCGGTCATGTCCGCCCACGGCGCCGGCGACCTGGCGGCGGCGCGCGCCGTGCGGCTGGTGGCGGTCGAGCTGGCCGCCGTGGTCGCGCTGGCCGGCATCGAGCGCGTGCTGGGCCTGGTGCGCCAGGTGATCGGTCTGCGCCTGGGCATCGACATCAACGTGCGCATCCTGGAGAAGGCGCAGCGGCTGTCGCTGCGCCACTTCGAGGATCCCGAGTTCTACGACAAGCTGACGCGCGCCCGCCGCGAGGCCTCGACGCGGCCGCTGTCGCTGATCCAGAGCAACTTCCAGGTGGTCCGCAACGGCCTGACGCTGGCCGGGTACATCGCGCTCCTGGTCGGGTTCTCGGGGTGGATGGCGCTGGCGCTGCTGGCGGCCACCATCCCGGCCTTCGTGACCGAGACGCGCTTCTCGGGCGCGGCGTTCCGCTTGCGCAACTGGCGCTCGCCGGACGCGCGGCGCCTGACGTACATCGAGTACGTGCTGGCCAACGACGAGCACGCCAAGGAGGTGAAGCTGTTCGGCCTGGGGCCGCTGCTGCTCGACCGCTACCGCGGCATGGCCGAGAAGTTCTTCTCCGAGGACAAGCGCCTGGCGGTGCGGCGCACGCTGTGGGGCTACGTGCTGTCGCTGCTGAGCACGGCCGTGTTCTACGGCTGCTACGCCTTCATCGTCGTGGCGACGGTGCGCGGCCGGCTGACGCTGGGGGCGATGACGCTGTACCTGGTGGCGTTCCGGCAGGGGCAGCAGAGCTTCCAGGCGGTGCTGACGGCGGTGGGCGGCATGTACGAGGACACGCTGTACATGACGAACCTGTTCGACTACTTCGCCATCTCGACGGACGCGACGCCGGCGTTGGCGGAGGCGCCTGTCGCGGGCGGACCGGCGCTGGCACTGGTTGGGACGACTCCCGTCGCCGGGCCAGCGCCCGCACCGGCGGCGAAGGCGACGAACGGCGCGGGCATCGTCGGCCGGCCCGAGCTGGGCATCCGCTTCGAGAACGTCGGCTTCCGCTATCCCGTCGCCGGCCAGGTCGCACCCGGGGCGCGGCCGGAAGGGCAGGGCGCGGGCGCGCCGCCGAACGCCGCACCGGAACCTGCCGAGGGGCGCTGGGCCCTGCGCGGCGTGAACGTCTTCATCCCCAAGGGGCAAAGCCTGGCGCTGGTGGGCGAGAACGGCGCCGGCAAGACCACGTTCATCAAGCTGCTGACGAACCTGTACCAGCCGACGGAGGGGCGCGTGCTGCTGGACGGCCGCGATCTGCGCGACTGGGACGAGACGGCGCTGCGGCGGCGCATCGGCGTCATCTTCCAGGACTTCAACCAGTACCAGCTGGCCCTGCGCGAGAACGTCGCGTTCGGCAGCGTGCAGCACCTGGAAGACGGCGAGCGCGTCGGCCGCGCCGTCGAGCAGGGCGGCGCGCGCGAGCTGGTGGCGGGCCTGTCGGCCGGCCTGGAGACGCAGCTGGGGCGCTGGTTCTCGTCGGGCGTCGAGCTGTCGGGCGGCCAGTGGCAGAAGATCGCGCTGGCGCGGGCGTTCATGCGCGAGGAGGCGGACATCCTGATCCTCGACGAGCCGACGGCCGCGCTGGACGCCGAGGCCGAGCACGCCGTGTTCCAGCGGTTCCGGGCGCTGGCCGCCGGCCGCACCACCATCCTGATCTCGCACCGCTTCCCCACCGTGCGCATGGCCGACCGCATCCTGGTGCTGGAAGCGGGCCGCGTGATCGAGGACGGCGACCACGCCAGCCTGCTGGCCGCCGGCGCTCGCTACGCCCACCTGTTCAACCTGCAGGCGGCGGGGTACCTGTGACGCCTCGCCAGGCCGCGCGTCTCCGACGCGGCGGTGTAACGCCTACCTAGCCAGTTTGCTCGTCGTCGCCCCACGACGCGGGCTGGCCGGTCGCTTCCAGCACCGACAGCCACAGCTCCTGCGTGACGTCTACCTGCTTGCGGAAGCGGGTGGCCAGCGGCATCGGCACGTGCACGAAGCGGCCGTGCCAGCGGCCGATCAGCATCTCGGTGTTGCCGGCCATCGCGGCGTGCACGGCGTTGCGGGCCATGTTCCAGCAGAACACGCTGTCCGACGGCGACGCGGGCACGCTGCGGATCTGGTAGCTGGGGTCGATGTACTTCAGCGTCAGCTCGATGCCGCTGATGGCGAAGTGCCGGTTGATCAGGTCGCGCAGCACCAGGCCGATGTCGCCCAGGCGCGCGTTGCCGCTGGCGTCGGTGGGGCGGCTGTCGTCGGCCAGGCGCCGCGGGGCGCACAGCTCCTGTCCCGCGCCCTCGGCCACCACGATGACGGCGTGACCGCGCTCGGCCAGGCGGGTCTCCAGGCGCTGCAGGAACCCGCGCGGCCCCTGCAGGTGCAGCGGCACCTCGGGGATCAGCACGAAGTTCGCGTCCGTGGCCGCCAGCGCGGCGCTGCAGGCGATGAACCCGGAATGCCGGCCCATCAGCTTCACCAGGCCCACGCCGTTGCGCGCGCCCGTCGCCTCGACGTGCGCGCTGCGGATGGCCTCGACGGCCGCGGCGAACGCGCTCTCGAACCCGAAGCTGCGGTCGGTGAAGTGAATGTCGTTGTCGATCGTCTTCGGTACGCCGACGACGGCGACCGGGCGGCGCCGGCGATCCAGCTCGGCGACGATCGTCTGGGCGCCGCGCAGCGAGCCGTCGCCGCCGATGACGAACAGCATGTCGATGCCCAGCTCGTCCAGCATGTCGACCATCTCGCCCGCGTCCTGGTTGCCGCGGCTGGTGCCCAGCAGGGTCCCGCCCTCCATGTGAATGCCGGCCACCATCTCGGGACGCAGTCGCAGGGGCGCGTGCCCGTGGCGCTTGGTCAGCCCCTCGTAGCCGTAGCGGAAGCCGAAGATCTCCTTCACCCCGTAGGCGTGCGTCAGCTCCAGCACGATGCCGCGCAGGACGTTGTTGATGCCCGGGCAAAGGCCCCCGCAGGTGACGATCCCGGCGCGCACCTTCGACGGGTCGAAGAAGGTCTTGTCGCGCGGGCCCGCCAGCTCGAACGTGGGCTGCTCGGCCGGCGGCGTGCCGGCCACGCGCGAGAAGCGATCGTCCAGCAGGACGCGATCCGCGCCCCCGACGGGATGGAACGCCTCGCGGCCCAGCCGGGCCGCCAGCGGCGAGGGGTGCAGGCAGCGGCCGAGGTTGCGGATCTGCAGGTCCGAAACTTCGACCCGGGCGGTGCGCTCGGGAACGGTCAGGTTTTCCGTCATGGCTGCGTTTGGTCCAGAACATAGCCCTTAGCACGTTTCGTGGAGGTGTCGTTTCGCCCCGACGACCGTAAAAAGACCGGGCATGGTGAAGACTGTGTAGGGGCGGATCCACTGTCGAAGGCGCCAAACGCGGCTGCGCTGCGCCGGCTCCGCCCAAAAATCCGCTGATTTCCGGAGACTTCCCGGCGCGAATCCCGACGCCGCCCCACCTTGTGACGCGTACCAGGAGGCGTTATCATCCGCCCGCCGAAGGGAGCGTCGAGCATGGAGTCAGCTGCCGTGGGGGCCCCGAAGTCACGTCGCGTCTGGTTGCTGATGGGCGGTCTCGTCGGAGCGATCTCTTGCGGGCTGGACGGCTACGAGAGCGTTCAATCACGCTCCAGCCCGTTCTCCGAGTCGGCCTGCGCGACGGCCGCCAGGAACGCGTTCGAGTTTCCCACCCCGAACTTCTCGATCACCTCGCCGTCCAGCTACAACACCTGCGGCAAAGGCTACGTGGTCGACGTCGGGACGGGCGGTCAGATGGGAAAGACCGGCGGCAGCGGCGGCGCGACGTACCATCACGACGTCGTCGTCTCGTACGCGGGAAATCTGGCCACCGACCAGTCGACGTGCGAGGGCCTGTACGCCGACGCGTATTTCTACAAGAAGTCGGCCTCTGGTGCCTTCCTGTCGCTCGGAGAGTGGACCTCCTCCGGCGTCTGGCTGCCGCAAAGGGCCGCGTGCGTCCCACCTGCGCTCGACCTGAGAGACTTCGACCAGTATCTCTTGCCTTCGGTCGGTGACATGGTCAGGGTCGCCGCGACCGTGCGTGACCCCGCCCAGAACACCTTGCCCCTGACCGTGGCCGGGATTCAGTTCGGGATCGACACCCCCACGGGGTGCAGCGCCGACGCTTCGTACATGCTCGGGGAGCAGGGCCTCTTCGCGGATCAGTTCATGTACTCGTGCGACGGGCGGTTTCGGCTGTACATGCAGGACGACGGCAACCTGGTCCTTTCGCAGAAGGATGCGAGCGGCAACTTCAGCATCGCCCTGTGGACGACGCAGACCAACGGCATCCCGGCGGCCAACCTGCTCGAGATGCAAGACGACGGTGATCTGGTCATCTACTCGTTCGGGGGAGCGCGCGTCTGGTCGAGCGGCACCAGCGGCAAACCCGGGCTTCACCTGAAGCTCTACAACAACGGGAACATGAAGCTGTACGACGGCAGCTACGGCACCGTCTGGCAAACGAACACCGGCGGGCACTGAGCCCGGCCGCTCCGCTCGTCGGCGCGGAGGGCTGCCGCGGGCTACTGGCGATCGGGCACGGACGGGGGCGGAATGATCGGGCCCTGCTGGGGAGCCGCGCCCGGGTTCATGATGATCGTCGGCTGAGAGGGCTCGGCGTTGTCCTTCGACGACAGGCTCTTGTTGTAGGACCGGCTGATCGTCGTCGCCTCTTGCGAGTCGAGGCCCTGGATGGGGCGGCCGTCGTTCTCGATCGGCTCGGGGTTGGCGAGCTGCTGGCTGAAGGCCTGCGCGTAGGCGCGGCCATGCGTGGGCGACAGGTGGGTCCTCTCGGCGCAGCCGCCCAGCGCCAGGAAACCGAGCCCGATCAGCAAGCGTCGTTGCGTCATGGCTGCGCCTCGCTCGGCGCCACCGGGGCGCCGTCGTCGCGCACGGGCGAGGTGGCGGGCGCCTCGCCGGGCATCGCCGGCGCGGGCCGGCCCAGCAGCTCGGCCACGTGGACCAGGTTCGAACGCGCGCGCTTCGATTGCGGATCCATGCGGGTCGCCTCCACGTAAAGGTCGTACGCGTTCGACAGGTCGCCGTGCTGCTCGTAGGCGAAGCCCAGGTTCACCTTGGCCTCGACCGGCGTGCCGCCCAGCGCGAACTCGCGCGCGGCGCGGTGCCAGTCGCCCTGGGCCGCGCAGGCGAAGCCCAGGTTCGTGCGCGTGCGGCGCGTGGCCGGCGCCAGGCGGGCGGCCTTCTCGTAGAAGCTGATGGCCTCCTTCGTCTTCCCGTGCAGGAACAGCGAGAAGCCCAGGTTGTTCAGGTAGCCGGCGTTGTCCGGCTGCAGCTTCACCGCCAGGCGCAGCTGCTCCTCGGCCTTCTCGGGCTTGCGCTGCAGGTCGAACAGGATTCCCAGCGCCGCGCGGGCGCTGGCCAGCTCGGGGGCCAGGCGCGCCGCGTCCCGCAGGTCGGCCTCGGCCTCGTCCAGCAGGCTCTGCTCGCGATAGATCGTCCCGCGCAGCACCAGCACGCCGGCATCCCCGGGGCGCTCGCGGTGCAGCTGATCGACGTACGCGAACGCCGGCTGCCAGTCGGCCCGCGCCATCAGCTCGCCGGCCAGCTTGCGCCGCGCCTCGAACGTGTCGGGCTGCGCGGCCAGGTTCGAGCCGCCGGACCCGCCGCCGTGGGCGCACCCGGTCGTCATGACCCCAGCCGCCAGCAGCACCGCCATCTTCAGCTCGTGTCGCATCGGTCGTCTCCTCATTGCCCCGAAAAGTTACGGACGATCATGGCGACGGCTGGCCCCATCACGATCGCCAGCAGCGACGGCAGGATGCACATGATCAGCGGGATGGTCATCTTGACGGACACCATGGCCGCCTTCTCCTCGGCGCGCTGCGAGCGCCGCACGCGCATGCTCTCGCCGTGAACGCGCAGCGCCTTGGCGATGCTGGTGCCGAACATGTCCGTCTGGATCAACATCGCCGACAGGGCGCGCAGATCCTCGACGCCGGTGCGCTCGGCCAGGCGCCGGAAGCCGTCGGCGCGCGCCACGCCCGCCTGGATCTCCAGCGCGGTGTGCTTCAGCTCGGCCGCCAGCAGCGGCGCCGCGATCACCATCTCGTCGGCCACGCGCACGATGGTGGCGTCCAGCCCCAGGCCGGCCTCGACGCAGGTGACCAGCAGGTCCATCGCGTCGGGCAGGGCGCGCTCGATCAGGACCTGCCGCTTCTGCGCCTGGCTGCGCAGGTACAGGTTGGGCAGGAAGAACGTCAGCGCCGCGATGATCATGGCCAGCGCCAGATCCATCGGGAACCCGATGGGGTGCACGAACTGCGAGTTGATCAGCAGGAACGCGATCGTGCACACGGGCGCCACGGTCAGCTTCAGGCCCAGGAAGATCTCCATGGCGTGCTCGCCCCGGTACCCGGCGCGGGTCAGGGCGGCGCGCAGCTTGGCCAGCTCCTCGGCCTGTCCGGGGCGGGCCAGCCAGGCGAACGGGCGGAAGAAGCGCGCCAGCGCCTGCGACGTCGAGTGCCCCTCGGCCTCGTGGTCGACGGCGACGCGCACCACGCCCGTGTTCCCCGCCGCCATCGTGCGCTCGAGGCGGTCGACGATCTCGTCGCGGCCGCGCCCCACGAACGATCGCAGCGCCGCCGCCAGCGCGACGACGAACAGCATGCCCGCGCCCGCCGCGACCGCCAGTTCCCAGTGCAGACCTGAAAGCGCGTCCATGGCTACACGTCCAGCTTCATCATGCTGCGCATCCACAGCAGGCCGACCAGCCAGGTGACGACCGCGTACGCCACGGCGGCGTGGCCGATGCGATCGGTGACCAGCAGGCGTGAGTACTCGGGGTTCGTGAAGGCGATGAAGATCGCCGTCAGGATGGGCAGGGCCGCCAGGATGTAGCTGGACATGCGGCCCTCCGCCGTCAGCGTGCGCAGCTTGCCGTAGAAGCGGTAGCGGGCCCGGATGGTCTCCGCGATCTTCTCGATGATCTCGACCAGGTTGCCGCCCGTCTCCTTCTGCACGATGACGGACACGGCGAAGATCTTCAGGTCGCGGTTGTTGGGGGCGCGCTTCGTCATCTGCTCGACGGCGCGCTCGAACGGCATGCCCAGGTTCTGCTCCTCGAAGGCCCGCGCGAACTCGGTGTTGATGGGGGCTGGCATCTCGGCGGCCACCAGCTTGAACGAGCTGGACAGGGCGTGCCCCGCCTTCAGCGAGCGGGCCATCATGTCCAGCGCGTCGGGCAGCTGCTCGGACAGCTTGTTGTTGCGCCGATCGCGCATGAACATCGCGTACATGAACGGCAGCGCGGCGCACAGCGGCGCCAGGGCCAGCGACAGCAGCACGCCCATGTTCGACAGCAGCCCCAGCACGGCACCGACGACGAAGCCGATGCCCGACAGCGTGAACAGCTTCGCCACGGTGATCGCCACCTCGGCCTGCTCCAGCAGCAGCTCGGCCTTGGTGGAGAACGAGAACGACCGCAACAGCGCGTCGACGGCAGGGTTGGCCGACAGGTTGCCCTTGCGCAGCAGCGACGTGGACTCGGCGATCCCCGAGCCCAGCGTCTGCAGGCGGCGCTTCAGCTCGTCCTGGTTGCGCTCGCGGAAGTAGCGGACGGTGTGGAACAGCCCCTCGATCAGCGCGAACGCCGCGACCGTCAGCACCCCGATCAGGATGGCGCGCATGGCGTGGTCATCCCTCCATGACCTGCTGCACGACCGCCGCCGGGCTGATGCCGTAGCGCTCGATGCGCTCCATGGCCTTCGGCCTCAGGCCGGTGGCCTTGTACTCGCCCAGGATCTTGCCGTCCTTGTCGGTGCCGCGCTGGTCGAAGCGGAAGATCTCTTGCTGGGTGATGACCGTGCCTTCCATGCCGGTGATCTCCGAGACGCTGGTGATGCGGCGCCGGCCGTCGGTGCCGCGGGTCAGCTGCACGACGATGTTGATGGCGCGGGCGATGGTCTGCTTGGTCAGCGCCTCGGACAGGCTGACGCTGCCCATGCCCACCATCGACTCGACGCGGGCCAGGGCGTCGCGCGCCGTGTTGGCGTGCACCGTGGTCATCGAGCCCTCGTGACCGGTGTTCATGGCCTGCAGCATGTCCAGGATCTCGCCGCCGCGGCACTCGCCGATGATGATGCGGTCGGGGCGCATACGCAGCGCGTTCTTGACCAGGTCGCGCGCCAGCACCTCGCCGCGGCCCTCGATGTTGGGGGGGCGCGTCTCCAGCCGCACCACGTGCCGCTGCTGCAGCTGCAGCTCGGCTGCGTCCTCGATGGTGACCACGCGCTCGCCGTCCGGGATGAAGGACGACATGGCGTTCAGCATCGTGGTCTTGCCGGTGCCGGTGCCGCCGCTGATCAGGATGTTCAGCTTCGCCTGCACGGCGGCCCCCAGGAAGCCCACCATCTCGGGCGTGATGCTGCCGATGCGCAGCATGTCCTTGAACCGCAGCGGCTTGCCGCCGAAGCGGCGGATCGACATGACCGGGCCGTCGATGGCCAGCGGCGGGATGATGGCGTTCACGCGCGAGCCGTCGGCCAGGCGGGCGTCGGCCATGGGCGAGGCGTCGTCCACGCGCCGGCCCACGCGGGCCACGATGCGGTTGATGATCTGGGTCAGGTGCTCGTTGTCGCGAAACCGCACGCTGGTCAGCTCCAGCTTGCCGAAGCGCTCGACGTAGACGGTGTTGTACCCGTTCACCAGGATGTCCGAGATGGAGGGATCGCGCAGCAGCGGCTCGAGCGGCCCCAGGCCGGTCACCTCGTCCAGCAGCTCCTCGAACAGCGTCTCGCGCTCGGCGCGGTTCAGCGGCAGCTCGGTGCCGGCCAGCACCACGCCCAGGATCTGCCGCAGCTCCTCGCGCAGCTGTTCGCGGGTCAGCTGGTCGATGGTGCGCAGATCCAGCTTGTCGATCAGCCCCTTGTGAAGCTCGCCCTTCAGGGCCTGGTAGGCCTCGACGCTGACGGCGTGCGAGGTCCCCGGCATGGGCAGCACCGGCGAGGGGTAGCTGCCGGTCTGCGAGCGCTGCTGCAGGCGATCACGTAGTCCCATCGGCGACCTTTCGCGACAAGAAGCCCCGCAGGAAACCCTTGGCCGCCGGCTTGTCCACCTGCACCTCGCCGCCCGCCACGACCGGCACGAGATCGGCGATGTCCTGGGTCAGCTTCGAACGGGGGGCCGCGTCCGTCAGCAGCACGCCGCGGTTGATGGCGTCGATCAACGACACGAAGTCGTTGGCCAGCGTGTGCGTGACGGGGACCTTCAAGGTGTCCGCGATCACCTCCAGGGTGATGCGCGACTGCTTCTGATAGCGGTTCAGGATCAGCTTGACCTTCTGCTGGTCGTAGCCGAGGCGTCCGAACATCTCCAGGCAGCGCTGGCCGTTGCGGATGGCCGGCACGTCCTGGGTCATCACCATCAGCAGGATCTGGCTGACGTCCAGGGCCGCCAGCGCCACCTCGTCGAAGCCGCGCACGCCGTCGATGACGACGCGGTCGTAGTGCTTGCGCAGCACCAGCAGCAGCTTGGACAGATCGGCGGCGGTGATCGACTCGGCGTCCTCCATCGAGCCGTTCTGCGCCAGCACCGCCACGCCCGAGCTGTGCTTGGTGATCGACGTCTCCAGCAGATCGCGGTCCAGGCGGGGAAGATTCGCCAGGATCTCGCTGATCGACGTGTTCGACGAGATGTCCATGAACGACGGCACGTCGCCCAGGTGCAGGTCCAGGTCGATCAGGCACACCCGCAGGCCCTTGCGCTGCATGGCGCCCGCCAGGTTGGTGGCGATGGCCGTGGCGCCCATGCCGCCCTTGGCGGGGAACACCGTGATGATCGAGCCCTCCTCGGTGGACTCGGTGTTCTTCGCCTGGGCGCGCACCGCCATCTGGATCTCGTCGACGTCGGTGTCGACCACGAACTCGCGCGCGCCCGAGCGCATGGCGCGCAGGATCAGGTCGGGATCCTTGCTCTGGCTGACCACCACGACGACGCCGCCGGCGGCGGTGACGTTGTAGATGTAGCCGAAGTTCTGGGGCAGCTGCGGCGCCACCGCCACCAGCACCACGCCCGGATGGACGCGCCGCACTTCCTCGGCGACCTGCTCGGGCCGCACGGTCGAGGTGATGATCTGCGCCATCCCCTGCAGGGCCTTGCGCAGGTGGGCCTCGGTGTTGGCGTCGGCCCCTACGATGAGTACGGTGGTCTTTTGCATCGTTACCTCGGTTTCGCGGACTGCTTCGCGCGGCTCATCTGATGAATCCCATCTCGCCCGCCGGACCACGGGGCGGCGCGCCCACGGGCCGGCCCGACTCGTGCTTGGGGGCGCCCCGGTCCTCGCTGCCCAGCAGGAACAGCTCGAGGTCGTTGGGATCGTTCTGCTCGTCCTCGGTGGGCAGGCGCGGCACCTCGTGCGGCGCCATGGGCTTGGCCAGGTGGGCGGTCACCACCACCAGCAGCTCGGACTCGTCGCGGCTGTACGTCGTCGAGCGGAACAGCGCGCCCAGGATGGGCAGATCGCCCAGCAGCGGCAGCTTCTCGATCTGCTCGCGCATGCGGCTGGACATCAGGCCGGCGATGGCGAAGCTCTGCCCGTCGGACAGGCGCACCGTGGTCTCGCTCTGGCGAGAGGTGACGCCCGGGATGTTGAAGCCGTTGATGGTGACCGAGCGGGTGAGATCGACGTCGCTGACCTCGGTGGACAGCTTCAGGTTCAGCATGCCGTCGCTGACCACGGTCGGCGTGAACGCCAGCATGATGCCGAACTTCTTCCACTGCACCGAGACGGCGCCCAGGCCGGTGGACATGGGGATGGGGAACTCGCCGCCCGCCAGGAAGCGCGCCTCTTGCCCCGACATCGCCACCAGCGTCGGCTCGGCCAGCATCTTGGCCAGGCCCGTCGTCTCCAGCAGGCTGAGCATGGCGCTGAAGGGGAAGTTGGGCAGGCCCGAGAAGAAGATGGAGAAGGCGCCGCCGGGCGAGCCGGGGTAGACGTCGGGCGCCAGCGCGTTGCCGGTGCCGGGGATGGCCAGGAACCCACCGGGCGACGTGCCCGAGTTGGTGACGCCGCCGACGAAGCGGCCCGCGGCGTCGCGGTGGAAGAAGTTGAAGCCCATCTCGCGCAGGCCGCTGCGGGAGACCTCGGCGAACTTCACCTCCAGCTGCACCTGCTGGTTGCCGAACACGTGGATCAGGTTCGCGACCTTCTCGGCGTGCAGCTTGGCGACGTCGGCGGCGCGCTCGGGGATGCGCACGTCGGAGACCTCGCCGGACAGGATGATCAGATCGCCGCCCGCGGGCGTGACGGTCAGCCTCTCGTGCGGGAACAGCTCGGCCAGCTGCTTGCGAAGGGCGTCCAGGTTCCGCGTCACGCCCAGGGACAGCACCAGCGGCTCGTCCTTCTTGTTCCACAGGGTCAGATCGGTGGTGCCCACCCCGCGCGCCGTCAGCAGCAGCTGCGTCTGGGTGATGACCTTCAGATCGGCGACGCGCGGATCGGCGACCGACACGCGCACGATCGCCTCCGAGATGATGAGCAGCCGGTTCTGCCCCATCTCCAGCGCGTACTTCTGGGAGGCGCCCACCTCGCGATCGATGTGGATCTCGGACGTGCCGGGCGGCAGCGGGGTATCCGTGGTGGGCTCGTTGCTGGCGGGCGCCGGCTTGGCGGCCGCAGGCTTGGCCAGCGCGGGCGCCGTCGCCAGCCACAGCGCCAGCAAGGTAAGGCCGGCAGGCGAGCGGTGCCAGCGGATGGCCGGCTCGGCGTTACGCGTAGGAGTGGTATCGGTCGCGCTCACTTCGAACCCTTGCGGTCAAACTTGCGTTCTTCGAAGCGGTCGCCGCGCAGGATCTCGACCTTGGCGGGCTGGGGGTGCTCGGGCTCGGCGACGGCCGCCAGCTTCCGCTTCCGCTTCTTGCTGTGGAAGACGGGCGGTGGCGCGGGCTCTTCCTTGGCGCCGGCGGCGGCGCCCACCACGGGAACGGGGACGGCGGCCAGCGCCGCCGCGCCCGGCTCGGCCAGCAGCGCGGTCGCGTTCATGCCGGTCGTGTCGACGGCGGCGCCGTCGGTCCAGCTTCGCAGCGTCAAGATCAGCCGGCCTTCGCTGGCGGCCAGGGCCAGCTTCTCGGCCTGCTCGGGCGACACCAGCAGCGTGGCCACGGCGGCGGGGCTGGCCTGGCGGCGCGCTTGATCGGCGACCTCGATCTCCTTGCCCACGGCCAGCACCTTCACGTTCTGCAGGATGACCTTCGACGTCGACTCGGCGTCGGAGGGCTTGGGCGGGCGCAGGGTCACGATGACGTCGACGCGATCGTCCGGATGAATGAAGCCGGCGACGCCGACGACGTCATCCACGCGCACCGCCATGGCGCGCATGTGCTGCGGGATCAGCGCCGCCAGGCCGTTGCCGGCGTCCTTGGCCGCCAGCTGCGGCGCGCGGATCGGCTCACCGGAGATCAGGTGCGAGATCAGCACGCGATCGATGGCGTCCTTCGTGTCCTTGATCGCACCGGGCGGCAGCGCCGAGACCGGCCACTCGACCATCTTCAGGTGCTCGGCGGTCAGCCGCGTCGCCATCGGTAGATCGATGGCGGCGACGACGATCTTGTCGACCGGGGCCGTCACGGTGACGGTCTTGCGGTCCAGATAACGCGCGATCATCAGCGCGGCGCCCAGGCCCGCCACGGCCGCCACGCCCCAGAAGACGACGGCCCGCGATCCGGCGCGCCGGGAACCCGAGGCAGCGCCACGCAGACGCGCGGTTCCGGCCATCACGTCGTTTGCCATATTGCTGACTCACGTCGGCAGTTTTGGCCGACTTCCTGAGTCGGAAGGCGCATCCTCCGTCGTTTTCTCGACGAGGTTCGCCTCGTTGCGCGCGCGCCAGACTCGTGGCGCAGGCGGCGTCAACCCAGGCGATGCCAGTAAACGAACGCGGCGCCCAGCGCGATGGCCACGCCGTACGGTACCGACACGCGACCGGCGGTCGCGGGGTTCACGGACGGGATGACCTGATGAAGCGCGGCGATGGTCAGGTTGGCGCGCATCTCGACGCGCGCCTGCGTTCGGGAGGCCAGCAAGCAAACGGCCGCCGTCGCGCCTCCCGCGACGGCGGTCGCCAACCAGAAGACAGGGAGCCCGCTCAATCCCACCCACATGGCCACGGCAGCGGCGAACTTCACGTCACCACCGCCGAGTCCACCCCGGCGCCAGAACGTGTACAGCGCGACGATGGTCGCCACGCCGGCCGCCAGTCCCGACAGCAGCGACCGAGCACCGCCGTCATGGAAGGCGGCGCCCAGGCCTGCCAGGGCGGCGGCGCCGCTCAGCAGATTCGGTATGCGGCGCACCCGTAGGTCCCATACGACCGCGGCGACCAGTATCGCGGCCAAAGGAACCAGGTGCGGCGCTGGAATGTTCAAGTTCTTCGCCGGATGTGAAGACGACGCCCGCCAGAAGAGGCGAGCGCCGCGACTACGGCATCGCGGTGGCGACGTTGTTGAAGGAGTTCTTGACCTTGTTGCCGAGCACGAAGACGACGACGATGATCAGGCCGGCGATGGCGGCGACGATCAGGCCGTACTCGACGGCGGTCGCGCCCTGTTCATCCTTCCAGAGCTTCTTCAGATTTCGCAACATGGGTCTCTTCTCCTTCAATCGATGGGTGGGCTACGCTCCCAAATTCTTGGGCCGTGAAAGGCTCATCGACGGAACCCCTACAGACTTAAGCCCACCTGCTCCCGTCGTCTTTCCGGGATTCCGTTCGCGGGGTTCGGGCGGCGCGCGCTCGCAGGGATCGGCGAGATGGGCAGTAGGTCGCGTCGCTCCATTACGTTCCCGCTCGGGGGGCGGGCGGGAGCAGGGGGTTCCCCCCCTCGGGTCGCCAGATGTGGAACCCTGAGAGGGTTCCACGCCTCCCGCGATGAGGGCCGTCGAGCAGAGCTCGCCCGCCCTCGACGCGATCCTACGTCGGCGGTGCTCGACTGCCGCCTGCGGCGTCAGTCTCCGCTCCAGCGACGCGTCGCTCGCTCGGGCTACGGCTGGCAAGCCTCCCCGCAGACGGGGAGGCAGCGCCTTCGCACGCCCCTCGGAAGGGAACCCCCTGCCCCCGCCCGCCACTCCGAAGCGATCGCTCCACTACGCTCCTAGGTTCTTCGAGTTCTATCGACGGCCGCCGTGTATCGCCGTTCCATCAGTTTTTAATGGAACGGGGGGGCCATCTCGATCGGGAACGAGCGCTGCGTTCGCGCATCCGTTGATTCGGGAACGAGGCGGCCATCGACCGACCCGCTACTTTGGTCAGCGAATGATGGCTGTGTGCGCGGTGGCGTGGGCTATGGAACGGCTGAGTCGCGATGGATCGATTTGAAGGGGGGGTTGGGCAGGTTCGTCTCGACAGCTGCAGGATTCTGAATCGAGGACGTGTCTCCAGTCTCGGGATATTGGGTGCGGATGATGCTGGGCAACGCGCGAGGATTGTTGTCGCGATTTGATGCTTGAAGAACTTCGGCGCGTAGTGGAGCGGTAGCTTCGGGGTGGCGGGCGGGGCCAGGGGACTCCTCCCGAGGGGCGTGCGCAGGTGCTGCGTCCCCGTCTGCGGGGACGCTTGCCAACCGGAGCCCGAGCGAGCGACGCGTCGCCGGAGCGGAGACTGACGCCGCAGGCGGCAGTCGAGCACCGCCGACGTAGGCGAGCGACCCGAGGGGGGAGTTCCCCTGGTCCCGGCCGCCCCCACGAGCGTAAGCGGAAGGGAGCGACGCGACTTACTGCAGCGCCAGCTTAACCACGCCGCGCGAACGAATTTTCTGCATCGCTGTTCTCAGCCGACTGGATACCGGCGTCCTTCTTCAGCTCGCCGAGTTGCCCACGCGACTTCGCTTGCGCGGCCAGGGCCGTCGCCGACTGCATCATCGCTTGAGTGAGAGCTGGACTGGAGCCGGCGCCGGCGCCCGCGCCCATGCCGGTCAGATCGATCGGCACCGGGAAGACGATCGTGGAGGAGGCCTCGCCGGAGACCTCGACCAGCGTCTGGTAGAGGCGCAGCTGCAGGGCGCCGGGGTGCTGGGCGATCATGGCGGCGGCCTGGGCCAGCTTCTCGGCGGCCTGGACCTCGCCCTCGGCGGCGATCACCTTGGCGCGGCGCTCGCGCTCGGCCTCGGCCTGGCGGGCCATCGCTCGCTGCATCTCCTTGGGCAGCTGGATGTCCTTGATCTCGACGGCGGAGATCTCGACGCCCCATTGCTCGGTGCGGGTGTCCAGGATGCCGCGCACCTCCTCGTTGATGCGGTCGCGGTGGGCCAGGATGTCGTCCAGCTCCATCTTGCCCAGCACCGCGCGCAGCGTGGTCGCGGCCAGCTGCAGCGTCGCCGGCATGTAGTCCTCGACCTCGAGGATCGCATGCTGCGGCGACGCGACGGTCGCGTACACGACCGCGTCGACGACGATCGAGATGTTGTCGCGCGTGATCACCTCCTGCGGCTGGATCTGGATGGCCTGCGTGCGCGTATCGATCACGCGCGGGCGGTCGATGCCGAACGGCAGCAGGAAGGTCAGTCCGGGGCCGGCCAGCTGCTTGCGCGCGCGGCCCAGTCGGAAGATGACGGCCCGCTCGTACTCGCGCAGCACGCGCGCCCCCGTCAGCAACGACAGCACCCCTGCCACGACCACGGCTCCCACGAAGATCGTGTCGTACATGCGGACGATGCTAGCGCAATTTTTCCGGCGCGCCGCCCGCCCGCAAGCGTCCGTCAGCGGCGCGGCGCCGGCGGAACGTCGCGCTCCAGCACGGTCTTGCGGCCGTCGGCGGCGGCCGCCTGGATCGCCTGATCGCAGACGGCGCGCACGTGGTCGCCCAGCGCCTCGGCGACAGCGTCCGACGTGTTCATGCCGGAACGATCCTTGATGTACTTCTTCAGCTTCGACACGACGATCAGCATATCGCGCTCGAACGCGCTCGACAGCGTGGCGGCCGGATGGGCGGGCGCGCCGGAGGTGACCACCACGCGCGCGGGCGCGGCGGGCGAAGAGCTGGACGACACCGACATCACCGCGGGCGCGCGCGGCGGCGGCGCGAAGGTGGCGGGGCGCAGCGGCGCCGTCGGGGCCTCCGAGCGATGGACGGGCGAGCCACCGCCTTCTCCGCGCTGGGCCAACCACGCCGCGCGGGTGGGCGCCCGTTCTTCCACGGCCCACGACTCGCGATGGCGCACCGTCGACAGGTGCGCGTCCCAGCACGCGACGGAACAGAACACCAGGCGGGTGCGCTCGCGGTTGCAGGTCGATACGCTGCACACCCAGTAGACCGACTGGAAGGGGATGTCTTTTCGACAGGCGCTACAGTGCATCCAGGCACTGGAGCTTTGCTGCGAGGCTGGCGGGGAGCCCGGCTCACTCATGCCGGCAAGTGTACTCCCGCGGCCGTCGTCTCAGGCAGGGGTGACCGCGCGTCTATCACGTTCGCGAGGCGGTCGCGAAGGTCGGGCTCACCGTTCGGCCAACGGTCATGCCCGTCATCCCAGGCAGTAGCTGCCCTTGCCGTAGATCGATCGCCAGCCTGTCAGGGCGGGGCAGGGGCCGCGGCGCATGTGGCGCAGGGTGCGCGTCTCCCGGAACCCGGACCGGGCCAGCAGCGCCCGGCCGTCGGCGTTCTCCTCGGGCACCTGCAGCCGGACGTGGCGATGCCCCAGCGTCTGCAACGCGGCCGCGACCAGCGCATTGGCCACCAGGGGATCGCGCGCGCCGAAGGGGCCCAGCAGCGGGTCCTGCGCGCACAGGTACCCCGCCAGGGCGCCGTCCGCGTCGCGCGCCGCCAGCACGCGCCCCGGATGCGTCGCGAACAGCCACCGCCACAGCCGTTCGCGCGGCGCGCCCAGGAACGACGCGTCCAGCGCCGCGATGTCGTCCAGATCGGCGACGCCCGCCACGCGCACGGCGGTCGCCTCGTCAGTCCGGGGCGTGGCCGTCTCGTCGCTGAAGGTCAGCTCGTGGCTCAGCCCGACGTCGACGAAGCCGCTGCGCTCGTACAGCGGCGCGCCCGCCGGGCTGGCGTCCAGCAGCGTGCACGGCTTGCCGCGCCCGTCCAGGTCGGCCAGCAACGCGTCCATCAGCTTCCGCCCCAGGCGCTGTCCCTGTCGATCCGGCCGCACCGCCATCAGGCCGACGTACGCGAAGGCGCCGTAGTCGATCGCGCCCACCATCCCCACCACCTGCCCCTCGTCGTCGGCGACCAGCCAGCCGTCGGGCTGCAGCGCCAGATACCGGCGCAGCCGCGGCACGAAGCTGACGTTCGCGTGAAACGCCGCGCGCAACACATCGTCGGCGGCCGCGAAGTCATCGGCCTGCAGCCCGCGGATCCGCAACATGCGGACATTGTAATCCAGCGTTTCGGGTTCCCCGACGCCTCCGTCCACTCCGTTACAGGTCCTCGATCATCTTCGTCATGGACGGCTCGAAGGACCGGGGGATCTCGATCAGCGAGCCCAGTCGCCGCTGGCGCGGGTCGCCGTCGATCAGGATGATGCCGGGCTGTTGCAGCTCGCCCTCGACCTCGTCTTCCTCGAAGTCCAGGCGCTTGACCGCCGCGGGCGCGTCGTCCGCGACGACCCGCGCCGGGGCCTTCGCGCGTCGCGCGTTCGTGTTCGGGCCCGGCGGGGCCGGCCGCGCGGCGGGTGCGTCGTCCTTCGCGACGGCCCGACCGGCGCTGCGCGGGTGGGGGCGCACAGGGCGGATGGCGGGCGCGCCGTCGTCCGCGGGCGGCGCCGCCGGCAGCGTGGGCGCGACCACCAGCAACGCCACCAGCGCCGCCGGCGCCAGCGCCCCCAGCATCGGCGCGCCCGGACCGGCCGGCCACAGCGCGCGCACGCCCGCCAGCGTGCGCCGCAGCCGCTCCAGACCGCGGTGCACCCGGGTCCGCGCCGTCGTGGGCGTGATGCCTCGGCCGGCCGCCATCTCGTCGTAGTCCTGCTCGGCGAAGAAGCGCGCCTCGACCGCCTCGCGCAGCTCAACCGGCATCGCCGGCAGCGCCGCCGCCACCGCCCGGGCCCGCTCGGCCGCCAGCACCAGGTCCTCCGGCGTCTCGGCGGTCACGGCGTCGCGGAAAATCGTCCCGCTCACCGGCTGCCCGCGCCGCGCCCAGCCGCGCGCCCGATCGGCCAGCAGGTTGCGAAAGATCGTCTCCAGCCAGGGCGCCTGCCGTCCGTCCGGCGCCGGCCGGGCCAGGCTGCGGGCCACCGCCTCGCTGGCCAGATCTTCCGCCTCGCCCGCGCCTACACGCCCGGCCATACGGGCCGCCAGCCGCCTCTGATGATCGAACAACGCGAATCCCGACTTCAGCATCGTCGTGACCTCCCGATCTCGATCAACGCCGTTCCCTTCGTTGCGTTCCCGATCATTGTACCGTCCCGGCGCGCGCCCGCGCTGCTATCCTGGAAGGTCCCCTCCATGTCTGACCCGTCCGCCGTCACTGTCGAGCGGTTGAAGAAGCGATTTGGCCAGCGCACCGCCGTCGACGGCCTGTCGTTCTCGGTGGCGCCGGGCGAGATCTACGGCCTGCTGGGCCCGAACGGCGCCGGCAAGACCACGACCCTGCGGATCCTGGCGGGCCTGCTGCGCCCCACCGAGGGGGTGGCCCGCATCGACGGCGTCGACGTGGGCCTGGACCCGCGCCAGGCCCAGCGTCACCTGGGGTTTTTGACCGGGACGACGGGCCTTTACGGACGCCTGACCGCGCGCGAGGTGCTGGCCTACTTCGGCACGCTGCAGGACATGCCGCGGCCGCGCATCGCCGCCCGCATCGACCAGCTGACCGCCGCCCTGGACCTGCGCGCCATCCTGGACCGCCGCTGCGAGGCGCTGTCGTCCGGCCAGAAGCAGCGCATCTCGGTCGCGCGCGCCGTCATCCACGACCCCCCCGTGCTGATCCTGGATGAGCCCACGGTCGGCCTGGACGTGCTGGCCAGCCGCTTCCTGCGCGAGTACATCGGCGCCGAGCGGGCGCGCGGCAAGGCGGTCATCTTCTCCACCCACTACCTGGCCGAGGCCGAGCTGCTGTGCGACCGCGTGGGCCTGCTGTACCAGGGCGCGCTGCTGGCCGAGGGGCGCCCGCGCGACCTGCGCGCGCAGGCGGGCGACGCCACCAGCCTGGAGGAGGCGTTCCTGCGCCTGGTGACGGACCTGGTGGCCGCTTGAACCTTCCCCACGTCAGCGCCGTCTTCCGCAAGGAGCTGCGCGAGACCCTGCGCGATCGCCGCACGCTGACGGTCATGTTCCTGTTCCCGCTGGTCGTCTACCCGCTGGTGTCGCTGCTGATGGCCGAGGTGATGGCGGGCAAGCAGGCGACCGACGAGGCGCGCACGTCGCACGTGGCGCTGGTCGACCCCGATCCAGTGTCGCGCGCCACGCTGACCGCGCTGCTGAACAAGAAGGGCACCGGCATCGAGGTGACCCGCGACGTCTCGCTGGCCCACGCCACCGGCCTGGACGTCAGCAACAACCTGATCGACGCCGTCGTCGAGGTGGCGCCCGAGAAGACCACCGACAAGGCGAAGGCCGACGCGGCCCGCGGCAACGCCCCGCTGCCCGTGCGCATCGTCTACGACGAGACGCGCCCCGTGTCCGATCAGGCGCACGACCGTGTCACGAAGGCGCTGGCCGGCGTGCTGCCGAACGGCTGCTTTCAAAGCTACGCCGTCACGGGGGCCAGCCTGGCCACCAAGACGAAGGTCGGCGGCTACGTGCTGTCGAAGATCCTGCCCCTGATCGTGGTGATCATGACGATGCTGGGCGCCTTCTATCCCGCCATCGACATCACCGCCGGCGAGCGCGAGCGCGGCACGCTGGAGACGCTGCTGTCGTCGCCCGTGCAGCGCTTCGATCTGATGACGGGCAAGGTGATCGCGGTGGCGGCCCTGTCGCTGCTGACCGGCGTGCTGAACATCGTCTCGATGTCGCTGACCGTCGCTGAAGGCGCGCGCCTGGCGGCCGGCACGCCCATCCTGGCCATCCCCTGGCCGCGCGCCGCCGCCACCTTGCTGATCGTCGTGCCGGCCGCGTTTCTTTTCGGCAGCGTCATGGTGGCGATCGGCGCCATGGCCCGCAGCTTCAAGGAGGCGCAGACGCTGCTGATGCCCGTCTACCTGCTGTGCTTCACGCCGTCGCTGGTGGCGGGCATGGCGGACTTCCGCCTGACGGGGCTGACCATGCTGGTGCCCGGCACGAACCTGACCCTGCTGGCGCGCGACCTGATGCTGGGCGAGGCGCACCTGCTGCCGACCGTGATCGTGCTGGCGTCGACGATCGGCTTCGGCGCGGTGGCGCTGGCGTTCGCGGCGCGCCTGTACGACTCCGAGCGCCTGCTCGCCTCGACCGACGCCGATCTGGTCAGCCTCAGCGCGTGGCTGCGCCACCTGGTGTCGCGGCCGGCGGCGCCGGGGTCGCCCGAGGTCGCGGGCGCGCAGCCGGTGCCGCCGTCGGCGGGGCAGGCGGTGTCGCTGTTCGGCGTGGCCTTCGTGCTGTGGTTCTTCGCGTTCACCTGGCTGCAGCGGTGGAGCCTGATCCCGGGCCTGATGATCTCGCAGTGGGGCGGGTTCCTGGGCCTGGTGTGGGTGTACGCGCGCCTGTGCCGGCGGCCGCTGGGCGACGTGCTGGTGTTCCGGCGCCCGCCGCCCACGGCGCTGGCGGGGGCCGCGCTGGTGGGGCTGTCGGGCTGGATCATCCTGGGCGTGCTCGCCGACAAAGTCATTCCGCCCCCGCGCGAGGTCGTCGAGAACATCCGCAACCTGATCCACCCGCCCGGCGAGTCGCGGTCGCTGGCGCTGTCCGTGTTCGCGCTGGCCGTGACGCCGGCCGTGTGCGAGGAGGCGCTGTTCCGCGGCGCCATCCTGCAAGGCCTGCGGCGGCAGTTCACGGTGCCGGTGTCGTGCCTGCTGACCGGCATCCTGTTCGGCATCATGCACGGCGACGTGTGGCGCTTCGTCCCCACGACCATCCTGGGCGTGCTGCTGTCGTGGGTGGCGCTGACCAGCGGGTCGATCATCCCGTCGATGCTGGTGCACGTGCTGAACAACGGCGTGCTGATCGTGCTCG
>Ga0105240_10001961_pt1 | contig 34012 bp, 27 predicted proteins | sample KBSC54metaG_FD_80426 | JGI IMG/M metagenome (GOLD analysis project Ga0105240, IMG submission 80426) | Corn rhizosphere microbial communities from Kellogg Biological Station, Michigan, USA - KBS C5-4 metaG | ecosystem: Host-associated > Plants > Roots > Rhizosphere > Soil | place: Michigan, USA... | reverse complement strand
TTACCAAGCTCACGGGGCGAGGTAAAGCGGGAGTCCTTGATGCCGGCGACCATTCCTTCGGTGTTGAGGTCCAGTTCGACGGGTTTTGACGTCTCCTTTTCGGGATCTGCACCGTGGCCGGTCTCGTGGAATGTGAGCTTCAACTTTTCGCGGCGCTGCCCGATGGCGTCGAATTTTTCTAGTCCGAATCCGATGGGGTCGATCAGGCTGTGACAGCTTGCGCAGCTCTCGTTATTCAGGTGCATTGCCAGGCGATCGCGATTGGTCTGAGGTTTCGCGGCGGAGACTGGCGGGAGATTCGTGTTGACTCCGGGCGGGGGTTGCGGAACTTCCTGACAGAGAAATTGTTCCCGTACGAAGAGGCCGCGTGCGGTGGGTGAGGTATCTTCCGGTTTGCTGGTTAGTGCGAGGAACGTCGCCTGGCCGAGAATGCCGGCGCGTTCGGTGGCGGCCGGGAATTCTACGCGATCGAATTCTTCTTTGGGCGCCGGGACCTTATAGATAGATGCCAGATTGGAACTGAGCAAGCTGTAGGGCGCGGAATACATCTGCATGAAATTCGCGTTGCTCCAGACGAGATCGGAGAGGAAGCGGCGGGTTTCCTCCGTCATGGATGCCGCTAGTTCGGAGTTGAACTGCGGATAGGTTCGGCGATCGCGGACGGTGTTGAGTAACCTGTCGAAACGGAGCCATTCGGCGATGAACTCGTCCACTGCCTGGTGCGATTTTTTGTCGGCTAGCATGCGGCGCGCTTCGCGATCGACTCCCGCTGGCGTGTCGAGATCGCCTTTGGCTGCGCTCGCGAAGAGCGCTTCGTCGGGCATGGTGTTCCAGAGGAAATACGAGAGGCGGCTGGCCGTTTCAAATGCTTTTGATTTCGGATCCTCGCCGTTTTCGATGCGCAGCAGGAAGTTTGGCGACTGCAGCATAGCCTCGATGACGATTTGTGCGCCTGCGGGGAAACTCTTCTTTGTCTTTGCTTCGGTGTCGAAGAGTTTTGCGTAGCGTGTGATTTCGTCGGCTGTCATGGGGCGGCGGAATGCCCGTCGTCCGAATTCGCGGAGAAATTTGTCACGGCAGCCCGGGTCGGTGGACTTGCAGGGGATCAGGTGCTTCGTGTCTCCGCCGCGGAAGGCGTTCTGCGCTAGTTTTTCGGCGGCTGCTCCGTAGGCTTCGGCTAGCAGCGGCGAAATACTCTGAGTTTGATATTGGTTTTTGAACCCGTTGACGAAATCTTCCGGTGGGAACTGGGCGGCGAGATGGCTGTCGTCGCCGAGGAGATCGCGGACGGTGTTGTTGTATTGCTCGTGCGTCAGACGGCGGAGCGCTACGGGTTGCGGCGTGGCTTTTTCGGTTTTGGTGATCAGTTCCGAGTCGGTCGGCGGCGGAATTTTGGCGAGGTAGCCGATCCAGCCGAGTAGAACTGCTTCTTCGGGAGTTCCGGGTTTGATCCGAAGGCCTCCGCCGTGTGCGACGCGGCGGGTTGGCTTTTTCAGTAAGAGCGAATTTGAGGCATCGTTGCGGTCGATCAATTTATAGAGCGAACGGCCGAAGCGCGTTACTTCGTCTGTTGAGGCATCGGCCTCGGGAAAATGGAGGCGGGTTGCGGCCGCGATGCCGTCTGGGTTGTGGCAGCCGGAACAACCTGCTTTCTGCAGGATCGGATAGACCGACTTGGTGAAGTACGACGCGTCGTGCGCGGGGTCGGCTTCGGCTCCGAGAAGCGCAACGCAGAGAAATGGGAGGGCGCAAAGTAAACGCATGTTTATGCCATGATTTCCGGAATGACGACGCCATGGACGTCGGTCAACCGGCGATCAATTCCATTATGACGGTATGTGAGCTTTGTGTGATCGATTCCCAGGAGCCAGAGGACTGTGGCGTGGAGATCGTAGCAGTAAATTGGGTTCTCCACCGATTTATATGACCATTCGTCGCTGGCTCCGTAGATCGCACCGCCTTTCACTCCGCCGCCGGCGAGCCATGATGTGAAGGCGAATGGATTGTGGTCGCGGCCCCGGCTGCCTTGGCTGCATGGCATGCGGCCGAATTCTGTGGTCCAGTAGACGATGGTATCTTCGAGCAATCCGCGGGATTTTAGATCTTTGATCAGCGCGGCGGCCGGTTTGTCCATTCCTACCGCCATGTTCCAGTGATCTTTTTTCAGATCCTCGTGACTGTCCCAATTGCGGCGCGGAAATCCGTTGTCGGCTCCGCTCCATACCTGTACGAAACGCACTCCTCGCTCCAGCATTCGGCGGGCTACGAGGCAGTTTCGTCCGAAGTCGGATGTTAACGGATCGTCGGTGCCGTAGAGTTTGCGCGTTGCTTCCGATTCGCGGGAAATGTCGAGCACTTCGGGGGCGCTGAGTTGCAGCTTTGCGGCTAGTTCGTAGGAGGCTATTCGTGCATCGAGGCGCGAATCGCCTTGGCGGGTTGCGGCGTGCTCCGTGTTGATCTGCTTGAGAAGTTTCAGACCGTCGGCATCGCTTTCCTTGGTGATGAACTTTTCTGACTTAGGCGGGAAGAGGTCGTAGATGGGATTCGGACTTCCGGCGCGGATCAGCGTTGCTTGTTGGGCGGCGGGAAGAAATCCGGCTGACCAGTTGCCGGGACCGTTGGGGGCGAATCCTCGGGAATCGGGGAGGACTACGAATGTTGGCAGATTCTCGTTCATGCTGCCGAGGCCGTATGAAACCCAGGCTCCCATGGCGGGAAAACCGGGAAGCACGAAGCCGGTGTTCTGCATGAATGTGGCCGGGCCGTGGACGTTTGATTTCGCCATCATGGAGTGGAGAAAGGCCATGTCGTCGACGCATTCGGCGAGGTGGGGTAGCAGGCCGCTGACCCATTTCCCACTTTGACCGTGCTGTTTCCAATCCCAGGGGCATTTCATTACCGCGCCTGCGTTCGATTGGAATAACTCTACTTTTTCACCTGGGGCGAATTGCTCTCCGTTTCGTTTGATGAGCTCGGGTTTGTAGTCGAAGGTGTCGCATTGGCTGGCGGCTCCGGACATGAATAACTGCACTACGCGTTTCGCGCGCGCGGGATGATGCAGGCCTGGCCTTACATCGGCTAGCAGGCCGGCGTTGCTGAGTAGATGGGTCAGCGCTATGCCGCCTAAGCCTCCGCCGTAATTCCAGAGAAATTGCCGTCTCGTTTTCATGCTAGTCCACAAAGAGGAATTCGCTGCTGTTCAGGATGACTCGGCAGACGTTTTCGAGGTCGTACTTTTTTCCGTAGTCCACCATTCGCTGCGTTTCGGGTTCGGTTGGTTCTCGGCCTAGAGCTAATCGGTAGGCCGCCCTGATTTGTTGGACTGGGTCGTTTGAAATTGTTCGCAGACGTTGTGCCAGATATTCTGCTTGGCGCACCATGAGTTTGTTGTTGAGCAATGCTAGGGCTTGGATGGCGGTGATGGTTACGTCTCGCTTGGGCGTGAGAATTGACGGGTCGGGGCAATCCAGGCGCTCCATTAGTGGATCCTGTACGCTGCGCACTAGGAAACGGTACACGCTGCGGCGAAGGCTTTCCGGGCTGTCTACATCGAAGCGCGAATAGTCGTAGACAGGGGAGTGGTCGTCTTTGAAAAAGAATTGCTTGTCCGGCGGGCCTCCCAGGCGGAGGTCGAGTTTGCCGGTGACGAATAGGGTGGCGTCGCGTACTTCTTCGCCGTCAAGCCGGGCGCGGTTCATTCGCCACAGATAGCGATTGTCGGCGTCGATCTTTTCTGCGTCGGGCCGATTCGCGGAGGATTGTTGGTATGCCGCGCTCATCAGGATCAGCTTGTGAAGTTTTTTGATGGAACCGGCAGCGTCGTCTCGGAACCAGATGGCCAGCCAATCGAGGAGCTCAGGATTCGACGGCTTGGCTCCCATGCGTCCGAAATCGTTGGGTGAATCTACGATGCCCATTCCGAAGTGGTACTGCCAGATTCGGTTGACGATGGAACGCCACGTCAGCATGTTGTTGGGATCGGTGATCCAGTGGGCTAGCGCTACGCGACGCGCACCTTCGTCCGATCCGGCGGGGATGTCGAAACGTGAATTCATTCCCTGTACGCAGGAGAGCGTTCCGGGGCCGACAAGTTTTCCTGGCGTCTCTACGTTGCCGCGCGGGAGGACGTGAATGGGACGCGGATCGAGTGCGGGTCCGAAAGTGCCGGAGCGATCGAAGTAGCTTGCTGCGGCGTATACCAGGCGCGGTTTTGGAAGGGCTGCGAGTTTTTTGTTGACGGCTTCGATTTCGGGCGCGAGGCGGTCCATTTTGTCCCGCGCGGCGGGATCGAGAAGTGAGCGAACCAGATCCCTGCGACGGCTTTGCCCTTCTTTCACCTTCGCCTGGAGGCCGGTCTTTTGCTGGCTGTCTCCCGCTGGTAGGTCGCCGATCTGCAACTTCCACTCGCTGATCTGTTTTTCGAGCTGTTCGATTTCCGGGCTTGTGATATTGGCTTCTTGGAGGCGTAGCGGCTCGAACTGACGCTCCAGAGCTTTTCGCTCGGCCAGGAGTTCTTTGCGGGCTTGCGCGATTCGGGGATCGTCGTCCAGGGGCCGGTCGGCGCGATCAACTCCGGAGAATACGGCCTGCAGACTGTAGTAATCCTCTTGCAGGATGGGGTCGAATTTATGGTCGTGGCAGCGCGCGCAGTGGGCTGTCATGCTGACGAAGGTCGACATGGTTTGGGCGACTATGTCGTCACGGTCGAGCGTTCTGGTGATCTCTTTATCCTTGGTTCCCTCGCGGAGTTCGACTTGACCTACGAAATCCCATGGTCCTGCGGCGATGAATCCGGTGGCGATGATGGCGTCGTTTTTGTTGGGGTGCAGGATGTCTCCTGCTAACTGCTCTTCTACGAATTCTTTGTAGGGCTTATCGCTGTTGAAGGCGTTGATTACCCAGTCGCGGTAGGGCCAGGCGTTGGGGCGGGGCTTGTCTTTGTCGTAGCCGTGCGATTCGCCGTAGTGAACGACGTCAAGCCAATGGCGTCCCCAGCGCTCGCCGTAGCGGGGTGATGCCAGCAGGCGATCGACTAGCTTTTCATAGGCGTTCGGGGTTTGATCGGCGATGAACGCGTCGATCTCTTCGGGCGTCGGCGGCAGGCCGTGCAGGTCGTATGTGAGGCGACGGATAAGCGTGCGGCGGTCTGCTTGCGGCGAGGATGTCAGGCCGTTTGCTTCGAGCTTGGCGCGGATGAATTTATCGATTGAGGCGTTGGGGGGCGGCTGTTGTAAGGGCTGCAAGGACCACCAGGATGTGGCCGCTTGATTGGTTCGAAATTTGAGTGCGATGCGTTCCGGCCAGATTGCTCCCTGATCGATCCACTTCTTTATGGCGGCTATTTCTTCGGGCGCTAGTGGATCGGATTGCTTTGGCATCTTCGGTTGAGCGCCGGAGATCATTTTGTACAGCTCGCTTGCTTCGGCGCTGCCCGGCTTGATTGCCGCTCCTCGGCGTCCGCCGGTGAGGGCGTGCGCTCGGGTGTCGAGGGAGAGTCCGCTGGTCTTCGCTTGAGGGTTGTGGCAGCGGAGGCAGTTCCGCTCGAGGATTGCGGATACGTTCTGTTCGAAATATAGATTCGGCGGGGTGTCGTCGGGTGCTCCGGCAGCGATCCAGGAACTTATTAAGTCGATTTCGGAGGGGTCGAGCGGTGGTCCGCCTTTCGGCATCCGGGGCGATGTTCCGCTGATGTACTTCGGGATGGTTTCAATACCCGGCCCTGAGCTGCCGCCTTTTTTGTGGCCTCGTAGCCTGTTAGAGAGAGGTTGCTCTGCGGATTTGTTTGGTTGTGGCAGCCGGCGCAATGCTTCTGCAGGATGGGGAGAATTTGTGTTGAAAAACTTGTGGTCGCGGCGGTTGCTCCTGCGGTAGCGAGTGAACAAATCAGTAGTGCGTTGCGGAGCATTCGGGTGGCTTCATTATATGACCATGTTTTTTCATCGCGGGCTGTGGGCATCGGTGGCCGCGTTTGCGCTTGCGGAGCTATTCGCCGTCTGCGGCGTCTGTGGCGGGCTTGGGTAGTGAACCTGCGAGAGATTCCGAATCTTGTTGATGTGTGCCGGTGGTGCGTTTTCAAGATTTCTACAATCTGTCGCTGCGAAACGGTTGGACACCAGGATCAGAGCAGACTCTGGCCGCGATGAATGGCCGGCGATTCGGAGCGGGTCGCGCGCATGCGGCGCGTTGCTAGAGAATATGCTTGCGGGCGATCGTGGGATGCGGTTTTTGAGTCGGTTTGTTCTGGTTACCTGAGTGGACGCTGAGTTCCGGCGATGATGAATGTAGTTGTATGCGGAAGTCCAACTACATTTGTATAGCTTGTGGAACACAGTTTGCGGAATCGGATTCACCTCCGGACTCTTGTCCTATTTGTTTGGACGAGAGGCAATTCGTCAATTGGGACGGGCAACAGTGGACTACGCTTGCGGAACTTCGCGTTGGCCACAAGACTGCGATCAAAGAAGAGGATGTAGGGTTGCTTGGCATCGGCATTGAGCCGAGCTTCGCTATTGGCCAGCGTGCCCTTTTGGTTAGGACAGGCGCCGGCAATGTCCTCTGGGATTGTGTCAGCCTCCTCGACGATCATGCGACGCAAACGATCCAGGCTGTGGGCGGCCTCTCGGCTATCGCGATCTCGCATCCGCACTACTACACGTCGATGATTGAGTGGAGCAGAGCGTTTGGCGGCGTTCCGATTTACCTGCACGCGGCGGATCGGAAATTCGTAATGCGTCCCGAACCTGGGATCGTGTTTTGGGACGGCGAAACGAAGGACCTGAGCGGCGGCATCACGCTGATCCGGTGCGGCGGCCATTTTGATGGCGGTACGGTGCTGCATTGGTCTGGTGGCGCGGCGGGCAAAGGCGCATTGCTCGCGGGCGATATTTTGCAGGTCACTCAGGATCGCCGCTTCGTCAGTTTCATGTACAGCTATCCGAACTACATTCCGCTGAACGCGGAGAAGGTTCGGCGAATTGCCGCGGCCGTCGAGCCGTTTTCTTTCGAGCGAATTTTTGGGGCCTGGTGGAAACGGAACGTGATGCAGGACGGGAAAGAGTGCGTCGCGCGTTCTGTCGATCGGTATTTGCGCGCGATTGCCGGTGGATGAGGGCGGGACGAATGGAAATTATCGCTCTGGCTGACGATCTGACTGGCGCGTTGGAAGTTGGTTCGAAGTTTGCGGCGAACGGGATCGGGGCGCATGTCGGTATCGGGCAGAGACCTCCGGCGCTCTCCGTTATCGACACCGAGACCCGTCATCTTTCTCCAGGTGACGCGGCCCGGACGATCGGGTGGTTGCTTCGAGACTCGGACGATGTAGATCTGGTGTATTTGAAGACTGACTCGACTTTGCGGGGAAATATTGGGGCGGAACTCGAGGCGTTGATGCGGCTGTATCCAGATTCGCCAGTTATTTACGCACCTGCTTATCCAGCGATGGGACGGACGGTGAAAAGCGGTTATCTCCGTGTGCATGGCGTGCCGGTGCACGAGACTTCGTTTGCTCGCGATGCTTTGAATCCCATCCGCACCAGTTTTATTCCCGACGTGATCCCAGGTGGACTGGCGATACGGCTGTTCGATGGCGAGACCGAGGACGACATCGCGGCGGCTGCGCGGGAGATACTTGGTTCTTCGGGTTGCCGGATTGCGGCGGGTCCGGCGGCGCTGGCGGAGCACCTTGCGCGACAGATCGATTTGCCGCGAGGTCCGATTGCTCCGCTTCCGGCGATTCGGAAGTGTCTTGTGGTGAGCGGAAGCCGTCACGAAATCTCGTTGCGGCAGATTGCCCATGCGAATGCTGGCGGATTTTGCGCCGATGGGTGGTCGATACTGAGTCCGCCGGCGTACTCGCGTGATCCCGCGGGCTTTGCAAGGCAGATTGGCCTGGTGGTCCGTGACATTCTGGAGAAGATGAATTTGGATGCGCTTATTGTGTTCGGTGGTGACACTGCTTTTGGCGTTCTCGACGCGTTTGGCCGGCCTGTGCTCACTTCCATTGGCGAGGTTCTTCCTGGTGTTCCCATTTCCCGGATTGACGGGCGCAGTCTTCATCTCATTACCAAGGCCGGCGGATTTGGGGACGAAGATGTTCTGTTTCGCCTGAAAAAAGTTCTTCATGGATAAAATTTTGTTGGGCATTACGATGGGGGACTCCAGCGGCGTCGGTCCGGAGATCCTGCTGAAGGCATTTGCTCAGGGCGAGATTCTGCATCCTGTGGTCGCTTATGGCGATATGGAAGCGCTGCAGTTCTATAACGAGCGGCTTGGATACGGCGTAAACTTGCTGCGCATCGCGAGTCCTTCCGAGTATGAGGCTGGACCGCTGAACGTGATCGATCTGGCCGTGCTTACGCGCGATGACGTGACGCCTGGTGAGTTGAATCAGCGTTCGGGCGCAGCGGCGCGTGAGTACGTGATTGCGGCCACGCGGGCGGCTCTTGCAAAAGAGATCGCGGCGATGGTTACGCTGCCGATGAACAAAGAAGCGACGCAGCTTTCCGATCCGGATTTCGTTGGCCATACGGAACTGATCGGCGCGGTGTGTGGTGTGAAAGACGTCACCATCATGCTTGCTTCCGATCAACTGATTGTGACCCACGTGAGCACGCACATGTCGCTTTTGAACGCGATCAAGGCGGCGAAATACGATCGGATCTGTACTATCCTGCGCATGACTAGCGATGCGGTTTGCAAGCTGATTCCAAATGCGCGTATCGCTGTCGCTGGTTTGAATCCTCACGCGGGTGAGAACGGACTTTTTGGCGACGAAGAGATTACGGAAATTCGTCCCGCGGTGGAGTGGGCGAAGACGCAGGGGATGCCGGTGGATGGCCCTTTTCCTCCCGATACGTTGTTCTACATGGCTGTTCAGCGGAAGAAATTCGATGCGATTGTTTGCATGTATCACGATCAGGGGCATGTGCCGCTGAAGCTGCTCGACTTCGAGGGTGGCGTGAATGTTGCGCTTGGGTTGCCTATTATCCGTACGTCTGTGGATCATGGAACGGCTTTTGATATTGCCGGAAAAGGTTTGGCCTCGACGAAGAGCTTGATTCGAGCCCTGGATTTTGCAGTGAATCTCGCTTCGCAGTGAAGCTTATCGCTTGCCGGACGCATCCAACCTGCGTGGATTTACAACTAACCGGTAAACGAGCTCTTGTCAGTGGATCGACCGCCGGAATCGGCTTTGCGATCGCTAGAAAGCTGGCCGCTGAAGGCGCTTCGGTAATTGTGAACGGCCGTACGGAAGAACGCGTTGCCGAGGCAGCGGGGAAGATTCGGAAAGAGTATCCGAAGTCGCACCTGGTAAATTTCGCGGGGGATTTGTCACGCGCGGACGTCGCCGAAAAGGCATTTCAGCGATTCGCCATGATCGATATCCTGGTGAACAACCTCGGCACGTTCAACACAAAAACATTTGAAGAACTCACTGACGCCGACTGGCAATCGATTATTGAAACGAACTTCATGAGCGGCGTGCGCCTCAGCCGTCATTGGCTCTCGAAGATGAAAACCGTGGGGTGGGGGCGCGTCATTTTCATCTCCAGCGAATCGGCAGTGAATATTCCCGTGGAGATGATCCATTATGGCGTGACGAAGACTATGCAGGTGGCGCTTGCGCGCGGCTTGGCGGAGACTACAGCCGGAACCGCGGTGACAGTCAATTCGATCCTTCCGGGTCCCACGCGTTCCGAGGGCGTAGAGGCTTTCCTGACGGAAATCGCGCGAAAGAAGCGCACAAGCGCCGCCGAAGTGGAGAAGGAATTCTTCGCCACGATGCGGCCTAGTTCGCTGTTGAAACGTTTTGCCACTCCGGATGAAGTGGCTGCGCTGGTGGCGTTTATCGCGAGTCCGCTTTCCTCCGCTACCAATGGCGCGGCGCTTCGTGTCGAGGGCGGACTTCTGCGATCAATTTTGTAAAGGCCGCAAATCCTCGATCTCCCAGTGTTTATAGTTGAAGTCTATTGGCAGCTCAAGGCCATGTCGCTCGCTCACGCTCGCGGCTCCGATTGGGGCGGCCGGCGTGAGCGGGTGACGGCGATGAGGAAATAATAAATTTTGGACCACAATGAATGTGTTTCAACCTGCAGATTTGCTTCTGGCTTTTCGGGCAAGGCCCCGCAGAACTCGTTCGGTCCATCTGCCGAACGGTTGGTCGGTTGTGACGTACGTCCATACGGCTCCGGGCTCCATGGGGTCTTCCCCGCCCCCGGCTTCTACTTCTGCGAGCCTTTTCGAGATTTCGTCCGGCAGCGCGGCTTCCAATTCGGGGAACCATTCGTGTAGTTTGCGAACGTACTCAAGATGGGGGTCCCTGCCTCCCCACGAAAGCCAGTGCACTCCCGAACGGAATTCCGTCACTCGTGCCAGATAGTTGGACCATGAATCGTCGATGGTGCGCAGCGTGATCAGCCTCTCGAGATCGGATGCGCAAGGTATTTCGCCTTCCAGAACAGACTGACGGTAGGTGTGGATGCGATGGCGCTGCCCTTCGAGCGGGACTTCGTAGGCGTGCAGAAATAGTCTGCTGTCGAGGTGTTGGCCTTCGACCAACCGTTGGACCGTAGCGGGGTCGTTTCGATATCTCGGATCGAGGTTCGCATATTTCACCATGAGATCGTCTTCGAGCGAAACGAAGAAACGCGAGGAACCGGGATCTCCCTGGCGGCCTGCGCGTCCACGGAGTTGGTTTTCAATCCGCCGGCTCTCCTGCTTGTTCGTGCCGATTACGTACAGCCCGCCTAACGCAGCCGCTCCGTCTCCGAGGCGTATGTCCGTGCCCCGGCCGGCCATATTCGTCGAGATCGTCACGGCGTTTCGATCGCCTGCTTTTGCGATGATCGCCGCTTCGGCTTCGTCGTTGCGCGCGTTCAGTACCTGATGCGGAATGTTTTTCAATGTGCGGCTCAGCCTTTCCGATTCCTGCACGCTGCCCGTTCCGACGAGCACCGGCTGACCCGTGCTGTGGATGCGGCGGATCTCCTGCAACACCGCTTGTTCCTTCTCCGCCTTCGTCGCGAACACGGCGTCGGGGTGATCTACACGGATGACTGGCCGGTTCGTGGGAATGGTTTCGACACGCAGGCCGTAAACCTTTTGCAGCTCTAGCGCCTGCGTTGCGGCGGTGCCCGTCATGTCGCAGATCTGTGGATAGAGTGCAATCAAATGCTGGAGCGTGATGGAACCTAAGATCGTCCCCTGCGCTTTCACCGCGACTCCCTCCTTAGCTTCGACGGCAGTGTGAATTCCTTCGGGCCAACGGCGGTCCTGCGCGATTCTGCCCTTGAACTCGTCCACCAGTTCGATGGCTCTGTTCTTGACTACGTAGTCGACGTCGCGCCGCAACAGCACATGCGCGTGCAGCGCATCCTGTACGGCGGTGTGCAGTCGGAGATTGCGGTCTTCGAACAAATTTCCACAACCGAATGCGGACTCCACCGCGCGTATTCCTGCGTCGGTGAGTGCCACATTATGAGCGCCTACGTCAACCGCGTAGTGCCCCGCGGCTTGGATTCTGCGAACCACCTGGTCCGCCACATGGGCCAGAGCATTGTCGTTCGTACTCCCACCTGCAATCACGAGCGGGATCCGCGCTTCGTCGATCAAGATGGAATCGGCCTCGTCGATCACGGCCGTGGCGAAGGGCCGATGTACCTGTTCGTGAATTCGCAGCGCCAGCCTGTCGCGCAAGAAGTCGAAGCCGATTTCGTTGGCCGTCGAATAGGTGATGTCGGCGGCATAGGCGGCGCGACGCTCGTCGTTCGTCATGCCCTGCTGTACGTGGGCAACCGAGAGACCGAGGTAACTGTAGATCTCGCCCATCCAGGAAGCGTCCCGGCGGGCGAGGTAGTCGTTCACGGTAATTACGTGGACGCCTTGTTTCTCGCGCGCGTACCAGGCTATGGCGGGCACGGCGGCCAGCGTTTTACCTTCGCCGGTCTGCATCTCGGCGATACTGCCGCGCGCCAACGCGAGTGCGCCGCGAAGTTGAACGTCAAACATGTCCTGCCCGAGTACGCGCGCCGCCACCACGGCCGTGATGGCAATCATCTGAAGCAAATCCTTCGCGCCGGAAGCGGCGGTTATTAGATCGTTATCATTCAAGTGCGCTAACTCCGCTCGCATTGCGTTGATCCGCTGGGTATCGGACGTGTCGCGACGCGAGGGCGCAAAAATAGAACTTAGAAATTGGCGCATGCCGCCCTCCTCTTTTGGATGTTTTTAGATGGACGAGATTAGCTGAGGGCGGGCGGCGGAGGGCGCTGGAACAACGACCGTTCGAGAAAGAAACCGAGGCAGAGAATGTTGGTGGGCGATTGGGACGGCGAAGACTGCGGCGGTGGAGATGCAGGAGACTCGCGGGCTTCGGAAACGCTCTGTTGCGTGCGCCGCGCTGTGTCGATCCGGACAATGCCGTAAGAAAGACAGACAGGCGCGATGCGCGTGACCGGCACGCCAAAAGCTGCCGTGACCACCAGAAGGGCGGCCATGAGCCATGTTGTCAATCGCGGCTTCACTTCCAGAAAGTATGCCACACCCTCATGACGAACTACCATAGCTGGGTGGGGCAAATAACCAAGAGAGTCATCTTAGCCGCGGCTGTTGTTGTTCTCGGGATTGTTGTGTTTCGCGCGTTACGATCGCCTTTCGTGAAAGCTTATTTTCGGCTGGAGCGGAGTTGGGGGGACCGGCCGGAGCGGCAGGGTGCGGCACAAACGCTCATGCAGCTCGAGCCGTCTCTGAATCGCCTCGGCATTCTCGGACCCGCGCGCATGAGAGTCGATGGAGTCAGTTTCCTTTTGGATCCACGCGATCTGGTGCCTCTCACGATACTCAGAACGGGAGAGTGGCAACCCGAGGTCTGGAATTCGGCGGCTCCGGTTCTTTCCGAAGGCAGCGTTTTTTTTGACGTCGGTGCGCACATCGGCTACTTCTCGATGAAGGGGGCGGCTCGCGTTGGGAAGACCGGACGCGTGGTGGCGTTTGAACCCAATCCGGAAACGCTTCGGTTGCTGCGCGACAACGTGGCCGCCAATCATTTTGAAAATGTGATTGTGGAGCCGATTGCTTGCACCGATCGGGAGCAGACGCTCACGCTTTACGCGGCTCCGGAGGTGAATACGGGCGCGTCGTCGCTTTCGCAGGACAATGCTTCCGTGTCGTCCGTGGAAGCCGCGCGTCCGTTTACCGTTAGGGGCAGACCGATTGACGACGTGGTTCAGGAACTTGGCTTGACGCGCGTGGATGCGATGAAGATCGATGTGGAAGGCGCAGAGGTGATCGTACTGCGAGGCGCCGTGAAGACGTTGAACCGGTTCCATCCAAAACTGGTGATCGAGGTGGTGCCGCGGCAGCTCGCGAGCTTTCATACGACGGTGGACGATTTGACTTCGCTGATCCGGGGCGCGGGTTACAACTTGAGCAAGGCGTTGACTTCGGAACAAACGGATTGGGAATGGACGGCCGCTGAGCCGCAGAGCACGATCCGCATGGCGGATGCCTCGTCGTCCATTCAACTCGTTCGGGGGTTCAACGCGCTGGAGCAGAACACGTGGCGCTGGACAATGGGAAAGTTCACGGTGGTGTTACGGGCGCCTGTTGGTGCGGACCGGAGCGGCGCTTCTTTGATGTTGAACTTCGTTCTTCCGGATGGATCGTTGCAAAAATTGAAGAGTGTGACGGTATCGGCTCAGGTTGATGGCGCCAGGATCGCGCCGGAGATCTTCAGCACTCCGGGGCCGCATGTCTATCGCGGTGAGGTTCCGGCGAGCGCGTTCAAGAAGAATCTTGTGACTGTGGATTTCTCACTCGACAAGTTCCTTCCAGCCAGCGAAGGAGATCACAGAGAGTTGGGACTGGTAGTTACATCGGTTGGATTACAATCGAAATAACTTTATGGACACGACGGCTATGCTTGTTGAACTCCGATCCCAATTGAACGCGGTGAACGACGCTATTCAAGTTTTAGAAAGGCTTACGCAAGGCGAGGGTAAGCGGCGGGGACGGCCTCCAAAGTGGATGGCGGCGAATGAAGCCGCGCAAAGCGACGCGAAGGCGGCGGCAACTAAGAAGAAAAGGAAGCGGACGTAGCGGGGCTGGCGGAAGCTAGTGGGAGTCGAACCCACCTGCACCACAAAGTAGCGCACGCTGGTTTTGAAGACCAGGCCCAGCACCAGCTAAGAATAGCTTCCACATCGATTCTAGCCCGGGCTTGGCGCGCAGGTTCCACGTATGTCTGATCTGCTTCCTTGACTGCTTTCAGTTGGGCGCTGCTTTGCGGGAACGGACCGTGAAACTTAAGCGGGGGTTTCTCAGTCCAGTGGCTAGGAGGTATCGCGAGAGAATGGCCAGCTCATCACACAGGATGTTTGCAGTGGTAACAGGCGCGTCCAGTGGCATCGGGTATGAACTCGCCAGGGAATTCGCGCGCAACGGTTTTGATCTTCTGATCGCCGCCGAAGATCCAGGCATTATGGATGCCGCGAAGAATATTGAAAATCTGGGCGCAAGCGTTCTGCCATTTCAGGTTGACCTTGCGACGTATGAGGGCGTGGAAGCGCTATACGGCAAGATCAAGTCCACTGAACGTCTAGTGGATGCAATCGCTATCAACGCAGGGGTAGGAGTTGGCGGGGACTTCGCGCGCGCGACCAGTCTGCAGGCGGAACTGGACCTGATCAATCTGAACGTCACGTCGTCTGTGCATCTGGCCAAGCGTGTGGTCAAAGACATGGTCGACCGGGGGCACGGACGCATCCTCTTCACATCTTCCATAGCGGCGACAATGCCAGCTCCGTTCGAAGCTGTTTACGGGGCGTCTAAAGCCTTTCTGCTTTCGTTTTCGGAGGCTTTGGGGAATGAACTTAAGGGTACAGGTGTCACCGTTACCGCCCTGATGCCGGGGGCGACCGAGACCAATTTCTTCCACCGGGCGTCTATGGACGATACAAAGGTGGGCGCAAGCCAGAAGGATGATCCCGCGGAGGTAGCGCGCGACGGGTTCGAGGCATTGATGGCCGGCGAAGACAAAGTGATTGCCGGCTCATTTAAGAATAAACTTCAGGGCGGCCTCGGGAGCCGCATATTGCCCAAAACCGTAAAGGCTGAATTGCATCGCAAGCAAGCGGAGCCGGGATCGGCGAATCGCTAAATACCGGTTATATGAGTGGATCACGTTAAGCAGCCCGAGTTCCCGCCGGGCCGGGGACCGGGCGGCGGCAGTGTCCCATGCAAACGAAAAGAAGGTTAACGTGAGTGACCCTCTAGCAACTTATTTACACGATCATTTGGCGGGATCCCATTTTGCCGTCAAGCTGTTGGACTCTCTGCACGATCAATATCGAGATGAGGAGTTAGGCAAGTTCGCGGCGGCGTTATGCGCTGACGTGAAACAAGATCAGGATGACCTACAGGAGATCGTCGATCAGATAGGGAGAGCGCATCTGGATCTGACTGAGGCATCGGGTTGGTTTGTTGAAAAGGCGAGCCAACTGAAGCTTCAGCGCGACAACTCCGGGGTGGGACTGGGTACGTTTGAAGCGCTCGAGACGCTGGGCCTGGGCATCCGGGGCAAATGGGCGCTTTGGCAGGCGCTGCCCGTGATCCGCGAATTCGATGCACGGATTCCTGACCGCGATTTTGAGAAGCTCGCTGCGCGGGCTGACGAACAGTACGCCCGAGTTGAAAGGCAGCGTATACAGTTAATCCGTTCCTCCTTCCAGCCAAAATCAACGTAGGGACTTTTAACTGCGGGGGAAACCTCTTGGTTTTGTACAGAAATACGGAAAAGCCGTCCTCCTCAGCTCTAACCGTTGGACAAAACGAATTACAACGGAAGGACGGCATTTGCCGTGGGGGCTTACCTTTTCGCGGCGGAGCGCCGGCCGGAGCGAGAAGCTCCAGCGGAAACCGACTCGCCCTCTTCCTCTTCTTCGTCCTCATCGACGGACTCATAAAGGGAGACAGCGACCTGCGTCAACTTCTCGTCGGCCTCTTTCTCCTCGCCTTCGGTCTGCTCAAGAAGTTCGACCGCCTGGTTCATGTTCAACTGCTCCGCCAGCGTACGCGCGGTACCGTACGCTGAGATTTCATAATGTTCTGCTTTCTGCGCGCCAGCGATGATTGCCAGGTCGCGAAAAGCGCCCCGGTCTTGCTCTTGCACTGCCTCGGCACCCTCTTCAATCAAGCCCTTCATGCCCTTGCAAGGTTTGCCTTTCGCCGCGACGCCCACCTGGCCGAAGACCTCCTCAAGCCGTGAGACGTGATTTTGGGTCTGTTCCAAATGAGAGCGCAGAGCCTCCGAGAGATCTTCCGACTCGGCGGCTTTGGCCAGCTTGGGCAGGGCCCTTACCAGTTGTTTCTCGGCATCGTAGATGTCGCGAATGAGCTCAACAAACAGTTTCTGTAGAGTTTCTTTGTTCACGGGAAATATCTCCAACCGTTAGAGCAATGCGAAAGTCAATTGTTTCAATTGCCGTTCGGTATTTGGTTCTGATTTCAAACTCGGCTGCGCCACTGCCAAAGGAGAATGAAACAACGCGATGTGACGAATCTCTAACAGTTGACGATTTTGCAGGGAGATATTTATATATGAAAGCGACCTGTTGGCACGGCAAACACGACATACGGGTCGAGAACGTTCCGGATCCGGCTATTCAAGATTCGCGAGACGCAATTATCCGCATCACAGCAACGGCGATTTGTGGATCCGACCTCCATATCTATGATGGATTTATTCCGACGATGGAGGAGGGCGATATCCTCGGGCACGAATTCATGGGTGTGGTGGAAGAGACTGGAAAGCAGAACGGCCTGAAGAAAGGCGACCGCGTCATCATCCCATTTCAAATAGCTTGCGGGCAATGTTATTTCTGTCAGAGGACGCTGACCGCTCTCTGCGACACGACGAACCCAAACGCGGACAAGATGAAGAAGCTCTATGGCCAGGGGGCGGCGGGTCTGTTTGGTTACTCGCACCTGTATGGCGGGTACCCCGGAGGACAGGCGGAATATGCACGGGTTCCCTGTGCGGATTTTGGAGCTTTCAAGATCCCAAACGGATTGGACGATGAGCAGGTGCTCTTCCTGACGGACATTTTCCCCACCGGCTTCATGGCGGCGGAAAACTGCGGAATTGAAGCGGGGCAGACGGTGGCCGTTTGGGGATGCGGGCCGGTCGGCCAATTTGCCATTCGAAGCGCGTTCTTACTTGGCGCGGGCCGCGTGATTGCTTTGGATAACGTTCCGGAGCGCCTTGAAATGGCCCGGCAAGGCGGCGCTGAAGTAGTAAACGACGAAGAGAAACACCTACAGGAAAAATTGAAGGACATGACGGGCGGGCGAGGGCCGGATCATTGCATTGATGCCGTAGGGATGGAGGCGCATGGCGCAATGCTCGACGCTTTGTATGACCGTGTGAAGACTGCCGTAATGCTCGAGACGGACCGTTCCCATGCTCTGCGATCGGCGATTCAGGCATGTGCCAAGGGCGGAACGGTTTCCATTCCGGGCGTATATGGAGGCTTCCTTGATAAGTTTCCATTGGGAGCTGCATTTGCGAAAGGCCTGACTCTCAAAATGGGCCAGACGAACGTTCACCGCTATCTTCGCCGGCTTCTGGATTACATACTCCAGGAGAAAATCGATCCGAGCTTCGTTATTACTCATCGCATTCCACTCGGAGACGCTCCCAAAGGATATAAAACTTTTCATGACAAGGATGATGGGTGCATCAAGGTGGTGATGAAGCCGCAGATGACTGAGATCCCCGAACTTGTGAGAGTGGAAACAGCCGAACTAAGCGGTCCGGAAGCCGTAGTCGCCTGAAGAGGAATTGACGTGGCGGGCTTTCCTCACGATGCGAACAATCAGAGTTGGCAGAACTCGTTCGCGAATAGTGCAATATCTTCCGTAATTACCGTATCGGTGCCCAGCGTTGTATGTACGGTGGCGATAATAGCGAGGCTCTTCAAACTCGCGATAGATCACGGGTTCGAGCCATGGATCAATCAATCGTACTCGGGCTTACTCTTTGGCCGGAGACGTGCAAGAGACGGTATAACAGTTTGCTGCTGCGCCGGTAAGGCACGCAGTGAATACCGGGTGGGCATTAGGAATCAACATTTTGGTTTATTAAAAGGGCATTGAAACACTCAACCCGATAGCTTTGTCTGAATTTTAGGAGAGCAATTGGAACACATTTTTAACAGCTTTTTGCAGGCCGGCTTTGAGTGCTCGACGCATAAATTGCGCAATGGGCGCCGTCTAGATCTTGTGGCGTCCACCCGGCACGACCGGTTTGTCAATCAGGACTACGATCGCCTGGCCCCCCTCGGAATTCAAACTGTCCGCGAGGGTCTCCGCTGGCATTTGATTGAACAAACTCCAGGCACTTATGATTTTACGTCTGCGGTGGAGATTTTAAGATCCGCGCAACAGAAAGGTATCCAGGTTATCTGGGATGTTTTCCATTTCGGTTGGCCGGATTACCTGCAGATCTTTGAGCCATCGTGGGTTTCGGCTTTCGCCGATTTTGCCGGTGAGTTCGCTCGGCTGCTGAAGCGCGAAATGGGTTCCGAACCCGCTTTTATCGCCCCGGTAAACGAAGTCTCTTTTGTTTCCTGGGCCGGTGGCGACGCAGCTCATATCAATCCCTATGAACGAGGCCGAGGTATTGAACTGAAAGTGCAGCTTATCCGGGCAGCCGTGCAGGCGACTCAAGCGATCCGCGCCGAGTTGCCGAGTGTACGTCTGGTTTCGCCGGAGCCGGCGATTCATATCGTTGGAAATCCTGAAATACCTGATGACGTAGCCGAGGCCGAGGCTTATCGCATGTCGATGTTTCAGGCCTGGGATATGTTGGCCGGCCGGATTTTCCCGGAACTGAACGGCCAAGAAGGATACCTGGACGTCATTGGCGTGAATTATTATGACCGAAACCAATGGTGGAATCACGGGATCACAATCTTCCGCGGCGATCCGCACTACCGGCCTTTTCGCCAAATTTTGAAAGAAGTATACGACCGCTATCATCGCCCGATTTTCGTATCCGAAACAGGTACCGAAGATTTCTCGAGGCCGGGTTGGTTTGCGTACGTCTGCGGTGAGGTACGCGAGGCCGTCCGGATGGGCGTGCCGGTCCACGGAATTTGCCTTTACCCGATTCTGAACCATCCCGGGTGGGACGACGACCGGCACTGCTACAACGGCCTTTGGGACTATGCCCTCGATGATGGTTCCAGGGAAATTTACGTACCGTTAGCCAACGAAATTCACAAGCAAGAAACAATCCGGAACGCACCGGATCAGGAGACCTCTATGGAACATACAACACTCTCTTCCGATCACACTGATTTGATTTGTCTCTCCCATTTAAGATGGCAATTCGTATTTCAGCGGCCGCAGCATTTGATGAGCCGGTTCGCACGCCATCGCCGGGTCTTCTATATCGAAGAGCCGGTATATGGGAGTTTCGAGGGAGCTTTCGTGAAATTGGAGGTTTGTCCAAAAACCGGCGTGTGCGTGGGCACGCCGCATCTTCCTGAGCACCACACAGGCGAAGAGGCCGAATCTACGCTGAGGCGCATATTGCAGGCATTCTTCGAAGCGCAGGGTATCCACAGGTACATGGCGTGGTTCTACACTCCGATGGCGTTGAACCATTTTGATTGGCTGAAGCCGGAGGTGACGGTCTATGACTGCATGGACGAGCTCTCGCTCTTTCAAAATGCTCCGCCGCAACTCCGCGAAAACGAACGGAGGCTCTTCCAATTGGCGGACCTGGTGTTCACCGGCGGTGTGAGTCTGTTTGAGGCTAAACGCAATCAGCATCCCCGGGTTTATGCCTTTCCCAGTAGCGTGGATGTGCCGCACTTCGCGCAGGCCCGTTCCTCAAAAGAAATTCCGGCGGATCAAGCCGGCATTCCAAGTCCCCGTCTTGGATATGCGGGTGTGATCGACGAGCGGATGGATCTGGATCTAATCGACCAGGCGGCGGCGCGGCGGCCGGACTGGCACTTTGTAATGGTCGGACCGGTTGTAAAAATAGATCCGGCAACGCTGCCGCAGCGCAACAACATTCATTGGCTCGGGATGAAGGACTACCAATCGCTCCCGGCTTACTTTGCCGGCTGGGACGTGGGACTCCTCCCGTTTGCGTTGAACGATTCAACACGTTTTATCAGCCCCACTAAGACGCCTGAGTATCTGGCGGCCGGATTGCCCGTTGTTTCCACTGGAATTCGGGATGTAATACGACCGTACGGCGATCTGGGTCTCGCGCGTATCGTGAGCACTCCGGATGAATTTGTTCTCGCTGCCGAGCAGGCGATGGCGTATGGAATGAGTTTAAAGTGGCGCGAACGCGCGGACAGGTTTTTGGCGACGCTTTCCTGGGACCACACCTGGGAGGCGATGGACAAACTGATCAGCGAGGCGATTTCGTCGCGCGCAAACGTGGGTGGAATCGAAAGCGCCAGGGGGATCGCGGTCCATGTTTGATTATCTTGTTGTTGGAGCGGGATTCGCCGGCGCTGTGGTCGCCGAGCGAATGGCTCGTAAATTTAATAGAAAGGTGTTGCTGGTGGACCGCCGTCCGCACGTTGGAGGCAACGCCTATGACCATCACAACGAAGCGGGTGTTCTGGTACATAACTATGGGCCCCATATTTTCCACACAAACTCGCGCGATGTATTCGATTATCTTTCCCGGTTCACTGAATGGAGGCCCTATGAACACCGGGTGCGTGCGGAAGTGGACGGGCAATTGGTTCCCGTGCCGATCAACCTGGATACGGTAAACCAGCTTTACAATCTCAACCTCGACAGCACCGAAGTGGAGCGGTACTTCGAGTCCGTCGCTGAGAAGCGGCCCATTCAGACATCGGAGGACGTGGTGGTGAGCCGCGTTGGCCGGGATCTTTATGAAAAACTTTTTCGGGGTTATACGCGTAAACAGTGGGGACTTGATCCGTCGGAACTAGATGCGTCCGTTACGGCGCGAATCCCAGTGAGGACCGATCGAGATGACCGCTACTTCACGGATACCTATCAGGCGATGCCCTTACATGGCTACACGCGCATGTTCGAAAATATGCTGGACCATCCGAACATTACTTTGGTGCTCGATACCGATTATCGCGATGTATTGCCCCATGTCTCGTATCGCCAACTTGTCTACTCGGGTCCCGTCGACGAGTATTTTGGGTGCAGATTTGGAAAGCTGCCCTATCGGTCATTGGAGTTCCGGCATGAGACTTTGGACTGCACCCAGCTCCAACCTGTGGCGGTTATTAACTATCCCAACAGACACGCCTATACGCGGGTGACCGAGTTCAAACACCTGACGGGGCAAACTCATTCGAAGACCAGTATTGTGTATGAGTATCCGAGAGGTGACGGTGATCCATATTATCCGGTGCCGCGGCCGGAAAACGCCGCTCTCTACGCTCAGTACCAGGCCCTTGCGAACGCAACGCCTGACGTTCACTTCGTGGGCCGGCTAGCTACTTACAAGTACTACAACATGGACCAAGTGGTTGCCCAGGCGCTTACTCTCTGTTGTAAGTTGTCGGGCATGACTCGGGGAGAGCTGGTCCGAAGGCCGGCGCCGCTTTCAGACTCGAGGAGTGGCCTTATCGCAACAGCGAATTAATTTCCCGAATCACGCGGGGATCGAACTTCATGCGCCGATCGTAAGTCATGAGGCCGTTTACTTCCTGCTCTACGTCATAAAGCTGGGTATAGCAAATACCTGTAATTTTGCGGATTTGTGCGATGGCTTGGTAGAGGGACCGGATCTTATCGATCGTAGCCTGTGCATCGAATTCAAGACCTGAATATCCCCACGAATTCGGGGGTATCTTGCTGATGTCCTCCGGCAGTACATAGGCGATGCCGCCGAATTCGGAAAGAAAAATCGGTGAGCCATTGTAGGTGTTGCCTGGCGCGAGATACAGCTTACCGTAGAGAGGACCTGGCACTCCTGCAGGAGCGAAGCGTTCAAGGAACTCACTACCGGTCTGTGTGTAGTCATGAATCGCGAACAGGTCTGTGGCTTCAGTGTGTTCCCACCCATCGTTATCGATTACCAGGCGAGTGTCGTCAAGTGACTTAGTGAGATAGTATAGTGCCTTCAGATGAGCCTGTTGGCGGTGATCTCGAACGTTGGGCACACCCCAGCTTTCGTTCACTGGAACCCAGATGATGATCGACGGGTGATTGTAATCCCGATTCACTACTTCGATCCACTCCCGCGTCATGCGAGCTAGAGCATCCTCATTGAACAGATAAGCGTTAGCCATTTCGCCGGAGACTAGCAAGCCCATTCGGTCGGCCCAATAGAGGTATCTGGGATCCTCCACTTTTTGATGCTTGCGGACGCCGTTGAAACCAAGCTCTTTGGTAGCGCGAATATCAGACTGAATCGCGTCATCACTGGGGGGAGTGAGATTCGACTCAGGCCAGTATCCCTGGTCGAGCGCTGTCTTCAGGTAGATGGGAAATCCGTTCAGAAGAATTCTTCCGTCCTGGGTAGTTATGGAACGGATACCAAAATACGACTCCACCGCATCCAACATTCCCTCCGGTCCGTGAAGTTCTACGCGAACGTTGTAGAGATTAGGCGTCTCCGGCGACCAGAGACTCGGTTGATTCAGGATGACGCCAAGTGAAGCGCGAGGTCCATCCGTCAGACTCATGCCGGTTGCAAGAGTGCGGCCGTCGCGGTGGACCGCCGCCGTTACAAACTGATCGGGGCCTGGACGGGCGATCTTTACTTCCAGCGTGATCGCTCCATCTATTTGGGACGTGATGCGCAAGCCTTCGAGATAGCTGTCAGGAACCGGCTCGAGCCATACGGTCTGCCAGATCCCGGTGGTACGCGCGTAGAAGATACTGGCAGGCTCCTCTTCCCAGTGTTGTTTTCCACGAGGAATATAACGATCGGACGGCGGATCCTCGGCGCGGACGACGAGTACGTTTTCCGAATTCTTCACTGCCCCGGTGATATCGCAGTGGAAAGGCGTATGCCCGCCCTCGTGCGTGGCGACCACAATTCCATTCAGCCAAACGGTTGCACGGTAATCGACTGCGCCAAAATGGAGCAGGATGCGGCTGGACCTCCACTCGGACGGGATTTCAATTTCCCGGCGGTACCAAACGCAGGGATGAAAAGACCGGTCGCCGATACCGCTGCTGTGCGTTTCAAACGAGAACGGAACCAGTATCTGGCGGTCGAAGTCCGCAGTGGAGGCGAACCATCGCTTTTCCAGTCCGACGTTCGCATCGTCAAATTGGAACGCCCATATGCCGTTGAGATTGCGCCAGTCTCCTCGCACCAATTGGGGCCTGGGATATTCAGCGCGGGGGATCGCGCGTGTCGAGATTTCTGCGGGCGAGGACCGGGTCTCAACCGAAAGGTTCATGCGATGGATGCCTCCTGGGCTTACACGTTCATTTTAAACGTGACGAGCGCCGGACAGCCGTATATGCAATAAATGCGCGGCTTGCAAAAACTACATACCAGGGCGTTGTTCCGGGCGCCCGAAACAAAATCGATCGTGGTTGATCTATAGGTCGAGGAGCAGTATTTTATGAAAGCTCTAGCTGTTTTCTGCATTCTTGCACTTTCAGCACTTGCCCAGTCTGGCGACAATAAATTTATTGTAGAAGCTGGGCAGGGTGGTATGGCCGAAGTGAAGCTCGGGCAGCTTGCACAGGAAAAAGCCTCGAATCCGGCCGTCAAGGAATTTGGCGCGCAAATGGTAACCGACCATAGCAAAGCCAACGATGAACTGAAGGGAATCGCTTCGCAGAAGAGCGTCGCTATACCGGATTCGCTGACTTCCAAGGACAACGCGCTCTACAACCGGTTGTCTGCACTCTCGGGCGACCAGTTTGACCATGCGTATATCGCAGCGATGGTGAAGGATCACCAGACGGACGTGGCGGAGTTTCGCAAGGAGTCACAGAGCGGAAAGGATTCCGACGTGAAATCCTTTGCCACAAAGACTCTTCCAACTCTCGAACATCACTTGCAAATGGCCAAGGATGCTCAGATGAAACTCGGAGGATCGGGCGGTAGCACCAGCCGTTAACCGCGCCGCCGATGACTCCGGGATTCCTTTTGGAACATCCGATCCTGATCATAGTTGCCCACCCAGACGACGAGACTATCGCGCTGGGTGGGCAATTCCAGTTTTTGGGGGATCTATTTGTTATTCACGTTACCGATGGCGTTGTTCGTGGTGCCGCCGCACGCGAGGAGCATGCCGCGATTCGCCGCAATGAACTGCACACCGCTATGGATCTCGCGGGAGTACCTGTTGAGCGCCGTCTCGAACTGGGCGCTGAGGACCAGGGGACAGTATTTCGCATGGCAGAACTCACATGGCGACTTGCACTTCTGATGGAGCAGATTCGGCCCCGGATCGCGATCACTCATCCCTATGAAGGAGGACACCCGGATCATGACTCCTGCGCGTTTCTCGTGCAGCATGCTGTCTCTTTGTTGGAAGCGCGCCGTTTGCCCGTTCCCCGGCGTTTCGAATTCGCTTCCTATCACAACGGAACGCCCCACTCCGACACTCCCTCATTGCGTACCGGCGAATTTCTTTCTGACGAGGCGGTAGAAACATCAGTCTTAAGCGATGAAGCCCGCCGCCGAAAGCAGCGTATGCTCGATTGCTTTGTTTCGCAACGGGATATGTTGAAGAATTTCAGGGTGGACGTGGAGAAATTCCGGCATGCGCCCATGTATGACTTCAGCCGTGCGCCTCATGAGGGCACGCTGTTTTACGATCCGCAAGGCTGGGGTGTAACCGCACGGGAGTGGCTCGACCTGGCTTCAAAAGCTCTTCTGGATCTCGATCTGCTACCAGCTCACGAGCCAGGATGATGTGCTGTGTACCGGCTCGTTCCAGGAGGTCCGCGCATTCCGAATGATTGTGGAGTACGTTTCGAAATAACGCTTCGCCATCTGGTCCGCACAAAATCGTGAGGCGGCAGTGCGGCGGCACTCTTCACGATCCAGTGCGCCGCAGGCATCGATGGCGGCGGCCATTTCTTTCACTGTCTTGACGACAAAGCCATTTCGCCCGTGCGAAATAATCTCAGGCAGGGCGCCGGATGGGAACGCGACCACCGGGGTTCCAGCCGCTAAAGCTTCCATCGCTACCAAAGAACTTGTTTCCGCGACGGTACTTGGGACCAAAAGACAGCGCGCTTCAGATAGCAAGTGGCGCTTGCGGGCCATACCAACCGGGCCGATGAATTGCCTTTTGCGATCGAGATGAGGTTTGATCTCGTCCTCGAAATATTGGAGGTGTCCGGCATATGGGAACACCTCGCCGGCCAGGAGAAATTTGCTGCCGGAGATCTTCGCAGCCTTCAGCGCAAAATGAAAGCCCTTCTCGGGGCATATCCTTCCGAGCCCCAGAACGTAGTCCTTCCTCACGGATTTCGCGACAAACGAACGAACAGGAACGCCGTTGGGAACATATGGCAACAGTTGCCGGCTGGAAGGGCACGCCTTCTGTTGCGAAGATGATACGCAGTTCAAATAGAAGTTCGGGCGATCGTGCTCGAAAATCCAGGAAGGGTACCAGTCGGGGGGCAGATGCAGCGTTGCCAGTATGGGTATTGACGAATCGGGGAGATAGCTATGGAAATCAAGGCTATGCATGTGCACCAGATCGACGGAATATCGCCTCAGAGTTTCTGCGATCAGCCGCTGATGCGCATGCTGCCCTCGCAGGCGCTCGTGGTCGTCCAGCGTTCGGCCAGCGGGAGGCGACGGTATCAGCCGGCCGCTTACCCGCGACCCCTCGGCTGCGATCACGATCGATTCGTGACCCGCTTTGGTAAGGGCGCTGTCGAGAAGTGTCAGTATCTGTTCGGAGCCGCCCACCGCATCCGGACCAACTGGTGTCAGGGGGTAGGCAACGCTAAGAATGGTCTGGCGCATGTGGGACCGCAGCCGATCTGTTGCATTTTGGTTGCCACGGGATTGGCTCCGCAATTGCTGCTTGCACCGTACTTATGGCAGACGCGAGATACGGGAGAGTCGTGGTGATTGGCGAACTGTTCGTCGACGAGATATTAAGCGAGTTTCCGAATCTGCCCAAGTTGGGCGAAGAGTCTTTCGCAAGGAAATTTCGCCGCGAAATAGGTGGCGGGGCTGCGATCACCGCGTGCGGCTTGGCGAAATTGGGAGTGAGTGTAACCGTGGTTGGCGTTGTGGGCAAAGAGGATGGAAGCTGGGTTTTGAAGCGCCTAGCAGCGTGCGGAGTGGATGCTTCCGGGGTGGAGTTGCATCCCGGCGAGCCAACCGGACTCACAGTCAGCGTATCCACGCGGGAGGATCGGGCTTTCTTCAGCTACTACGGCGCCAACGAGTGGCTGCCGCAAACCTTTCGTAAGCCGGCGGCTATCGACATGATGTTGCGAGCGCAACATGTGCATTTTGCTTGCGCGCCGGATAGTCAAATGGACGCGGTCCTGTTCCGCAAGCTACGACGGCGGCGCTGCCGCATTTCTATCGACGTGCAATCACACATGAGTTGGCTGACCAAGACGGAAAATCTGGAGCTACTGCGCTATTGCGATATCTTTTTCCCTAACGAACGGGAGGCCGAATGGACGTCCGGCAAGACGGGAACTTCGTCGATTCTGCGGTCCCTCCGCGATAAAGGGGTGCGGGGTGTGGCGTTGAAGTTGGGAGGGAAAGGGGCCGCGCTTCTCTGGGACAAACGTGAATTTCTGACCGACGGACTGGCGGTAGAAACGTTGGACACCACGGGAGCCGGCGATTGCTTTGACGCCGGATTCATTTATGCATGGATGCGCGGCGACCCTCCGGAACGGTGCCTCTACGTCGCCAATATATGTGGAGCGCTGGCCACGCGTGAGCTCGGGGGCATTGCTGGCTTTCCGAGTCTGGTGGAAATTCAGAATCTTGAAACGGAAAAGGCGAAGAGGTATGCCTGAAGAGATGCTTATCGGCCTGGGCCGAGAAACAATTCATCGCATGAATGGTCTAAGAGGCAGGTTACTGTGCGGAAAAGCATCGTCCTGTTCACCGCGGCTGCCATTCTCGTCAGTAGCGTCCCTCGACTAGGCGGGCAAATCCAGAACCAACCCGACGATGGTCAATGGCCGATGGCGGCCAAAAACTTTGCCAGCACCCGATTCAGCACACTGACGGAAATCAACACAGGGAACGTGAAGGACCTCAAACTAGCGTGGACATTTTCTACCGGTTTGACGCGGGGTCACGAAGCAGCGCCATTAGTCGTGAACAACACGATGTATGTGGTGACTCCCTGGCCGAATTTGCTGTACGCGCTTGATCTGACAAAACCAGGCGGACCTGTTAAGTGGACCTATTCGCCGCATCCCTCCGCCAGCTCCCAAGGAGTGGCTTGCTGCGACGTCGTGAATCGGGGGGCAGCTTACTACAACGGGAGGATCTACTACAACACACTGGACGTACACGCGGTCGCCGTGGATGCGAATACAGGTAAAGAAGTATGGAAAGTGGCGTTGGGAGACATCAACCTTGGCGAATCGATCACGATGGCCCCGCTGATTGTGAAAGGAAAGGTAATCGTCGGGAATAGCGGTGGTGAATTTGGGGTCCGTGGCTGGCTTGCGGCGCTGGATGCCGGCACGGGAAAGCTACTCTGGCGCGCTTATGCGACCGGGCCGGATCGGGACGTATTGATCGGGCCGAATTTTAAACCCTTCTACGAGCAGGACCGCGGGAAAGACCTCGGTATGAAAACGTGGCAAGGCGAGCAATGGAAAATCGGCGGTGGTTCGGGGTGGAGTTGGATTTCCTACGACCCGGACCTTGATCTCATCTACTACGGCACTTCGAATCCGGGGCCGTGGAATCCGGAGCAACGGCCCGGTGACAACAAGTGGACATGCACTTTGTTCGCGCGCCATCCTGACACGGGTGAAGCAATCTGGGCCTACCAGATGAATCCGCATGATGACCACGACTACGATGGCATCAACGAAAACATACTTCTCGATCTCACGATTCAGGGGCGCGCCAGGAAAGTGCTGGCTCATCCGGACCGGAATGGCCGGATGTATCTTCTCGATCGCGCTACCGGCGAGGTTTTGTCGGCCGAGGCATTCGCGAATCAAAACACCAGCGAATCGGTCGACGTGAAGACCGGGAAGATCAAATATGTGGCCTCGAAGGCCACGGGATTTAAGACTGTTCGCGATATTTGCCCCGCAGCGCCGGGAGGCAAAGACTGGCAGCCATCATCGTTTTCTCCCGCAACCGGCCTGATTTACATTCCTCACAATAATTTGTGCATGGAGTATGAGGGCGTGCAGGCGAACTACATTGCGGGCACGCCATTCGTCGGCGCCAACGTTCGCATGTACGCGGGGCCAGGTGGCCATCGGGGAGAGTTGAGTGCTTGGGATCCGGTTGCGGCGAAAGCGGTTTGGACGGTGAAAGAAATGTTTCCGGCGTGGAGCGGCACAGTGGTGACGGCTGGAGACGTGGTGTTCTACGGCACAATGGACGGCTGGTTCAAAGCTCTCAATGCGCGAACCGGCGCGCTGCTCTGGCAGTTCAAGGTGGGCTCGGGAATCATATCGCAGCCGGTTACTTATAGAGGGCCCGACAACAAGCAATACGTTGCCGTCCTGTCGGGCGTTGGCGGGTGGTCCGGCGCTATCGTGGCCGGGGGATTGAATGCGAAAGACGGCACCGGCGCACTCGGATTTGTGAACGCCATGGCGGATCTGCCTAACTATACGACGAAAGGCGGAATGCTCTATGTGTTTTCGCTGCCTTAGTGTATTGCTCCTTTTTTTGATTCCTTCGATGGCGGCCGATCGCCGGACGTTGCGCGTTTGCGCTGACCCAAACAATCTTCCTTTTTCCAACCAGGTGGGCGAGGGTTTGGAGAATCGTTTGGCCGAGATTCTTGCTCATGACTTGGATGCTCAGTTGACGTACACATGGTGGGCGGAGCGGAAGTCTTTCCTGAAGAATTCACTGGAAGCGGGCCTTTGTGACGTTGTGATGGGAGTTCCGTCTTCGATGGATTCCGTGTTGCCTACTGAGCCGTATTACCGCTCGACCTACGTCTTTCTTTCGCGGACCGATCGGGCGCTGAACATCTCGTCTCTTATCGATCCGCGCCTTGAAGGAATGCGAATCGGCATCCATGTTGTGGGAGACGATTATGCGCCACCCGCGCACCTGCTGGCTCGCCGGGGTCTTGCCAGCCATATTGCCGGGTACAGCCTTTACGGTGCGTCCGGCGAGGTGAATCCGCCTTCACGGCTGATCGAAGCTGTGGTCCGAGGCGATGTTGACGTCGCGATTGTGTGGGGTCCTTTTGCAGGATATTTTTCTAAGCAACAAAGTGCGCCGCTGACGGTTACCGCGGTGTCGCCACCGATGTTCCTGGCAATTCCTTTTACGTACGCCATCTCGGCAGCGGTGCGCAAGGGCGATGATGCGCTTCGTACCGAAATCAATCAGGCATTTGTTCGCGAGTGCAAATCGATCGCCGCGCTACTTCTCGAATACGGAATCCCACAAGTGCCGGAGGATACACCGAAATGCGACTCCTCGCAGTCGGCTGCTGCCTTATCGCGCTAGCGGCGTGCCAGCGCGAGCGGCGTGATTTACGTCCGTCACCGACGAGCTTGGCCGTGTTCGGAAGCGCAGGCCGGGAAAGCGAACTGCAGCCTGGCGGCGCTCAGCCCGATCTGAATGTAACCAACCCATATCAGGGAAGCGCGGCCGCGATTGCGGAAGGACAGCGGCTCTTCAGCTGGTATAACTGCGCCGGTTGCCACGCGAATGGAGGAGGAGCCATAGGGCCTCCGTTAATCAAAGAGGAGTGGACTTACGGAGGTGAACCGGCGAATCTGTTCGACACGATTGTGAAAGGCCGGCCGAACGGAATGCCGTCGTGGGGCGGGCGCATCCCCGAGTATCAGATATGGCAGATCGTTGCTTTTGTCCGGTCGCTGAACAATAAGGAACCGAAGTCCGCTACGCCGGCGAGGAATGACACGATTCAACAGGATCCTGGAGCCCTTCTGCCCAAGAGTGGAGGAGGCGTTACCAAATGAAACGAGCGGTGCTCGGATCGTTAGCCGCCTCAACCGCTTTTGCGCAACAATCGGCACTCGACGCTGCCGGGCCGAATGCCTATCGCATTAAACTGCTTGGGGCGGTTTTTCTCGTTCTGCTCGGTCTAATTTTTCTTATCGTGATTGCGTTGGCGCTTATACCGCTTGCGCGCCGTCACCGCGGGATCGAACAGGAACCTCTTGAGCAGCGGAATCAACCATCGCAATTGACCGAAAGAAAGCTGGCCGGCAGTGTGGGTGCGGCAACCGTAATCACGGTATTAATTCTGTTCGGACTTGTGATTATCAGCGTCGTGGCAGGCAAGACCGTTTCGGGACCTTCCAATCGGGCCAACGCCCTGGTGATTGAAATCACGGGCAATCAATGGTGGTGGGCTGTCCGGTACGCGAACGACGATGCGAGCCGGATTGCCGTTACGGCGAACGAACTGCACATACCCGTTGGAAGGCCGGTAATGATTCGGGGAACCTCCAATGATGTCATTCACAGTTTCTGGGTCCCTAGTCTACAGGGCAAGCGCGATTTGATTCCGTCGCATGTGACCACCGATTGGATACAGGCGGACCGTCCCGGGAGATTTCGCGGCCAGTGCGCCGAATTCTGTGGTTTGCAACACGCGCATATGGCGCTGTGGGTAGTTGCAGAACCAGCGGAACAGTTTGAGGCTTGGTTGACGCATCAATTGCAGGCGGCGATTCCGCCATCGGAACCGGTGAAGCAACGCGGTCAACAGGTGTTCCTCAATAGCGGGTGCGTTTTGTGCCATGCGATTCAGGGCACCACGGCGGCCGGCCAAGTTGGCCCGGATCTGACGCATTTTGCGAGCAGATTGACCATTGCCGCGGGCACGCTTGCGAACAACAAGGGCAATCTGGCGGGTTGGATTGCCGATCCGCAAAACATCAAGGCAGGAACTCATATGGCAACCATCCCCGTGAAGAGCGAAGATGTGCAGCCCTTGCTCGAATACATGGAGACCCTCCAGTGAGCACCTTAGTTACTTCGGTGAAGGCGCCGGCTATCGACGCATCGCAACGTGAACAGTTGGAGAGCGCGTGGCGAAACAAACCTGGCATCGCGGAATGGTTTTCGGTGACAACTCACCAGGCGATCGGGAAACGGTACATCGTCACAGCATTTATCTTCCTGCTACTCGGGGGCATTGAAGCATTGTTCATGCGCCTTCAACTGGCTGCGCCGGAAAACACGCTGCTGGGACCGGTCCGCTATAACCAGATGTTCACGATGCATGGCACCACCATGATGTTTTTATTCGCCGTTCCTGTTATGGAGGGAATGGGTGTATACCTTGTACCGCTCATGCTCGGAACGCGCAACGTGGCATTTCCGCGGCTCAACGCTTTTGGCTATTGGATATATCTGGCCGGCGGTCTCCTACTGTATGGCGCCGCCCTGACCAACACGCTTCCCGATGCGGGCTGGTTCGCTTACCCGCCGCTTTCCGGCCCTAACTTTTCGCCCGGGAAGGGAGTCGATGTTTGGGCTCAGATGATCACGTTTACCGAAATCTCGGCGATGTGCGTGGCCGTTGAACTGATCGTGACGATTCTTCGCATGCGCGCTCCCGGAATGTCGCTCAACCGGATGCCGATGTTTTGCTGGTCGATGTTAGTGCAGTCGTTCATGATTATTTTCGCGATGCCGGCCGTGATGGTGGCCAGCACTGTTTTCCTGCTGAACGACCGCACTATTGGAACTCACTTCGTGAATCCTGCCGAAGGCGGAGATCCGCTCCTGTATCAGCATCTGTTCTGGTTCTTTGGCCATCCCGAGGTCTATATTATTTTTCTGCCGGCGCTCGGGATGATCTCTTCGATTCTTGAGACTCATTCGCGGCGAGGCGTGTTCGGCTATCCCGCCCTCGTATTGTCATTGGTTGGGAACGGATTCGTCGCTTTTGGATTGTGGGTCCATCACATGTTCGCCACGGGACTTCCTCAAATCGGGGAGGCGTACTTCACCGCGGCGAGCATGATGATTGCAATCACGAGCGGCGTTCAGATCTTCTGCTGGCTGGCCACGCTTTGGACCGGCCGGCTCCAATTGACGGCCGCGATGCATTTCATCTTTGGATTCATTTTCATCTTCGTCATCGGGGGAATGACCGGCGTCATGCTTGCCTCGATACCTCTCGATCTGCAGGTGCATGACACCTACTTTGTGGTCGCCCATTTTCATTACGTGCTGATAGGAGGAGCGCTTTTCCCGCTCTTCGGAGCCTTTCATTACTGGTTCCCGAAATTCACGGGACGCATGATCGACGAAAAGCTGGGGAAGATTGCCTTCTGGATTCTATTCTTCGGATTTAATCTTACGTTCTTTCCGATGCACATCGCCGGCCTTCACGGGATGACCAGGCGAATCTATACTTACGCCGCAGAGATGGGCTGGGGACAGACGAATCTTCTCGCGACGGCAGGCGCTATCACAATTGCCTTCGGCGGTGTCATTTTCATTGTGAACGTTCTGCGCAGCCTCTCACGAGGCGCACGAGCGGACACCAATCCTTGGGAGGCGGGAACGCTGGAGTGGGCTGCGGATTCACCGCCCGCTAACTACAATTTCGTCAATCTCCCGTTGATCACAGCGCGATATCCGCTTTGGACCGAACGAAGCGAGCGCGGAATCGTCGTGGGTATGCGGAATGACCGCAGGGAAGTGCTGATCACGACCTTGATGGACGCAGAACCGCACCATCGTTCGGTATTGCCAGGTTCCTCTATCTGGCCCTTTCTGACTGCCTTGGGTTTCAGCATTGGGCTGGTAGGATCGGTAGCCGCATTCTACTGGTATTACATTGCCTCAGTGCTTGGAATGATCGGACTCATCGGTTGGTTCTGGCCTCGCCAGCCACTGGATATAAAACCGTGACGACGCATCGCATCTTAGATGTTTCCAGCTTGCCTGCCTACAACATCTCCAACCAATCTCCTCTCTGGGCAGGACAACTGATGATGTGCTTGATTGAAGGCAGCCTGTTTTGCATGTTGATCGCGATCTACTTCTATCTTCGGCTGGGAGTGGACGTGTGGCCGCCTCCCGGCGTTCAACTGCCGGACGTCTTTCTTCCGACGATCGCGCTGATTCCGCTGATCGCGAGTTGTGCCGGTTCCTATTGGGCGAGCGATGCTGCGAAGCGAGGTGACCGCAACGGGATGATCCTTGGCATGACGTTGAACCTGGTGCTAGCGATTATTTTTCTGGTCTTTCGCGCGTTCGAGTGGAAGAGCCTGAACTTCACCTGGGCGAGCGATGCGCATGGCAGCATATTTTGGGCAATTCTGTTTCTCCACACCTATGATGTCATTGCGGATTTATTGATGACCGCCGTGTTGACCTTTGCCGTCGTAACGGGGCGCGCCGGGCAAAAACAACGTATCGGAGTTCACGTCGATAGTGTTATCTGGTACTTTCTGGTTGGCATTTGGCTGCCTCTTTATGTGGTCCTTTACTGGGGTCCGCACTTTGCCGGAGCGCCGCGATGAAACTTGACGCGATGCTTTGGGCTGGAATTCTAATCAGCCCGATTGTCTGGTTTCTGGACCTGGAAGCGAACTTTGCGCTGGCTCCTCTTGCATGCTCGGGAGGAGGGAAGCCTGCGCTTTACTTCGTCTCGGTTATCTCGCTGATTGTTGTCGGTGCAGCCGCCGGCCTGTCGTGGGTGCAATGGCGCTCGTTGGAACAGGAACCAGCCGGCCAGACGACCCGGCCTTTACCGCCACGGCGTGCCATGGCGTTGGGAGGCGCTGCCCTGAGTGGTCTCTTTTTCCTAGTGATCCTAGCTCAAGCGATTCCGAGTCTGATGATGGCGGGGTGTGAATGAAACGTTGGCTCCTCATCGCGCTGTTC